>Ga0114957_1001786_pt1 | contig 22176 bp, 19 predicted proteins | sample BantaG_FD_87175 | JGI IMG/M metagenome (GOLD analysis project Ga0114957, IMG submission 87175) | Marine algal microbial communities from Bantry Bay, Ireland - BantryBay_4 metaG | ecosystem: Host-associated > Algae > Red algae > Unclassified | place: Bantry Bay, Ireland | collected 2014-11-21 | reverse complement strand
CCATTATATGCCCGCTTAGAACGAACGACATAATCTCTGTCCGCACCCCAGGCAAAATCATGCACATTTTTAGCAACAAATCTCCAGCTCTTTTTGCCATCGTTTATCACAACACCATTGTCGTTATCTGCATATCCTGAACCGACTTCCTTGGGGTTTTGAATTTCACCTGATGCTGCTACCACATAATCTTTAGGCATATGAATGGTCACATCAAAATCCCCCCATACACCATAATATTCCCTTCCGATATAAGGATTGGCATGCCAGCCTTGGTAATCATATTCACTCAACTTTGGATACCATTGTGCCATTGAATAGTCGACACCTTCAGCATTATCCCTTCCAGATCTTCTTATTTGTACTGGGACTTGAGCGTGAAAGTCCATTTTAAGCGTTGTTGTCTGACCAGGTAGTATTGCTTTTGCCAAAGCAACTTCTAATATAGTACCTTCTACCTTATAAATTGTAGGCAATCCATCTTGTGTCAAGGTTTTGATCTGTTGAAATCCTATCTCCTCCGGTGTCAGTGTTGATATCCTTGAAGATACTCTTCTATCCGGATCTACTATAGTCCTTGACCGAAGATCCATCATACTGTTGGGCTGGAAAGCATTAAAAAATAAATGGTAATACACCTTCTTCAATGTGTCTGGTGAGTTATTGGTATACTCAATTGTTTGTTTACCATCATACTGATATTTGGAAACATCCATATCAATATCCATTTTATAATTGACATGCTGTTGCCATCGATCAGCATCTCCTTGTCCATAGACCGCACTACATAATAGTACAAAAAGTAAAGAATTTATATATTTCATTATATCTATTTGCTAATTAATTATGCTAAATGTATATCATCTTTAACGGGAAAAGACCACCCAAAATTCCGTTTTGCAAGCAAGATAAAGACTATTCCAGCAACGATTAATAAAATAACCATCGCTAAAGCATTCATTTCCGTCATTTTCCAAATGGAATCTGTTTGTATCACTCCACCTTCATAACCTACAAATATTGCCCCATACATATTCATTGCAGCATGCATACCTAATGCCAATTCCAAACGATCATCCAGCATCGTAACAACTCCTAGCAGCAGTCCAGCTAAAAAATAATAACTCATCATGATCCCAAATCCGAACTGTTCAATTTCAGGATTCGTACCATGCACCAACATAAACAATAGTGAAGTTAAGATTACCACAATCCATTTATTAGCTATCAAATTATAAAAGCCTTGAAGCAGATACCCTCGAAAAAACAACTCTTCAAAGCTTGTTTGTATAGGTAGAATGAAAACACTGATGGCTATCAATCCTATAACTGTTTCTGCTTTAAATGTGAAGATGTATACTTCAGGATTAAGAAAATATAAAACCAATTCTCCCGCAGCCATTAACATCAACCAAACGATAAATCCAAACCACAGTCTTTTTAAATCAATGCGATTATCAGCTGAAATCAGCGAAGTGAATTTCTTTTTATGCAAATATTTGACTGCCACCCAAAACGCGAAAAATGCAGCGACAAACATCAACAGCAGCATGAACAAGCCTACATTACTTGACATCCCAATCGCAGTAAAATCTGGATCTGCAAAGAAGTCGCCAATGGACAAATTGCTATCATTTGCCTCGAGGTACCGCATGACTACCATCATCATAGGTACTTGCCCAATGCTATACGCAAATAGGACGAGAAACACTGTCAATAGGTACAAGCCCCAATGATTATTTCCCTTCCGACCTTGAATAAAAAACATAGTGTCCGCTTAATAAAACTGTAAAATAGTCATAGCTTGAAAGATTAGGTAAATAATATAGTTAATATCAACTTCCCAGCAATTTTAAAAAACGCTTTAGTATCCAATAAATTAAGAAAGACACTACTGTACCGTTAGAACTGTTAACTACTGAATAAGACGATATTTGAGATATCTGTTAATTAATCATTCCCACACCCGTCAATATAAGCATGAAAGACAGCCGACTGCTCAACTTCAAAACCATTACTTAATTCAATACTGGTTGCAGCATCATATATAATATTTGCGCCAGCCTCAATCAAGTTATCGGCTTGGATATAATCAGTGACTTCGACATGATCAGTATCACCTGATTGATAGGTATTATTGATGACTTGTTGATCAAAACAACAAACATCGCCAAAGCCATCTTCATTGGCATCTAATTGATCTGGATTATAGGTCGTTATACAATTATCAATATCATCACAAACGCCATCAAGATCTGAATCGCCCGAATTATTTGGGAATTGGTATATGTAAACAGAGCCACTGTTAGGACCAGCGTCATCATCTTTAGGTGCGCCGATTAATGCAAAATCTGAATTATATAAAGTCAATGAGCTTGAATATTCATCATTATGTTCTGAGTCTTCAGGAACGATAATGTAGGTTTCGTCCCACCCGCTTTCATTTAGATCAAATAAATATGCAGATCCTTGATCGAAGGACTGGTTGTTCCCAGAAGTTCCTATCAACATTTTGTTTTCATAGATACTGATTTCAGTTCCAAATCTGGCGAATGGACTTCCAATCGAGGCAACTAATTTTTGTTTTTCAACAAATACATTACCATCATACTCGAATACATAGACAGCTCCTGCAAAATTAATTCCTTGAATGTCATCACCGATAGAACTCACCACCAATCTATTGCCGTCTAGTTCAACTTGACTACCAAACTGAGCAAAGTTTAAACATGTTGAAGCCTCTATTTTTTCGGATAAAGACCAAGTTGCCCCATTTGGTTGATAGATATAAACTGTACCACATCTGACACCATTTATCAAATCTCCAGTTGACCCAATAGCTACAACACTATTTTGATTTATTGATACATCAAAACCAAATTGACCACTATTATTTGGATCTGGTGGAATAATTGACTGAATGAGTTGATACTGATTTCCATCATAACTATAAATTCTAGTCGATCCAATATTTTGATTTTCACGGTGGCTACCAATCACAAGTAAATTTTCAAATAGATCAAATGACATCCATGATGGTATATTATTCGGAATACTTGGATCTAAATTTATAATTTGATCCTCAATCCATAGGTCTCCATCAAATCTAAAAATGTATGCTTTATTATTGGCGTTTAAACTTCTTGCACCAATAATAATGATATCCTCATAGATTTTAACCTGATTGCCAAAATTAGCCTCACTTTCAGCATCTGAAGCCTTTAATTTTTGATATTCAATCAAATTGCCATTTATTGTTTTATAAATATGCACTGCTCCACTTCGGATTCCAAAATCATCATCATTTTCTTCGGCAAGTACTACCCAATCTGCTGAAGAATCAATCGAGTTTCCAAAATTGTCAGCACCTGATTCAGTATTCAAAGTAAGTTTATCAATCTGAGTTTCAACTTCTATTCTGGCAGAAATAGTCGTATTGGTTGTATATACAGAACCATCATTTTCTGTAATTGTAACGAAGTAAGTGCCTTCGCTTAAACCAATTGCTTTTAAAGTCGTTTGGTCATTTGCAGCAGCATCCCATTGTACACTACTTATATAATTATTGGGATCAGTAATTATTGCTGTACCATTATTAGCACCGCAGATAGGTTTTGAGGTTAAAATGCATCCCCGGCATAGACTTCCTCCGCAATCAATTTCTGTCTCGTCTCCATTCAATACACCATCAGTACATGTCTCGCAAAAGTCATAAGTAGCTTGGTCATCATAATTATGTGCATCAACATCGTCACAACCAAACAATGAAGATGTCCCCTCAGGTACATATATATCAACGCAGACTTGATTGATTAGGCATACATTACGGATATAATATCCCCGAGGATCTAACAAAACGGATATTATATTATCAGATCTCCAAATATCGTATTCATCTATTGACACTTCAAAACAACTTGGTGCTGATGGTTGTTCAGAGCAATCTGATAAAACATAATTTGTAATACCTCTTAGTTTATTTGATTCATCATATATATTAAAATTAGCATTATAATTACTCACTTGACCTTGAACAGTAATACAAATTAAAATTGATTTTCCATTTTCAGATGTGAAGTCTGGGAATGCACCAGCGACGTTAACCATTGTCGTATTACCTGGACCCAAGGTCGTATTATCATCGAAAGTTTCACAACTTGAAATAGGTTCACAAGTTGACCCTCCTGAGTAGACAACATTATTTACAAATAAAGTGTCATTATTCTCAAAGCCGTCAATTCCAGTATTATTGGGGTTTTGAGTAAACAGTTTTACCAATTGAATTCCATCTAAAATTGGAAAATCAATTGTGGTAAAGTCAGTGGATCCTGAGGACACCTGTCCATTCCACGAGTGCACAAATCGACTTCCATTCTCCAGCAAAGCAACAATCTCTACAGAACTCAAAGGGCTTTCTCCAAAATTCTTTAGTGTCACATCAGCAGTTATTGTATGATCGCATGCATCAGTTTGAATAAAAATGGCATCAATAATCCCGGCATCATCCTGAGGGAAAACACTATTATTACAAGCAGAATAATTATTGACTAAAGAGATTCTATTTGTATTGATATCGGAACGCATTCTAATTTTTTGCCCCTCTGTAAAGCTGTTTCTACAGGCACCATAATCCATATAATTTGTTAACATATCTGGCTGATCACCCATGCCTCCGAGAGTAACGGATCTATATGGGTTATTCAAACTGTCATCATCCTCATCAGTTGCGCATTCGTTGTCTGGTGAATCACAATCTCCAATATAGCCACTAAATAAACCTGGAGTTACTTTTGGCGGTGTATCGCAAACCTTGTCTCCATTAACCAAACAATTGTTATTTGTGCACCCATTTAGGAAGGTATGATCGAGAGATAAATAATGGCCGATCTCATGACAAATTATAGTAGGAACAAATGTAGAACCATAGTATACAGTTGATGAACCAAGAAAATATGCATTTGCAAAAGTTAGTCTATCAGCGATAAATATGTTCATGTATTTATCAGGGTCATACTCCAAAGATTCTATATAACTTAATGTAGGATCAAAATTCTGTTCTAAATTATGATACCTTATTATACCTGTAGTGTAATTCCCATCCGGATCAGTATCGATAAGACACAATTCGATTTCTGTGTCAGCGCCATTAAATGGATTAGCGTATGTCTCAGCATCTTGGTGTTGCTGTCTGAATCGATCTGATGCTTCTTGTATTCTCATCCGAATTGTCTCATCATCTAGAGCATAATATTTTGAGCCAAGTGGCAGGCCACTATGTATAACATGGACAACGGTCGGAATTGTATAAATGTCACCTTGACTTTTTTGTACAGAATTTTCCCTTATATTTTTTACGTCATTCTGGTAGGTTATCTCAAATGCCTCTCTTTTCCTCTTGAAATCTTCATCATTCGCAATTCTTTCTTCAATGATGTTGTCTGTTCCACATTCCTGTTCAAAGGAAAACACTGATTGTGTTTGAGAATAACTATTGACTGTAGTTGATAAAAGAGCAATAAATACAGATGTGCTCAGTAGTACGGGGTTTATATGCATGCTTGTTCGTTTTAGGCAAAGCCTATTTTTAAGTAATATAGGAAAAGATTGCTTGTCGTAGAAAACTTAGGTCTGAAATATGACCAAAATCATATTCGCGTAAGTTTAAAAGTTTAGGACTTGACATTTATATTTACAACACAAAATAAACAAATCACCAAATGGCAGTTCCAAACGGCATCTACGCTCCTATCCTCACACCAGTTACTTCAAATCTAGAAATCGATATCGAATTATTGTTGGAACACGCGCAGTTTCTACTCGATAATGGAGCGACTGGTATCGCTCATTTAGGAACCACGGGCGAGGCCAATTCTTTCTCCTTTCAGCAAAAGAAAGAACTTATCAAAGCAGTTGGAGATAGTCAACTGGCTCTTGACAAAAGTATGATTGGTTCGGGATGTGCGTCTATCAAAGAAACCATTGAATTGACAAAGTACGCTATTGACCATGGGTTAACTCACAGTCTTATGCTGCCACCATTTTATTACAAATTGGTCTCTGATCATGCATTGGTAGATTACTATTCTCAGGTGATTGACTCTGTAAATGATGATCGACTTCAAATCTACATGTATCATTATCCTAAAATGAGTACAGTGCCTTTGTCGATATCAGTGATGCAGCAATTAGTAAATAAGTATCCTAAAGTTATCATTGGCATGAAAGATTCTACCGGAGATTTTGAAAGTACTAAATCTTATTTAGAAGCAATGCCGTCACATTTTCAAGTCTTTCCTGGTACTGAAAACTTGCTCGCTATTACCATGCCTATGGGTGCCGCTGGTTGTATCTCAGCGACTATGAATGTATCCACAAAACTCATCAGTCAGACATATGAGAAGTGCTTACAGAAAGAGTCGGTTGAACAGGAGCAATCATTAATTACGAGACGAAGAGCTGCTTTCGCTGGGCTGTCTTATCCTGGGGCACTAAAAGGCTATTTAGCGCATCACAATAAAGACGATAGATGGAATGGTGTCATGCCTCCAAATGAATTGTTAGATAAAGCTAAAGTGTTGGAGATTGCAAAGGTATTGGATGAGTTGATTTAGGTAATGCGCGTGAGACTTATTCCCATGCGTAAGAGGGGTCAGCAGTAAGGTAGCAAAGGTAGCAGCCGATAGGTGTTGAGTTAACTAGTGTCTTACAATAGTTTCAAATTATTGGCAGTGCAAAATCCTCCTCTATGGAGGAGTGGCAGCCGTCCACAGACGAATGACGAGGTGGTTTTATGGAGGATTGACATCAACTCCTGAAATGACGTATTGGACCACCCCACCCTGGCGGGCACCCCTCTACAGAAGGGAATCTGCACCGCTTAAAAAGGCGGGGCATTTTATTGAATTAGGTAAACTACAAGTCACGTAATGATTTCGTATGCAATGCAAAATTCTTCTCCCGTGGATTCCGTGGAGAAGTGGTCTGACAGCCTTCACCCCTTCATATAGGAATCTGTACCGCTTTAAATGGTGGGCCATTTTATTGAATTAGGTATACTGTAAGTCAGCGTATTGATTTCATATGCAATGCAAAATTCTTCTCTTGCGGATCCCGTGGAGAAGTGGTCTGTCAGCCTACGGATTTAGGTGGTAATAATTTCATTGCCTATTTAAACGCTCTCACATTCATCCAAAATCCAGCTCTCCAATAAACATCTACTTTAGAAAATCCGGCTGCTAGCAACCACTTCTTTTGATCTTCAAATCGGTTTGGGCGATCAAATGCATTGTAATGCTCCTCAAGCCAATGCCATTTTTCTATGCCGCCATGTCCAAGTATGAAGTCTTTCCATTCTTGCACCAAGATTGGGTGCTCAATATCTGTCTTATTGATGCATAAATCAGAGAATGAAAATATCCCCCCTAATTGCAACGCTTTGTAAATGCTTGAAAATAGCTGTTGTTTTTCTTGAGTATCACAGTGGTGCAGGCTGAAACCTGCAATGATGTAATCAAAGGTAGACGTAACATAAGTGTAGTCGCTAAAATAGGATTGCACTACGGTTGTATTATAGTCTTTAAATCTCTCTTTTGACATTGACAACATTTCAGCAGAGGCATCTAACAAGGTGTAATGAGCATCTGGACTTACAGGCATAACAGCTGCCGTAGAATTGCCATTACCTACACCTAGATCAAGTATTTGCTTCGGCTTAAAATCTTGAGGTAAATCAGCACCAAAACAAGACATTAGTTTTAGATAATGTGGGACGACATTTTTCATATCCTCTGTATAATTAAATGAGAATGCATCGAATTCTTTGGATATAGTATTTTGAATGTGAGATGCCATGTTGTTAGTTTACTCTACTTGTATCTACAGGCATTGCTTGAGGTTTCGGATTCGGTTTATTTTTTCGTTTTTTCATGTACTCTTCTTCCATCAACAACTTCATTGTTTCTTCTTGTTTTTTAGACTCTTCTTCAATTTTCCAATTAAAAAAGTGAAACATCGACCTCAGAAAATTTGTTTTCGCCTTATACTCATTCTCTGTCAATATGAGTGTGCTTGAATCTCCTTGATCCTTAAATTCTACCTCAGTGCTCCCCGTGAGCATGTCATTATGGTATGTGATTGCGTAACTGGAGACGGGGTCAAAATCAGTCACTGTTTCATAGGTTTTGGATGCTTTTCCTGCTTTTGCCTCCATAGTCAATACATACTCAGCACCAACTGTATTCTTCTTTCCAGATACCAATTCGTACTTTTCTATTCCTGACATCCATTCATTTTTCAGAACCTCGTCATGATAGAATTGCCAACAATAGTCAATCGGTACATTCACCTGAATTTCTGAAGAAGTTCTCTGCCCAGGACTTATCACCCCAATAACAAAAAACAAAATGGTTGCAAGAAGTAAAATTCCAATGACCGTTAATAAAGTTTTCATAATATAAAATGAAGTTCAAAAGTATGAAAAGTCATTCACATTCGGGGTTTCATGTGGCTCTGCATAAGATCAATCCATAAACTCAGCAGTCTTATCTAAAGTAAGGAGCACAGTACCTACAAAATTGTACCTTTGCGCGGATTTTCACTTCTGAGAAATATGGATAAGAATCAAATTATAGGCTTTGTACTCATCTTATTAATCGTTATTGGTTGGTCAGTTATAACAGCACCTAGCGCTGAAGAGATGGAACGACAGCAATACCTTCAGGACTCAATAAAGCAGGCTGAACTAGCCATTGAACAAACTGAACTAAATAGTGAAACAGTAGCTCCAGTAAATGTGAGTACCAAAGAGATACCTGACTCTCTATTGGTTCAACAAAGAGGGCAGGATTATGGTATTTTCGCTTCAAGTAGTGTGGGAGATGAGGAGTTCTTTGCACTTGAAAATGAGTTGATTAAGATCAAATTTTCTAGTAAAGGTGGTATTATAAAGGAAGCCTTATTAAAAGAGCACAAAAAAGTTGTCATAGCTGAAGACGGCACTGAAGTCAAAGTTGATTTAAAATTGCTTGATGACGATAAAAATAGATTTGAGTACATACTACCGATAGGTAATAAGCAAATAAGTACCATGGATCTGTTTTTCAAGGGTTCAGAGTCAGGAGGCAATACCTTGTCGTTTGTTGCTGGTGCGGGAAGTGGGTCAATTATTCAAAGCTATACCCTTCAACCAGACTCTTACAAAGTTGAATATGATGTCCAATTTTCTGGATTACAGAACAGCATCGATAGAAATACCGAAAACATACAATTACGCTGGTTAAATTATCTAGATAAACTCGAGCTTAATGACAATTTTGAGAAATTCTATTCGACCACCTACTTTAAAGAGGTGGGAGAAGATTCAGACTACTGCAGTTGTAGAGGTGATGATGAAGAGAAAGAAGAAGACAAATCGATAAAATGGGTATCTGGTGTCAATCAGTTTTTCAACACATCATTAATTTCTCAAGATGTTCCATTTGATGGAGGGACCTTTGAAACGAAAATGATGGATGAAGATAGTGAGAGTCTCAAATTATTGACTACAACACTTGGAATTCCATTTTCAAATAATTCTACAGAAAAGTTTGGGATGGATTTATTCATTGGCCCAAATGATTTTGATCGTCTAAAAAGCTATGACCTTGGACTAGAGCAAATCATCCCTTATGGTAGAAGTATTTTTGGGACAATCAATCGGTATATAATTCGACCATTTTTCAATTGGTTGCATACGTTTATTTCCTCTAAAGGAATCGTCATTATCGTCCTCATATTCATCATTAAAATGTTGCTTTATCCATTGATGTATAAGATGCTTCATTCTCAAGCAAAGATGAGTGCTTTGAAACCTGACATCGCAAAGATGACAGCAAAGTTTAAAGATGATCCGCAGAAAAAACAGATGGAGACCATGAAGCTGTATAGAGAATATGGCGTCAGTCCTTTGGGTGGATGCATGCCTATGGTTATGCAGATGCCAATATGGTATGCACTATTTAGATTTTTTCCAGCTGACATTACATTTAGGCAAGAGCCATTCCTATGGGCTACAGACTTATCTTCATACGATGTATTCTTCCATCTTCCATTTACTGTACCTGCATTAGGTTCTCACATTAGTCTATTTACAATTCTGTGGGCGATAAGTACTGTGCTGTATACGTTTTACAATACAAAACATATGGATATGTCTGCAAATCCTGCGATGAAATATGTCCAGTATTTCATGCCATTGATGTTTGTTGTTTTCTTTAACAATTACGCATCAGGATTAACATGTTACATGTTCTTCTCCACTCTATTCAATATCATTCAAACTGTGGTCACTAAAAAGTTTGTGTTTGATGACGAAAAGATTCGGAAGGAATTACAAAAAGAAAAAGATAAGCCTAAAAAGAAATCAGGGTTCGGAGCTAAATTAGAAGAAGCATTGAAACAGCAACAAAAAGCTGCAGAAAAGCGAGGCAATAACCCTAAAGGGAAGAAGACAAAAAACAAAGGCAAATGAAACTAAGCTTATGCGTCCGTCTAAGGTAGGGATCATTGGAGCCGGTAAATTTGGTGTCAGCATTGCAAAATTAGTCAGTAAAAATGCTGATGTTGTTTTACATACTAGAAATCAAACCACTTTACAAACTGTCAATAAAGAGAATAGAATTGGCAATATCGAATTAGAAAAAAATATCGATGCTATTTCAGACCTCCAACAATTGGCGAGTGAATGTACCTTGATCATGCCAATGGTACCATCAGCGGCCTTCAGAGATATGATGAAGGATATCTCACCATTCTTGGGACCAGAGCACATCATGATACATGGGACCAAAGGTTTGGACATTCTTGGACAATCGAAACAACTTGATTTTCCAGGTGGATTTCAAGTTGGAGATGTCAGAACGATGAGTCAGGTGATACTAGAAGAAAGCTCAGTCATCAGAGTTGGCTGCTTGTCAGGACCTAACATTTCATCAGAGATACTTGCAGGTCAGCCAACAGCGACCGTTGTAGCCAGTGAATTCAATGAAGTCATCAATCTTGGTAAAGAGATATTAGAGAGTAAGCAATTTTTTGTTTTTGGTAGTAATTCGATTATTGGTGCAGAATTAGCAGGTGCCCTTAAAAATTATATTGCTTTGGGGGCAGGAATACTTGAAGGTCACGGTATGGGTCGCAATTTACAAGCACTACTCATCACTAGAGGACTTAGGGAAATGATCCATATATCAAAATTATATAAGGTAGATGTTGATTCATTCTTGGGAACAGCTGGCATTGGAGATTTATTTGCCACAGCGACAAGTAAAGACAGTCGGAATTTTCAGGCTGGATTAAAAATTGCGAAAGGATTTACCCTGGAGGAAATTACTTCAGATTCAAAATTTACTGCCGAAGGTGTCCGAACATTAGCGATTGCGAATCAACTCTCAAAACATATGGAGGCAACAGCACCAATTACCAGACTATTGTACTCTGTTGTCTTTAAAAATTTCAACTTCGAAAAAGCCATCCAATCCATTATGAGATATCCTTTTACTAAGGATGTTGATTTTCTGGATTAATCTAGTCGCATAGTTTAAATTCCAATTTGTCTCCTTGGTTAACATTTTATGGTAGAAATCCGTAACAATCAAAGCTTTTAAGCGTTATATAGTTATGCTAAAGTTAACTGGATATACATCTTTTTTCATATTATTAATGCTATTCATGACATCATGTGGTGATGACACCATGGATGTTTCATTTAATTTTGCATTAAGTTATGATGGCGAGCCTCTAGTTATGCTTGATGAATACAAATATCCATCAGGTGAAACGATAAAATTCACCAGAGTTAGCTTTTACATCTCTGATTTACAAGGAAATACTTCCACTGGCACTTCGCCCTTGTTGGAAGATATAGCACTTATTAACCTTAGTTCAAGCCATGCTACAGCTGAAGGTGCTGCAGAAGGTTTCACCTATGCAATCAATGATGTTCCAGAAGGGGGTTTTGATTCTTATTCTATGCTGTTAGGCGTTGATGCTGACCTTAATAAAAGTGTACCTGCTGATTACGGTAGTGGTCATCCACTTTCGAATAGTGGAGAATATTGGATCGCGTGGGACAGTTACATATTCTTCAAAATCGAAGGAAGAATGGATACCGACAATGATGGTGAATTTGAGACAAATGTTGCTTTGCACATGGGTTCTGACGAAGCTGCAAGACAAATTACAATTCCATCGACTAATCCAGAAAGTGAGCGGATTACAATAGATGTAAAGTCTATTTTCGAATCTGATGATACTTTGTATGACTTACAAGAAGATCCTCAAATACATAGTTTATTTCAATTAGATAAAGCAAATTTTCTTATCGATAATTTAGCAAAACAATTTAACTGATGAAAAGGTATTTTGCATTAGGTGTCGTACTGATGGCGCTTATCATGTCTTGTGATAATGATGAGATTGCTGATGAGAATGTATCAGACATATCCTTCGATTTTCAATTCGTAACAGATGATGGTACGATTCAATTGAATGAGCCATTCGAGCTTAATGGATCAACTGTTCAATTTGAAGTAGCGAATTTTTACTTTTATGATCTTGAAATGGGCAAGAGTGGATCAAACTTAACTTTAGCTGATGAGCGCACTCATGTACTTGCAGGTGCTAATCTCACAACATCTTTCTCTGACTTAAATGTTGCTCCTTTTGACTTAATAAGCACAAAAATAACCATTGGTGTAGAGGAATCTCAAAATAATCAGAGCGAAGCAGATTTTACAGAAAGAAGATCAGATGATCCGCTTTCCATTAAAGATCCATCGATGCATTGGAACTGGAATTCTGGTTATAAATTTGTTCGATTTGATGGAGAGGTTGACACGGATGGTGATGGTGTTGTAGATACGCCTATTGCCTATCACTTAGGTTCGGATGCTATGAGAACTGATTTGATCATTACCCAGGACAAGCTTGAAATAGGAGAAGGTAAGAACAATTTGACCATGGTCTTCAATCTTGATGAATTCTTTAAAGATGTTGATTTCCAAGAGCAAAGCAATTGGGATACACATACGGGCAATAATATGCCTCTTGCAGAACAGTTGAGAGATAATTTGCGGTCGTCCATGAGCATATCTAAGTAAACTGTTGCCATGCGCCAATTATGGTGGTTTATTATTCTAGGTTTCACTGTATTGGTCACACTCACAATGAGCTGTTTCACTGATGTTGATAATTTAAATACACCTGACGGCTTACCACCTATTCTTATTTCAGAAAACAGCCCTTACTCATACCCTAAATCCGCTTTAGGCAGAAGACTTTTTTTTGATAAAAATATCTCAATTGATAGTACAATAACATGTGCTAACTGCCACCTACCTGAGTATGCATATTCAGATACAACACGATTCAGCAATGGCGTCAATAATGGTACCACAGATCGCAACAGCCCCAGTCTGATATATGCCGGATTCTCTCCACTGATCAATAAAGATGGAGGTGTTGTAAAATTGGATTTACAAGCATTGATTCCAATTGAAGATCACAATGAAATGGGCATACACATCTTATCATTAGCAGAAAGATTGCAAGCAGATCAATTATATAACCAAACATTTATTGATGCTTTTGATAGAGAACCAGATGCGTTTACTATTCCTAGAGCATTGGCGCATTTCATCCGGACACTACCAACTGCTTCCTCTTCTTATGACAAATTCGTCGCAGGTGATGAAGACGCAATGACTGACACAGAAAAGAAAGGAATGGATTTATTTATTAGCGATCGATTGCAATGTGCAAGTTGTCACTCCCCTCCTCTATTTTCAACTTTTGAATTTGCTAATAATGGGATTTACGATTCATATGAAGATTTAGGTAGGGCATTGATCTCGCAAGACAGCACTGATATTGGTAAATTTAGAATAGCGAGTTTGAGAAATATATCCTTAACTGGTCCTTACATGCATGATGGATCAATGGAAACGCTTGAAGAAGTCATCCAGCATTACGCCTCTGGAGGGAGTCAACATGTGAATAAGGATGATCGCATTCATGGGTTTGATATTAGCCAAGAAGAAACGGAAGAGCTTCTTGCATTTTTCTCGGCATTGACCGACATGGAGCCTAAGTAAGTTAGGGCGCTCGTGAACTCGCTTTAAGTTATTAAGTGTCAGATTCTCTTTATTTATAATGGCATGTGGCTTTTAGCAGGGCAAAATTCTCCTCCGAGGAGGAATGGATTCCACAAAGTGGAAGACGAGGTGGTCATGATCGGAAGCTGAGCATAAAGTGATAGGCTTACATACTACCCACCCGCTTCTGATGAATCGGTTCCTTCACTTCAAAGCAAGATTTACTTGCTTTGATCCCGCTGATGCGGGACCACTAAAGAGATAGACTTACATACCACCCATCCGCTTCTGATGAATCGGTTCCTCACTTCAAAGCAAGATTTACTTACTTTGATCCCGCTGATGCGGTACCACTAAAGAGATAGACTTACATGCCACCCACCCGCTTCTGATGAATCGGTTCCTTCACTTCAAAGCAAGATTTACTTGCTTTGATCCCGCTGATGCGGGACTACTCAGTCCCCCAAAAGACGCAGTCGTCCCAAAAAGCGAAGCTGTACAAAAGGCGAAGCCTTTCACCTAACACCCAACACCTAGCACTCAACACCGCCGCAGGCATAAAACTTCCGTGCACATACAGTACACAAAACACATGGTAGTATTTCATATATTCTATATCTTTAGGACATGGAAAAAATCACTTGTCCAAACTGCGAGTATAAGTTTGATATCGAAGGAGCATTGGCAAAAGATATAGATGCTAAGTATAAGGATCAGCTTATAAAGCAGCGGAGAGAATTAGAACAGAGCTTCGAATTAAAACAAAAGTCTTTGGAAGAAGAACAGCTTGCATTTGAGACAAAGAAGAAAAAGGAGAATGAGATTTTTCAGCAGCGATTGGATAAAGCGGTCATTGTTGAGCAAGGCAAACTAAAGGAGAAGATAGAAGCTAACTTCGAACAATTACTCAGTAGTCAAAAAGAAGAACTTGAAGAGAAAGCCAACAAGATAAAAACACTTCAAGAGAAAGAATTGGAATTGGTCAAGATGGAACGGCGCATGATGGAAATGCAAAAAGACATGGAGATCAAAATGGAACGTAAACTCTTTGATGAGCAAACCAAAATAGAAGAATCGGTCGCAAAACGCATAAACGATGAAAATGAGTTACGCATCAAAGAGATGACAAAGCAAATGGAAGATCAACATAAATTGATCGCAGAGATGAAGCGTAAATCAGAGCAAGGGTCAATGCAATTACAAGGAGAGATTCAGGAGTTGGCAATAGAAGAAGTGTTGCGGAATAACTTCCCACATGATATCGTGCAGGAAATCCCAAAAGGAGCAAGAGGAGCAGATACCATCCAAGTCGTCATGGATGGTCATCATGATGATTGTGGGAAAATCATTTACGAAAGTAAACGGACGAAGACATTCTCAAATGAGTGGATTGCAAAACTCAAGCAAGACCAGAGATCCTTACAAGCCGAAATCGCAGTCATTGTTACTGAAGTTTTACCAAAGGACATGTCTCGTTTCGGAATGAAAGAAGGAGTCTATATCTGTACATTTCAAGAGTTTAAAAGCCTTGTTTTTGTCCTTCGTCAAATACTTCTTAAATCAAAAGCAGTTCGTTCGTCAGAGGTAAACAAAACGGACAAAATGGAAATGCTTTATAACTTTCTCACAAGCGAAGAATTCAAATTGCAAATGAGTGGTATTGTGGAAGGCTTCCAAGGCATGAAAGAAGATATTGATCGTGAAAAAAGATCCATGCAATCCATGTGGAAACGTAGAGAAAAACAGTTGGAGTTAGTCATCAGTAATACCATTGATATGCACGGTTCTATCAAAGGGATAGCGGGAAAGGCAATTCCTTCAATTGAACAGTTGGAGTTGCCGGAGTAAGTATCAGCGACTAAAATTCTACCGTGGTGACCATGACCTAGAAACCACCCCACCGACCAAAGGTCGGCACCCCTCCACAGAGGGGAATTTACACCTGACATTTAAAAATCGAACTTGCGAGCGCCCTAAAAGTAAACAAAGTGAGCACCCTAAACCCAAACAAAGTGAGAACCCTATAAGCAAACAAAGTGAGCACCTTATAAGCGAACAAAGTCAGCGCCCTAAAATTTGATTATCTTGATCTCAAATCATCCTGATTAATCAATGCCATCAGAAACGACTAATCGATTTTCTAAAACACTTGCGCTTTTTCTTCCAGGCATTTTTTTACTAGGTTTTAATATAGGTACAGGCAGTGTCACAACAATGGCAAAAGCAGGTGCCACCTATGGGATGTCTTTACTATGGACTGTTTTGATTTCTTGCCTAGCAACTTATTTCATGATTGTAACCTACGGGAGATACACCTTAATTACAGGAGAGACTGCCTTGCAAGCATTTCGCAAACATATACATCCAGCAGTGGGCTTATTTTTCATAGTTGCATTGACTGCAGGTGTCAGTGGCAGTGTGATGGGTGTCATGGGTATTGTCGCAGAGATGAGTTATGAATGGTCTAAGACATTCATCAGTGGTGGTATAGCCCCTTTATATTTTGCAGCGCTTTTCATTGCTCTAGTTTATTTTATTTTCTGGAATGGTAAGACGGAGTTCTTTGAGCGGGCCTTAGCGGTCATCGTCGCTATCATGGCAGCATGTTTTATTCTCAACTTTTTCATCATGATGCCATCAGTTTCAGACATGGCAAAAGGACTAATTCCAAATATTCCAGAAATCGCTCCTGGAGAATCTAGAGGACCATTTCTATTGATCGCGTCTATGGTTGGAACAACATTATTCTCAGGTTTATTCATTATCAGGACTACCTTAGTCAAAGCTGCAGGCTGGACATTGAAGGATGACAAGCAACAAAAACGAGATGCCTTATTTGCAACCACCCTCATGTTTGTCATCAGTGGAGCTATAATGGCAGCAGCTGCAGGTTCTCTATATGCCCAAGGCATCGTCATGGATAAGGCTTCACAAATGATTGGCTTGCTCGAACCATTAGCTGGAGCATTTGCAGCGTCCATATTTGCAATCGGTATTATAGCTGCTGGGGTTTCCTCGCAGTTTCCTAATACGATCATGTTGCCTTGGTTAATTTGTGACTATACAAACTCCAAACTTGAAATGACATTGCCGAGGTACCGCATTATGGTATTGCTCATCTCTTTGCTTGGTTTGGTTGTCCCTATCTTTAATGCACGGCCATTATTTGTAATGATTGCGTCACAAGCCTTTAACTCTGTGTTACTACCAATGACGGTGGCGTGTATCTTCATTTTAGGTAATAAAGAGACCGTCATGGGTGAACAAAAACATTCGGTAACGACCAATCTCATTTTGATTGCTATCTTTTTGTTTTCATTAGTAACCAGCTACATAGGTATACAAGGCTTAGTTAGTTTGATTAGTTAAAGGACTTCACTTTGCCGAGATGCGTTAGTATTGACATATTCTGGAGTCGGCTTTATCAAATAAAAAGGTCTGCATGTTGGATGAAATCACGGTTCTAATAGTCTATTATCCCAAAAGAAATCTTCTCTTTTGATGATCTTTACTTTTGAAGTATATAATTCATGTTTCGTATTTATGACAAAATTATATTCAAAAGGAATGACAGCAGAAGGTATTTTTAGAATTAGTTTCTTTTTACTTAAATACCAATCTGATCCAATTTCTTGAAGTTTGTTATAAGATTGAACACTCCTCCAATTCTCTGGCAAATCACTATGATTTACTTTTAATATCTGTGATTCTGATACATCTAATTCTATCAATAATACTTTATACACTAAGTGAGGCCTAATAGCTGCTCTATGGACAACTAGTTCCAATGATGCAAGTGATCGTGATTCTGCAGCATAGATGACATACTGTCCATCTTTATTCCATCTATTTGCTTGACCAGAACTTGAAAGAGTTTTGGAATATTTTTCAGAAGAAATTCTATATACTATTTTCTTCCTGTTAGACATTATCTCCAAATTCTAAAGCAGTGATTCGGTCATCAATAAATCTAATACCAGTAATTGTTTTGAAATATTCTATTGGTTTCTCATTGTCAAGAAAGAAGTTATCTGATTTTAGCCAGCGATTGAATTGTTTGATATTTCCAAAAACTTCTTTACCATGTTTGAAAAGTGAAATCAACAAGATTAATTGCTCTTGAAGGTTTTCTTTTAATTGTGCATTCTCTTTTTTAAACGTTCTGAAAGTCTTTACATTAACATTTAACCATTCAGAAAGTAACTCATCGTTAAGCGTTGAGAATTCTTTTATAAAATTGACGTATTTCCAATTTATGTCTTCTGTTTTTAATAATTGCAGAACTTCTGTATCGGATATTCTTTCGGGGATATTTTGAATAGCTGAAATCATCTTATTTGCTTTTTATCAAAATAGGTAAAATTACCTTAAAATACAAGTAATTATGGATGCTGTTCGATCTATCCATCTCTCCTGAATAGATCAGGAGAGATGATAATGAGCCTAATTCGCACATCAATATTTAGCCATGTTTTAGTATAAGAATTTCGATTCTTAATCTAATAAACAATAGACTTTCATTTTTTAGGGTTAAATCGTAGATTTAAAGCTTATATTCAGAAAAATGGCAATTGATTTAAAAAAGTTATTTTTATCAGACTCAAAAACCAGTGACAAGTTTAGTCTTGCTCTTGTAAAAGCATTGAAAGGCTCGGCTCAACCAGGATTTGACTACATCAAGTTTAAGCAGTCAGTGATGTCCTTAGCTGATATGAATATGGATACGGAAACATCTTTCAAGTCTGCTTTTGCAACAGCATCAACAATGGGTTTGACTAAAACAAAACTATCCCAGTCTGTTAAATTTTACAAAAAAGTGCTTGAAAAAGAGAGATCTAAGTTTGCTGAAGCGTTAGAGAACCAGATGGATACTCGTGTTTCAAAGAAAAAAGAAGAAGCATTGAAGCTTCAAGATAGAATCCAAGAGTATGAAGTAAAGATTGCAAAAATGAAACAAGAGATGGAAGCATATCAGCATAAGATTGATAATGTGGACTCAGAAATGGCTCAAGCCAAAGAGAAAATAGACAAAACCAAAAATGAATTTTTAACTGCTTATGATCAATTGTCGGCTACTCTTGATGAAGACATTGAGCAAATCACAAGCTATCTATAAACAAGCATTATGACAGATTTTTCGTCAATCGATACTATGAATACAAAGCCTAAGAGCTTTTGGAAAAGACCTGAAGGTGTGACAGGTAGTGTATTCCTACTTGGCTTATTGGGGCTTGGAGGATTTTTAGTTGCCACCAATCTTGCTGCTATTATTGGTTTTGCAAGTTCTTTAATTGGACTAGCAGTTACCCTACTTGTCCTAGGTGCAATCATCTTTATGGTACTTGACCCTAAAATGAGAAACCTTGTCAGCTACATGTATAAAAGTGTGATGAGAAAGATCACAGGCATGTTCATCACCATAGATCCTATCGGTATTTTAAAGAGTTATGTTGAAGACTTAGAAGACAATCTAAGAAAGATGGGCAAGCAGATCGGAGAACTCCGTGGTCAAAGCAGAAAGCTTAAAACGATGATCAGTGAGAATACAAAAGAAATTGAGCAAAACTTACTGATTGCGAGAAAAGCCAAAGAGCAAGGCAACCAAAAAGCGATGCTCCTCTCCAGTAGAAAAGCAGCGCGATTAAAAGAAACGAATGCAAAGTATGCAGCTCTTCATAGTAAGATAGGCGTGTTGTATAAGGTGCTTTCTAAAATGTACTCAAATTCGGAAGTGCTTATAGAAGACACAAAAGATCAAGTACGCGTGAAAGAGCAAGAGCGAAAGGCCATCAGAGCTTCTCACTCTGCCATGAAATCTGCGATGAGTGTTATCAACGGCGATGCTGATAAAAGAGCCATGTTTGATGCCTCACTTGAACATATAGCAGATGACGTTGCGAATAAAGTTGGCGAAATGGAGCAATTCATGGAAATGTCATCCAATTTCATGCAAAGTGTTGATCTCCAAAATGGTGTATTTGAAGAACAAGGCATCAAAATGCTTGAAGAATACGAGAAGAAAAGTACCCTTCTTTTGCTCGGTGGTACAGGGTCACAAGAAGATATATTGGATTTGGATATGCCTGAAAAAGATGTCCAATACAGATCTGGCAGTGGCAGCTCAGAATCCTATGACAATCTATTTGAATAAAATAACATACATATGAACAAGTTTTTTGGATTAATTTTTATTTGTGCATTAGCCTTCGGAATGTCATCATGTGGTAGCGATGATAATGATGATGTCGAAATTTTAAATTATGATGGCGATAATGTCACAGGCCCGTTCTTTCAGCAAGGTGCTTATGCTACTGCAGCTCGATTCCCATCTGCCACGACTTCATTGTTTGAAGGTCAAATACTGAATTCTGTTGAGCTCTATATACTTGAACAACCATCAAGTGCTAATTTAACTATCTATAGAGGAGATGGTTCTACAGCACCTGTAGGTGAAATTTCTAGTCAATCATTAGGTTCTTTAACTACGAATAGCTGGAATACAATCACATTAGATACACCATATACGATCGACGGGACAGAGATCTGGATAGGTATTGAATTTAGTTTAGACAGTGGCGCTCAAGTTATTGGATGTGATGCTGGACCTGCAAATAGAAATGGTGATTACCTATTACAAAACAGTGACGGTATCTGGACAACCTTTAGAGACCTAACAGTCACAGAGAGTATAAATTGGAATATAAGAGGAGTATTGTCAGCAAATTGAAAAGAATAGAGTTGTTGCTAGTTTCAATTGTGAACCTTGGAGTTTGTACAACTATAATTAAACCACTGTGAATTTATGATTAACCAATTTTTGTCCTCAATCAATAGGACTACTAATCAATGTCAAAACATATACGAAATCTAAAAGATCAAATCGAAAAGTCTAAGACACTGACTGAATCCACAAAAAATGACTGGCTTCAGTATGTGCACGCCATTCAGGAAGAACTAACTGTGGCTAAATCTACGCTTAACACTTCAGAGGATGAGCGTATTCTTGCTACCCAGTACTTAAATGATACTATTCAAGATTTAGAAAACAACCATGAACAGCTCAAGGAAGCAAACAAATTTCTCGCTCATCAAAATGAGATTATTGACAGCAACTTGCAAAAACTGATATCTGCTTATGAAGAGTTAGAGCAATTCACTTATATCGCATCACATGATTTGAAAAGTCCACTGCGCACAATTTCCTCTTATGCGCAATTATTAAAATCAAAGTATTCTGACAACTTGGTTCCTAAAGCACATGAATATTTAGATATCATTATCAAGAGTATGCAAAACATGACTGAAGTCATCAATGAATCGCTAGCTTTTTCAATGATTGGCAAAGAAGGAACTCGAAGAACACAGCCCATCTCATTACAGCAAGTCATAGAAATTGTAAAGTCAAATCTTGATTCAGAAATTAAAGAATCTTCAGCTGTTATAGTATACGATGAGTTGCCCACCATCGTCGGTCGTAAAACGAATTTCATACAATTGTTCCAGAATCTAATTGCAAATTCAATCAAATACAGATCTATAGAAAAACCTGTAATCAGCATCAAAAGCAAAACAATAGATAATGTATGGCAGCTAGAATTAACAGACAATGGTAGAGGGATTAACGAAAAATATCACGAAGTAATTTTTCAACCTTTCAAACGAATTAACCACGGATCCCTAGCTGGAGCTGGACTCGGACTTGCTATATGTAAGAAAATATGTACGATGTATGGTGGTAACATAAGTATCCAATCTATAGAAAACAATGGAACCACTTTCGTACTACAATTGAAGGATCTAATACTAAATGGAAAATGAAATCAAACATGGATATCGAAAAACTAAAATACCCGATCGGAAAATTTCAACTTTCTCAAAACCCTAGTAAAGAAGAACTTTCTGAATGGATTTCAGATATTGAATCATTGCCTGGAAAGCTTCGATTCTTATGCAATGAATTATCAGAAGAAGATTTAAATAGTGTCTGACAGAAAAGGACAAGCCCTAATCATAACTGCCTGATGATTAGTGAATTAATTAGGAAATAAGT
>Ga0114957_1001776_pt1 | contig 22267 bp, 15 predicted proteins | sample BantaG_FD_87175 | JGI IMG/M metagenome (GOLD analysis project Ga0114957, IMG submission 87175) | Marine algal microbial communities from Bantry Bay, Ireland - BantryBay_4 metaG | ecosystem: Host-associated > Algae > Red algae > Unclassified | place: Bantry Bay, Ireland | collected 2014-11-21 | reverse complement strand
GGAAAAAATAAATCCTTCTCTTCCCAAAACAGTTGCTGAAAATATTCAACGATTGCAAGAGACGGAGCGACTTTTTAATTATGCAATTACATTGCTACAAAAAGAAATTACTGAGCAACGAGGTGAGCAACTCTTTATTCATTTGGAAAAATTAAAAGCTACTCCTGCCCCATCGACTTTGCTTTTCGAAATACTTCATCCTTTTCATTTTAATAATGATCAGACCGCTCAAATGATCACTTCGATTGGAAATCAAGCAGGTGCAATTTTTTATTCGAATACGCATCAAGTTTTATTGGATCGTGATTTTTTTATTGTAAAAAAAACAACGAAAGCAACGGTCGATCAATTCTTAATTTCAAAAAATGATACTCTAATCACTTTTCCCGGAGGGCAATTATATTTTGAAATAAAAAATACATTGCCTGAATTTTCATCAGAAGAAAAGCACTTGGCACATTTTGATTTGGAAAAAATTCAATTTCCTTTGACGCTTCGCAAATGGAAAGCAGGTGATTATTTCCAACCTATTGGAATGAATGGTCAAGGAAAAAAAGTGAAGAAATTTTTGACTGATTTGAAATTGAATCGATTTGAGAAAGAGGCTGTTTGGGTGTTGGAATCGGATGGAGCAATTTGTTGGGTGGTTGGAATTCGGATGGATGAACGATTTAAAATTAATGAAGGAAGGAATATCATGAAATTCGAATATCGAATATCGAATATCGAACAAGGAACAAGGATTTGAGAAGTTTGACGATGCTTCTCAAGAAAGCAGGCAATGAGAAGTATCGTCAAACTTCTCAAATCCTTGTTCGATATTCGATATTCCCTCAAAAAAACGGCATCTCCAAAATTTGGAAATGCCGCTTCTGACTCTTTTAAAGGAAGTTTTAATTATTTTACTCGTTTCAATATTTTACCTTCTTCGACCACCAAGTGAGTATCTTTGTACCCCATATCATAAACTTTTTCCATAGCAACTTTAGCTGCCAATTCTGTTGCAAATCCACTCAACAAAACAATCGTAAACTGTCCTCTATTAACTTTTTCTATCTTCCCAAGACCTTCCAACTTACTTTCATCAAATCGTTTTGTACTTCTAAATGTAGCTACTCGAATCTTTAAATCTACATTTGGATTCGCTGCCACAGGTTTCCGTTTTGGTTCAGGCACTTCATCTTGCACCGTCAACTCTAGATTTTGACGACCTTCCTCTGCTACGATAAAAGCTTTAGCATATCCTTTTTTGCTGATAACCTTTCGAGCATCTTCAGCTTCTTTTCTACTCGAAAAAATTCCTACTCGCACTTTCTCCGCTTTACCTTCTTTCATTTTATATACATTACCAATGTCTTGCAAGCTCTCATATTTTCCAATTTTAATTTCTCGCGAATCAAAGTATGCTGCCACTTGAACGGCATAACCTTTTGGCATAGCCACTTCATTGTATTCATCTAATTCGCCTCTTCCAGTTGCTTGTGGAGTATCTAATTCAGGGATCACTTCATCATCCTTTTCCTCCACCTCATCGAGGTTGGCAATTACTTCTCCACCAAAACCAGTTCCTGCACTATATGACGTTTTGAAAGATAAAACACCTAACAAACTTTTATCAGTTTGACTTGTGATTGATACTTTTTTATTCGTATTGATATAGCCAGCTTTGGAATATGTAATCGTATAAACTTCAGGTGCTTGCAATGCTAATCGGTACTCGCCACGTTGGTTGGTTTGAGTTTTCAAAGTCAAACCAGATGCCCGATTCGTTGCTTTGACAAAAACATCACTCACCGTTTCATTGCTTTGTGAGTCAACAATAATCCCAACATATTCGTCGGCAATTCTTCTTAATTTTATTTCAAAACTTTTATTCAATCTTTCTCCTAAACTTTTGATTTTCAACGAATAAGGTTTGTAACCATCTTTTTTGATCACGATGTCACAACCCAATCCTGCCAATGCTTGGAAAGCATATGTTCCATTTATATCAGTCGTAAAAACTGATTCTCCACATGCTGAAAAATCAACAGTTGCACCTTCCACAGGACGCATATCTGATTCATTGACAACTGAAATAATAAAGTTGTCCGTCGTTTTTCTTACTTTATAAATATCTTCGTTTCCCTGACTTCCTTTTCGATTACTGACCAAGTAGCCACGGTTTTCATTTGATTTAAAAATAAATCCATAATCATCAGATGAACTATTAACTGCATTTCCTAAATGGTACACATCATTCCAACCACCATCTCTTTGCTCTGCTCTAAATATATCCATACCGCCAAATCCATGATGATAATCTGAAGAAAAATAAAGCGTTCCATTATCAAGATTAGGAGAAATTTCATCTCCAGGAGTATTGACCACCGGTCCTAAATTTTGAGGAACAGACCAACCATTGGCAGTCTTGAAAGCAGAATATAAATCCCATCCTCCAAAACCACCATCTCGATTGGAAGAGAAATAAAGTAATTTCCCATCGTCTGAAAAAGAAGGATAACCTGCCGAGTAACCTGCTCGATTAAATGGCAATGCTTTGATATTTTTCCAAACACCATTGGCATCAACTTCCGCCAAGTACATTGCTAAAGTTCCACCAGCTTCGGGCACTTGACGAATGCCATTTTCAAAAATGTTCCGAGTAAAAACTACCCACATCCCATCATTGCTAAAAGCAACTGGGCCTTCGTTATAATTATTTGCCAAATCACTTTGCATCAAAGTTGGGACTCTCAAAAATCCTTTGTTGTCCATCGAGGTGATGTATAATTGGTTGTTTGGACTTTCAGAAAATCCTTTTCCACGATTCTTTTTAGTTGATCTTTTGAGGTCAGTTCGAGAAGAACTGTACACAATGTAATCTCCAAAAAATGCCGGCCCAAAATCTGAATAATTGGTATTTAAATATTCTTTGTATGCTCGAAAGGTCGCAGGTTTTCCTCGAAGAGAAAGTGCATAGTCGCAACTTTTGACAAAGTGTGAACCCATCTCAGGATTAGATTCTCCATATGCTTCAAACCAAATTTTTGCATCATCATATTTTCCTTGAGCCATCAAAACTTTTCCATAATATAAAAAATGGATAGGGTCGATGCCTGCATATTTTACTGCTTTGGAATACCATTTTTCTGCTTCATTCATTTTATTTAACATCCGATAACTGTCTGCCAAATTCGATAAGGCTTGAGGCTCGTCAGAATCTTTTTGGATGATTGCTAAATAATTTGGAATTGCATGAATGTACGCTTTGAGTTCATATTGCTTATTGGCTTTGCTCAAAAGGTTTTGGCTAAAGCCTTGCGAACTCATTGCAATCGCGAGAATGAAGAAAGAAAATCGAAGTAAATATCTCATAATTCTTGATTTTTGAAAAAACTAAATAACCAACATTCTTAATGCTTTTTGGAAATACTATAGTATAATTCCAAGGCAAAAGATTGGCTTTTTTCCTAATTAAATTGTGAACATGAACTTAAGTAGTTTGATTTCATTAATCTGAGAATTTTGACAAGGGAATTTTTTTGATAGTTTTTTCAAAAAAATCATTTCATAGCCTTAGTTATGGAATTATTTTTTTGGAAAAAATAGCGAAAAAATAAACTGTCAAAAACTCACGATTAATGAGATTTAACTACTACCTATATAAATATACAATGATTCTGCAAAAGTTGCAGCCTAGATAACCCTTTGAAAATCAAGGGTTTATGTGGAGGATTAGTTTAAAAAAAGTCTCAATTATTAGACTTAAAGGAGAACAAAAATACACATTTTTTAGGATAATTAGTAAAACTTTAACGAGTGTTCTTATTTTTAGACAAAGGCATTAATAAATCATTTCCCAGACTTTTCAACCTCCAAAAGTTGAGCAGTAGCTCTAGCATTATCAATTACATCTTGAGGATAATTTGCCAATTCCAAAATTCGAATCGCATTCCTTTTTTGTAAAATTCCCTTCTTTAATTTATAGTCAAAATATAATTGATCGTTTTGAATTTGCTCTTGAAAATGATATAGCACAAAACCATCTTTTAAAAGATCCGTCAATTCTATATCATGTGTGGAAACTAACACTAAATGATTTTTTTGATTTAAAAACGCTAAAATTGCCCGAGCTGCACCTACCCTTTCAATCGTATTAGTTCCTTTGAAAACTTCATCAATAATAAATAAAAATGGTGCTTCATTCGTCTTCGCATTTTCTAATAAATCATTAATGGAATCTACTTCTGCGAGGTAATAACTTTTACCTTCGGAAATGTCATCTGAGACTCTGATGGAAGTAGCAAGTTTGAAAAATGGTGCTTGGTATTTTTCTGCAAGTGTGGTAAAAATAGTTTGTGCTAACAATACATTTACGCCAACCGAACGAATAAAAGTGGTTTTGCCCGACATGTTAGATCCCAAAGTTAATCCTTGCAATAAGTGAACGACCCAAAGCCAACTTGTTTTTCAGGTAATTCTCCAAAAATTAAAAACGGAAAATAGTAATCTTCATAATCATTCAATGAAGAAAGAAATTTTTGAAGGTCAAATACTTGAGTTGGATGTTGAGAAAAATGTTCAACTGCTTCATCAATTTTTTCCAATTCATTTTTGGCTCCTTTCGGTCTTCGAAATGCATTGTACAAATATTGTTGACCTATTTTACTTTTAGTATGATCTATTTCTTGGAAGACGGATTCGAGATCAAGATCCAACATCATTTTGTTGCCAACTTCTTGAAAACAATCTTCCTTGACCTGATCAAAATAAATACTGATTACATCAAAATTGAAATAATCTTTTTTGGGATTCCCCCAATCTGCCTTTAATTGTAATAGGATTTCACTTTGCTTTTTTTCACCTTTTCTTTTAAAAAATAAAAAAAGGAAATAACCTATCGTGAGTATGAGAAGAATGTAAAAAATTTCCATTAGTTGATTTTGTCTCGCAAATATTTATCAGGTTCTAAAGTAGAAAAAATTGATTTTTTAAATAAAAAAATCGACGCAACTATGTGTTCAGAGGATTTGCGATGCTTAAAATCAAACACTTCAAAACCTTTCTCCCCTTTTATTCTAAATAAAAAAACAATTTATTATTTTTGAAAATATTTATTCCAATAAAACTTAAATTGGACTTAAGGTAAATTATTTATAACCATCTAAAATTTATTTTTTGAAAGCCCTCTTTCAAAATAATAAGATGTCCAACTTTTTAAATACTTACCTTAACTTTATGTGTTTTTTAAAATAAAAATTGATGAAACTTTTCCCTTTCTTAATAATTATCTTTTGCTTCTCTTCTTGCCATCAAGATACCAATTCGATAATAACCAAAACTTATTTTGATGCAGGTAAAACTAAAATCAAAAGTGAAGGAACTATTGATAAGGTTACCCAATTGAAGGAAGGTATTTGGAAAACCTATAGTAGAGAAGGAAAATCAATAAATGAAGGGTTTTACAAAAATGATCAACAAACTGGAACTTGGAAATACTTTCATCCATCAGGTAACGTGAAGTCGAAAGGAGAATTATTGAATGGTAAAAAAGAAGGAATTTGGGAACACTTTTATGACGATGGAAGTCTAAGCTTTACAGCTAATTATGTGAATGATCAACAAGATGGCAAATGTCAAGCTTTCTATAAAAATGGCAGATTGTCCACCGAGTCTTTTTACAAAAATGGAAAACTTAATGGTGCGCATATTACCTTCAATAGTAGGGATACTGATACCACGCTCTACCTGACTTATGTTGATGATAAAAAAATGGGACTTTTTAAAAAATACCATGAGGGAAAACCATATGTAGTTGGTTATTGGAAACACGAAGTTGGATTGATTGGAAAGGTGTCTCATTATAGAAATAGAAAATTGATCAAAATAGAATACAAGGATAATAATGGCAAAATAATATCCACAGAACATACTCCAAAATCCAGCTTTTAAAAAGTAGGAAAAGACTACTCTTTATATATGCTTAATCCAACTCGCATGTATATAAAATAAACATCCAGTTTCCCTCAAAACCAATTTTTTTTTGCCAAAAATCAAACACATCAAAACCTTTCCATCCTTTTTTTTCAAAATCCCACAACTAATTATTATTTTGGAAAATATTATACCCAATAAAACCATTTACAAGGGTATGTTTTTTGATAAAAAAACAACAACATACCCATCTTAGGAATGCTTCAATAATAAATGCCAACTCTTGACTGCTTCTTTTTTTCTAGTTTTCACTTTGAAATCAATCATTTATCCAGATAAACTCATGCTTTCAAAGCAAAAACTAGAAAAAAAATAAGCGACCCAAGAATCGGCATTTATTAATGTACCATTCCTTAATCTACCCAAATTCATTTTGAAACAATTAAAATCTATTTTATATGCTTTCACCTTATACTGGTCCCTGGACTTTCGATGAAGCAGCACACCTATTGCGGCGCACCATTTTTGGGTCAACCAAAGCGCGCATTCAGCAAGCTGTTGATGAAGGATTTGATGCGACTTTTGCTACACTCTTTGCAGCACCTGCAGTAGTTGATCCACCTATTTATTACGATTTTGAAGATGATCCTGAAGCTGGGATTGGAGAAACTTGGGTGGACAAACCATTAGATGGAAGTGTAACTGGGATTTATTTTGCACGAGCAAAAACCCTTTGGGCCTGGTGGTTTATGCAGATGAAAAAAAACGATCAAACCATCACAGAGAAGTTGACACTCTTTTGGCACAACCATTTTGTGATTTCGGAGGCAGGACATGCGAATATGAATTGGGAATATCTCAATAAGTTGAGAGACTTTGCTTTAGGTGATTTTAAAGAATTGACGAAGCAAATGACTGTTGATCGTAGTATGTTGATTTACCTCAATGGTACATCCAATTTTGCAGATGAGCCAAATGAAAATTATGCGAGAGAATTGTTAGAATTATTTACCATTGGAAAAGGGCCATTGGCTGCTCCTGGAGATTACACTACTTATACGGAGCAAGATATTGCAGCGATCGCACGAGCTTTGACAGGTTGGTCAGCTTGGTCTGGAGATGATCCAAATGCGATTTTTCATTATTCGTGGGGACATGATAAAGAGGATAAAGAATTATCGCATCGTTTTAATAATCAAGTAATTACTGATGAAGGGGAAGATGAATATAAAACGGTCGTTGATATTATTTTTGGAAAAGATGAAGTAGCTTATCATATATGCCGAAGGTTATACATTTGGTTTGTACATTACGAAATTACGGACACCGTCGAAAGTGAGGTTATCGCTCCGATGGCGCAAATTTTACTAGATAATGATTATCAAATTCAACCTGCCTTGGAAGCACTTTTAAAGAGTGAACATTTTTTCAGCATGGCTACAAGAGGTTGTATGATTAAAGGTACACTCGACTTTTTCTTTTCTGCACTCAACACTTTCCAAATGCAACTTCCTGTCGATCAATACGAAGAATATGATACTTGGGTAGGTTGGTATTGGGATTTTGAAAAATTAGGTCAAGCCATATTTAGGGTGCCAAGTGTAGCAGGTTGGAGAGCCTATTATCAATCACCAGGATACTATCGAGATTGGATAAACTCTGCGAGTCTTGCGCTACGAAAAAGATTGATTCCAAATATCAAATGGCATGTTCTATATTTTTCACCTGATACACAAGCATTTAATTGGATTCCATTTATTGCCACTTTGGAAAATCCATTAGAAGTGAATGAGATGATTGATGAAATCTGTCGCTTGATTTTTCCACGACCAATGATGGAGGAACAAAAAGATTATTTTAAAGAAGCTTTGCTAAATGGTTTGCCTGACTTCGAATGGAATGTGGAATACACAGATTATCTCTCTGATCCAACCAACGAAACTAAGCGACAAGCGATCGAAAATAAATTATACGATATGTTTCTGTCGATGATGCGAGTACCTGAATTCCAATTGAGTTAATTTATAACATTACAATTACGTTTTGGAAATATTTCATAACAATATATTTCCAAACGCTAAAAAAATAATAAAATGAAAAGAAGAGCTTTTCTAAAAAATAGTACCGTTTTTACTTTACCTGCATTTTTGGGTGGCTTCGATATGGCAGCAATGCCTTCCAGTTTGATGGCTACTTTGATTAATGGAGATAGTGATAAAGTTTTAGTACTCATTGACCTCAACGGTGGTAATGATGGTTTGAATACATTTGTTCCGATGGATGTTTACGGCAATTTGGCGAATGCTCGACCAGATGTGATTCTTCCTGAAAGTTCTATTTTGGATATGACTGACACGATTGGTTTGCATCCAGAAATGACTGGAATCAAAAATATGTATGATAATTCCAACTTGACCTTGATTCAAGGAGTTGGCTATCCTGACCAAAATCGTTCACATTTTAGGTCATCAGATATCTGGAATACGGGAAGTAAATCCGATGAATATAAGCCAACTGGTTGGATGGGGCGATACTTGGATGATTCTTTTCCAGGGTATCCTTCGGACTTTCCAACGACTGATTGTCCTGATCCTTTTGCGGTGACGATGGGTAGATCTATCTCAGGAACTTGTCAAGGAATGGATTCCAATTTTAGTTTAGCCATTATCAATACTGATGATATTGGAGGTCTCGATACAGGTGTGGAAGTTCCTCAACCAAATGATTGCTATGGCGCAGAAATGGATTTTTTGGTAGAAACTTTTAAAAAATCAAATGCCTATGCAGATCGAGTAGTTGCAGCTGCCGATGCTGGAGATTCCAATGAAAATTTATATCCAGATACTACTTTGGCTAATCAATTGAAAACGGTAGCGAAGTTAATTTCAGGTGGATTGCAAACTAAGATTTATGTTTTAAAATTAAGTGGATTTGATACGCACTCTGACCAAGTGGTAGATGGAAATACCACTCAAGGTTGGCATGCTGATTTAATTAAAAATTTGTCGGATGCGATTTATGCTTTCCAAGAAGATTTAAAATTACAAGGTTTGGAAGATCGAGTGATTGGTTGCACCTTCTCGGAATTTGGACGAAAAATAATTTCTAATGCTGGTATGGGAACCGATCATGGTTCAGCTGCACCGATGATGGTTTTTGGAAGTTGTATCAACCCTGGAGTGATTGGCGATAATCCTCAAATTGGAACGGACGTAGATTCTGATGAAGGTGTGGCGATGCAATATGATTTCAAATGGGTCTTCGGATCTATCTTAATGGACTGGTTTGAGGTGAGTGAAGATAAAGTAAAATTGCTGTTGTCAGATGATTTTCAACACTTGCCCATTGTCGGAACTTGCGATAGTACTGCGACAGAAGAGATAGATAAAATTTTAGATTCCAAAGCATTTCCAAATCCATTTGATCGAAGATTCACGTTGAGTTTTTCTATTGTGGAAAAAGATGATGTGCGAATTGATCTTTATGATGTGATGGGAAAAATTATAAGAACTATTTCTAACAAGACATTTACATCTGGAGAACATAATGTTTTGGTGGAAGCTAATTCACTTTCTGCTGGAGTTTATTTTGCTAGAATTCAAGTTGGGAACGGGGTGAAAACACTTCGAGTGGTGAAGCATTAATTTTTTTTTGGAAAAAAATAAAAAGCCATTTACATGAATTTGTAAATGGCTTTTTCTATGAGTAGTGTTCTGTGAGTAGTGTTCTGTGACAAATGCTCTGTGAGAAATGCTCTGTGAGAAATGCTCTGTGAGAAATGCTCTGTGAGAAGTGGGGCGGGTTGGGACTGGCGAAAAATGAGGGTGCGGGTGCTTGCTTTGCGTAAAGCATTTTTTTCGCCAAGAATTTTTGGTTACTTTTTTTTCGACTGAAAAAAGTAACAGATTAGTAAGCATGAACCAATGAAAAGGGCTTTATAACTGCAATTACATTTTCAATTTAACTTTTTTTTTTATACTCCTAGTAAGTGGATATAAGGAAGTTTGTTACTTTTTTCAGTCGAAAAAAAAGTAACAAATTAGTAAGCAAGAGCCAATGAAAAGGGCTTTATAACTGCAATTACATTTTCAATTTAACTTTTTTTTTACACTCCTAGTAAGTGGATATAAGGAAGTTTGTTACTTTTTTCAGTCGAAAAAAAAGTAACCAAAAATTCTTGGCGAAAAAAATGCTAAACACCATGCAAGCACCCGCACCCTCATTTTTCGCCGGTCCCAACCCGCCCCATTTCTCATTGACCATTTCTCATTGACCATTTCTCATTGACTATTTCTCATTGACCATTTCTCATTGACCATTTCTCATTGACCATTTCTCATTTTCTCATAATCTATTTCTTTTAATACTTTTAATTTAAAATAAATTTATCCTCATATTTTAGACAGAAAAAGCCATTTACAAATTCATGTAAATGGCTTTTTCCAAAAATAAAAAATCCTTCCTACCTCATCACATTAACTTTCACACTCTGCTGCTCCTCGCCTACTTGCATCACTAAAAAGTACAACCCATCCGAAATTCCTTTTCCATTCAGCGATAAACTTACTGAATGTTTTCCTTCAAATTGTCTTCCATTAATTTCCGAAAATTCCATTACTTTTTGTCCTAAAACAGAATGCAAAGAAACTCGAACATCCGCAGTTTCTTCCAATTGGAAATCCAAAATCAAAAAGTCATTCGCAGGATTTGGAAAAACATTTAAATCAAATTTTGATTCCAAATCATCTGCAGAAACGGTTCCTATTATTCTAAAAACAGCAATTAACGTATCTGTTTCAGTCAACGTAATTGTTGCTCGAATAGTATCTTCATTTGGAAAAATTGTATTTCCTGAAGTACTTATCCAATGACTAAATTCATACTCATCATCAAAATCATTAAATACTTTGGCTTTAATCTTATTTTCCATTCCGCCAAAATAACTTCCATTCCATGGAAATGTTTCAATGTCTAAAGTATTAAAATCTATTTCTCCAATTCCATCAGGTTGAGTCAACAAAGTGACTTCGAACGGTCCAGAAAGTTCATCATAACATTCCAACATTCCATCGTCCAAAAGTTCACATCGCTGATTAACAAAATCTTTTAATTCTTGCACATTATTTTCCCATTCCGACATCGTACCTCCCCATCGTTGAATCTGCCGAGGCATCTCTGGTTCGATTACCGCAATCATACTATCTAATGTTGTTATCATATTTTCACAACTAAAAACCGTATTCATCATATCAGCATACCGTGAATAATATAATTGCTTGAACGTTTCATTTTCATCCAACAATTTCAGCAGAATTTTTTCATGTTGACCAACATCCACAGAGCTACCAGATATTCCTCCAAAAAAACTATCCATAAAGTCAGCAATATCTTCGAGGTCACATGGGTCAGCATCTGGATTCGTATTCGGCACGCCACTATAATTAATATAATAATCAAATGTCGCATCCAAGTCCCAAAGAATATATCCCCATTTTTTATGATCGCCATCTGGATTACGACCACGCCACCAACCCGTATTATAATTCAACCAATCAGATGCTACCACATTTAGATTGACAATAAAATAATCAATCATACTCACCAAATTAATACTGTCATCAGCCACCTGATAATTAGCCTCAATACTCATATCATTATCCAAAATAAAGTCTCTCAGGTTTTCCCAATCCGTTTGAGCTTGTTGTCCTCCATACTCAATTTCAGTTCCGCCCCAAGTAGATAAATATTGAATATCATATTTTCCTTGGTCATAATATTCGTCCGTATAATCATGGTCTACCGGTCGCTCCCGCATTCCGTAAACTCCCCAATATTGACCATTCAAAAATAGCACAACTCGTTCGTTTGCTCTGGTATCCAATTTCATTCCTCCTTTCTGTGCTAAGTGTTGAACGTACTCATCTCGAACATGTGCACTTCCTTCATGATCAAAACCATCAATTGCAGGATAATTATCATCCCCTGAATTTCGGAACATAAACTTTTGATATTCATCTCTATCTGAATAACTAAAAAGTGGTGCCTTCACCGCTTTAGAATAGCCCATTTCATCTCTCGAAATCCAATCAAGACTTCGATGATCCAACACCCAAGAGTCTTGCCCATGTCGATTCAAACTTCCAAATGAAGTTGCTTCTCTTTCTTTATCTGTATTAAAATATTCCAACGATCCAATTGGAATTAATGGCCCATTTCCATTCGCTAATTCAATCACTTGATCCGCTGCAACTGAAAAAACAGCTAACGAATATTCTTCATCAATAAAGTAAGTATGAAAGTCCATTTTCCCAGGAAGAATCATTAGCATGGTATCATTACTAAAAGATTGAGCTTTAATTACTTGAGTAGAAACTACATCAATCGAATCAGTATATTCAGTCGATGACGAAGTTGGATTAGTTCCATCTAAAGTATATCTCAAGGTAGAATTAGGTTCATTATTCGTAATCGCCACCTTTTGAGTACCTTGGTAAAATCCAGCAGGCAATTCAATGGTCGGAGTTTGAGTATATCCATTTACTTGAGGTGCCGTATCGTTGGAAGTTCCAAGACTTGGATCAGTAGAGACTACCCAATCAGCTCCGCCATCTATCGCTCTACAACGAGAATGTTCTACCAAAGTTAATTCCATCGTAAAAGATTCAAGGACAGTTCCAGCAGCATCGGATAACGATACAATTTCATTCTCCTTAGTCTGAGCTAATTTGAAATTAGTATGAAGTTGACCACTATTAGTCACTAAATCTCGACCGGAACAATAGAAAACTAAAAATCCATTTGCTGGAATTATCGTTCCCATAGGAATCTCCCATTTTTCAGGTTTTGTTTCTTTATCAGAAAGATGCCAACCGCCAATATCCATGGATGATGAACTTGAATTATAAAGTTCTATCCAATCTTCGGTTTTCCCAAAATCATCTTGAAAACTTTCAAGATTGGAAGCAGAATATTCATTGATATGAATTTGTGCCGTTAGAGAGAAAACGAAGCTCAACAGAAACAATAAGAAGATGTAATTTTTTTTCATTTTTATTTGAATTAAGTTAAGCAATATTTGCCTTTGTATATAAGTCACATAATAATGTATTTTCCCCTAAACAAAATTTTAATTAATAGTTGGAATGCAATTCAAAAGACAAATAATTCGAGTCATGTGACAAATATTTTACATTTATTAATGTACCGTTCCTAGGTGTAAGTTTTTGCATCTAAAATTTCTCACCAAAAAAAATATTACTTTTATTTTTATTGATAATCCAAGGACAAAAACCATTTACTTTTTTTAAAATATAATTCAAAATGAAATTCTATCTTTCCTCATTTTTTTTACAAAGTTGTACACCAAAATTAGCCGAACCACTTCAAAAAATTCAGGAATGTCCAATCACCAATAAGTTATTTTTTAAATGTTCTTTAGTTGGAAATTAGATATTCCTTGTTCGATATTGGATATTCATTTTCTACTATTTCTCCCCAATCATCCTCCTAATCTCTTTCGCCAAATCCTCCGTTGGTTGAAAAATAACAAACTCAATTCTTCGATTCATCTTCTTTCCACTATCCGTAGAATTTGAGGTTCTTGGTTCAAATTCTCCTTTTCCAACAGCAGATAATTGTGAAGCATTCATATCATAATCACTCACCAATGCACGAACAATAGTTGCAGCTTGGAGCGAACTATAATTCCAATTGTCCACAAATTTTTTAGAACCAGGAGAAGAATTATCAGTATGTCCGATCACTTGAATGACAGTTTGAGGATGTCGATTTAAAATATTACTTATTTTTATTAACAATGTATTTCCGGAGGTGATCACTCGATTCGCACTTCTTTTCCTAAATAATAATTCGCTTGGTACAATTAAGATAACTTTATCTAAGCGAGTCGTTACTTCAACAGAATTAAGATTCATTGATTGAAACTCAAATGCCAAATCACTCGAAATTTGTTGGAGCATTTTTTTATTTTTTTCGATAACTCCATCCACATTTTTTAGTGTTGTTTGCAATGAATCAATTTTACTTTCCTTTGTTTTTATATTTTTTCTCAAATTATTTTCAGCGGTCTGAGAAGAAGAACCCAAGTTATTCATCTGAGATTCCATCGTCTCAATTTGCAATAGCAACTCATCTCTCAAACGAACTAAAATATTATTCTCTCCTTTTCGCTCCGCTAAATCTAATTCCAGTTGTCTGCCTTTTTCCTCTGAAGCATTTAATTCACTTCGTTTTTCATTATATCTTGTTTGCCAATCATCAACTATTCCTTCATTTGTGGTCTTCAATGTTTGAATAGTAGCAAGGTGTTTTTTCTTGCCCACGCATCCAAAAATAAATATACTGAAAACAAAAAGGGTAGAGGCTATTTTAAAATGAGGGTATTTCATAATGGGTTATTTTTTTCAAAAATATTAATAAAAGGAGTCAGGTTTCAGGTCGTCCTTTCGGACTGTCAGGAGTCAGGGGATTCATTTTCTCCAGAGTATAATTACTTTTTGTTCCATATTCTGAGAAGCATAAAAGCCCTGACTGCTGACCGAGAGCTCAGTGACCAGCCTGACAGCTGACTTCTAAGTAAAAAAAAAAGTGAGGATTGAACATTCCAATCCTCACTTTTTTTACACATTAATTCTCTATCTCAAACGAATGGTACTCGCTCCCAAAACCCCAATATCAGTATAAACAATCACTCGATAATATCCTCTACTCAATCGTTTCGCTAATTTATGATTAAAAGATAAACGTTGATTTTCTTTGATATTAATTTCTTTTTTTTCTGCAGCAATAATTGGACTATCAGAATTGTTTACTCTAACCGTTGCCTTGATTGGATTTTCTAAATAAATCGGATTTGAATTTTCATCAGAAATTACCATATAAATAGATCGAACGCCTTGATATTTTTGTGGAACATTAGTTAAGTCAAATGAAGCCTTAATCGTTCTAGCTCTTCTACTTTTGGAAGTAACTTTTTCATTTCTTCTTTTTTCTACTTCTACTTGAAAAGCGGTTGCCTTAAAATTAGACAAAGTCAAATTAGCAATTTCAGATTGCATCGCTCTATTCAATGCATCCAAGGCAGCGTTGTTATCTTTCGCCTGAGTCAGACTTGCTTCTGCAACGCCAAGTTTTTCTCGAAGGGCAGAATTTTCAGTTTGCAAATTATTGATGTTTGCTTCCAATTGAGATTTGGCAGCCAACAAAGCTGAGATTTGAGATTGCAAATTAGCATTGTCAGTTAAGGTTGACTCTTGCATTGCTGCCGCAGCTTTCAATTTTTTGATCGTTGCATTTTTTCTTCTCACTCTCGCTTGCTCTTCTTCAACGGTTGTTGCCAATACAGCATTCTCTTCATTCAATACATTATATTGAGATTCCAAACTATCTACTTGAGTTTGAAGTTCCACTTTTAGAGTTTCTAAATTTCCAATTTTATCATTTAATGATTTATTCTCCGCTTCTAATTTAGTCACTTGACCTCCTAAACTATAACTTTTGTAACCAGTCCAACATAACAACAATAGTAAGATGGTAGCAACAATGGCTAGAACATTTCTTGAACTCATAATTTTATTTTTAATATTTCTCAAAAGAGTAAAACGAAAGAATTACCTACTTCGTATGTTGGCTTTTCAAGACGAATTTAATAAAAAAAAATTAAGGATTTCTTTTTCGAGAAAATAAAATGTTTTAATTATTGTTAACTTAACATTATGAAAATTAAAATATGAAATACCCTCAATTAGAGATATAAAAATAGCCACTAGGTATGCCTCAAAATCGATATTCAAAAAACTACTTAACTTATTTTTTCAAAAAAGCCTTCACTCTCGCCATCGCATTTTCTCGAACATTCACATAATAAAAATTCAAATCAACGATATGAAAATTTTTAAAAGTAACAAAAATGCTTCCTCTAAATTTTGGTTTGTGCGCCCAAAGAATTCCATTTTGAACTTTTGCATCAACTAAATTCTTGGTAAAGTTTTTCTCAAATTTTTGTAAAACTGTTCCCTTATTTAATTCAGCTGAAGCAGGGGCAGAATCAGTCGTCCAAGTCAAAGGATTCGTCACCGCAATATTATTGTTAGGAGAATATGTTTTTGGCGTATGACCATATTTCCAAGTTCTCCAACTGCAAAAACAATTCGTCTCTTCTGGCGTTTCGCTAACTTTTATATCTTGAAAAGTGTCTCGCTTGATTGGCATTCCTACAAGATATGCAGCGACCAAATTTTCTTGCAATTCTTTTCCATCAAAGTAATCTGTCAATAATTGTGTTGCATGATTGGTTCCTTGACTGTGCGCAGCGATAATAATCGGTCGTCGTTTTCCAATTGTAGCATTGATTGGATTATAATTTTTTAGATAAAATTCAAAAGCAGATTTCACATCTAAATAGGCTAAAGCAAAAGCTTTTTTTGCTGCCATTTTATCATCTGTATAATAAGCCTCAATATGTGCTTGGCGATAACGTGGTGCATATACTTTTCCAGCTCCATTGAAAATGCTTGCTTGATTTAATATGGAACTTTCGTCTGTTGCTTCATTTAATTTAGAATCATCGGTGGGAGCGTTCCATAAAGTATTACCTCTTTTTTTGGTGTAAGTGGTAGGATGAAGCCAAAATACATCAGCCGCTGCCGTTGCTTGCAAATCTAATAATGATGGATCAGGCGTGCGATCTGCTTGGTCTTTTTGAGTAGGTAAAGCAGCCCAGTTTTCTTTTTTAGCATAGTCAGGTGCTGTTGGAATTTGCACCTCAGCGTAAGCTCCTTTTGGGATTTTTGGAGCGCAAGAAATAAGGGTGAAGATTGAACTTAAGATTAATAGATTTCGAAACATAGTGTATTTTTTTCTGCAAAAATAGAATAAATGTTTTTCTAAATGTAGAACAAAAAAAAAAGAGAAATATTATATCTACAGAGATAACAGAGGCTGGACACAGAGACCACAGAGGAATAAAAGATGGTTTGAAAACTCTGTGTTCTCTGTAGTTATAAAACCAGATTTAAAATTTGTTCTGTTCTGAAAATATTTTAGAATACATGAAAATTAGAACTAATAAAACTTCCTCTCTAAAACATATTGTTATTAAAATATGTTTTCAACTTTTGTTTTCTCGTTAAAATTTGTTTGCTTTGAAAAATAAAAAACAACTAAGAGAAAACAATTTTTTGAAAAATGACCATTCACCAAAAAGATATTTCTAAAAAAAAGGTTTGGGAAAAAACAGTAAAAGTGGAAGAAAATTCAGCTTACTGGAACGGTCTGCCAAAAATTAAAAAAGGAAAAAAATTACCTCCAAAAAAACCAATCATCGTTGAATTATTTTGCGGCTGTGGAGGAACTTCTTTAGGTTTTGAAATGGCTGGATTTCACATCGCTTTGGGTGGAGATATTCACGCACCTTCTATCGAAACTTTCCAACATAATCACCCAACATCTTCCACCATCCTTGGTGATATAAAAAAAATAAAAGCTGCTCATATTCAAGCAATTATAGGAGACCGAAAAGTTGATGTATTGATGGCAGGGATTCCATGTCAAGGTTTTTCTCTCAACAATCGAAAGCGTCATGAGCAAGACGACCGTAATTTTTTATACAAAGAATTCATTCGTTTTGTCAAAAAACTACAACCCAAATGTATTGTAGTAGAAAATGTTTCGGGTATGAAAAGCGTTGGTAATTTTGTGAAAAATATTGAACAAGAATTAAGTCAAGCTGGCAACATGAAAGTAAAAAGTCAATTACTTTTTGCGCCTGATTATGGTGTTCCACAAAAACGACAACGACTCTTTTTTATCGGAATGAAAAATCAGGATTTCGATTTTTCCAATATAAAAAAAACGCACGGGGAAAGCACTAAAAATAAATATGTCACCATCAAAGAAGCGATCGGAGACTTGCCTTCTTTGAAGAAAAATGAGTCGAAAACAACTTATCAAAAGACACCTTTTTCAGCCTATCAAAAATGGGCAAGGAAATCTCATAACAATATACTTACAAATCATCTTGCACCCAATCACCCTGCGGCAACTATTCAAAAAATTAAAAATACGACTCCTGGAAATCCAATGTATCCAAAGTATAAACAGCGTATTCGATTGGCTTGGGATGGCTTGAGTCCCACGCAGGTTTCGGGAGGAATTCGCCCACAATTTCAATTGGGACATCCAAAAGATAATCGAGGATTGACGATCAGGGAGCGATGTCGAATTCAAAGTTTTCCAGATTCTTTTGAAGTAAAAGGAGGAATAGTGCAAGCAAGAGTTCAGACGGGAAATGCGGTGCCACCGCTGTTGGCGAAAGCGATTGCGAAAGTGATTAAAAAGCTTTTGTAATTGTTTGCCGCAGAAGGCGCTGATTATTTATGATTCTTCCCAAAATGAAATCCCTCTATGGGATAAATCATAAGTATTCAGAAAAATCTGCGCCAATTGTGGCAAAAATATCACTCATAAACCAAATAACATACTATGCAAGAAATCCTCATCACCGATCAAATGCGAAACATCGCGATTCAAAAAACAACACATTTACATTTCGATGAAAACCGTGGACTCAGTAAATTTGGTTCCGAAAAAAAACGAACTATCGTCGGCTACATCGGCGAACAAATGGTCATGGATTTTCTAAAAATAGAAACGCTCGACGATCAATTTAATTTCGATTTAACTTATCAAGGAAAACGACTCGAAGTCAAAACGATCTCTTGCAAATTCAAACCTTATCCACATTATTTATGTACTGTCAACTCTCACAATTTGGATGGTATTCACAAACAGTCAGCTGACTTTTACGTTTTCCTACGCATCTTAAATGACCAATCTAAAGGTTGGATTTTGGGTTGCATTCCATGTGCTGATTTTTTTGAAAAAGGGAAATTTATCGAGAAAGGTTCGCAGGTAGTCAAAGGAGTACAATTTGTAAAAGCCAATGCGACGGTATTGCCGATTAATCAATTGCACTCGTTGGATATATTAAAATAACATACTCCGACTCCGTGGTCACGGTTCCAAACCGTGTCACGGATATTTGAAAGAGAAATTGATAAAAGAGAAATTGATGATTTCTGATTTGAGAAAAAAGTCTTTCAGTTTAGTTCAGTTGTATCTTCGATCCGTACCACGGTTTTGGAATCGTGCCACGGGGTTATCTCCAAAGTTTAATATTTTCCTCTTCCAATTCTGAAAATCTAGGAAGTGGATTCTGCCAAGTCAACACTTTTTCCATCACCTCAGGTGTCGAATGAATTATCGAAAATTGCTCATGTGGATCAAAGTCATTTTCCCATTTATAGAATTTTCCTAAGTCTTGATCTTGCAAGGCTTCATTGATAAAAAGAATAAAAAAAGGATCACATTGGTTTTTTAATAACTGATCAGTTTTATATTTTTTTCCATTCAAAGTAATCTCTAAAATTCCATTTTTAATATCTTCCTGCCAGTTTTCTAATGATTTTTTCCCGCCCATCATGTGTGGAATTTTATCCATAAAATATCTGTAACTATCATTTTCTCTAGGACAAATCGCCATAACGAAATAATCAAAATACCAGAAAATTCTATCTGGAGTATAACTGAAATTAGTTTTACCTAAATGCCTTCCTTGTTCGATTTCTTCCAAAGAATAATTTTGGAGTAAACCTACATTTTTCATTTTATCGACTAAGTGGTCAATCTCTTTTTCCGTAAAATTAAAATTATTAGGATCTGTACTATTACTACATGACCAAGATATTTGACCATGTTTTTGACTACCAAGCACGATGGCAAAACGGCTGTCTTCATTATGAGGATGACTGTAATTCGAAGGTCTGTCGGAAATGATGTACAGGCGATAATCTTTTCCTATGTTAGCATAAATTTTATTAAAAATATCTGGGGCTTGTGAAAATTTCCATTCTTTATCTTGTGGATTAAAATCAGTTTTCCCTTGTCCTTCAAAATATTTAAAGTTGATCTGCGAGCGCAAAGAAATTGGTTTTCCATCATAGATAATCGTAATCATTAAATCTTTGTGAATACTATAATATATTTCTCGTCCATCTTCTCGAATTTCTGTAAATGTTTTTCCAAAATTTTCTTTGTCTGGCAAAAAAGAAATGATGTCTTGTAACAATGCAATTACATTTTTTTCTCCTTGCTCATTTAAGTAATCTTTTGGATCAAATATTTTATAGTGAGGATAGTATTTTACAAAATCAAAACTGTCTAAAACTTGATCGGAAATGGATGGAACATCAACTAATAAATTTTCTTCCACACATTTTTCCATTCGTTTTTTTACATTTTGGAAATCTCTTTTTTGAATTAGATAAGTTCTGACTTGCATAAAAATATCCGTCAGTTTTTTGAAAATTGCTTGGTCGATGAAGGATTGAATCCGCTCTTTTTCCACTCGTGAAATAATCTTTGAAGCAAATAAAAGGTTGAGATGATAAGTTTGTTCTCCTTTGATTTCTTGAATTATTTTTTGATCGATTCCTGTTTTTGCCAATGTTATATTGCCTCTGAAGTTTTTATTTTCAAAATAATTATTATAGCGTTGATGCAGTTCTCTATCGCAAATGAGTTGCTGTAGTTTTGAAATTAAACTATTTGCATCATTCAAAAGTGGGCGTAATTCTTCCACTTGCTCAGTCGTTAAAACTCCATCTTGAAGGTAGAAGTCAAAATCATATTCATGGTGATTGATAAAACTCATCAGCGTTTTTTTTTGATTAAAAATACAAGATTTTAGAGATATGATTAGAATATTGAAATAGTAAATGGCTAAAAATAACTATAAAAATACTTCATTTCTAAATACCTAACATTAGGTACTCAACGTCATGTTTAGGTAATTTTTTAGAAACCTTATTTAACCTTTTGAAAGTATGTGAATTGTGATGTATATTCGCCTATTGTTTATTTTGACTAAATCCAAATAAGCGATTTTTTTTAACAGAAAACCTTGAGTTTATTGAGTTTTTATAAATTAAAAACATTCTTTGACAAATTCCGTGGTTAGACAAAAGTTGGAAATAAAAATGACCGAAAGAAGTGTTATTTTTAACTTTTGTCTGACTTAAAATACGGAATTTGTCAAAGAACCATAAAAATAGCATAGATGAAATTAAGTGATTTAAAAATAGGACAAAAGAGCATCGTTCAAAACTTTACGGACTCGCAAATGGGAGGAAAATTAATGACGATGGGAATGCTTCCCGGCAGCTTAGTGGAACTCGTGAGAAAAGCATCTGCTGGCAAAACTTTTTTTATCAAAGTAAACGGTTTTGGGATGGCAGTAAGAAAAAACGAAGCCGCAAATATATTGTTAGAAGAAGTCGCTAATTAATAAAAACCTTTCATGCAAAATTTTAAAATTGCGTTGATTGGCAATCCTAATTGTGGCAAATCTTCCCTCTTCAATCAACTCACCGGTCTGCGCCAAAAAGTAGGCAACTTTCACGGTGTTACTGTCGATAAAAAATCTGGTGTCGCAAATCTTACCGACGACATCAAAGTTAACTTTGTAGATTTTCCTGGTACGTATAGTTTTTATCCAACTTCGATTGATGAACGAATCGTGGTCGGCACTTTTGCAAGTCCCGAGGCATTGGCGAATACTTGGAAGGAAGGCGAACAATATGATGCTATATTATATGTAGCAGATATTACTCAGTTGGAAAAACATTTATTGTTATTTAGCCAAATTCGAGAACTAGGTATTCCGATGGTTTTGGCTTTGAATATGTCAGATGTGGCAAAAGAGTCAGGTCTGGAAGTTGACTTGGATGTGATTTCCAAAAAATTAAATCTACCTGTGGTGCAAGTGAGTGGTAGAACAGGAGAAGGAGTGGACGGACTGAAAGCAGCACTTGTAAATGTAGTGTTACAAAAAAATGATTTTTCCGAAAATCAATTAAAATATAATTTTTCAAAAGAAGAAAAAGCGATAGCTCAAGAGATTCAAGTTGAGTTTGGTTTGAGTTCAAAATATCAAGCTTGGTTGTGGGCGCAACATTTTGAGTGGTTGCCATTTCTGACAGCAGCACAAAGAATTAGAATCAAAACTATTGTCACGCCAGAATTTGACAGACTAAAATTTCAAGTGAGAGAGACAATGCAACGGTTTGAAAAATTCGGATCAATTGTTCGACAGACTTTAGTGAAAACGAAAACGAGTGAAGAAACTTTTAGTGATAAAGTAGATCGAGTGGTGACTCATCGATTTATGGGGCCAGTAATATTTTTTGGATTGATGATGATAATTTTTCAAGCGATTTTTAGTTGGTCAGGTTATCCGATGGATTTGATTGAGGCAGGTTTTGGAAAATTAGAT
>Ga0114957_1001772_pt1 | contig 22280 bp, 21 predicted proteins | sample BantaG_FD_87175 | JGI IMG/M metagenome (GOLD analysis project Ga0114957, IMG submission 87175) | Marine algal microbial communities from Bantry Bay, Ireland - BantryBay_4 metaG | ecosystem: Host-associated > Algae > Red algae > Unclassified | place: Bantry Bay, Ireland | collected 2014-11-21 | reverse complement strand
GCAAAAGGAGCGCTGAACTTAAAAGTGGGAATGTATACCCTAAACTTCTCGGTAGAACTAAAATTCACCATATTGTAATGGCCTTTCATAGCACCAATCGGAGAGGCTAGTAAGCATCCAGAAGTGTAGGTGTGCGATTCTCCTGGTTTGATTACAGGTTTTTTGCCGATTACACCTTCGCCGTCCAATACCTCCAAATCATTTAAAGAATCGAAAATTTCCCAATGACGCGATGTCAGTTGAACCGAATCCTTGCTTTGATTTTCGATGGTAATCGTATAGCCAAATGCGAAATGCATCTTATAATTTTTAAAGAAGGTGCCTTCGAAATTCGTCTTAACTGAGACTTTGATGCCTTTGGTGACCTGTGTAATCATATTTTGTAATTATCTAATAGGTAAATACTCCTCCTGCAAATAATAGAACAATTGTCGTCAACGCTAAAATAAAGAAAACAACATTTAAAAATAGATATTTAACAAGAGTTTTAAATATGCCTTGTTCATAGAATTTTCTCATGCTTTGAAACAGGTAGATTGAAAATATAATCAAGAAAGCCCAACTGCTAAAAACATCAAAAATAGCGTCTATTAAGAAACTAATTATTAGCAAGATAAATAACAATGATTGAATATGAAAACTAAAGATAAGATGATCGGTATAATTGTATTTTTTTCTGATGTAGACCAAGAAAATGAAGAGTGCAAACACTGGAAGGAAGAAAAATACGGCAAACGGTATCTTCGAAATCATTCCGCTTAAATAACTGCCGGGACGAAGTTGAAGATTTAAAAGTCCGTTTGCGGCACTGAACGCCCACTTATTCTCGAATGATGAAGGTACTTGGTATTTGTCTTCTGCATCGCTAAAATCATACAATGAATCTTCTCGAATCAAAAGATAAAAAGCTGCCTGTTTCTTTGAAAAGCGCTCTTGGAAAGCGTCGTCATCAATTCGTTTTAAGCTCTTGGCAGGATAATGAAGCGTTAAGGAATCTCGTTCACTAATTTTATTGCCGGCTTCGTTTGCCAAAGAGTCAAGACCGGATTTAAAGTCATCAGAATCGTCTAAACCCGAAGTAATAGACCAATTTCTAAATTTCTCGGCGAGTTCTTTCTTTCCTTTTGCACCGAATTTATCATACTTTGAATAATTTCCCCCATAATTGACCATCAGAAAATAAATAATTGATAGGCTTAAGAGAAATCGAAAGGGGTTGGTGTAAGAGACCCTTTTTCCGCTCACGTAATCGCGAGTAATTTTACCAGGTCTAAGAAGTAGTGCTGAAAGTGTTTTAAGAAGTTTGGAGTCGTACGAAATTAAACTAGCAAAGAACTCATCGAAAAAGTCTTTTACCGTAAGTTTTTTGGTGCTATTGATTTGTGAGCATTGCGGGCAAAAACGGTCGCTCATGTCTAAAGGATGCCCACAGTTAGAACATTCGATACCGCGATATTTGAGTTGGTAACGCCCCTTGGGTTTCGATTTGGCAGGTAAGTTTTCCATTTATCTTCTAGCTGTGTAAAAGATAAATATACGCTAATTGCTAATGTTACGGGAATTGGCTGTTCCTACACCAATAACACTATCATACAGATCACCGAAATTTCGATAGTAGACAAGAACGGTATAGTTGTTTTCGGTAAAATGGAAGTTACCGCAAATCGTGTTCAGATCAACAATATTCAGGTCATTCTTAATCACGTATTTGTAGTTGTAAAAACCTTGTTTTAACGAAATGGAGGCCTTCATCATACCGTCAGCTTCATCGTATTGCATCTTATTTTCCTCCGTAAGTGCATAATTGTTAAACTTTCCGAATACATACACATCATCAAGATTCAATACTTCATCGTAAGGAAGACTAAAGTGAACATTAGTATATTCCGCTTCTCTAGAATCATCATCGCCTTGTAAAGTGCGCACTACATAATCCCCATTAATATCGGGAAAATAGGTGTAGGGTTGACCTCCGCGGTAGTTGTTGCTATAGAGATAGTGATTGTATAAATCGGTCAAATCAATTCTTGAAATTGCCGCGCTCGGCGCCCTGAGGTCTTTGGTGTCAAAATTGAAAAATTCATTTCCGCCAAAGAAGCTTGTTTCTAAATCGTACTTATAAACAAGTTCTGTGCCCAAGGTAAATTGCGGTGCAACATTAAAAATCGCAGTTGGCCAATAATGGTTTTGAATAATCGCTACTTTGACTTCCTTTTTTGGGTTCACGAGCTCAGTATTACCCCCGAATATTCTGAACTGAACCACTTGTTTGTCGTTTAAAAAATTGAAATCTCTCGAGCGTTTTATTTCAGTTCCCACCTTTACCAAATCTTTGTAAATAACAAATCGTCTTGAAAATTGAAGCTCGTAATTGCTATTGTATATTTCAAGAACATAGTTGCCACTTACTTTTAGCGATACATTTTCATTAGGTATTGAAAGCCTGTAGTTTGAAAAAGGTTGTAAAGTGGTGTAGCTATTCTCGTAATCAATAATACGTTGATTGTCTACTCCGCGAAGGTATTGTGATTTGAGCAGGTCTGAAGGTGTCCAATCATAATCGCAGTGTATTATTTTGTAATAATAATCCTGTTCGCTTGCGGTAAGGTCGTCGAACTCCAGATCTATTTTTTCCCCGATTTGTACGATCGGGAACTGATCTCCCGTCGGGCCATTAAAGACGATTGATTTAATGTGCGGCGGTGCTTCAACTTCTTCCTGTACCTGTGCAAAAATTAGAACAGGCAAAAAGATGAAAAAGGCAATTTGTTTAAGGCTATGGGGCATTTTTCGAGTAATTAATCAACAAAGGTAAACAAAAAGCGTACCCAAAAAATTATGCTCGTTGTAATGCCTAAAATAATGGGCAATAATTATGAAAACTATCAGTTTAGTATTAAATTTGTACAACTTTTGATAACCTAAAGGTCTACGAAAATATGTCTAAAGACATTCGAATTAAAAAAGGTCTGAACATCAATCTTGTAGGTGCGGCAGAACAAACGCTCTCTAAAGCGGTTTTAAGTAATGTTTACGCACTTAATCTAAGTGATTTTCACGGAATTACTCCCAAAATGTTAGTAAAGCAAGGTGCTGAGGTCAAAGCCGGTGAGGCACTGTTTTATAACAAGAACAATGACCAGATGCTTTTTGTTTCCCCGGTAAGTGGTGAACTGATAGAAATTGAAAGAGGAGCAAGAAGGCGTATTCTAACATTGAAAATATTAGCTGACAAAGAGCAAGAGCAATTAGCGCATTCAAAATTGAACTTGGATGGTGCTTCAGCCGAAGAAATCAAATCATACTTGTTAAAAGGAGGGTGCTGGCCTTTTATAAAGCAGCGCCCGTACGACATTATAGCGAACCCGGATGCCAATCCGAAAGCTATTTTTATATCAGGGCATAACACGGCTCCTTTAGCTGCGAATATTGATTTTGCGCTTCAAGGAAAGGAAGCGGAATTGCAGGCTGCAATCACCGCTCTAGGCAAGTTGACGCCAGGTAAAGTACATCTCTCAATAAGCAAATCGGCAAGCTCGGTCTTGGCTGGTCTTGGTGGAGTGGAATTGCATAATGTATCAGGTCCGCATCCCGCAGGATTAGTAGGTACGCAAATCAACAAAATAGACCCTATCAATAAAGGAGAAACAGTATGGACTGTCTCTCCGCAAGATTTGGTGATAATTGGAGAATTACTGTTGACAGGGCAATTCAATTCTGAACGTGTTGTAGCGCTGGCAGGTTCTTCGGTGAAAGCTCCTAAATATTACAAAACCAAAATAGGAACTGAGATTTCTACCTTTTTATACGGTAGCGGTGTTCATGGGGAGAATTTCCGTGTAATCAATGGTGACGTTCTTACAGGTGCTAAAAGTAGCCAAGACGGTTATCTAGGGTATTATAATAATACGGTGACAGCTATTCCTGAAGGAGACGATTATGAGTTCTTTGGATGGAATAAACCAATATTCGATAAAGTATCGAATACCCGTGCGTTAACCTTTTCTTGGTTGATGCCGAAAAAGAAATTTGACTTGACGACAAATACGAACGGGGAGCATAGAGCTTTTGTGGTGACAGGTCAATACGAACAGGTTTTTCCGTTGGATATTTATCCGATGCAGCTTTTAAAGGCCTGTATGGTAAAAGATTTGGATGAGATGGAACAGCTGGGACTTTATGAAGTAGCTCCGGAAGATTTTTCATTGACTGAATTTATATGCATATCAAAACAACCACATCAGCAGATTATTCGCGAGGGATTGGATTTATTACATCAAGAAATAGGATAAGAGATGAGCTTAAAAAGCAAGTTGCACGAAACAAAATTGAAGTTCCAAGGCAAAAAAATGGCTCCGGCCTTTAATGCCCTGCACACTTTTTTGTACGCACCTGATGAGACTACGCACAATGGTTCTCACGTTCGAGCTGCGGATGATTTGAAGCGAACAATGAATACCGTAATAATGGCATTAGTTCCGATTTTGGTGTTCTCAATGTTCAATGCAGGATACCAACATTATTCGGCACTTAACGGTTTTCCAGAGAATTTTTCTGTTATGGAACATTTTCTTACCTGGGATAATTTCTGGATCGGAATCATAAAAGTATTGCCTCTTGTAGTTGTCTCTTACGGGGTTGGACTTTTAATAGAGTTCATTTTTGCTGTAATCAAAGGGCATGAGGTTGAAGAAGGGTATTTGGTTACCGGTATGTTAGTGCCTTTAATCGTACCCGTTGATACCCCATTATGGATGTTAGCCGTGGCCGTTGTTTTCGGTGTAGTCATCGGAAAGGAAGTTTTTGGAGGAACGGGAATGAATATTTTAAATCCTGCTTTAACTATTCGAGCCTTTCTATTCTTCGCCTATCCTACTTGGATGAGCGGTGATAAGGTATGGGTGTACGAAGCACGTGAGCGGTCTGAGCAGATTCTTGCCGGTGCTAGTAACGTTGATGCAATTTCTGGAGAAACCGTTTTAGGATATCTCGCACAAAATAACACCGCTGGTATTGCTGAAAAATACGATGTTTGGGATATGTTCTGGGGTTTTATTCCTGGTTCTGTTGGAGAAACATCAGCATTTTTATGTTTGCTCGGTGGGCTTTTTCTCATTTTTACGAAAATAGCGAGTTGGCGTATTATGGTGAGTGCTGTTATAGGTTCCTTAGTAATGGGACTTATGTTCAACGGCGTTGTTGATCAAGGTTGGATCGGTGAGACTAGCAAATTTTACGGTCTTATGAGTTTTGACTTTTGGAAACATCTTATCGTAGGCGGTTTGGCTTTCGGTATTGTCTATATGGCAACAGATCCGGTGACCGGAGCGCAGACCAATAAGGGGAAATGGATATATGGTTTCTCAATCGGATTTATTTCCGTGATGATTCGCGTGTTCAATCCCGCATATCCTGAAGGGGTATTCTTGGCGATATTATTAATGAACGTATTTGCGCCAACAATTGATCACTACGTTATCCGCGGTAACGTTAATAGAAGAATGAAACGATTAAAGAACGCTGTAGTGCATCCTAGAGATTCCGAAGGAAAAAAGGCAGAACTACAAGCAGAAACGGTTTAGGTTATGGGCGTAAATAAAGATAAAAATTCTTACACGGTTGTTTTTGCGGCCTTAATGGTATTGGTAGTAGGTTCAATATTGGCATTTTTGGCCTCAGGATTACTTCCTACCATTCGAGAGAACGAACGTTTTGAAACACAGCAGAACATTCTTTACGCCATGGGGGTAAATGAGAATACCGCAGATGATGTGGGCAGTGTAAACCGCATACCAACGGATAAGGTAGAAGGAGAGTTCACCAATTTTATAAAGGAGCAATTGGTTATCGATGAGAGTGGAGAGCTCACTAAAAATGACCAAGCTTATTTGATTGACTTAAAAAAACAATTGGCCAATAAGAAAAAAGGGAAACCTTTTAAACTGCCTTTGTTCCTTGGTGAAAAAGATGATAAGCAATTTTATGTGATTCCGATGTACGGAAAAGGGCTATGGGATGCTATTTGGGGATATGTTGCCCTAGATGATACCATGACCGTTCAAGGAGTTTATTTTGATCATAAAGCGGAAACCCCTGGTTTAGGAGCTAACATTAAGATGCGCTACTTCATGGATGACTTCTCTGGGGAATCTATTATGAAAGGGACTCAGTATTCCGGTATCGCGGTCGCAAAGGGAAATAATGATCCCTTGAACAAGACCAAAGACGATAACGAAGTAGATGCCCTAGCAGGTGCTACCATTACTGGTAATGGTGTTGCGGCGATGATTAAAGAAAGCGTCAACCTTTATAAAGACTATTTAGAAACCATAAGAGTAAAATAATGGCATTACTTACAAAAAAAGACGCAGGTCTTATACTCGACCCTCTAGCCGATAACAACCCGATTACTATTCAAGTATTGGGTATCTGTTCGGCATTGGCGATTACCGCAGAACTAGAAGCTTCTATTGTAATGTCGATTGCAGTAGTTTTCGTATTGGGAGTTGGTAACGTGGTCATCTCATTGATGCGAAATATCATTCCTTCTAAAATTCGAATTATCGTACAATTGATCGTGGTGGCCACCTTGGTGATTATCGTAGATCAAGTACTCAAGGCATATGCTTATGAATTAAGTAAGACTTTGGGAGCCTTTGTAGGTTTGATTATTACAAATTGCATTATCATGGGGCGTTTCGAGGCTTTTGCCTTAGCAAACGGACCTTGGAAGTCTTTTTTAGATGGTATCGGTAATGCTTTGGGTTACGGTGTTATATTGATTATTGTCGGGTTTTTTAGAGAACTATTGGGTTCTGGAACCTTGATGGGGTATCCAGTGCTGGGCGACCCTATATTGAAGACAGGATTGTATGCTACTGGTTATGAAAATAATGGTTTTATGATTATTCCACCAGCTGCGCTAATTGTCGTGGGAATTATAATTTGGGTGCAACGGTCTAAAAACCCTGCCTTAGTAGAAGAAAATTAGAAAGCAGTAGGCAGTTGCAGGGAGCAGTAAGCGGTAAGCAGTAAAAAATAGTTTTTACCTAAGTATAAGGTAAAGAATTGATTATTAAAAAATAAAGAAGTAGAAAAGTTGTTTAAAGATTGGTCGCTGCCAACTGCAACTGCCTACTGATTACTTAGTCAAAAGATTATGTTAGAACATGTAGAGTTATTTTTCAAATCCATTTTCATCGATAACATGGTGTTCGCCGTGTTCTTGGGAATGTGTTCTTATTTAGCGGTATCTAAGAAGGTAGCTACTGCCGTAGGGCTCGGAGCGGCTGTGATATTCGTGTTGGCGGTTACCGTTCCGTTGAACTGGTTGTTGGATAAATACTTATTACAAGACGGTGCGTTAGTGTGGTTAGGTGAAGAATATGCCGATTATAATCTTGGCTTTTTGTCCTTTATCCTCTTCATTGCAACCATTGCGACCATGGTACAGTTGGTAGAGATCATAGTAGAAAAATTTTCACCTTCGCTATACAACTCCCTAGGTATATTTTTGCCCCTTATTGCGGTAAACTGTGCGATTCTAGGAGGCTCTTTATTTATGCAGGCTAGAGAAATCGAAACCTTGGGTCTTGCGTTGAACTACGGTGTAAGCTCAGGTATTGGTTGGTTCTTGGCAATTTTGGCAATAGCTGCTATCCGAGAAAAAATCAGATATTCGAATGTTCCTGCTCCTTTGAGGGGATTAGGTATCACTTTTATTATTACCGGACTTATGGGTATCGGTTTTCAGAGTTTCGGCGGAATGTTGACCGGTGGTGACGATGCCGCTCCTGCGCCAGAGGAAGTAAACACGGCCGAGGTAATTAATCTCGATTCTCGCGAGATAGAAAAAGAAGAAATCAAGAAGGAGGAACTTGAGGAAAACGAAGTTTCGTATAACGATATAATACAGAAATAAGCATGATTTTAGCTGCAACTACAGGTGGGACGATAATGATTACGGTAGTATCTTTTTTGATACTGTTGATGCTTTTGGTGGCTTTACTACTAATTACAAAACAAAAATTATCTCCATCAGGTCCTGTGACTTTGACTATCAATGGTGAAAAGAAGGTTGAAGTTGCTTCAGGAAGTTCTTTGTTGACCACTTTAGGTAATAACAAAGTATTCTTACCATCTGCCTGCGGCGGTGGTGGTACATGTATTCAATGCGAATGTCATGTGCTTTCTGGTGGGGGTGAAGCCTTACCGACCGAAACTCCACATTTTTCGAAAAGAGAATTGAACCATGGTGCACGCTTGGCTTGCCAGGTTAAAGTGAAGCAGGATATGGAAATTACAATTCCTGAAGAAGTATTCGGAATTAAGAAGTGGCCTGCTAAAGTAGTTCGTAACTATAATGTGGCTTCTTTTATTAAGGAATTTGTTGTTGAAATACCTGAGGACATGGGCTATAAGGCTGGTGGCTATATTCAAATTGAAATTCCAAAATGTGAAGTAAAATTCGCTGATATGGATATTACGGCACACCCTGAAGAACATGAAACCCCGGATAAATTTCAAACGGAATGGGACAAATTCAACCTTTGGCCTTTGGTAATGAAAAACCCTGAAACGGTAGAAAGAGCCTATTCAATGGCCTCCTTTCCTGCTGAAGGGAGAGAGATTATGTTGAATGTTCGTATCGCGACTCCGCCATGGGATAGAGCAAAAAACGGATGGATGGACGTTAATCCGGGTGTGGCCTCTTCATATATCTTTGGATTGAAAGAAGGAGACGACGTTACGATTTCTGGCCCTTACGGCGAATTTTTTATCAATGAGTCCGATTCAGAAATGTTATATGTTGGTGGTGGTGCCGGTATGGCGCCAATGCGTTCGCATTTGTATCATTTATTCAAAACTTTAAAGACAAATCGAAAAGTTACGTATTGGTACGGAGGGCGGTCAAAACGTGAACTGTTTTATCTAGATCATTTTTACAAACTAGAAAAAGAATTTAGCAACTTTAAATTTTACTTAGCGCTTTCCGAACCAGCAGAAGAGGACAACTGGAAAGTTAAAGAAGATATAGATGCAGAAGGCGATGGTTTCGTTGGCTTTATTCATAACTGTGTAATAGATAATTATTTAAACCATCACGAATCACCAGAAGATATTGAGCTTTATTTCTGTGGACCACCATTGATGAACAAAGCCGTTCAAAAGATGGGTGAAGATTTTGGAATCCCAGATGAGCACATCCGTTTCGATGACTTCGGTGGCTAGGCCCTAAGGGCCATTTGGTTATTTCCTTTCTTTGTGGAGAGAAATTTAAAATATGAATTAAAACCGATAGTTAGCTATCGGTTTTTTTGGTAGGAATACATGCAAGCACTAACAGAACAAGAATTGCACAACCTTGCAATGAACATCGTTGGAAAACAGTTGGAAGCCGATGACTTTGAATTTTTATCGGTGAATAGTAAGTTGAAGAAGAATCCACAGTTCGTTTGCACTAAGAATAAAAAGTTACATTTTGTAATTGTAAAAGCTATTGGTTACCCTGGTGACCCAAGGGACATGGAGTTCTATCGTACAGACTTAAATAAGATGCGAGACCATGCTTTAAAGTTTGAAGCAGACACCTATTATGCCGCGGTCGGTTTGGTAAACGCAGTAGATTATAATCTACCTGTATATTTGAACGAAGAGTACATCGTTGATTACGACGGCATGGTTAAAATTTAGTTGTCATTCTCGTGAAGACGGGAATCTGTTTGTTTAAATATAAAAACGATGCGAGTACTTATTTTCTTTATTTTGGGATGTTTTTTTTTCTCCTGTGCGACAAAAGAATCGAACCTCATTAGGAATCAAAATGTTGGCGCAGCTTTAGGTACCTCTTATAGTCTCATTTACATCGCTGACAAAGAGCTCGACTATCATGCTGAGATTGATTCCGTTTTTGCAGCCGTTAATCAGTCAATGTCAACTTATATCCCAACTTCCGATATATCAAAAATCAATGAAGGCGATTCTACTATTGTTGTAGATCATATGTTTACCGAAGTATTTGAACTCTCTAAGGAAATCCATAGACAAACTAAAAGCTATTTTGACCCCACTGTAGGCACTTTAGTCAATGCATGGGGATTTGGGCCGGGAAATCAAATTGCCTTAGATAGTGCTCGCGTAGATAGTTTAATGCAGTATGTAGGTTTTGATAAAGTGGCACTGCAACCAGACGGGCGCGTTAAAAAGATTCGAAAAGAAATTAAATTTGATTTCAATGCAATTGCCAAAGGCTATGCAATTGATCGCTTAGCTAAAATGATGGATGCTAAAGGCATTGAAAACTATCTTTTAGAAGTAGGAGGAGAGTTGGTTGCAAGGGGAGAAAATACGATAAAGCAAAAACCATGGTCTGTTGGCATTGATGACCCACAGGCAGAAGAAGGTCGAAAAATAAAACGAGCACTTTCCTTAAAAAATAAGGCTATGGCTTCATCAGGAAATTATAGGCACTTTAGAATAGACGAAGTTACCGGAAAGAAATATGTACATACCATAGACCCGATAACAGGCTTCAGTAAAAATGGAAACACTTTGGGAGTAAATGTCTTGGCAGCCACTTGCGCCGAAGCAGACGCCTATGCAACCGCTTTTATGGCAATGGAATTGGATAGTGTCTTTGCATTCTTGTCAACACATAAAAACTTGGACGCCTATATTATCTATTTGGATGAAGAAGGCAATGCGAAAGAGTTTATTACTGATGGGTTTTCTGAGCTGGTGTTAAAAAATTAAAAGCCCGATGTGTGAATCGAGCTTTTAACTTTTTTGTCCGATCGAGCGCGGTCAAGACCTAATTAAGCTTCTTGGCGTTCTCACAAATGTCAGCACTACTTCAAAATCATCAATGTTTTCTTAGTATAATACACGTATACTTCATTATTCAAGAATACCTTTAATAAACTCATCTTTACCAGACATTTTTGTGATTCTTATAATATACATCACTTTGCTATTCCCGCTAATATTTAAGTTGATTTCGCGGGGGATATCGTGAATGGGTAGCGATGCTATTGTAGTACCATTTAATGCTGCTACCGAAACAGTAGCGATTTCATCTTTATTGGGATTGTTTATAGCGATTTCACCTTTTGTTATAGTAGAAAGTAAGACCATTTTATCTGAAATTTCTACTTCATCTTGTACAACACCATCAGCATCAGATCGGGCACAGTCAAATGAATAAGATGTAAAATCTTCCTTTGACCAATCGGCGTGGGATTCAGCAAAATTAATATCCCAGACTTCAATACAAAAGAGATTAGTATTGTCGACACTGACCAATCTTTCCAGTTGTACATTGTTATTTATGTCTAGCATTGAAATCTTTATTTCTTCTAGATATAAATAATTGAGCGCTATGTTTTGGCTTAGGTCAATCTGGCTAACGGTCCCCAAATAAATACTGAGATGTTCAAGTTCCCTATTTTGCGTTACATTAATACGACTACACTTATTACCATCAGCTATAAACATCTTTAGTTTTGTGTTTTTCGACAAGTCTATTTCTTGAATATCGGTAAGACCAATATCTAATGTTTCAAGTACTATGTTATTAGAAACATCTAATGACTGCATAATTTGAGCACCGCAAGAAAGGTTTTTAAGATTAACCAAGCGGCCTATTGTACTAGTGGCATAAATATAGAGGGCTGCGGTTCCTTTGCTCCTCGGTTGTATGTACTTCCATCGATGATACCGCTAGATGCATTGTCACCAGTATCGTCCGAAATATGTTGAAAGGAAGTTACACTACCAACGTCTTGCGCAGAAACAGTTAAAAAAAAATAAATAATAAGGGTAGAATTTTTTTCAAGTGGGTCTAGTTTGAACCATTAAAAATATATTTACCAATAACTTATGCTTCGAAAATATCGATTAAATATGGAGTTAATCGAGGAAATACACTTTTTAGCTGTGACTTGCATTTGTAGGGCGTTACTTTCTAACTAATGGAATTATTTCTCCCATTGCTAGGCGATACCTTTCATTAATATTTGAAGAAAGAGTGTCTGTATAATCCACTTCTTCAACCATAAAACCAACACTGCGAAGCTTCTCAAAATAGTCCCGGCCGTAAATACGAACATGATCATACTGCCCAAAAATCTTTGCACGTTCTTTTTTGTCGGTAATTGAATCGTCTTCAAAAGTAGTTTCTAGTTTTAAGTCTTGTGGGATTTGAAAAATACCCCAGCCCCCAGGTTTTAAAACGCGATATAGCTCCTGCATGGCTTTAGTGTCATCTGGTATATGTTCTAAAACGTGATTGCATAAAATAACATCATAGGAGTTGTCTTCAAATGGGAGGTTGCAAATGTCAGCTTTTACATCTGCCAAGGGTGATACTAAATCAGTTGTGGTATAATCGAGATTCTTAAGTTTTCTAAATTTCTTATAAAAAGCTTGTTCAGGAGCAAAGTGCAATACTTTTACTTGTGCTGTAAAAAAATTAGTTTCATTTTTTAGGTACAGCCATAACAGGCGATGGCGCTCTAACGATAGGGTAGAAGGGGAGAGTACGTTTTCTCTCGGATCTTCATAGCCATAGGGCAAGAAGCTCCTAAAACTTTTACCGTCGATAGGGTCAGTAAATTTGCTGCCTTTATAATAAAATGCGAATAACGGGCGAACCCAATAACTTAGTTTGATAAGCAGGGGTCTGGGGATGATGTTTAGTATGAATTTGAATAGGCGTTTCATGTTTTGCGGGTTGTTTCACAGAGTTTCACTGAGTGAAAGAAGGGTTACTTGTAATGCGGGCGGTTTGACACGAATTTTACTAATGTTCACGAATATTATAATGGTACTCTTTTATACTTTAGTCGATCTTCATCAAAATTCACCAGTAATCCTGGTTTTAGTTTAGAAATTGCTAAATAATTCAATGTTTGTTTAATGTGGCTACTATTTAATTTTTCGACAGCTTTTAATTCAAGAATAACTTTTCGTCAATTACAAAATCTGCAATATACTGATGTGATAAGATATGTACTTTATAATCAATTGCATACCTAACCTCTTTTTCAAAAGCTACTTCGTGCGATTTTAATTCAAATTCAAGGCATCTCCATAAACTGCCTCCGAAAAGCCTTTACCTAGTTCATTATGTACATCCATACATAAGCCGATGACATAATAAGATTCATCCTTATGAACTATTTTACTCATGCCTTGTCATCTGATTTAGAAATTTATTCGTGAACATTAGTGAAATTCGTGTCAAAAAAACACCAGAAATTTATATTTTTTACGCGATAGACTCTGTACAATTCTGTGATTTCTCTGTGGTCCTCGGTGTAATAACCTTTGAGTATCACTGTCGAAATTCATCTTCCTCATCATTCTTAATCCCCAAGGCATCATACACATATTTAAAGGTAGATAGCAGTTCTGGTTTCCCGTTTACAAGCGCCACATCATGCTCAAAGTGTGCACTTGGTTTTCCATCTGCGGTAAGAATCGTCCAGCCGTCTCTAAGTTGTTTTATGCGGCGAGTACCCATATTGATCATCGGTTCAATGGCGATTACCATTCCTTCAACAAATCTCTTTCCACGCCCACGTTTTCCATAATTGGGCATTTCTGGGTCTTCGTGCATTTTGCGGCCTAAACCGTGCCCGACCAATTCTCGGACAACCCCATAGCCATGGGCTTCTGTATATTTTTGAATGGCATAGCCCACATCGCCCGTTCTGTTACCAGCTTTAAATTGACGAATACCCGCATAGAGCGATTCTTTGGTAACATCTAATAATTTATGTACTTCGGGTGCTATTTCACCAACGGCAAAAGTATAGGCATGATCTCCATAAAATTCATTTTTCAATGCCCCGCAGTCTATTGAAATGATATCACCCTCAACAAGTGGAGTGTCATTTGGAATACCATGAACCACCTGTGCATTCGGACTCATACAAAGTGAATTCGGAAAATCGTATAAACCTAAAAATCCCGGTACGGCACCATGGTCTCTGATAAAGGTTTCGGCAAGTGTATCTAACTGCAAGGTTGTTACACCGGGTTTCACTTCCGCTGCCAACATACCCAAGGTTTTGGATACGATCAAAGCGCTTTCGCGCATCAATTCAATCTCTTCAGTTGTTTTGACAATAATCATAAGAGGTATAATATTTTTAGACCAAAGCTTTTTGGGTCATTATTGTCGGTTGTGAAAGGCCCATTAATTTTAAAATAGTAGGAGCAACATCTCCTAGCACTCCATTTTTGATAGTTTTTAACTCATTATCTATTAAAATAATAGGTACCGGGTTTGTGGTATGTGCTGTGTGCGGACTACCATCGGGGTTCATCATGGTTTCACAGTTTCCGTGATCAGCGATCAGTATAGTGGTATAGCCGCTTTCTAAGCCAGCAGTAATTACATCTTTTGCACAAATATCTACAACTTCGCATGCTTTTATAGCCGCATTCATATCACCAGTGTGGCCTACCATATCTCCGTTTGCAAAGTTTAAACAAACAAAATCCGCCTCTCCCTTTTGTAATTCTGGCACTAAGGCATCACGTAATTCGTATGCGCTCATTTCGGGTTGTAAATCGTAGGTCGCTACTTTTGGTGAATTTTTAAGGATTCTAGATTCTCCCTCAAAAGGTGTCTCCCGACCTCCGGAAAAGAAAAAGGTTACGTGCGGGTATTTTTCCGTTTCGGCAATACGAATTTGTTTCTTGTTATTTTTTGCTAACACCTCACCTAGGGTTTCGGTAATGTTATCTTTATTGAAAATTACGTGAACTCCTTTAAAATCATCACTATAATTGGTTATTGTAACATAGTAGAGTTTTAAAGCCTTGGTGTTGTATTCAGTAAAGTTATGTTGATATAACATTTCTGTTAATTCTCTTCCTCTATCTGTTCTGAAATTAAAAAAGATGATAACATCGTCTTCTTCAATGTTTGCTACAGGTTGTGCATTAGCATCGGTAACGATTAATGGTTTTATAAACTCATCTGTAATATCGGTATCGTAATATTCTTGAATAGACTGGGCAGCATTTTTTGTCTTTGTTCCTTCACCATTTACAAGTGCATGATACGCAAGTTGTACTCTTTCCCAACGTTTATCCCTGTCCATGGCGTAATAACGACCAGTTACGGAGGCTAATTTTGTATTCGTGCCAGCGATATATTTTTCAATATCTTCTACATATCCTTTGCCTGATTTTGGATCTACATCCCTACCATCTGTAAACGCATGGATATATGATTTTTGAACACCAGCATTGTTTGCCGCATCAATAAAACCCTTTAAATGTTTGGTGTGTGCATGTACACCACCGTTACTTAGTAATCCTAAAAAGTGTACTTTCTTATTATTTTTTTTAGCGTAAGCAAGAGCATCTAGTAATACTTTCTCGTCTTTTAAGGTGTCTTTTTCTATCGCTAAATTAATTTTGGCCAAATCTTGGTATACAATTCTTCCTGCACCTAAGTTCATATGGCCAACTTCACTATTTCCCATTTGCCCTGTAGGCAAACCAACGTGTTCGCCATCGGTTCTAAGACTTGCATTCGGGTAGTTCTTATATAGCGAATCTATAAACGGAGTTTGAGCATTGTCAATAGCAGATACTTTTGGGTCAGGAGATGTTCCCCAACCATCTAAAATCATCAATATAACTTTCTTATGCACAGTGCTGTCTTAAAATGAGTATCAAAAATAGAACGTTCCTACTAGTTTTACTAGTGTTACCTCTATTTTTAGGGTAAGTAATCAACAAAAGATAAGAAATAACCACATTAAAAAACCCTGATGAAAATTTTCCATCAGGGTTTTAAGAATATTCATTCACTTCAAATAGTGTTCAGGTAAAAGAGCGAATGCGATGTTCTAAAATACGAAACCGTTCAAAATGCGTTGCCCAAAGGCATAAAACGCAATAAAAAGCATGATTGCGGCAAAAACAGAATACGCTTTTAAAAAGAAAACGGCCAGCACGGGCTTACAACCGCTAAAGGCTTCTGTGTAAAGATTTTTAAAGTGTAAAAGTGTTCCCATTATAGTTTTATTTTAATACCGAAGCTAGTTCAGTATATGTTATTAAATTAAAGCTACAAGGGTTAAATCAATTGTAATAAGATTCTTGGGAAGGGTAAATATATAACTAAACAGTTGATTTTTCGTTACCGTTCATCGAATAAGTATAAATTTCAGACGTACTACCAAAAAAGTCGTTCTACTGCTGTCCTCTGTATTTTGCTATACTTTCCCTGATTTTTTCAATCCTATTTTCAGGATCCGGGTGCGTGCTTTGAAATTCTGGAACACGATTAGGACCTGCCGCAGCTTTCAGTATTTTCATGACCTCGATCATTTCATTTGGGTCATACCCAGACTGAATCATAAAAAGTACTCCGAGGTCGTCGCTTTCAAGTTCATCTCCGCGACCGTTCTTTAAAAGTGTATTTTGTCCAATACCACCTACTACGTTTCCGATATCCCCTGCACCTACGGTAGCACCCATAGTGGCGGTTCTCCAGAAATCGCTTGACGCGATGCGTTCGGCGGAATGTCTGCCAATTACGTGGCCAATTTCATGACCTAATACGCCCGCTAATTGTTCTTCGTTCAATTGTGAAAATAAGGCATAGGTGATAAAACACTGCCCGCCAGGCAAGGCAAATGCATTAATAGACTGGTCGTCTGCCAATAAATGAAAATCGTATTTGTAAGGAGTGTCGCGAGCAATGCTGTTCTGAACCAGTTTATTACCGACCGCATCTACGAAGGCTTGTAAGCGCTCATCAGGGTACAGCCCGCCGTGTTGTTGAGCTATCTCGGGAGCACTTTGAAGACCGATAGCAATCTCTTGCTCTGCGTTCATCGTTATATGCTGAGACCTTCCTGTATATGGGTTTTCTTCGGTGTTGCTACATTTTTTGATAAAGGCAAAAGCCACAATGGCCAAACCGATAAGGATACGTAATTTCCAACTACTTCTTCTCATAATACACAGGGTTCTGTACGCTGTGAATATACAAAAAGATTTAAAGAAGATTTTTTATAGAAGATCCGGATTTATGTCCAGGATATTGTCTTTTATATAACTGTTCAAAAAACCGTTCGTAAAGTGCTCAGCACCCTCGAACTCCTCGTTTTCGAGCAATTGTAAGATGTTTTTGCTTCTAAACTCGGTTAGCATCGGAATAGATAGTGGCGCGTAGCTGTAATGCCAAGGCTCATACTTAAATCCTTTTCGGCCAGGCGTGTCTGTGTATACCAAATGAAAATCATAAGCATTTGCGTTTTCATCCATCCAATTTTTAAAGTCTTCGTAAGGCTGATCCTTTCCAAACTTTTTAGGTACTAAAACATCACCTTCGACCTTTCGATAACCGTCAACCAAATCAATATCGGTTCCCCAATGGTGCCTGCTCGTTCCCGGTATGGTAGAGTATTCAATAATCTTATCTATAGCAGCCAAAGGCTCCATATCATCTAGCTCTGTATAACGGATAAACTTACGTTCCCATATCCCTTCTTGCCTATAAAAATTTCGGTAACTCGATATAACCTTGAGGTCGATACCATCGCTATAAGCGGCTTTTTTCATGCTCACAAAAGCATCATGTGCTTCTTTTCTCAGGTTTATGCCTTTGCCAAATAATTCGATATCAACCTTTCCCATCAACTCTAGAATTGAGTATTCGTAAGGTTTGGTAAATGCTAGGTTGGGCAAAACACCTAAGGCCAGTGCCCCTGCGCTACTTTTTTTAAGGAAAGATCTTCTTTGCATAATACTTTTTTTTGTCAAAAACAGCTTCTTCGGATTTGTCTGCAAATATGCTGCCAAGTTGGTTATGGAAGCCAATCTGCTTATAACAGAACTCAAATTTACCGATTTTAGTCTAAAACGGGTAAGATGTATTTTTGATTATAAGTGTTTTTGCAATTTTTTATGACCAATTTTTTACGTGTTTAATGTCATTAAATTTTTTTAATGAACAAGTCCATTATTATTTCATCTTGAGAGCCGTATAAATTAAACAACTATAAAACGAGATGAATTTTTCGCATCTTGCCGCATTAATTGTAATCTTCTTAATGTTATTTGCTTGCTATGCAATGCCCTAAGCACCGTTGTTTTATTTGACATATTGCACCTCGATAACATCACCTGCATAGACTGCCCAATCATTTGGAACAGTAGCACTCGGGACCAGGGTTACCGTGGATGCAGTTATGGTATAGTCTACATTGGCAATTAATTTTGCTCCGTTGCGATAGACCCATACTTGGCTGAAAGTGGGCAATACAGGACTTCCTGTTAACGCATAAGCTGTTTGTGCCGCTGTAGCCGTAAAGCTCTCTTGTCCGCTTTGCAGTAAATTGGTAGCGAGTAATTTTTTGATTTCGCCAGTGTCTTCATCCCGTACAAGAATAGTATAACCTTCTCCTGAATCGGCATCGTCGCGGTTAGATTGTGTGGTAGCATCTGTAGACGCGTCTTCTGTAGTTATTAGCTTAATCCCGTCTAGTCCGAAAGCTTGTTCGTCAACATCTATAAAGGTGCTATCGGTCAAAATGCCACCCAACTGCCAAGTAGTGGTAGTTACATTTGCAGTGGTATTCGATAGCATGGTAATACCATTTTTAGATTGTAGGTATTTAATTGTCCCCTTGTTGTCGATTACTCTGATAGCTCCACCAGTGGTAGTTGTACCGGGTACAATATCGCTTTCTTTTGCAACATCACCTGATGTTTGTTGGGCACTGGTAACACCAAAAGCTAAGATGGTTAAGGCTAAAATACCTGCTTTAGCTATTCTTCTACAGTTTGAAATTTTCATGATTAATGGATTTATGATTTGAATATTACTGTTTCTATTATTTAATAAAATTGTACGATTCTGATTTCATCATTTTGATAGCAGACTACTGGATTCTCTAATTCTATGGTAGTATCATCAATGACGGTAAAGCCCAGTTTTACACCGTTACGATATACATTTAGTTTTTGCGAACTAGTTATTGTAAGCGGGGGGCTAAATTGTGTTTGGGCGTCATTGGCAATGATGACTATCTCTTCTTGCTTTAAAAGTTCGGAGATATTGACTTTTCTTAAAATACCCGTATTTTCTTCGACCGTTACCAAGGCATTGTTATTTTCAGTTTCCTCTTCCAAACCAATAATTGCTAGGGTATTGGTGGCGTCGGTGCCAATTTCAGTGGCTTGGTTCAAACTTCCACCTAATTCAACAGTGTTGTTCGTTGTTTTGGTTAACCCATTTGTCACATTGATTGTTTGAATAATCCAATCATTCCCATCATAGGTATAGATGTCACCGGAGGTGTTCTCTACATACAAATCTCCTGCAGTAGCGTCTGAAATTGTTGCATTATCGGGTGGGCCATCGCCATTTCTTGGATTTTTCGTAATCGGTACATAAGCAGCTCCGTCCCAAACATATACTTTGTTATTGGTATCGTTGATCCAGATATCGCCTGTTGCTGCCCCTGTGGGGGGTGTAGGAGCTGTAATGACCATAACCCCTGAAGTACACAAGTTTTTCCAGATGGAGCCCTCGAATACGAATACGCATTTTGTATCGGTGTTGTAAACCAATGCACCATTAAGTGGTATTATGGCATTCATTTCAGTATCCGACATGCGAGTAATAACAAGAGCGCTGTTGTTGCTTTCCAGTTCAAGTATAGAATTGCTATCTATTGAACTGACGTTGGTGCCGATTTTAACCTGGCCATTGGCTATTACTGCCAAAAAAAGAAATAGTAGGGTTATTGAATATGTTGTTCGAGGTAACGTCACAAATCTCATTATAAGGCTGCAACTTAACCAGCATACGCGGAATGTGATAATTTATGTTGTAAATATGTAGGAAAAAGATGTAAAATACAGTAAGGTTGTTGTAAGTTTTTTTTAAAAATGGAAATTCCCTGAGATATTACGCTTTTAAGATGCTAACTATGAAGTGATCTAAACCTTCTGCGTTCTGGCGAAAATTAGACATTTTTTGGTCATTTGTAGGCTTTTTTGACTTGCATAGCATCGCTACGGAAGGAAAAAAAGACAAAAAATGGGCTTAAAAGGTCAATTTTTCAGCGAATGGAGAAAGTTTAAATGACTTCTATATGTCGATTAGTAGAAATGACATTTCGAGAAGATTTATGGCCGTGCTGCTAGGTATAAAAAGCCTTGAAATTCCAATCCCACGTCATGTAATTTGGCTACATAAAAATATACGCCGGAAGGAAGTCCGTCTCCTTGGTTCAATACAAAACTTCCCGCAGTGGAAAACCCGTCAAATTCATCGGTATAATTATCTTTCTCGAATACCTTAAGACCAAAGCGATCATAAATTTGAACTGAATTGCTAGGTGACTGCGCTAACTCTGGAAACACCAAGCGGTCGTTTACCCCATCGCCATTAGGCGTAACCAGATAATTGTCTAAAGCAATGGCATCTAGGGGTTCGCCGGGAGGGATGTTGCCTCCGTCGCCAAAAGTCAAAATTTCATACGCATCCGGGACAAAGGAAAATGAAGTTAAGAATCCTGAACTAAGGTCACCTGCATTTCCTGTACTACCAATATTTTGCCATTGATTTGCCGTTTTGCTCCAACCCACCAATGTTAAGTTGTCGATGTCTGATACTACGGCGCCGATGTTACTATCGGTATTCCAACTAATTTGAATGGTCGAAGGTACTTCACCCTCTAATCGCCAAAATTCCGAAGTACTCACGGCATTTAGATTTTGCGCTCGATTTTGGGTATCGAAGCCCTGGGGGAAAGTTGTGGGACTATCCGGACTTTCAAAAAAATAGGCACATTTTGCAGATTCGTTGGTGCTTTCAGAACTAAGAATCAAGGCCCTAAGCTGCGCAGCATTACCAACGGGAAAAGCAAAATTCTGTTTTTGAACTAGACTCACATAACCATCTACTTTATTCAAGTCACCTTCACCGGTACTAAACGCATTTTGTAAAAAGTTAAGCGTAATATCTGTTTCTTGGCGTGGGGTAACAACATTAACAAGAATAAAGTTACCATTGTTAATTAGATTGATGGGGGTGGATAGTGTCGTATTGATTTCATTGGCGAATTCGGCATCGAAAAAAGTAGGGGCGAATGCACCGGAAACTGCTATTGGTGTGCTACCATAAAAACCGGCAAGTCCCAGGTTATCGTCAAAAACACCATCATTGATTAAATTGGTGTGAAAACCGATGTTGCCATTCTCATGAATTTGAATGTTCCCAGAGTTATATAGCGCTGTCTGGGCTTGTGAAAGCCATCCTGTAAAAATGAATATGACGTAGAGTGATTTTTTCATTTTAAAAGTCGGAAACGGTGTAATACCAAATAGGAAAAGGACTATTTATATCGCCGCCGTTTTCATCAAGTATTGTTATTTGAAACCCATCAATTGTTTGACCGGTTACAAAAATTCTATTATTTCCTGTGACCGTTAGTTGTATGATATAATCTGCATCGGCTCTTGCATTATCGAACGTTATCGTATAGTCTCCAGCGCTACCGCTTAAACTGGCACTATTGATATTATCTGCTCCCCCAGGATTTATTTTTCCCATAGAAAAAATTACTGGCTCAGACCATGTGGTTCCATTGCCAGTTGAGGTTAACACCTGACCTGATGTTCCAGGGCTATCATTGATATCTATTAAAGCATTTTCCAATTCGAAAGTTCCGATTACAACCATTTCATTTCCATTTCCATCAGTTTCTCTCAAACTAATTATATCTTGGTCTCCGACTTTTAGATTTAGTTGGTCTACACCAGGGCTATACATTCCTGTATCGGCATCACCATCAAATCGATACGCAGGATTTACACCATTTACAGATGCGTTAATGGCTCTAGTTCGAATATTCCCATTAACATTCAGTTTTTGTTGGGATGCTGCGGCAAATGCGCTCCCAAGACTCAACTGGTCACTTGCATTATCCCATCTTAGTTGCCCGTTGTTATCCGTTGCACTCCCATTTGTATCAGCAAAAAATATTGATCCTGTGGTACCTGAGACGGCATTTGCTGCATCTGCTAACTCATCAATCGCTGATTGTACATCTGTAATTGTGGCAGGTAGATCACCTGTCGCAGGGTCATAGGTGGTCTGACTTGCCGGTACTATAAGATTGGCTTCCACAAGATCAATATCGATTTCATTGTTGGCTATATCGTCGGTTATGGTGATTTTATTTGAGCCGGCGTTTAGATTTTTAAATTCAAAATTTTCTCCGGTTTGTTGAATGAAT
>Ga0114957_1001769_pt1 | contig 22326 bp, 17 predicted proteins | sample BantaG_FD_87175 | JGI IMG/M metagenome (GOLD analysis project Ga0114957, IMG submission 87175) | Marine algal microbial communities from Bantry Bay, Ireland - BantryBay_4 metaG | ecosystem: Host-associated > Algae > Red algae > Unclassified | place: Bantry Bay, Ireland | collected 2014-11-21 | reverse complement strand
GCATCTCCCGTTACGCTTCGCCTCGTATCTCACGAGGCAGCGCGTCCGGCCCGAGGATCACGACCGAAGCCACGTGAACTGGAACGGTTGTTGCGCGTCCGATCTGTCCCCTTGCCCCCAGGAGTCGACCCTTCGTGCCGAATCCGTCGTCCGCGCCTCGTGCGTTCCGCCTGCCCTCGGCCCTGGCGGCGTTCGCGCTGCTCGGGACGGCGTTCCTGCCCGCGGCGGTGCGGGCCGCGGACGACGACCGCTGGGCGGCGACCGTCTCGCGCGTGGCCGACTCGGTGGTCTCGTTGAAGCTCGCCCAGCTGCGGAGTTTCGACGACGTCGATCAGGGCAACAGCAGCGCGACCGGCTTCGTCGTCGACGCCGAACGCGGCATCGTCCTGACCAACCGGCACGTGGTCGGCTCCGGTCCCATCCGGGTATCGGCGACCTTCCAGAATCAGGAGCGGGTGGACGCGGTGCCGCTCTACCGAGATCCGATCCACGACTTCGCCTTCGTGCGCTACGACCCGGCGACCCTCCGCTATGCCGAGCCCGACTCGCTCGCGCTGCGCCCGGACAAGGTCGCGACCGGCATGAACATCCGCGTCATCGGCAGCGACGGTGGCGAGCAGCTGTCGATCCTGCCGGGGACCATCGCGCGGCTCGATCGCGAAGTGCCCTCCTACGGGCGCTACGGCTACAACGACTTCAACACCTTCTACTACCAGGCCGCCAGTGGCACCTCGGGGGGGAGTTCGGGCTCTCCCGTGATCGACTTCGACGGCGACGTGGTCGCGCTGAACGCCGCGGCCAACACCCGCACGGCGAGCAGCTTCTTCCTGCCGCTGCCGCGCATCCTGCACGCGCTCGAGCGATTGCAGCGCGGCGAGCCCATCGACCGCGGCGGCCTCCAGACCCTGTTCGTCCATCAGCCCTTCCGCGAACTCGCCCGCCTCGGTCTGGCTGCGGACACCGAGACGCGGGTGCGTGCCGCCGACGGTGGCAACGGCCTGCTCGTCGCCCGCCAGATCATTCCGGGCGGCGTGGCCGACGGTCTGCTCGAGCCGGGCGACATCCTGATCTCGGTCGATGGCGAGGTCATCACCGGATTCGTCGATCTCGAGGCACTGCTCGACGACAAGGTCGATCGCACCGTGTCGCTCGACATCGCTCGCCAGGGCGAGGCGCTCACGCTGGAGCTTCGGGTCGCGGACCTGAACGCGCTCGCGCCGAGTCGCTTCGTCGAGCTCGGCGACGCGGTGGTGCAGGACATGTCCATCCAGCACGCGCGGGCCATGAACCGGGCCCAGGCCGGTGTCGTCGTGATGCGGCCGGGCTACTTCTTCTCGCGGGAGAACGTCCCGGAAGGCGCCGTCATCGTCGCCCTGGACGGGCAGCCGATCGATGGCCTGGACAGCTTCCTCGACGCGATCGCCGCGGCGGACGACCGGCGTCGCATGCGCATCCGCTACATCGTGCCCGGCAACGAGTTCAAGCCGGCCGTCGCCCGGTTCGGGGTGGACGAGCGCTGGTTCGGACACCGCGACTGCCTGCGCGTGGACGACGCGCGCTTCTGGCGCTGCGAGGAGGTCTTGCTGCCCGTTGCGGCGGAGGTCTCGCCGGTGCAGGGCCCGTCACGCGTGCCGGGCTATGGCAACGCCTTGCTCGATGCGGTCGCGCCGGCGATGGTGCATGTCGACTTCCACATCCCGTATCCGGCAGACAACGTGTACGCCCGTCACTTCACCGGTGTCGGGCTGATCGTCGATGCCGAACGCGGGCTCGTCGCGGTCGATCGCAACACCGTCCCCATCGGCCTCGGCGACGCGGAGCTGACCTTTCTCGGTGCGCATCTCCTGCCCGCGCGCGTGGTGTTCCTTCACCCGCGGCACAACGTCGCGCTGCTCGCCTACGACCCGGCGGCGCTCGGCGACATCGCGCTCCCGGAACTCGCGCTGGCCGGACCCGACGACGAGATTCCGGACGCACTCACGATGGTCGGCCTGCGCGCTGACGGTACCTTCCGGCGCGCCCGGGTCGACGAGCTCGGCCGCTTGACGGTCGGCTTTCCGCCGCCCGGTCTGCCGCGCTTCCAGCAGAGCGCGCTCGACGTCTACGGCGTGTCCGAGCTGCCGCCCTCGCTCGGCGGGCCACTGGTCGACGAGCGGGGTGTCGCGCACGCGCTCTACGCGAGCTTCGCCTACGAGGAGGATCGCGAGATCCGTCAGGCGGAGTGGGCCATGCCGATCGCTCTGGTGCGCGAGGCCCTGGCGCTGCACACCTCGGGCGAGGCGCTGCGCTCGCTCGACGTGGCACTCGCCTACCGGCCGTTGGTCGAGGCGCGCCGCCTCGGACTGCCAGATACCTGGCTCGAGCGCTATGACGCCTTGCCGGCGGCCTCGCGCCGCGTGCTCTACGTGCAGGCGACGACGCCCGGCACCGACGCGGCCGAACGGTTCGCGGCGGGTGACATTCTCCTCGCGCTCGACGGGGTGCTGGTGGCCGACCTGCTCGAGGTCGAACGTCTCGCCCAGGCCGATCGGGTCGCGGCGACCGTACTTCGGGACGGCGCGGTTCGCGAGCTCGAGGTCGTGCCGAGCGCCAGCGACGCCCTCGGCACCGAGCGGATGGTCAGCTGGGCGGGCGCCTTGTTCCAGATGCCGCATGCGGCGATCGCCGAACAGAAGGGTGTCGACGTCGAGGGCGTCTACATCGCCTACACCGCGGACGGCTCGCCCGCGCTCTGGGATCGCCTCTGGCGCAACCGCTTCGTGGTGGCCGTCGACGGCGAAGCGGTCACCGATCTCGACCGCTTCCTCGCGCTGGTCAGGGACAGGCCCGAGGACGAGGTCACCCGCCTGACCGTGGTCTCGATGAGCGGTCGTCGCAACATCGTCACGGTCGAGCCCGAGTACCGGTTCTGGCCGACGTACGAGATCCGTCGTGGTGCGGACGGTTGGGAACGGCTGGACCATCCGGCACGGGCGGCGCTGAGCGAGTAGGCGGCTCCGCGACCGGTCCGTCTCCGTATAGTGGGAAGACGGAGCAGGAGTGACGCGGGATCGATGGGCGACGACGAGCGGTTCGATGTGGTGATCTCGGGGGGTGGCATGACCGGCGGCATGCTGGCCGCGGCGTTGGCCGCCCCGATCGCCGGCGCCGGCGGCGCCTCGACCGCCCCGGCGATGGACGCCCCTCCCGGCGCGACGAGCGACGACCGGCGGCCTGTCGCGCCCTTGCGCGTCTGCGTACTCGAGGCGGCACGACCCGAGCCCTTCGCACCCGGCACCGATCCCGGAATCGACATCCGCGTCTCGGCGCTGAGCATCGCGACGGAACGGATGTTTCGCCGGGTCGGCGCCTGGGACGGCGTCGTCTCGCGTCGCGCCTGCCCCTACCGCGAGATGGTCGTCTGGGACGGCGTGGCCGGTGGCGGTGACGATGGCTCGTCGGGGTTCGGTCCCGATCCCGAACGACTGCGGACCCGCTTCGACGCGGACGAGATCGATGCCGATGCGCTCGGTCACATCGTCGAGAACCGGGTCGTGCAACTCGCCTTGCTGGAGTGTCTGGAACGCGCGCCGAACGTCACGGTGAAATGCCCCGAGCGGCTCGCCTCGTTCCGCGTGACCGACACGGAGAGCGTCATCGAACTCGAGAGCGGCGCGACGCTGCGAGCCCGTCTGCTGGTCGGTGCCGACGGCGCGGGCTCGACGGTGCGGACGATGGCGGGCATCGAGCACGATCGGTCCGCTTACGACCAGCATGCGCTCGTGGCCACCGTGCGCACGGCACTACCGCAGCAGAGCGTGACCTGGCAGCGCTTCGTGCCGAGTGGTCCGCAGGCCTTCCTGCCGCTGGCAGGCCCGCATGCCTCCATGGTCTGGTACCACGAGGCCGACGAGGTCGCGCGCCTCTCGGCGCTCGACGATGCCGCGTTCGCCAGAGAGATGGAGGCGGCGTTTCCCGCCGAGCTCGGTGGCATCGACGCGGTCCTGGCACGCGCGAGCTTTCCGATCGCCAAGGCGCACGCGAGCCGCTACATCGAGGAACGCGTTGCCCTGATCGGGGACGCCGCGCACACCGTGCACCCGCTTGCGGGGCAGGGGGTGAACCTCGGCATGCTCGATGCCGCCGCGCTCGCCGAGGTACTGCTGGAGGCCGCCGGCGCGGGACGCGACATCGGTCGGCTTCGAACGCTGCGTCGGTACGAACGCTGGCGGCGCGGCGAGAACGCGATGATGATCGCCGCGCTCGACGGCTTCCACCACGCCTTCGGCCCGCAGCCCGCCCCGCTGCGCGTGCTGCGCCGCCTCGCGCTCGGCGCGGCCGATCGCGCCGGTCCGCTCAAGCGCCTGGTCATGCGCCGCGCGATGGGCACCGTCGGCGACCTGCCGGCCCTGGCGCGCTGAGCCGCCGGCGGATCGCGTTTCGCGCGAGCGGCCTGACCGCGACAACGCGCTCGGCGGGCCCGCGAGGGTCGGCTCGGCAACCGCGCCGGATGGCTCATTCGTCCGGGATCAGTCGCTTCCCGAGGCAGACGACGTCGTCGACGGCGAAGCCGAGCCGGGCGTAGAAGGCGAGGGCGTCCGCATTGCCGCCGCGCACCTGCAGATTGAGCTTCGGACAGCCCGACGTCAGCAGGCGAGCCTCGAGTTCGGCCATCAGGACACGTCCGTGACCGGCGCCGCGGTGGTCGGGATGAACGGCCACGTAGTAGACCCACCCGCGATGGCCGTCGTAGCCGCCCATCGCCGAGGCGACGATATGCCCGGCTCCGGTCACCGCACCGGGCCCTGCTTCGGCACCGGCTTCGGTGACGGTATCCGCGTCGGCGGTCAGGTCGGCGGTTGTGTCGGCTTCTACGTCGACCTTCGTGTCGGCTTTCGTGTCGGCTTCTATGTCGGCTTCCGTGTCGGCTTCTGCATCGGCCTTCGTCGGGAGCGCCGCGCCGCTCCGGCCGCCATTGCCCGGCCGATGAACCCCTACCAGGAACAGTCCGTCCTCGATCGCACGACGACGTTCGATGTCCCGCGCGGGGTCGTTCCAGGAGCGCGTCAGCTCGCAGGCGTGCCACAGCGAGATCAAGGCGTCGCGGTCGGCCGGTCGGTAGTCGCGCACGTGCAGCGGCGCGGCGGCGGGGAGGGTCCGGGTCGCCTCGGTCATGAGCAGTTCTCGCGCGGGGCCGTCCGATCATACGGCGTCCTCCCGGACGAGGGCACCGCCGTGCCACGCCGGACAAAAGCCGCGCGCCTTACACGAACGCTGCGCCGTACACTGCTGTCTCGAACGACGACCGACCCACCTCCCATGACCGAGTACCGCTCCCGAACCACGACTCATGGCCGCACCCTGGCCGGCGCGCGCACCCCGTGGCGGGTCACCGCCATGGTCCGGCTGACGCGATGAGCGGCGGCGGCGCGGAGAGCGACGCCCGGGGTGGCGCTCCGGCCGGCTCTGAAGCCGGCTCTGTAGCCGGTTTGGAAGCCGGTTTGGAAGTCGGCTCGGAAGCCGGTTCTGAAGTCGGCCCGGGACCCGGTTTTGAAGTCGGCGCTGAAGTCGGCGCTGAAGTCGGCGCTGAAGTCGGCGCTGAAGTCGGCTCGGATGCCGACACTGAGTCCGGGCAGGACGCGACGACGCCGGAGGCGGCGCTGGCAGCGCTACGGGCGCGGATGAAGACGCTGCAGCTCGCGACCGTCGGCAATGACGGCACGCCGCACACCGGCTACACCCCGCACCTGTTCGACGGGCCGGACATCCTGATCTTCGTCAGCCAGCTCGCCGCCCACACCCGCGACCTGCTGGCGCGACCGCAGGCGGCCGTCATGCTGATCGCGGACGAGAGCGAGGCCAGACAGATCTTCGCGCGCACCCGCGTCAGCTATGCGTGCCGGGCGACGATCGTCGCCACCGATGACGACGCCTACGAGACGCTGCTCGACGCCTTTCAGGCTCGGCACGGCAAGATGATCGGCCTGCTCCGTCAGCTGCCGGACTTCGTGCTGTTCCGACTTCGACCGACGAGCGGCCAGTTCGTCATGGGCTTCGGCAAGGCCTACCGGCTGAGCGGCGACGCGCTCGACAGGTTCGAGCATGCCAGAAGCGGCTGAAGCGACTGATCCGACCGATCCGACCGATCCGGCCGACCATGCGGATCCGGCTGCTACCTTGGAACCGGCTGAATCGGCTGATCTTGCGGATCCGGCTGCTACTGCGGATCCGGCTGGATCTGAGCAAACGGCGGAATCGCGGGTGGCGGACGACGGGTCGACGCGCGCCTTGCGCGCAGAAGGTATCCGCGCGTTGGAGATCGTGCGTGCGAGTCAGCTCGAGCTGTTCGCCCGAGTGCCCCCGACGACCGCCGACCCGGCTCTTCTCGTGGAGGCCGCCGTGGCCCAGGGGGGGCGCGATCCCGCGGCTCGGATCGAGGCGGTGCGTGCCCTGCTGCGCGCCACGCTCACCCGCTATCGAGACCCCTACGCCGGCTATGTCGAACCGATCGCGCATGACGCCTACGCGCAGCGACGACGGGGCGATCTGGTGGGCATCGGGCTCAAGTTCCGCTCCCGCGACGGGGCGTATCCGCTCGCGCTGGGCGTGCTGCAGGGTGGGCCGCTCGATGGACTGCCGACCGCCGGGGACGTTCGCCCCGGAGACGTGCTCGAGCGCGTCGACGGCGTCGACCTGAAGGGACGCGGTGCCCGGGACACACGCGAGCGGCTGGCGGGTCCGGCGGGCTCTCGCGCGACGCTCGAGCTGCGTCGCGACGGCGGAGAGGTCAGGCGGATCGAGGTGGAACGCCGCACCGTGGTGCTGCACTACGCGCGCAGCGAACGGCTCCAGAACGATGTCGTGCACCTGCGCGTGAGCCGGTTCGGCACGACCACCCACGAGCGCGTCCGCACCCTGATCGAGATGGCGGAGCGCGAGGGCGCGACGGGCTACGTGCTCGACCTGCGCGACAACCCGGGCGGCTCGACCCGCGCGGCCCGCGCGATCGTGTCGCTGTTCGACGCCATGCCCGACATCTACTGCGAACGGCTCGCGGGCGAGCGGGTCCGTCGCTTGCCGCGGTTCGGCGAGGTAATGACGCGTCGCCCGCTGGCGGTCCTCGTCAACGAGCGGAGCATGTCCTCGTCGGAGATCGCGGCCGGGGCACTGCAACTCGCCGGGCGCGCCCGGATCGTCGGAGCGCCGACCTGGGGCAAGGGACTGATCCAGAAGGTGCACCCCCTGCAGACGCCGCTCGGGGGCGCCGTGCGGCTGACGATCGCGACGTTCTCGACGCCCGACGGCATTCCCCTGCATGCGCGCGGCATCGTGCCGGATGTCTACGTGCCGAGCGCGCCGCACGGGCTGTTCGTCGAGACCGGCTCGCTCAACGTGTCGGCGGCGTCCCGCGCCTACCGGCGGGATCTGTTGCTCGACGGGCTGGCGGGCGAGCTCTCGTCACCGGACCTCGTGGCGTTCCGCGCGCTGCCGGACATCCAGCTCGCCACCGCGATCGCCTCGCTGCGCGGCTGAATCCCCTGCAGCGGGCACGCCCGCCGGCCGTTCGTCGAGCGGGTCACGCCTCGCCTGTTGCCCCGGTCTCACCACCGGTGTCTCGGCTCAGGCCAGGGGGCGCGTGGCCGATCCGTCGAGCAAGTCCCTCGGAGTGCGTCCTCATGTCCACCGGTTTCATCCTGCTCGTCGTCGTGATCGCCCTGTTCGTCTTCGGCGTGGTGATCTTCAACCAGCTCGTCGCGCTGCGGGCGCGGCACGTGAACGCGTTCTCCCAGATCGACGTGCAGCTGCAGCGGCGTCACGAACTGATCCCGAACCTCGTCGAGATCGCGCGCACCTATCTCGAGCACGAGCGCGAGACCCTGGTCGCGGTCACCGAGGCGCGTGACACCGCCTCCGCCTGTCGGCGCGAGGCAGCCGCCTCGCCCTCGGATCCGGCACGCGTCGGCGCGCTGGCCTCCGCCGAGGGCGCACTCGGCTCGGCCATGGGCCGCCTCAACCTCGTGATGGAGGCCTATCCGGAACTGGTCGCGGACGAGCGCATGTCCGAGCTGCACGCTGAACTGGCCTCGACCGAGAATCGGGTCGGCTTCGCCCGACAGGCCTACTCGGATGCGGTCATGCGCTACAACACCGCCTGCGAGCAGTTCCCGGCGGTGGTGGTCGCCGCGCTGTGCCGCTTCCGTCCCGGCGTGTTCTTCGAGATCGACGATCTCGCTCACCGAGCCGCGGTGCGCGTCTCCTTCGCTTGACTCGGGCGTAGCAACCCGTGCCCTCGGACTTCTTCGGCCGACAGGACCGCGCGCGCGCCGGCTCCCGGATCCTGATCGCGGGCCTGGTGCTCGCCCTGATCGCCATGGCGGTTGCCGTGCACGTGGCCGTGACGGGGGTGTCGCTGCTCATGGGCGGCTCCGCGAGCCTGCTCGAGCCGAACCTGTCGGCCACGCTGGCGATCGGCCTCGTCTGGCTGACGGTCGCGTTCGGCGCGTTCTTTCGCTGGCTGGACGTGCGCGCCGGTGGCGCCGCGCTGGCTCGCGGCTTCGGCGCGGTCCCCGTGGTCGCCGGGACCGAAGACGCACGGCTTCGCACGCTCACCGCGGTCATCGCCGAGATGGCGGTCGCCGCGAGCTGCCCCGAGCCGGACGCCTTCTTCCTCGCCCGAGACAGCGGCATCAACGCCTTCGTCGTCGGCCATCCCGACCGGCCGGCGCTGGCGGTCAGTCGCGGCGCCGTCGAGCGGCTGGAGCGCGATGAACTCCGCGCGGTCGTCGCGCACGAGATCGCCCATGTGGTGCAGGGAGATCTCGCGCTCAACATGCGCATGCTCGTCGTGCTCGGCGGTCTGCTCGCCCTCGACGAGGTCGGGCGGACGGTCAACGGCCCCGGCTCCGCGCCCGGTGAGCCGATGCAGGTACACCCGGGGATGCTCGTCGGCTGGCCACTCCGGGCGCTGGGCGGCATCGGCTGGTTCGGCGCGAGCGTGATCCGTGCGGCGCTGTCCCGCCGTCGCGAGTTTCTCGCCGACGCCACGGCCGTGCAGTACTGCCGCCAGCCGTTCGCCCTGGCGACGGCGCTGGCCGCCATCCGCGACGCCGATCCGGCGCTCGCCACACCGCCCGGCCAGGTTCGCGAGATCGCGCACCTCTGCTTCAGCATCGCGCGCCCGTCGACATGGTACCGACGCATCCTCTCGAGTCACCCTCCGCTGCAGGCGCGCATCGATGCGCTCGACCCGCACATGGATCTCAAGCGACGCAAGCGCGCGTCGCCGGAACAGAAGTCCGCGCCCGAGAACGTGTCCGGCGGCATGATCGGCGCGTCGCCCGTAGCCCTGACGGTCGAGAATCCGGTGTCGACCTTCGTCGTTTCCGACCGCATCGTGCTGCTGGTACCGAAAGGGTCGGACTGCCTCGCCGCCCTCTGCGCCCTGTTCGCCGGCGACGAGGCCATCGAGCGTAGCGCGTACGTCGGCGCGTTGCGCTTCGCCTTCGACGAGCGCCTGGCCGATCGCGTCGAGATGCTGCTACCGCTCCTCAAGGGCGAACTCGACGGCGATCGTCTCGGCCTCGTCGAGCACGTCACGACCGTACTCCGCGAGACGGTGACCCACGAGAACCGTGGCCGCATCCTGCTCCGGATCGAGCGACTGCTCCTGGCGAGCGGCGCACTCGACATCTGCCGCTACTCGACCTTGCAGCTCCTGCGTCGCAAGCTCGACGTGGAGTTCCCGCTGCTCGAGCAGATCGTCGGCGTGGACCGCGTGGACGACGAGCGTACCGACAGGCGCAAGGCCCGAACCTTCGACGAGATGGCCGGGGAGTTCGCGCTGCTGCTGTCGCTGATGGTCGAGTCGTCCGGCGCGGCCGACGACATCCTCGACCGGGAATTCGCGCAGCTGCTGCGCTGCTACACGACCACGATCCTGCCGCGCCGCCGGAAGAGCGAGCCCGGCATCGTCGTCGAGCTCGAACAGGCCTTCCAGACGCTCTATGTCCAGCCGGAGTCGATCCGGCGTGCCTTCGTCCAGCACTGCGTCGAGATCATGCAGGCCGACGGGCACATCGCACGCGCGGAGCGCACCTTGCTCACCCTGTTCGCCGCGTCGCTCGACTGCGCGGATCTCGCCGTCGACGGCATCGCCAGGGCCGGGAGTCGACGTGGCGACGGGGTGCGTAACGCCGCTTGAGGTCCGCTACAGCTCGCCCCGGTCGCGCAGCGCACAGGCGAGATCCGGGCGATCGGTGACGATCGCGTGAGCGCCGCGCCGCACGAGTTCGCGCATCCGAACGGGATCGTCGATGGTCCAGTAGGCAACGCGGATGCCGCGGTCGCGAGCCGTGGCGATGAACGCCGGCGTGGCGAGCGGGATGCCGCGCCAGGCGGGCGGGATCTGCAGCCAGGCGTAGGCCAGGGGCGCCGACGCCTTCGCGCCGGGGCGCCAGCGCCCGAAATACAAGCATGCCACCTCCGCCCGGGTGGCCGCCGTCGCCACCCCGGGGGCTCGCTGGCGGAAGTGCGCGAGTGCGCCGGCGTGGAAGCTTCCGACCGTCACGCGCGACCCGGCGGCCTGTCGCTCCAGCACCTGCGCGACCGCCTCCGCCGCCTGCGTCGAGGGGTCCTTGATGTCGACGTTCACCAGCGTGTCCGGGTAGCGCTCCAGCAGGGCGTCGAGCGTCATCAACCGCACCCCCTCGCCGCGGGCCGGACGCCCCTCGGTCGAGATGAAGCGATAGCCCGCATCGAGACGCACCAGCGCCGTGGCGGTGTGGTCGCAGACCCGACCCCGCCCGTCGGTGGTGCGCTCCAGGCGCGCGTCGTGCGTGACCATCACCGCTCGGTCACGACTGAGCCGCACGTCCGTCTCGAGCACGTCCGCCCCGACGCTCAGCGCCAGGTCGAATGCCCGCCCCGTGTTCTCCGGCGCCAGCACCCGACTCCCCCGATGCGCAAACACCTGCGCGGGTCGGACCCCGGCAACCGCTTGTTTCACAATGAAAAACCTCCGAATATCAGGCCCTGAAAGCGCTTGTGTCGCCCATTCAGGGCTGGATATGGCCCCGACAAGCGCCCATGTTGCCAGTACGGACGGCCCTTCACGCCGCCCGGCAGCGCCCGACAGGCGCACGCTCACCCCCGATGCCTCGCCTCATGTCCGACACTCCCTCCGCCCCCTCCCTGCGCACCGTCGCCGCCGTCGCGCTACTCGGTGGCGCGATCGCGGGTGCCGGCACGTTCGCCGCGACGCGGTTGCTGGTCGCACCTGACAGGGAACCCGAGCCCGAGCTCCGCGAGATCGCCGAGGCACCGGCCGTCGCGCCCGCTACCGTGCCGGCGCCCGAGACGACCGAGGACACGCTCGCGTCATTGCGCGCGGCGCTGGTGGCCGCCGAGGCCGAGCGCTCACAGCTCGCAGGCTCCGTGCTCGCGCTCAACCGACGCGCCGAAACGCTGGAGAGCCGTCTGGCCGACGTCGCCGAGCGCGCGGCGGAGGCCCCGCCGATCGTCGATCCCGAAGGCGCGCTGCCGAGCGGCGAGACCGGCGAGTTCATCGTCGCGGGCGACGGCGCCGAGAAGGACGAGACCGAGCCGTCGCCGACCGCTTCGCTGATCGCCGCCGGCCTCGATCCGCAGACCGCCGACGACATCCTCGCGCGCCGCGACGCGTTTCAGCTCGCGCGGCTGGAGCTCCTCGATCAGGCGGCCCGCGAGGGTTGGTCCGATTCCGAACAGCTCGACGAGCGACTGGCGTCGCTGGAGGAGACGCGGCCGGACCTGCGGGACGAGCTCGGCGACGATGCCTACGACCGCTACCTGTTCGAGGAAGGCGGCAACAACCGGGTGGGCGTCGCGTCGGTGATTCCGGGCTCCGCCGCGGCGATGGCGGGCATCGTGCCCGGCGACATCGTCCTGAGCTACGCCGGACAGCGCCTGTTCCGCCTCCGCGAACTGCAGGGCGCGACCCGAGAGGGCGCGCGCGGCGAGTACGTTCAGATGAGCGTGGTGCGGAACGGCGAACTGATCGCGGTCGACCTGCCGCGCGGACCGCTCGGCGTCACCCTCGACGGTCAGCGACGCGCGCCGGACTGAGCGGCTGCAGGCGAGTCGTCACGCGAGTTCGAGCCGCATCTCCGCCGTCAGACTCTCGCCCGGCGCGAGCTCGGCGCGACCGGCCGCGATGCCCGCCTCGGCGAGATTGAATGCGTCGTTGGCGTTGCTGACCGGTTCGACGGCGAAGTAGGGCGCGTCGGGGTTGTACAGCACGACGTGATCGCAGACCTCGCTAGCGCGAAGCCGCAGCGCGATGTCCGCCTTCGGCCAGGCGATGCGCGCTTCGCCGCCGAACCCCGCGAGACAGCAGTCGATCGACATCGCCGGATCGATCGGGCGTCCCACGGTGAAGTCCAGCTCGGGCGGCAGCGGAACCGGCGCACCGTCGGGCAGGCCATCGCCCGCCGCGTCCGGGTACACGCCGCTCACGGGCAGCGTGAGTTCGGGCGAGGCGCCGTCGATCTCGCGCAGGAAGTACGGGTGCCAGCCGAGGCCGGCCGGCATGCGCCGATCGGACACGTTGGTGAGCGTGATCGTGCTCGAGAGCACCCGCCCGTCGAGATCGATCGCGATCGTCGCGACGATCGGCCAAGGCCAGTTCACGGCCGAATGTTCGCGCGAGTCGATGCGGCAGAGGAGGGCGGAGTCACTGTTGCGGACCGTCTTCCAGGGCAATTGACGCAGCGCACCGTGGATCGCGTGTGCCTCGGGATGGGCGAGCTGCACCGTCTCGCCGTCGAACGTGAACCGACCGTCGCGGATGCGGTTGCTGTACGGGAGCATGTGAAAGTTCGCCGCGGACAGCGAATCGCCACCGCCCGCCGGGGCGGCATCCGCCCGGCAATCCGGAACCACGGCGCACCAGTCCCGGTCGCGACGCACGGAGGCTGCCATCCATTGCGCGCCGCGGTTCGGTTCGACCCAGAGGCGCCAGTGTTCCGATTCGAGTCTGATCATGACCGGAGAGCTTAGCAGCGGGTCATCGCCGGCATGTTGCGAGGGGTGTGGCACGTACCTACACTGAACCGGAACCCGCCCGCCGACCGAGCTCTCCCGTCCCGTGAATCCGCTTTCCCCTCTCTCCCCCGCTAACCAGACGCGCCGTCACGCGCGCCCCGATGCCGGAGCAGCCCTCGTTGTCCTGGCGGCACTTGCCGCCGTCGCGATGGCCTCCCCGGCCGCCGCCCAGTCCGGATCGGGCCTCAAGCTCGGCGAGGAGCCGCCCCCGCCGACGCTCGATCTCGGCGCCGGTCCGGCGGACGCGCCCGCTGCCGAGCCGCCGGGCTCCACCACGGGTCCGGCGGATGCACCCGCGGTCGAGCCGGCTGGCGAGACGCCTGCTCGTCGTCCGACCGTGGCTGGTGGACAGGCCGCCGGCGGTCCGATCGAGGACGCGGTCCGGACGACGCATGGCGACTGGGAAGTGGCCTGTGCACCGGGCAACGACAAGGGCGGCTGCGCGATGGCGCAGATCGGCAACGACGTGACCGGCACGCCCGTCCTCGAGATGGTCATCCGCAAGCTGGTGGAGCCGCTCGAGGTCGAAGAGCAGACGGCGGTGGCGGTGCTCGACGTGATTACCCCGCTCGGCGTCGTGCTGACCGAGGGTCTGACGATGAAGATCGACAGCGGGAACGACGAGGCGGCCGCCTTCCAGATCTGCACCGAGCAGGGCTGCCTCGTGCGGGAGCCGGTCGGCGAGGATCTCATCGCGCGGCTCCGTCGCGGGCGAACGGCGAAGTTGACGGTGTTCGCCGCCCAGCAGGGCGAGGTGACCAGCGACATCTCGCTGAAGGGCTTCACCGCCGCGTGGAACGCGACGCGCTGATCCGGTCGTGGCGAACACGCCTGCCGCGTCGCCGGCATCGACGACGAGCGCGCGATCGGTGAGCGAAGGACCCTCGAACGCGCTTCGCGTCGCGGTCATAGGCGCCAGTGGCGGCATCGGTGCGGCTCTCGTGGGCGCTCTGGCGAAACGGGACGACGTCGCGACGATCCATGCGACGCATCATCGCTCGCCGGCGGCGGGTTCGAAGGCGAGCGTCGGCGCCTACGCCGAGCACTGCGAGCTGCACCATCACGCGCTGGACGCGACCGACGCCGTGGCGGTCGAAGGCTTCATGGCGGCCGTCGGCGAGATCGACTGGCTGATCAACTGCGTCGGCATGCTGCACGACGGCGAGCACGGGCCCGAGAAGTCCATCGGACAGTTCGAGAGCGAACACTTCCTGCGCAGCATGGAGATCAACTGTCTGCCGACGCTGCTGCTCGGCAAGCACGCGGCCCGCGCGCTGGGCAAGAGCGAGCGGGGCGTGTTCGCCACGGTGTCGGCGCGGGTGGGTAGCATCACCGACAACGGACTCGGTGGCTGGTACAGCTATCGCGCCTCGAAGGCGGCGCTGAACATGTCGCTCAAGTGCCTGGCGATCGAGTGGGGTCGAACGCGCAAGCGTCTGCGCGTGGCGGCACTGCATCCGGGTACCACGGACACATCCCTGTCGGCGCCCTTTCAGGCGAACGTGCCGGCGGGGAAGCTGTTCAGTCCCTCGCAGACCGCGGGCTACCTGCTCGCGCGCATCGACGCGCTGCACGACGGGCCGAGCGGGCGCTTCCTCGCCTGGGACGGCGAGGAGATCCCCTGGTAGGGGAATTCAGCCGTCCGCGGGCGGCACGCCGATCCTGACGTTGCGCTCGAAATCGTAGAGGGTCGTGTCGTCCAGATGCGAGGCGGCGACGTTGCCGAGTGCGGTCAGCATGGACGCGATGCGACCCGGATCGTCGCGCTCCCAGCCGGCGAGCATCGCCTTCATCGCCTGACGCTGCAGGTTCGGCTGCGAACCGCAGAGGTCGCAGGGGATGATCGGATACCCCTTGTGATTCGCGTAGGCGGCGAGATCGCGTTCGCGGCAGTGAGCGAGGGGACGGATCACGACGTTGTTCCCGTCGTCCGCGTGCAACTTCGCCGGCATGCTCTTGATGAGCCCACCGTGAAACAGGTTCAGGAGCAGAGTCTCTAGGCGATCGTCGGCGTGATGCCCGAGCGCGATGCGCGTCGCCCCGATCTCGCCCGCCACGCGGTAGAGGATGCCGCGGCGCAGGCGCGAGCACAGCCCGCAGGTCGTGCGCCCGAGCGGGATCTTGTCGCGCACCACCGAGTAGGTGTCCTCGGTCACGATGCGGTGCTCGACGCCGAGCCTCGACAGGTACGCCGGCAATACGTGAGCGGGGAAGCCGGGCTGCTTCTGATCGAGATTGACCGCGACCAGGTCGAAGTCGATCGGCGCGACGCGCTGCAGGTGCAGCAGCAGATCCAGCATCGCGTAGCTGTCCTTCCCGCCGGAGAGGCAGACCATCACCCGGTCCCCCTCGCCGATCAGGTCGAAGCCGGTGACCGTCTGGCCCAAGGACCGCCGCAGTCGCCTCTCGAGCCTTGCGAACGGCTCGTCGACGGTGTTCGTCCCGCTGCGCCGACCCATGGCCGGCGGCGCGACGACAGTCGTCGCGATCGCCGCGCCCGAGGCGATCGGCGCGGCCGGAGTCGTCGGCGCGGCACGCCCGCCGGCGTCGGGACTGTTCGACGGCGAAGGTGGCTGCGTCGCCGGCATCGGCGGCGTCAGCGGAGACGGTACGGTCGGTGTGTCCATGCGCCGAGGATACCGCGGTGCCGGGTGCCGGGTGACGCGTCGCTCGAAGGCGGGCCGCGCCAAATGCCCGCGCCGCCGCGCCGCCGCGCTGTCGCGCTGTCGCCGCTGTGTGTGAACCGTGCCGAAGCCACGCAGTGAACGAGCCTATGGCATGTCACCGCCACGCCGCCGCCGTGTCGACACCTTGCTGCCGCTGTCTCGAAGCCGTGCCGAAGCCGTGCCGAAGCCTGCGCAGTCAAACGTCCGGGATGCGCACCCGCACGCCGCCTTCGTTCGCCCGGTAGATGGCCGCCTCGACCCGGAGGTTCGCGAGGTAGTCGGCCGCGCGGTTCTCGATGGCTGCGCCGTGCAGCAGGTGGTCGGCGACATGGCGTGACGTCGCGAATACGCAATCACCGCCGAAGTCGACATCGTTCCAGACGTAGTCGTGCACCTGCTCCGCGCCGCTGCCGTATCTGCGCAGGGACAGTCGCCCGTCGCCGTCCAGCCGCAACGACGCCTCGCTGCCTTCGATCCGAAGTTCGCCCATCACGAGACGCGGGTTGGCCGCCGGATGCCCGACCAGACGATTGCCGTCCAACAGCCCCGTCACACCGGACGCGAATCCGAAGAGCACCAGGCCGGCATCCTCGCCGCGGATGGCCGGGTTGAGCCGGCGGAGCCGAGCGTCGACCGCCTCGATCTCGCCGACGAGGTAGCGAAAGACGTCGACGACATGCACACCGGTCTCGCGGATCAGGAACCGCGACTGCTCGCGGAAGTAGGGCTGACGCGCGAGATAGGCATCCACGCCGCGCCCGTCGCCGGGCCGGAGATCGAAGCGGATGTCCATGACGGTGCCCAGCACGTCCGCGTCGATCAGGCGGCGGATCTCCCGGTACCACGGCTGGAAGCGGAAGTTCTCGTGCACGACGACGAGCGTGTCGCCGGCCCGCGCTCGTGCCACGACCCGCCGGGCGGTCTCGAGATCGTTGCAGAAGGGCTTCTGGCACACGGCAGGAATGCCGCGCTCGATGCAGTGCCCGAGCAGCGTCTCGTGGGAGGCGGGCGGCGTGATGATGTCGACCAGATCGGGAGCGGCGACATCGAGCATTCGCTCGACATCGTCGAATACCGCCGACGCCCCGAACTCGTCGGCGAAGGCGCGGCCGATCTCGGCATCCGCCGCGTGCATCGCCACGAGATCCACGTCGCCCATGCGGGACCAGGCGTTCAGGTGAAAGCGCGCGAAGTAGCCGGTGCCGATCGTCGCGACGCGCAGCCGCTGGCCGCTCATGCCGCAGGTCGCTCGACGCCGCGGCGCCCGAAGCTCACGCCCGGCCGCTCGCGACAGATGGCCGGGGAGATGGCCGGGGGACCTTCACCGGTGACCTTCTGCCGTCGCGAAGGGAGGCGGAGCTGCGCATCGCGTTCACGCGCGCTGGCCCGGGTCGGGCAGTCGCTCCAGCGCATCGTTGACCGCGCTCGTGACCGCGTCGAGTCCATCGGTGCCACCGAGCTCGACGGTGCGCAGCGCGCCGCCGGCGAACGCTGCGTCGACCGCCTGCTCGATCAGCGTCGCCGCCCGGCAGGCCGCCTCGCAGCCGTGTCGCTCGCCGAGCCAGTCGAGCATCATCGCGCCGGACAGGAACATGGCCGTCGGATTCGCGAGACCGCGGCCGGCGATGTCGGGCGCGCTGCCGTGACAGGGCTGGAACACGGCGTGATCGTCGCCGATATCGGCCGACGGTGCGTAGCCCATGCCCCCGACGAGCGACGCGGCGAGGTCCGAGAGGATGTCGCCGAACATGTTCTCGGTAACCATCACGTCGTAATCCCAGGGCCGGGTGACGAGGTTGAGCGACATGATGTCGACGTAGGCATGGTCGCTCGGCAAGTCGTGTTTCGCCGCTTCCTCGTCGAACAGTCGACGAAAGAAGGCGAAGGCCTTGAAGACGTTCGCCTTGTCGATGCAGGTCACGCGCGACGCGCGGCCATCGCCGTCCGCTACCCGTCGTCTTGCCCGGCGGGCGGCCAGTGCGAAGGTCGCGCGGAACAGGCGCTCCGATCCCGCGCGCGTGATGACGAGGGTCTCGCGCGCCTCGTCCTCGGTGACCACACCGCAGCCGTGCGAGGCGAACAGCCCTTCCACCGACTCGCGCACGAGCACGAAGTCGACGGCGTCCCCGCGGGGGTCGGCCAGCGGACCGGGCACGCCGGGGATGCTGCGGATGGGGCGCAGTCCGGCGTAGAGGTTCAGGGCAAAGCGAAGGTCGAGTTGGGGGGCGATCTCGGTGCCGTCGGGGTAGCGGATCGCGGGATCGCCCATGGCCGCGAGCAGGATCGCGTCCGCTGCCCGCGCCGCCTTCATGGACGCCGGTGGCAGCGCCTCGCCGTGCGTCTGCCACGCGCGTGCGCCGGCCGGCCAGTCGTGCGCGTCGAGCGCGACGCCGCCGACGCGTTCGCAGGCGCGATGCAGCAGCGCGACGCAGGGCGCCATGATCTCGTCGCCGATACCGTCTCCGGGGAAGACCGCGATGTCGAACGTGCGGACGCCGGCCGTGGACGCTGAGCCGCTCATTTCAAGGCCTCCAGCGGCCCGAGTGGGACGCGGTAGTGTGTCATCTCCGCGCCCGCCACCGGAAGCCGCAGGCAGGGGATCGTCGTGCCGAGCAGGTTGCCGAGCCAGGCCGTGCGCAGGTCGGGCCCACCGAAGGCGAGGTTGGAGATGTTCTGCAAGCGTGTCCCCAGCGGGCGTTCGAGGTGCTCCCGCCCCAGCGCATGTCGCTCGTAGGCGGCCTCGGTCAGGGCAAGGTGCTCGGCATCGGCGTCCTCGAGCAGGATCTCGACCCCGCCGTCGGGGTCGACGCGCAGCAGCCGGTTGCTCACGATGCTGGTCACCAACAGGCTGCCTTCCACATCGAGGGCGAGCCCGTCGGGATAGGTGCCCGCGCCGAAGCTCGCGAGCACGCGACGCTCGGTGAGCGAACCGTCGGCCTCGAGCGTGAAGCTCGTCAGTCGGCGGCCGAAGGTCTCGTTGACGTGGACGGCGCCACGACCGATGTCGACGACGCACTCGTTCGCGTACCCCAGACCGTCGGCGACGATGCGGGCGTCGCTCTCCCCGGGCAGGGCAACCGCGATCAGGCCCGAGCAGGCATCTGAGCGGTAGTCGTCGGCGCGAGGCGACACGCGTGTGCTGACCGTTATCCAGAGCCTTCCCGCGCCGTCGGCGACGACGAAGTTCGTCGGCGGTAGCGGTTCGCCGTCCAGGGTACCGACGACGAGCTCGACCTCGCCGTCGGGCCGAAGGCGATACACGCCGCCTTCGCTGTCGCCGAGGTGCGCCAGCAGGAAGCTGCCGTTCGCCTCGAGCGCGATTCCGTTCGGGCGCAGTGGCGACGAAAGGCCTGTCGGCCGATCTGCCTCATCGCCTGCCGCATCGACCGCGCCCGTTCGTGCGTGCAGCCGACGGACCGACCCGTCGGGAAAGATGATCGCCACACCGCCGGTGCCGCGCCAGTCCGGCACGAACAGCCAGCCACTTTCGTGCGCCAGCACGCATTCCGGACGCGCGAGTCCGGTGCCGATTTCGCCGAGCGCCGCGAGTTCGAGGCCAGTGTCCATGCTGGCCAGTGTACCTACGCCGACGCTCATGACGACGATCTGGCACAAGGTCTGTGCAGGGCGTGGCCCTGTCTGACGCTCGGACCGCTGTCCCATAGTCCAGGCTCTGGTGAACCCTCTGGTGGAGTGTGACGGATGAACAAGCCTGCAGAAGACGAGATCGACATTGCCGCGCTCGTCGAACTCGACCGTGAACACCTGTGGCACCACCTGACCGCCCACAAGCCGATGCAGCACGGCAACGATCCGGTGCAACGCGGCAAGGATCCGCTCGTCATCGTGCGCGGCGACGGCATGACCGTCTGGGACCAGAACGGCAAGCCGCATCTCGACGCGGTGTCGGGTGCGGTGTGGACGGTCAACGTCGGCTACGGGCGGGAGTCGATCGCGAACGCGATCCGCGATCAGCTCGTCGAACTCTGCTACTTCGCGGGCTCCGCCGGCACCGTGCCCGGGATCCGCTACGCGGAGAAGCTGATCTCGAAGATGCCCGGGATGAGCCGCGTCTACTACTCGAACTCGGGCTCCGAGGCGAACGAGAAGGGATACAAGATGGTGCGCCAGCTCGCCGCGAGGAACGGCGGCAAGAAGCACAAGATCCTCTACCGCGAGCGTGACTATCACGGCACCACCATCACGGCGCTCTCGAGCGGCGGGCAGGACGAGCGCAAGGCGCAGTACGGACCCTTCACGCCGGGCTTCGTCCAGGTCCCGCACTGCTGCGAGTACCGGGCACAGTTCGAGCACGACGGCGACTACGGCGTCCGGATCGCGCGCGAGTACGAGAAGATCATCGAGCGCGAGGATCCGGACACGATCGGCTCCATCGTGCTGGAGCCCATGACCGCCGGCGGTGGCGTCATCACGCCCCCCGAGGGCTACTGGGAGACGGTGCAGGAGATCTGCAAGAAGCACGAGATCCTCCTTCACATCGACGAGGTCGTGTGTGGACTCGGGCGAACGGGCAAGTGGTTCGGTTACCAGCACTACGGCATCAAGCCCGACATCGTCACGATGGCGAAGGGCGTCGCCTCCGGCTATGCGGCGATCGCGTGCACGGTCACGACCGAGGCACTGTTCGAGCGCTTCCGCGACGTCGACGACGACACGATGGACTACTTCCGCGACATCAGCACCTTCGGCGGCTGCACCGCGGGGCCGGCGGCCGCTCTCGAGACGATGCGCATCATCGAGGACGAGAACCTGCTCGAGAACGTCACCGTGATGGGCGAGTACCTGATGGAGCGGCTGCGCGCGCTGCAGAACAAGTACCCCGTCATCGGCGACGTGCGCGGCAACGGCCTCTTCTGCGGGCTCGAACTCGTCAAGGATCGCGGCACCAGGGAGCCCGTTCACGAATCCATGCTGATGAAGCTCGCTGCCGACTGCATGGAGCAGGGCGTGATCGTCGGGCGCACCAATCGGAGCCTCGCCGGGTTCAACAACGTGCTGTGCCTCTCGCCGGCGCTGATCGCGAAGCAGGACGACATCGACCGCATCGTCGACACGATCGACGCGGCCATGGGGCGTCACGCCATCCTCTGATCGCCCGAGCGGCACGGCCAGACGACAGAAGGCCCGCCGACCCTGTCACGGGTCGGCGGGCCTTTGTCGTTTCGTCGCCCGAGATACGCCGGTGCGAGCGGCAGCCGAGTGGTGCGGCGGGCGGCTCTCCGGCAGGCGCTCCGGCGTGACGTGAACGACCGCCCGACCCGACCCGGGGCGTGGAGCCTCCGGTCAGGTCGAGGCGGTCGCGACCTTACTTGCCGAGGCCCTGCAGCGTCTCGAGCATCGGCTCGACGATCGGCGAGAGTACCGGGCCGACGCCATCCCGCGTCAGTACCGAATCTGCCAGCGGGCGAATGCGTGCCACGCCGCGATCGACCACACGCTTGAGCGCGCCCTTGGCGGACTCGGGCGCGTTGCCGTACATCGAGGCCACCTCGTCGAGCTGGCCGCTTGCCTCCTCGAGTCGCGGTGCCGCCTTCTCGGCAGACTCGGCGTCGGTGACGCTGTTGAGCAGCGCCGACGTGGTGCCGAAGACGCCGCCGAGCTGACGGCTGACGCTACCCAGGCTGAAGCCTGCTTCCGCGGCCGAGACCGAATCCATCGCAGGCGTCTCCTCGGAAGCCTCCGTCGTGTCGGCCTCGCCCTCTTCGGCCGACGTCTCTTCGGCCACGACTTCCTCCGTGACGACGTCTTCGGCTGCCGCATCTTCCCCGGTCGCCTCGTCGGCAGCTGCCGCGTCTTCCTCCGTCGCCTCGTCAGCAGTCGGCGCCTCCTCCTCGGCGCCCACCTCGGCCGACGCCTCGGTCGCTTCGGCAGCACCTTCCGCGTCCGCGCTCGCCGCTTCGTCGTCCGCCGTCACGTCTTCCACCGCGTCAGTCGCCGCTTCGGTGGCGTCATCGGTGGCACCGCTCACAGCTTCGACCGCGTCGCCGGTGGCTTCAGAGATCGCCTCGCCCGCGTCACCGGCGAGTTCGCCCGCCTGGTCGGCAACGTTGCCCGCCGTCTCAGCGATGGCTTCACCGGCATCTCCGGCCGCGTCCGTCACGGCGTCGACCGCGTCGCCGGCAACTGCTGCCACGCCTGCGGCCACGGCGGCGACACCCGATTCGCCGTTCTCACCGGTCTCCTCCGTTGCGTCAGCCGCATCGGCTGCCGCGTCCTCGGTGGCATCAGCCGCCTCTCCGGTCGCGTCAGCCGCGTCGGCTGTCGCGTCTTCGGTGGCATCGGCCGCGTCGGCTGCCGCATCTTCCGTCGCGTCAACGGCGTCGGCTGCCGCGTCTTCGGTGACATCAGCCGCCTCCGCAGTCGTGTCAGCCGCATCGGCCGTCGCGTCTTCGGTGGCATCGGCCGCGTCGGCTGCCGCATCTTCCGTCGCGTCGGCGGCATCGGCTGCCGCGTCTTCGGTCGCATCGGCCGCCTCCGCCGTTGCGTCAGCCGCATCGGCCGTCGCGTCTTCGGTGGCATCGGCCGCGTCGGCTGCCGCATCTTCCGTCGCGTCGACGGCGTCGGCTGCCGCGTCTTCGGT
>Ga0114957_1001764_pt1 | contig 22361 bp, 8 predicted proteins | sample BantaG_FD_87175 | JGI IMG/M metagenome (GOLD analysis project Ga0114957, IMG submission 87175) | Marine algal microbial communities from Bantry Bay, Ireland - BantryBay_4 metaG | ecosystem: Host-associated > Algae > Red algae > Unclassified | place: Bantry Bay, Ireland | collected 2014-11-21 | reverse complement strand
GGGGGGGGGGGGAGGGGACGCCCGCGCCGGCAGAGCCAGAGCCGACCGACCCGCTGTCGCGCTTCGAGTCGAGTTTTGGGTCGGACAAAGAGTAAAGGAAGGCCGTGGGCGTTGACGTCGCGCGCGGCGTCGATTGAGCACACGCGCACCGAGAAGTATCTACAGCCTTGGTGTGCTAGAGCGGATGACAAAAGGGATGACAAAAAGAGAACGCACAAGAGAAGCGTGAGAGAGAACGGAGACAAAAGAGGGAAAACGGAACCTTCCCACGTCGCTCAGAAAAAACCCAAAGCACGAGTATGTACAAGCACACGAATACAAGGAGCACATGCGATACACGGGCACGCCAGCTACCTTCCTGTGTTGACCGCCGCCAGCAGTCACGCTCACGGACCCGACAGCGACGGCGGCGGCAGCGCGACCATCTCCATCGATCCGTCCCGTTGTCGCCGCCGGGCGGCCTTGGCCGCCGTCCGCGCGGAGCGTGGCGTCAGCGACGCGTCTGGCCCCGGCTCGGCGCCAACCGCCGTCCGCACCGCCGCGTGCAAGGCGTTGCGTGCCGCTGGCGAGCCGCACGGGAGGCGCTGCCACTCGGGCGCCACCGGCCGCGACGGGTCCGCCCCGGCAGGCCGCACGCCGAGGAGCAGGTAGTCGGCGCCGGCCGCGGCCGGCACGTGCGCGTCGACGACGCCGTCGAGGGACCGCCCAAACACCGTGCGGCCCGAGAGGGTGCCGACGAGGAAGCGACGGGTGGTGACAAGGGCGACCCGGTCGGCGGCGTGGTGGGCGAGCCACTGGGCCGCGACAACCTCGTCGTCGACGGTGGCGCCCGCCGACGCCGCCACCGGCGGCGCACCGCCACCCCGGTCGCGGCCACTGCCAAACGCGCAGCACCGGAGGACTGCCCAAATTTCGAGCAGCCGCTCCCGCTCCCGCGGCCCCCCGCGGGCGGTGTGCTCGTCACCGCTCAGGTCGACCCACTCAACCACCGTCTCGGAGAGCCCCCCGGCGCCGCCCCCGCCGGCGCCGTCCCCGTCGTCCTCGGTGACCGCCTCGCGGGTGACCGCGCGGAGGAGGGCGTTGCCGAGCGCCGGGCGGAGCTCAAACGCCACCAGCCGCGCCGCGGGGCCAGGCGCAAAAGAGCGGGGCGGGCGGATCGGTTCGGCCGCCCGCCGGTTGCGCTCCGACGAGATGAAGGCGCGGAAGCCCGCGGCTGGCTCACCGATCAAGTCGAGCGCGCCGGCCAGGGGTTTGACGAGGCCCCCAACAACGCCCCGGCCGATACCCCGCAGAAAGCCGACGGGTCCGCCGGCCATGGCGCCCGCCACTGGCTCCCGGATCAGACCGGCAGCGCCCGACGCGAGACCGTGCCCAAACGACAGGGCACCCGTGAACAGGCCTTGCGCGGGCGTCGCCGACGCGCCGCGGCGGCCACGGATGCTCTCCCGCTCGGCCAGGTAGTCGCGGTCGCCGACCGCCGTTTCCAGCCCGAGCGCCACCGCCGACGGAATGCCGCCGAGGGAGCCGACCAGCCCACCGACGGTGTTGGTCAGGAGTGAAGAGGAGCCGCGGCCGAGGCCCGCGATGAAGTCAGCCGCCCCGTTGGCGCGGGCGGGCTCCACAAAGAAGTCCCGCGCACCGACCGCGATTGAATCAAAAAGCGCCGACGGATTACCGACCAGCGCCGACGAGGACAGCAGCGCCATCTTTTGGGCGTCCAGCTGAGCCAGGTAGTACTCGCCGACCAGGTGCCCAAAGTGTGGGCCCGTGTCGAGTGCGTGGTGCAGTTCCAGCGCGCGGAAGCGCAGCTCCGCACGGTCCACATTCCCGGCCGCCGACAGGAGAGCGCGCAGCATGGAGCGATAGCCACTACCGGCGCCACGGAAGCTCGCCGTGCCCCGAGCAGTGGCCAACGAGACGGTCAACTGGATAGGACACAGCAGAAGGCGCTCCACGTACAGGGGCCCGCGCTTCCACGACATGGTGCCGTTGCCGCCGGCGTCGCCGCCATTGCCGTCGCCGCCAACCGCCGGCACGGCGAGGCCGACGTGGTCCCCATCTTCCAGTGACAGGTTCTCGTCGTCCTCCGTGCCCGGCACGGCCTTGAGCGATTTGAAGAACATCCACGCGCGTAACAGAAACTCCTCGTCGAGCGACAGCTGCAGCTGTTGTAGCGCCGCGAAGGCGCCCTTGACCATCGCCACACGCTGCTGTCGCTGCCGGCCGGCAGCTCTTGCTGTAGCTGCTGTGGTTGGCGATGCGGCGCTCGCGTCGTCGCCACCACCCGCAAACACAAAGCGGTCCAGCGCGATGTGCAGCACAGGCTTGCGGGCGCCGGCTACGGTCGGGCCGCCACCAGGCACCGACGTTGACGAGGACGAGTCAAACGGCGACGCCGGCGGCGGTGGCGGCGCCCATAGCAGCACCGGCCATGGAGCGTGTGGCAGCTGGTTGTCCAGCTGCAGGTCCGCCACTTGGAGGATGGCCAACTCCGCGCCCGGCTGCGTGTCGATGTGCACCCGGAGGCCTGTGGCAGAGAGGTAGGCAATCTCTGTCGGCGTGTCGTCGACAAAGGAGATTCCGACGCCCTCGAGCCACACCTCAATGTCTGTCGACGCTGCCGCTCGCTCCCGCCGCGAGGAAACATCCGGCTCGCCACGCGCGGTGGCAGCAGCGGCGGCCGCCGCGTCGTCCGCGCCCATGGTGACGGACGACTCGGAAGGGGGCACCCGAGGAACGATGCCAGGTGCGTCACTAAGCAGCGAATCCAAGTCGATAGTCGGGATGCCCGCGTCGCCGAGCGCCGGGCCGGTCGCCGGCCTGGCGCTCTTAGACGATGCCAGTGGCGCGTGCGTCGGGGGCAAGCCAGGCGAGCCTAGGGCGCCTGTCGTCGCCGAGCTGCTCATCCTCCGATCCCGCGCCATATCGCCCAATGGGCGGGGTACAGTAGGCTTGCCGTCAGAAAAAGTGACGACCTTGGTCGGCCCCTGCACAGCCACTGAGATGCACATCGGTGGGTCAAAGGTTCGCGGCGTGCGACAGATCTCCGACGCGTCTGCCGTGACCAGGTCGATGCTCAACTCAAACTTGGGGCGGTGCACGTCCCTGGTTGCGTCGCCGCCACCCGAGCGACGGGAGCGCCCCTTGGCGCGCGACACCGTGCCGGCAGCGGAGCGGTCGTCGCCACCTGGCCCCGGCGACTGGTCCTCCCAGTCGGCCGACGCAGCCCGAGGGAGGCGCCCACCGCTGCTGCTCGCCGCCGACGGTGATTCACGCATGTAGCGGGCGCTCCCTGATGCCGATAGCGTTGATGAGCTAGCCGCTGGCCCCGCGTCCACATGCTCAATCGTCTCCACGATGAGCAGCCGCCGTTTACGCGGCGCGTGAGGGTCGTCCCACGCGTAGCGCGTCGACTTGCCCGGCCGCACAAGCCATGGATGCGTTTCGTTGACGCCTGCCTGCCGAAAAGCAATCGACCGCGACGCACATGCGTTCACAACTCGGTAGGGCGGGGAGGACCGGTCCTCCCGCAGCACTCGCACGACAGGTGAACCGTCCGCCAACAGCGTGCGGCTGACGCGGGCAATGTACTGCTCGTGCCGCTTGGGTCGGTACATCTTGGCGGCCACATCACCCGAGATACCGCCACCACGCTTCGCGGCGAGCACGGGAATTGGTCGGCTCCATATCCAGTCCGACGAGCCCGACGCCGAGTCAACAAACCGCAAGCAAATCTCCTTGGACGCCGAGTGACTTTCCAGCAGGTCCCAGTGAAGCGCCTGTGTCTCACCTACTGCCAGCGTATGCACCATTGACGACAGCGCAATACCACGGGACGTCAGCGTCGTCGGCTGGCACCACTGGACGGCGCTGTTGGTGGAGTTGTTGAGCCACGCCACGTTGCGAATGGTCACAATGAGCGTGCGGCCAAAGCGGCCACCCGCCGGCCGCACGTCAACTGATAACGACGCGCCGCGGCCAAGAAACAGCTGTACGGGTTTGTCGACGTCGGACAGCTCCACAGGGACGGCTACCCACGGGTCGTCAGCCGCTGCGAGTGGCATGCCGCCGCCGCTGCCACCACTGCCGTGCCCAGACGTCTTGGCCACCGCCCGGCGGATGGACACCCAACCGCTTGAGAAGCACACGTACGAGTCAGCGGGCGTACCCGGCGGCCGCGCCCGAAGCGCCACAATGCCCCCGCTACCCGCAACGTCGTTGGCCGACGATCGCTCTCGTAGTAGCACGGGCGTGTCGGATCGGTTCCGCACCCAAAACTCCGAGAAGAGCGTCAGCCGATAGCCCGAAGCGCACTGTGACCACTCGCTCCGGGCATGGAGCGCAGACGACCCCGGCGTCACCGCTTGCCGCGACGCCGCTGCGGAGTCGCTAGCCAGCATGCTGGCACTGGGTCGGTTATCGTAGCCGAGGGCAAGCGCAAACGCCGAAACGTCTCGGGCAACCGCGTGGACGTGCTCCGTCCGCAGTGGCTGCACGAGTGCGCTGGCTGTCGCGGCGACCGCCGCGCCAGCGCGCCCCGAGGACGCGATCGGCGCAAGCTTGTAACTGACCGACCGTGGGAGGGTATTGTCAACGAGCAGTGGCGCTCGCAGGGACACATCGACACACTCGTCGCCAGTGCTGCTGCCGCCTGCAGCTGCCGATGACGACGCGTGGCGCCCCGGCGACGACCGCCGCGGCCTTTGCCGACAGAGGCTCGCATGCACGGCTAGGTGGAAGGCCGGGCCGTGGATGGCAGCCCGGCAGGCAAGGACGGGCGCAAGTGGGCCCGGGCCCTTGGTCGAAGCGGACGATGACGACGCCGACGGCGCGCCGCGGCTGTGCCACTCGGCCACGCCCGGCGACGAAATCGGCTGCCATTGCGGGCCGTCTGGAAGTGAAGAGCCGGACGCCTTGCGAGCGGCCCCGACGGGCGTCGCGAGGGCGCTCTTGCGCACGTGCCGCCCGACTTGCGTGTCGTACCGACGTATCCGAGACGCCATTGCGCACTGATTGGCCACCGACACCAGCGGGTCACTCCACTCGTAGCTGTAGAGGACGCCCATGCCAGACCGGCTCTCCGACCCGTCGCCCGACTGGCCATTGGTGGGACCCCGCCCCCGCTGCGGCGACGCTTTGTAGCCGTCGTCGTCCCCCGCGTCGGGCGCGTGAAAGATGGCCGGCCGCACGCGTAAAGGGCGGTCGACTGCGTAAATCGGCACTGCCCACGACGTGTCTGGCCGAATGAGGTGCTGCTCCCCGCCGCCGACGCCGCTGCTGCTCACGTTCGGCCCGTTGCTGTCCGACACCGCCTCAGCCTGCAGGTAGTTGTAACGAGAGCGCGTCGGGGGCGCCCCAATTGCCACCTCGAGCAGCGTGCGCGTTCGGTTGATGACGCGCATAACCGACCGGACGGTCCCGACTGGCACCCCGTCGCGCATCTGCACGTCCCAGGCCACGATGATCGGTTGCGCCGCGGCCGCCGGCGACAAAGGCGGGGAGTTCAACGCCTCGTCACTCGCACCGTCCCCACTGGGCGCGTGGCCGCCCGTTGGGGCCTCGGGTACAAGCGAAATAGTGCGGATGCCAACGTCCGCCGCAGACACGGCGACCGGCTCAAAGCCTGGTAACGCGAGGATGCAGCGCAGCGCCTCCCGCCGCGCCCGGTCCGCGTCATCAAACCGCCCCGCCACCGCCGCCGCGCGCAGTAGCAGCTCGTCCGTGGGAACATCCACCTCCCGCTCCCGCCCCGAGCCGAGCGACCGCCGTGTCGAATCGTATGGCAACCAAATGACTAGCGGCCGCCCCGTGTCGTTTCGGATACAAAACGCCGCCACCGAGGGCCGCCGCAGCGACGATACGGCCGCTGAAACGCCCCGTCCGGCCAACGATGAGGAGTGCGTCATGGCAATGCCCGCCGCCCGAGGCGTCGAACCGGAGGGTTGGGGGCTGGCCGGAGGCTGGCCGCCAGACGCCTGGGGGGTGGCCGCTCCCGGCACGAGGACGCCTGGGGTGGGGCTTGAGCCTGCCAACGACGAGGAGGGCGGCGACACCTCTGGCGGCTGCAAGTCCTGGATAGCCGAAGAGATGGCCGACGCCACCCGCCCCGCGCCATGCACGGTCGTCGGTGACACATTGACGTCCAGCCGGCCACCGACTCGGACGACTACCGCCCGCGAGCCCGATGCACCGTGGGAAAACGCGGCATGCAGAGGGAACGGCTCCACGCCGGCCTCCCATACGCCGCGAGCCTCGCTAAAGAGGTCGACCGCAATAGTCGACGACATGCTGGCCATCCAAGGCATGTTGGCGTTGACCACCGTCTGCCGGAAGCGGACTTCCAGGATAGGCACGTAGCGCCCACTGGTCTCATCAGTAAACAGCAGACGCGCATGGGGCATTGAGAAAAAGACGGAGAGCAGACGCTCCGGGAGGGGCACGACCAAATCCCGCACGCCGTCAATGTCGCCATCTTCACCTGACCCGCTGCTCGCAACGGCGTCATCGTCGTAATCGTCAGCGCTGTGCAGGCCGTCGTCTTCACCGGCGAGATGAAACGAGGGCCGGGCTAGGCCGCGGCTGCCTTCAGCGGCCAGTGCCCGCTGGCGAGCCGCCTCGCGGAGCTCAACTTCAGCCGGCCGCAGCAGCAGCGTCGTTGGCGTCATGCGGCCAAATCGAGAAAAAACGGCCAAGAGCAGTGGCGTATCGTGCACGTCAAGGCGGCACAACAGCGACTCCGCCGATATCGTAAGGGAGCGAGACGGCGCCGGTGCGACCAGCGCAGTCTGCTCCATCCCCCTGGGCGTCCCGTTTGCGGCCGCCGTCACCGCTGCTTCTTCGGACGGCGGCGGCGGCGACGCGTCGCTCGTTACATTGAATTCAACCGAGATGTCGCTCGGGTACAGCAGCGGCGTCTCGCGCTCCGTGTAAGAGCTCCCCCCGATCCCAGACGGCCCCGCATTGTCCCGACTGCGGCCAAACGCCGCAGGCGGCGACACCACTGCCGTCAGCGAGCAGGCCGAGGAGGTGACCGACCACGGGCTGGGCTCCGACGGAACCGCCTGCTCTGGCACGCCCACATTTGTCAGGCCGATGCGGATGGCGCGGGCGACCACGTCGACAGAAATGAGCATGGTCACGGGCGCCCACTCGAGTTTGGCGACAATCACGTCGCCGCGGAGGACGAGCGCCCGCTGGTCGGCCGGTTCCTGCTCGGCGCGTAGCCACAATTCGGGACGGGCGAGCGTCAGGATGACGTGTCGACCGTTGAAGCGCGCCTTGGGCGGCGGCGCCGTCGACACCAGGTATGGAAGGCCCGGTGGCGTCAGCAGGCCGAGGTCGCGGAACAGCTCTGGGACGACAATAACGCGGAGCTCCGACACCGCGACCATGATGTTGGAGCGGTAGCCAAACGGTCGGTCGTATGACACGCTCACGGTCTTGGCCTGCGACGATGCATCGCCGTCGGCTGCCAACGCGTCGGCCGTGGCTGACGGGGGCCTGGACGCATTACCACTCCCAAACGTGTTCCGCCCGCTACCGCCACTCAACGATGGGTCCGGGAGCATCGGCATGATGACCGTGCGCGGCCCGTTCTTATCGGCCCGCTCCCGCGCGTCATCCACGCCAGACAAGTTGGCAGATAGCTCAAAGATGATGCGACAGTCAATGCCATAATCAAACCGCCCCACCACGTCCGTCAGCGTTGACGAGATGAGGCGGGCCGACTCGGCCGTCGGGTCCCCACCGTGTGAGATGATTGACCGCAGGTGCGGGACGGTAAATAGGATGCGGTAGTTAGGCGGCACCTGCGCCGACGACAGGGAGAGGGGCGGGATGGGCGAGCGATACGGAAATATGGGCGTGCGCAGGCCGGCCACAATATCCGTAAACTCAATGTCCGGTCGCTCCAAGAAGTTCTCCGTCACCGTCAGGTACAGGATGGTGTACTCGGCTTCGCACAGGTTGGCAGAGATACCTTCCGGTGCGGAGAAGCGCAGACGCAGTGCCGGGAGCATCGACCGCGAGTCGACCGACGACTCGCCGCCGCCGCCGCCGCCGCCGCCGCCGCCGCTAAGTGTGGCCTTTGCGGTGCTTGATGAGGACGGCGTGCGGACGAGCATAGGAATGCCCTGCGCATCAAACGTGAAGCGCGGCACCCGGCCAGTGCGCCACCAGTCGACCAGAATCTCGCTGTAGATGTCAGCAGCAAACGGCGTGTAGCCGGCCACGCTCTCACCCGGCACAATGGGCCGCAACTCCTCCCCGTCGCTCCACGAGCCCCCATCCTCCAGGTGGTCCTCTCCCTCAGCAGATGACGGCTGCCGGCTGGCGTTGCTGCCCGCCACCGACACGGCAGACTTGCACAAGCTTGGGTAGAGTACGTACAGGTTGACGCCCTTGGCAGTCAGCTTGAAGCCAAGGCGATAGCCCTCAGCGGCCGCCTCCTCGTTGGAGACCATGGAGTAGCCAACGATGAGCCGCACCGCCTCGTGCGCGTTTTGCGAGTGCCGCGGGATGACAATGTCGACGCCCTTGGTCACGACATGAAGGCGCAGGCGCTTGCGCTCCTTTTTGCGCGGCTGCCGCCGATCCAGCCTCCCTCCACCATGCCCGGAGGCGCCCGTCTGGACACCGTCCGATGAGTCAGCAGGCTGACCGCCCCCATCGTCGTCGGGCCCACTCGGCTGACTGCTATCGAAGATCTCTGACAGCCCGCCCTGCATTTGCAGGACAGGCGCAAGACCCTCCCGCAGTGCCGCAAAGTAGGTCTTGACGATGAAAACAAACCGCTGCAGGTAGACGATGCGGAGGTTGGTCATACGTGCGCGCAGCCACACGTCCCCGTCCGATGTTGTTGGTGGCACGATGAGCGTAAAGCCGTCCTCCACATCCTCACCATCCCCGTCCCCGTCCCCGTCAAAATCGACACTGTCACAGACAAAGCCGTCGGCGCCGTCAACGTCACCGCCATCCCCGTCCCCACCGACTACGCCACCGCGCGTCGCTTCTCTTGCCGGCGATAACCGCTCGTAAACCACCGTGGAGGAGTGACCGGGAAAGGCCGCGGTTAGGTCCCTGACGGTGAAACCAGCCAGCGCCCCCCGGGCGGCCACGGCCCCCGATGGTTCCAGGCGCAGGCCTGCGCGGAAGGAAAACACGTCTAGTGACGCGAGCGCACCTTCCGCAGAGATGAGGTCGACGGACACACCGTCGAGTTTTGCGTCCAGACGCAGACGCCCGCGCCGGGCGAGCGTCGCTGCGCCTCGTTCCAACTCGCGCTCCGCACGAGCCGCCAGCCGCCGCGCCGCTGCCGATGTGGTGGTCCCGACCGCGGCAAACGGGTCCGAGTATTGGGCCCCGGCGTTGGCGGCCGCACCAGGCGTGCCGGTGGGCACCGGCGACGGCGACGCCTCGTCAAAGAGATAAAAGAACTTGACAACGGCCAGGTACGTTTCCCGCACGCAGACCACGTGTAGGGACAGGATCCGGACTTTGAGCGACTGCTCCCGCCGCGTCGTGTCTAGCGTGTAGACGAGCTTGATAAAGTCCCGGTCCCAGTCAGCACCCGTCCCGGTCAGAGCGTCCCCAGAAGTGCTCCGGTGAGTGCTGCTGGCCCCGCCGCCACGAGGAGGCCAAGGCGGCAGCCGGCCGGAGTTGACGCCCACCCCATCAGACGACTCGGCGGCCGCCCCCGTCGCGGCGGCTGCAGCAGCGGTAGAGCCGGCCTCGGCGCCGGTCAGGCTGTTGTACGATGACGAGCGGGTAACCCCTCCGTTGGGCGTCGGTACAAGCGACGTACCCGGTGAGCCCAAGAACGTCGGTAGGGTCCGCGGTGGCGACACCCCCCGGTGGGAGTTGCCAACGCCCGCGTGGACCAGTCGTCGGAAGGGGGCCGTGCCGCCACGGGACCCATCGGCGACCGTCAAAGAGCGAAGTGCATAGCGCAGGGAGAGGCTGGACCGCCCGCGGGTGACTTGCAGGCGGCTGCCGGCGGCTTCGATGGTGATTAGTCGTCGGCCGGTGCGTTCCCGCAACTCGAGCGACGCGTCTCCAAGCGCCAACTCCACATCCAACTGTTGGATGCGTTCTGGAACGCTGGGTTCCGTCGGCGGCGTGGCCACAGCCTCCCCGTCGCAAGTGCCCGAGTCGGCCAACCCCTCCTCCGAGTCCCCCCCCGTGTCGCCTGCGCCACCGGCCAGCGGGGTGCCCGCGGAGGCCAGGACGGCCTTCCACCCGCGCGCAATCGTCAGCAACTGGCGATAGGCGGCGTGGGAGAGGTACACCCGCAACGCCTGTACACGCCCTCGTAACCGCAGACGCGCCAGCGTGGACCGCTCCCCCTCCTCAGCCGTGGCCTCCACAAACGACGCGTTGTGCAACACGTGCAATCGCAGATGCACTGAAAACGGTCGCACCAGCCGCTGCGCAACACTTAGCTTCGACAATGAGGGAACGAGGAAGATGCCAAGGTCCGACACCGCCATCCGATAGTCGGTGTATTCAACCGACTTGGCGTCTGCGCGCCCGAGCGTCTCACGCCGGTCGGCATCCATGGAACGACCGCGACTGCCGAGCGTTGACTCCCCGGCATTGAGCCGTGTGTCCCGCGCGTCGAGGTCCGCCGGCCCCGCCTCGTAGCCCGAACCACCACTGCTACCGCTGCGGCGCGACACCGACGGTGGCCGCCGCTGGCGGGCCGCGGGGCTAGCCGACCGCCCACCGAGCGCCGTGTGCAGAGACAGCGGTGGGAGCTCCGCGGGCGGCGCCGTGTCCATAGCAAAAGTGCCGAGGTCAACGACCGCAGCTGGGTCCGTCACTGCCGGTCCCGGCAGCAGGAGCCGCGGCCCACGGATGACCACGTCAAGTCGTGGCGGAACGGAGCGCTCCAGAAGAGCACGCTGCACTTCCATGCGGATAGCCGCCAGACGCGGCGCGGCCGCGGCCGACAAGAAGGCCATGACCGACGGGGACGTGTGCCTGGGGTTGAAAAACGTGGCCACCCCCGCCAACGCCCCGTCGGGCCCACCCGAGAGCAGCATCTCCACCCCGCCAACTGCCAACTCCAGCGCCAACCGGGTGCTCCCACTGAGCACATTGGCGTCCGCCCCCGCGTCGCGGGATAACCGCAGAGCCGCAATGTGTCGCAGTGGGGTAGACTTGGAGTCGTCGTCGGTTAGGTCCGCCGCCCGCGCCGGCGAGGAGCTGGTGTAGGCCGCCGAAGACGACGCGACGCTGCCTCCCCCGCCGGTATTGACTCCGACCACCGACGAGGGTGGGGAGGTTGTCGTTTGCCACCCCGTCGCGAGAAGCTCGGACGGCTGCAAGCCCCCGCGGATGGCCCGAAGCGCGTCGAGGACGTCCACGGCGCCGTATGCGTCAGACTCCATGACGTGGTGCTCAACACCGCCGTCTGCGCTGCGGTCCGCCGACCCGCGTCGCCTGTCGGCGGTTGGCATGGACGGCGGCCGCTGCGCCGATGGCCCGTGCCGCACCCCATCGGCCGAGTCCAGCGCCTCGGCCACGTTTTGCGGGGCCCACGGTACCCGTGGGTAAACGACCTTGGCGCCGCACTGTGCGTCCCACACCTCAAACGTGCCGAGGAGGGCTTCGAGAAGCAGCCCCCAGCCGGGGCGCGTCTCCACCTCCACCCGCAAGTCCCGAAACACAACGTCAGCCAGCGGGTCCGGCACCGCCCCGTAGCGCCGTAACCGGAGGGACCCGCGCTGGAGGCCAAAAACGACTCGCAGGTTGGGCACGACCGCCGCGTCGGTTGCATTTTCGTCCGCGTTCCACAGCCCATCATCGATGTCCAAGTTGTCGGCGCTGTGGGAGGCAGCATCCTCTAAGAGAGCCGCCGATGTGGAGCGAGAGACGGACCCGTCTGGCGGCTCCGGCATCTCAACTGGGGGCGCCTCCTCTACCGACGGAGCAGGCCCAGCGGCGAGGGCGTCTGCTTCCAAACTCGCCGATGGCGTCAGCAAGTCGTCGTCCCTGTCCGCCGACGTTGCTGCCGCCTCGACCAATGGAGGCAGCGGCTCGGCGGTCGACCGGGAGCGCGAAAACACCGACCACAACCGGCTCGTCGCCGACGCAAGCGGCGCCGCCGTAGCCGCGACGGCGCTGGCGGCCGCCTCGGCGGCTGCCGCGTCGGCCAGGTCCCTGAAGAAAACTATGTCGCGGGTGTCCAGCTCCGACTCGACCTGCTCGACGAGCATCCGATCGGCCGGGTCCTCCTCGACCGTCGCCACGCGGCGGGCGCGGAGCACCCGCACGCGGGCGGCGATGTAGCGCTCCCGCTGCTCCCGCCACGCCCGCAGACCCGGTAGGTTGAAGCGCGCTGCCGCCGCGCGGCGCTGACGGAAGCGCGGCAGCAGCCGCTCGACCGCCCACGCCCACCGCTCCCGGGGAGTGCGCGGCGGGCTGCGGCGCTCCAAGTCAGAGAGTGCAAGTACGGCGCGCAGGAGGGTGCTGTATTGTTCACCGGCCAAAGCCAGGCCGACAGATGCGCAGCGTATGTCAAGGGAGACCCGCGCTTGGCGGGCGCGTCGGGCTTTGGCGGCAGGGGTACCGGTGGGAAGCTCGTCGCCTTCCCCGCCATTTTCGTCCTCGTTAGCTCGGCCGACCGCCCACGCCTTGGTGATGGCGACGCGCATTTCGGCACTGACGGGTTGAACAATGTAGCGAGTTGATGGCTCGAAAGGTGTCGCCTCAGCGTCGTCGGTGGACGTTGCGGAAGATGGTACCTTCGGGGTCATCTCTATTGGCGCATCCACCGCCCCCCCGCTGCCGTTTGTGGAGGCGCCGAGGGGCACCCACGCCACAGCCAGCTCCGACAGCGCGACGCGCTTGTGCACGACCGGCGACATGGGATCCTGAAGGAACACATCCTCCCAGGAAGAGTCCGTGGAGCACGCGCGCAGAGCACCGAGGGAGGCGACCAGTCCAAACGGCGCTGACGGCACGGAGGCGGCGTCCTCGTAGCGCACGGTCACGTCTTGCAAGTCGACTTGGATGTTGTCAACAATCCGCGCCACGATGCGCGACGTGAACTGCCAGCCCCACAGGCTGGAGCCCCACCGCCCACGTCCGCCAGCCTTGGTAGTAGACGTCCCTGCGGCCGCCGCCGATGACGAAGCGGCCGTCGCGGCAGAACCCGCGCCCGTCGCGGTCGGATCCGAGCCGACGCTCCACTTGGCCTCCCGCACCGCATCGTCGGCGCTGAGCATTGCTCGCTTTAACCGCGTCTCTCTCTCCGCCCGTGCGTCAGCGGACGGCGCCCCAGCATCAGTGGCGGCGGTCGTGGCCGTCGCCGCCGTCACAGGCTGAGCGACAAGCGCCAGCGACCGCACCGACACTTTCACGGGCTCCGAGCCGAGCCGCTTCCACGGCACGTCCACTGCCAGAGACTCAACGGTTCCAGAAGAGACGACGACTGGGAGGTCCAAGCCGAGCGACTCAAAGAGCGTGGCCAGCGCCTCGGCGCGCAAGGCGAGTCGGCCGAGCTCCAACCGCCCGCTCCACACGCCGACACGCACGCTATCGCGGTCGATGCCCAGCACATACTGGCCGAGGACGCGGGCGAGCACATCCGCAACAACGCCCTCCAACATGGTGCCTCGAGTGGGGAGGAAAGGGGTGGTAGCGACCGCGGCGGTGCCGACAGGGCCGAGCAGACCAAACGGCGGGCGTCGATGGACGGGCGACGCCTTAGAATGAACACCTGATACAGACCGTCATCAGAACCCTCAGCAGCGATAAGCAGAGGTGCGATGTCGAGCGTAGATGGCAGGCGCGCCTCGGCGGCACGAAGACAATGCGAGAAGGGGGCGATACGCCGCTGTTGGTCGCGCTTTCACGCACCGTGCTCGAGGGCAGCGTGTCGACCGTTGGCTGCAGCAGCCACTCCTTGGTTGCTGAGACCCAACACAGTCTGGTGGCCGTTAAGTACCGCAATCCCTGTGAGCACCTGAAAGTTGCATTGTGACACTCCATTCCAAGCGCTCAAGGTAACACTTGCTCGTGTCGCAAACTTGTGCATTCAAAGTAATTTGAACACTTCATGAAAACATTCAGTGTACTGCAACCATGCTGGATCCGGCGAGTGCGCCCACGCTTTTGGCTGCTCGGCGCAGAGTCTCGTCGTTGAGGAAACGGCAGCGGCGTCGTCCCACGTGTGGAACAAACCACCGTCCACCGTCTTCGAGCATCCCGTCGGTAGTCCTCCCTTCTCTCCCACCATCTTCATGATGTCGGACGCGGTGGTTCCTGATGCGACGAAGACCAAGCTTGAAGCAATCATGCAAAACATGATCGCTCTACAAAAGGGTATGTGGCGCCTGCGCGCAGACGCTCGCACGTTTTTCCGTCGTACGGTTCTGCTTGCAGAGGGCTTTTTGCGCGCACAAGACGGATGCCGTGGGATGTTTCCTTCTCATGGTATCCTTCATTTCTCTCGCTTCGCGTCTCTTGGGCATGGTGATGTCAAGAGCCGGGTTGCAGCAGTGTCCTGACCCGTTACGTCGTTTTTGCTTCGTCTGGTTCTGCTGCTGCTTTTGGTCATGCGTTTGCCACGCTACATACATGCCGCTGTCACGCTCCTTTCTTTCTCGCAGAGGCTTCCAAGGCCATGAGCGCAGTGATGGGACTGAAGAACCAGTTCCTCGAAAACCAACTGGTTGCCAAGGAGCTCGACGAAGTCCCCGACGGCACGGCCGTGTACAAGCTGGTCGGCCCCGTGTTGCTGGCCGAGGAGTTGGAGGAGGCGCGTACCAACGTGCGTACCCGCCTGAGCAAGATTAGCGAGCAGTTGCAAGCAGGCAACAACCGAGTTCACGCGATTGAGACGGAGATGGAGCAGAAACGCGCGTCGTTGATTGCCTTCCAAACGGAGCTGCAGAAGCAGGAGATGGCTCAAATGCAGGGCGGCATGTGAGGTCTCTGCCCTTGCCGTTTGTTGCCGTATGGTCCCGTCTTGCGCCTGCATTTGCCGTTGGTACCGCTGCTCCTACAACGTCGACTGGTGTTGTCGTGCGTGCCGTGCGCGTTGGCCCTGGGACTGGTGCTGACTGCGGGGTGGTGCGGCCGATTGGTCAGGGAACGGCTGCGCTGCTCGCTGCAGTGATCGCGGTTTGCACATGGCACATTGTCGCGTGGTGCTGTGCGCCACGCTTCCTTCCGCCGTGTTCTGTTGCTCTTGTCACGCCAACTGTTCCCCAAACCCGTTTTATCCCCGTTCCCGCTATGGAGGAGCGTCCCGTCGACGCTTCTGTCGTTCCTTTCTCATTTAGTATCGTGTTCGCCGACCGCACAGCGCTCTGAGGGGAGTAGGACTGCATGCGTGATTCGCCCCATCGTGTGCAGCCCCATGTTGCAGGTTGGTTGGGTGGGCCATGCCTTCTTCTGGCCTGCTTGTGTCAGTCTTCGCCAGGCCGAGGGTACGGGCGAGCATCATTGACTACGCTCTGCTCGCTACCCGGAGGAGCAGAAAACAAGGACACAAATAGCTTTGTACACACGACGCCGCCATCACAACCATCCGCCCACAAGCTGTACCCTTATTGCAACTGCTCTACAGGCTGACCGGCTCGAGCACGAGGACGCCCGACCCCTCCAACGCCGCGCGCCTGCACGGCACCACCGACTGGCCGTTGGCGGTTGTGCCGACGGGCCCCCGCGCCGCGTCGACCGGCACCAGGATGCTCGTCGCCAACCGCCGCCCACACAGCAGCCGGTTCACCGACGCTGGCGCGTCGCAGGTGCACGCATAGTGCCCGCTACACGCGCCACGCGTGCAGCCCATCGGATAGGACGTTGGATCCTCCACGTACAGGCAGTCACCTCCGCCCGCCGAGTAGGGCAGCGAAGCCTGCTGCATCGCGCACGAGCAGTGCGTCGCGTTGTGCACGCAGCCGCCGGCCACATCATAGGTGGCGGCCGCAGGCGGGGGCACGTCATACGAGGCTGCCGTCGTCTCGGCGGGCACGAGCGGGTCGAGGGAGCGCACGACCGGCACCCCGTCGCTGCCGGCCAGGCCGGGGACGACAGCTGCCATCGACTCGGCAACGGCATTGTACGACGCTGCGCGGCTGGCGATGCCGACGTCTAGCGGCGCCGCGACCGCGCCGGCGTCACCGGCGGCCGACGGCGGGTAGGTCGCCTGCTGAAGTGCCGCTTGCCCATGCATGTCGAGCTGCAACGCGCCGCCAGCGGGCGCCCCCGCCTGCGCACCATACGCGCCAGCGGTCGGAACGTCCCCGTACGCCGTCGGGCCACCCGCTTGCGGCGAGGCCACAGACTCTGCGGCGCCCGAGGCGGCCCCTCCATCGGCGTGCAGCGGCGCGGCGCCGGCCGCAGTGCCATACACCAGTGACCCTGTGGAGCCCCCATCGCCCGACGACACGCCACCGCCATAAGACCCGGGGGTGGCGGCGGTGCCGAGTGGGCCCGCAAGCACCTGCGCCTGCGCCTGCGCCTGCGCGTACGCCTGCGCCTGCACTTGCGCGTCGACCGAGGGCGACGTTGCGGCAGTGCGGGTCACGCCCGCCGCCATCCCCGGGGCGGCCGCGCCAGGCGCCACCGCTGCCGCAGGCGCGTAGGCCCCTGCCGGCTGCACCGGCGGGACTTGCGCAAACGGCGCCGCGCCGTGGGGCTTGGCCTCGAGCTGCGTCTGGACGCCGCCGGTCGCCTCACCGGCGGGGCCAACGCTACCGACGCCGCCGCCGCCCTGTGCAACGGCCACGCTGCCATAGCCTATCGTCGTCGGGGAGGTCTGCCCGATGGGCGTCGCCATGCGAGCCGCCTCTGGCGTATGCGCGGTCATGGAGGGGGGCGACGGCGCGGCCGGAGCTTGCTGCGTATACAAGCCCGGCGCTTGCCCCTGTCCCGGGGTACCCCCTACACCGACCGACGCGGCCATGCCCGTCTGCGGCTGCGCCCCGACCTGGGGCACGGGCGCCAGGTCGGACGCCTGCCACTGGCCGGGCGCCGCGGGCGCCACCGCGGACGACGTCGTAATGGGCGCCTGGGCAGCGCCCGCCGCAGCCGCCGCCGCCACCTGCTGCTGCTGCTGCCACAGGTTCTGCTGCGGCGCCACCGGCGCCACCCCCGCCGGCTGCTGCGCGTAGGCGGGCGCGGCTGCGTAGGCGGGCGGAGCCGAACCCGTGTACTGTTCTTCCACCGTCAACAACCGGCGGCGAGGGGCGTAAGTGCCATAGCCGCCACCGCCACCGCCACCGCCGCCGCCGCCAAAGCCAGGGGCGGCGCCCCAGGCACCTTGCGGGGCGCCCCCACCAAAGTCACCCTGGCCGCCACCCATCGCGCCGCCGCCACCGCCGCCAAAGGCGTTGGCACCCCCACCATAATCGCCGCCGCCGCCACCCGCGGCAAAATTGTTGGCGGCCACTGCGCCCGGTGGACCGCCGCTCATTCCGGACATACCCCCGGGGTGACCAGGCGCGCCGCCCGGCATGCCGCCGGCCATCCCACCCGGCATGCCGCCAGGAAGACCGCCACCACCGCCTCCGCCGTTCGCGGGCGGCGGCTTGGCGCCCTTGACGTTAAACTTGGGGTTTGTCGCCGGGTCGTACAGCAGCGCAGGGTCGACTGGGGGCACCTGGAGCATCGCGCGCATGCTGTTAAAGTCTGGGCGATCATTGGGCAGCGCCGGCGCCAGCGGCAGCGAGTTCATCAGCGTGTCCGAGTAACTGTGCCCCGATATGATGATGCCGCCAATCTGCGGGTTCTGCCGGATCGGCCGGAGTACCACCGTCAGGCCGTCCTTGGTGATGATGTGGGGGAAGCTGCGCTTCAGGGCGACGTGGCAGCCCTTGGCGTGGCGGTAAATGTCGAAGTTGCCAAGCACCTTTTGCACGCCAAACGTCTTGGAGCCGAGGAACACGTCGAAGACGCGCTTGCCCGACTCGCACGCGCCGTCCCACGTCTCGGCAAACAGCAGCGTCACCGTGTAGACGCCGTCGTCGACGGGGAAGTGTAGGAAGAGGTCCTCCTCGCGGGAGAAGCGCTGCGTCTGGAGCACCTCGGCATAGGGCCCCGTCAACTTGCCGCTGTGGTCGCGCATCTTGGCAAAGGACGTGTCGGTCAAGTCAATCGCCTCAATCTCGCTGACAAAACCGCCCGACACGGGGCCGCCGCCCATGTTGACTTTGAGGTCGACCCGCCGCCCGTCGGCGGGCGCCGTCAGCAGCGCCGCGAGGGAGACGGCGGCCGCCACGCACAGCGCCACTCGCGACATGGCGCCCGCACGCCGCACGCCCATCCACCGGTGCGCCACGCTCCGCACCAAGATGGAGCTGATGCGCACAGTGCTCCCGTCAAGCAACCAGGCGGATGGCTCGGGCGTCGGCCCCGCACCCGCCGCGACGCGCAACACCGACGGCACGGAAAACAACTGCAACCATGGACAGAGACGCCCAGAGGGGGGAAGAGGGGGAGGAACGGGAACGGGAACGCGAAAAGGCGTTCACGAGAGGAAGGACCGGCGGACGACCTGGGAAGGGCCAACGACGACCAGGCAGTGGTGAGAAAAGACGGTTCCGCCGGGTCTCAGGGCGCGGAAGAAACTACTGCTGATATACCTCCCAAGGCAGCATCGCCAGCGGGAGGGACGGCGGCGGCATTGGTCTCCATGTCTGTGCCCGCGCGTCACCGGGACACAGCACGGGCGTGCGCTACGGCGGCTGCAGTGGCAGCGGCAGCGGTGGCGCCAGCGGCGGCGGCGGTCGGCTGGGCGGCAACCTCAAATTGGAGGCCGGCGCTGCACACGTAAGGGTCAACTGCTGCGAGCGAAAAGACGTCGGGCGGGAACGTTAGCCACCGCCACACTCCACGACCTCACGGGCTCCCACCTGCAGGTCCAGCTGGTGGGCCGACCGGGTGGAGAGTGGATCCTTGGCGGCATGCCGTCCAGTCCGGCGGTGTCGGCCGGCACAGAGAGGGCGTGGTGGCGGTGGAGCAGGATCCGCGAGACGCGAATTCGAGTGTCGTTCACTGGGCAAGAACAAGTGCTCGCGGCCAGCTCCTCAAATACGTGCATCCGCGCAAGTGGCACGGGCCTGTCATACAAGAACACCAGAATTTGACTTTCAGAGAGTTGGCTCAACGGGGTCGCACGATATGGCTCTCGACACCAAAATTTGGGGGCCGCAATGTTGTTCTTGGCCCTTAACAAACGATGTGTTCGTGCCTTTGCTGTTTCCCTATCCCTTTTGAACGCTGACGAGCACAGCCCTGTTCGTCTCTGGCCGCATGCGTGTCGTCGCTCTCGATGCGCTCTCCTGCTTCGCCGACGCGACGTCGGGGATCTCGCCACGTCCCGCCTCGCACGCTGCTGCGACTGCTCCCAAAGTGGGACACAGCGTTGGACAATTTGGTAGGCCCCCATCCCGGGGCCTCTCCACGCTCTACGTCCTCGGGAACGTCGCTGGTGTTGGTTGTGAGCTCTGTTTTGTGGTTCTGGCGCGTGTGGGTCCGCGGCTTTTCAGGCACCCCGCGTGACAGCAACGACGACGTACAGCCGTTCTCTGAAAAACCCCGCACTCCAACTGTTACCAAATAGTTCCAAATCGGCCTCTGCGGGGTCGTAGAGGCCGATTTGGAACTCTTTTGCAACTGTTGGAGTGCGGGATTTTTGGGAGAACGGCTGTACTGACGGACATGTGCAGCACTGGCAATCGTAGATGAGCTACCAGCCGCCGCTGGTTTTTGTGCGGTTGTTCCGTCTGTACTCTCTTGACGTAGAGATCGCGCGGAGAGGAACAGTTCACAGGTGCTGACGGCGAACCCAACGTTTTTCCATCCCACACGCACGATTTTCCGTCTCACACGGAAACAGTCCCGTCTGACACGAGCGATGTTCCGTCTCACACAACCATGGTACTCTGTCATTGCTCTCAGTTCATTTATGCACGCGTGGCGAAGCAGCGGCTCACGCGGCGGACTGCGGCCGCGTACGCGGGGTCGTAGAGGCCGATTTGGAACTCTTTTGCAACTGTTGGAGTGCGGGATGTTTGAGAGACCGGCTGTAAGGCGAATGGAAATGACAACGTCCGCCACCCTCCGGCTGGACCAGACGTCAGCGCCACCACCCTGCCCAAACCGATCCCTCTTGCAGCGAGAATCGAACCCGGGTCATTGCCATACGGAGAAGCGCCGCGTCTTCAAGTGCACCGCACGGTACAGCACTGTACTCGCGAGAGTCGAGTTTGCATTGAGTCGCCCGCTGCACCAATGAACATGTATTGCAGTCTTCCCGATTCTAGCCGATCCGGACAAGAACAATCTACAGTCCGCGCTACTTCTAATTGGTCGTGAGGTCGTATCCGGCCGGGTGGATGGCTGTCGTGCATCTATCCTGCACAGTTGCTCTTGTCGGGACCGGCCAAAATTGGGGAGACTGCAATAGAATATCCTATAGTAGCATAATCGGCCAAGGTCGACGTGGGTACACGACAGACAAAGAATGGGCGGCTGCGAACCCACCATCCACAGAGCCAGTTGACCAATCAGCACCTCTATCGATCCAGAGGTGCCTTTCGTTTTCATCCCTGAGGCATCGCCAACAATTTCCATGGATTCGGCTGACGTCATCAGCAACAATCACATTTTGACACTGCTTGTGAGGTTCGTGCCCTGACCGAAGGAAACGTCTGGCAGCGGCGCCAGGCGGTGCCGACGCGCCGCGGAAGGGCTGCAGTTCTCAATCTCACCTCTCTTGGTGAGGTGAGGGCGGTTCCTTGCGGGTTTTCCTGGTCTATCATAGAGCACTCGCCTGACGTGGTCCTTAACGAGCATGCAGTGGTTTACGGTGCCGTCGACCATCGAGACAGTCGTGCGCTCATAGCGGAAGCCCCTCGCGAGCAGCGGGCAGAGCGAAACGTTCAACGTTGCACCCCTCAGGTGGCAGTGCCATTGCCAGCCGCCTCGACTGAGTCAGCGGCTATTGTCACGCGCGTGCGTCCCGCGGAGGGTGCATGCCATTTCCGCATCGCGCAAAGGCCTTGTTGGAGCGCCCACTTCTCGTCAAGAGCTCCGTCAAACGAGTCCATCCTTACCTCCCGGTTGCGCCACCCAAGCACGCAGCCGCCCCTTCCCCATCAACGTTCCCTCGACAAGCCGACCCTTTCCCCTTCCAAGGTACCCGCTTGTCTTCAACGCCTTCCTTCACTCGCACCCATCCAACACCGAGCCATTTCTCCCCCGCCTTGGTCACCATGTGCGACATGCTCAAGGTCATCTACGCATGCCAATGCAAGGGAGAAGAGAAGTTCTGGTGCGGCTGTCGCACCAGGGACACGCCCGCGTGTAAAGACCCTAAGCTGCGCTCGGGCGGAACGCCTTTGGCCTACACCACCGTCTGCGGAGTGTGCCTCGCGGAAACGATGCTCGACTCCGTGGCAGCGACGCCGGAGACGCGCCCGCCCGGTTGTTTCGATTCCGCTCCGTAGCCCGAGGGAATTGTGTGTGGCCGATGGGTCGGACATGCGCACGCGAGCGAAAGTAAACAAGATGGACATCGGTGCACAAATGAAGAGAGCACTTTGCAACCGAAGAACAATAGAGAAAGGGTTGTGACGTGCCGCTGATGGAATCGCCCTGCCGAGCCATTTCTACTTGCTGCCTCCCCGTGCCACTGCCCCCCACCCCCACACAGCTCCAGATCTCACAATTTGCAGGTCCGGTACACCTTCAAGGCCGACATCGGCCGTATCGGCGTCGTTCCAGTTCCCCCCCATTGTAGGTTTCCATCCTCACGCATCCTCCACGCCAAACGAGGCGTTCGCCAACAGAGAAACTCACCTCTAGTCACTCTGGGCCAAATATCGACCATTTTTTCTCAGAGCTCGTGCGTCCGTGCGCTCCGGCTAGGAGAAGCAACGCATACAGCCGTTCTCCCAAAAATCCCGGCGTGGCGCGCTTTTTGCTGCACTCTTTCTGTGTTGCACCCCGTCCCCCACCAACACCACCCCACAATCCCTGCAGCCGACGTCGATGATCGGCTCGGCACGCTGCTGGTTCATGCGGCAGGGACAGACCGGCAACTGGGTGGGGGGTCGGGCGCGCCGAGTTTCGCGTAGGCAGACGGGCGGTGTTGGGGACGGGGGAGCCGTACCGCTCTGTTGCCTGCGGCGTCCAAAAAAAAAAAAAACTGAAACACATTAAATACGTTACCAAAAAAAAGGCGCCCGATCCCTGCCAGAGGCTGCACACACCCAGTCGGTCCGCCGACGGCGAGGCACCCTCGCCGCCACCACCGCCGCGGCCAGCCCCGACAAGAACGACTCCTCCGCCCACCCAGCCATCTCGTCTCCCCCCACCACTCCTACCCGGCGCTCGCAGGCACG
>Ga0114957_1001756_pt1 | contig 22484 bp, 7 predicted proteins | sample BantaG_FD_87175 | JGI IMG/M metagenome (GOLD analysis project Ga0114957, IMG submission 87175) | Marine algal microbial communities from Bantry Bay, Ireland - BantryBay_4 metaG | ecosystem: Host-associated > Algae > Red algae > Unclassified | place: Bantry Bay, Ireland | collected 2014-11-21 | reverse complement strand
GACTTGAACCGACAACCTTGCCGTCCTAGACGGCACACCTCGGCCAGTGAGGCTAAGGAGTTAATGATTGTTGTATAAGCAGCTGATAAAATCCATAGATATTAAAAATTAAATCGAACAATAACTCTAGAAATAAAGTTTAATATTTGTGCTAATGGCTCAACTTCCGAGACACTGATTATTAAAAGCAATAAGAACATATGAATACCACCTTAAATACAGGCCTTATAGTAGGCGCGATTTCATCTATTTTTCTGGCTATATTGGCGACTAACGGAGATTTTGGTGGTTCTCCAATTAAATATGTCAGATATATCATCATTATGTTATGCCTTATCATATTTTACAAAAATAATATAAAGAAGTGGAGCTATAAAGCATTCATGCCCAAATTTATTGGTTCTGCATTTAGAATTGCTTTGATTAGCGGCGTAATGGTTGCACTAACTAACACAATACTGTTCTTGATTAATCCTTCATTCTCCATACAGAAATACAACTTATTGCCTGAGTCTTTCGGTCAGTTATTGATGATTGATTTCGTATTGATTATCGAGATGATCGTACTCGGATTGTTGACATCTTTTATCATATTCCCGCTTTATAAAAACTATCCAAAGGAAAAAAGAATTAAAGATGCCTAATTAACTGAAACTCTATCCTAACGGATTGTACAGCATATGATTGCGGTATGAGATAATATTTAGACTTAACTCACGCTACCCCACAGTATTATTTGTAGTAAAATATTTATGTTTCTACAATGTCTATCTGCCCTGATAAAAATCTCACGTTTTAACCTTTCTTGTCTTCAGAAAATAATTCTTATATCGTTCTATCAGTATAAGGCTTACTATTTTGCGTTCTGCTCACATTCTTTCCCTCCCCGTTAGGTCTCAGATTAATACAAAACTAAGAAAGCTCTCCAAAAAGTCTAAAAGCCCACTACCCACTTATATGTATCACTTACCTGATGCATCTCATTCATTCCAATTGTGAAGAAATCATTCGTCAATGGGTTTTTTTTTGCAATAAAAAAATGCTGGAGGAAAGATAAAATCCAATACTCCAGGTCTCATTAGACAGAAACTTAATGCAAAGAAATTTTGGAATCAGATACAATCATTAAACACAAACAAAAATGGCTGCCGTCCTCAAGACAGCAGCCGTACACAAATATCTATCAGTAATAACTTCTAATCCAAAATCATCATACGCTTCATTGCTGTCCGCTCTGCGTAATCCAGCTTGTAATAAATAACACCAGATCGACCGATGGTTGCTTTACTGATCTCCATCGAATTCAGTCCTCTCTGTCCATAGGACTCTATGACTTTCAATTGTCGTCCTGCTATATCGAACAGAGTCAAAGTCACCATTCCACTCTGAGGCAGCTTATATTCAATAGTCGTATAATCAGCAAACGGGTTAGGCACATTTTGCTTCAGCTCAAAGCCATCATAAGGATATAACTCTAGATCCATCACTTCATAAGCACTTGTTACATATGCCTCTGCCCTTGCCATAGAAGAATTCATCCTTACTAAATCATCAATCCAGCCTTCACGCTTTGCCCTCAATCTCAATCTGAGAACACCATCTTTTGTATCAATAGCTGAGTGACTATTCTGGCTTATCACGAGTTGAGTTTCAGTCACGTTATAATTTTGCTCTGTCAAATCAACACCTTCAATGTCTATCAAGTCCACCCTATCCATATCAAGGCTAAACTGATAACCATATAAATCTGGGTGGTCTGTATTCAATTCCATCAGGAAGACCTCTCCTCCTCTCACAAAAGCATTTTCATACTTGAAAGTGAGTAAAGCATTACTTCTCAGTTCCGTGGCTTGATTAAAAGCATTAGGGATGACATCTCCATCCAAATCCCCAATTTTTACACCTATAAAATTCTCCTCTGCCCTATCAGTAGTCAGACTGTTCATTTCTATCTGCTCCCTGTATATCCATGGCTCCACCATAGTCAGCACTTCGCTGCCATCCATGAACTTCCATGAAGTATTTTCAGGTAACTCGGAATAGATTCCCAAAATAAGTTTACGTAATTCTATCACATCCACCCCATTGACAGCCTTATCATTATTGATATCTGCAGCTATAAGTTCGTAGGGTGTTGCAAGTTTCCTAGACCCTAAAATATGTTGTTGCAGGATAATGAGATCCAGGGTACTGATGCCATTGAGGTGATCATGATTCTTATATCCCGTTATGGAATAAGTTCTATTCATAGGATTATCCATAAAGGCATATTCGCCATCAGCATAAGTCATCACCATGGAAGGATATTCTGGCAGATCGGTCATTACTTCCGCAGCAACATCTTGTATGGCATGACCTCGCTCAGTCCTGAATTTCCCTTGTATAGAGATGGAACCACCACCTGATGGTCCATTAGGATCTGTGATCAGGGGTGTTACCACACAGAAATCTTTATTGCCACACTCGTCCCAGATGTATATACTAAGTGTCAATCTACTCAATGAATCCAGATCAAAACTAGTAAAACGTCTTCCTGCACTATTGAACACAGGATCCCAACGGTCTGCTGTACCTGCCAGAAATTCTGTCAATGTCGCTGGACTTCCATCCACTGGATCATAATAACCAAACGTGACTGGTGGTTCTACATCACTGAAAGTAAAACGTAACGCCTCTTGTGCCGTACAGTTATCCGAAGCTGCTCCATCAAAGTCAATCGCCCACAACTCAAATGAGCCCGTATCACCTACAGAAGTGGAAAGATTGAGACAGTAAGGCCTCGGTGCTAGGACATCATTGACTCTGAATATGGACCTCTGGCTGCCCACATTCCCACAACCATCAGTGGCAGACCACGTCACAGCGTGGCCTTGTTTAGAAGCAGGAACAGAACTAAGAAGCAAATTCAATGTATCCGCTGGGAAACTCGTACTACTTCTAGTGAGATCCACACTACCATCATCATAGAAATCTACTTCAATGACCCACTCCAGTAATTCTGTCGGACACATATCAGCATCTGTTGCCACTGCAGACAAACTGAGATTATACAACATGCAATCTCCAGAAGTCAAATCAAAATCAGAACTGCCAACTATCTCTATGACCGGATCAGAACCATCTACTATATTCAACTCTTGCTTGCTAGAGTAAACGCCTTCTGCGCCATTTGTCATTCCAAATTTACACCAGTCAATGACGTTCCAAGTATTGACTATTTTGAAGCACGATCCATCTGTAGTAGCTAAAGTATCTGACTCTACACTGACACCGAAAGAACTGCATACTGTCCTGTCAAAAGTCGGCTCTACGGAAACAAAGCTACTGCAACCTACTGTTTGATCTTGAGGCCAGACTATAGTACTAGGATCGAACGCATCCGGAACGACCACGAAGAATTGTGTACAGATCACCACACCCTCATCTTCAAACTGTCTTCTGATTGCACCATAACCACAATCCGGATCAAAGGCAGGAATCATATCCGGTGTTCCATCACCATCTACATCATATTTTGGATCTGCACTCGCTGATTTGGCCCTGGGTCTCGTATCAGACAAGATCTGTAATGTGTCCAGACTTAAAGCAACTGCTCCGCATAATCCTGCTTGTGATGGCATTCCAGTCACGGAAAAATCATCGATATCATCTTGACAGCCGACCACCATTCCTACTGGACAAGTCAAGACATCCATTGTATTGTCTTGAAGAATAATTTTTGAAGTAACGATGCTGAAATTTCCACAAGCATCAGTCACCTTCAGCTCCACAAACACCTCTCCAAATCCTGACGCCTCCATATCTTCACAACAAAAACTGACACTTGGTCCGAATTGCACATCAGTGCTATCGCAGTGATTATCCTCTCTTCTTATTTCCAAAGTCACATCTGAACAAGCATCAAAAGATCCATTATCAACACTGGTCGCTAATACTCTGGCCCACGCTTCACCTTCTGGAGAAATTGTCATTGGGACAACGATGAATTCCTCTGCTATGGCATTGGGATGTACTAGGTCCTTTATTGTAATAGTTATGGTATCGAAAGACTGATTACCACAACAATCCTCCCCTACGTAATATATATCAGTATCTCCTGCTGGTAGATCCATAGCTGCATACCCATTGGTCATATTTCCAATAATTGTATTATTATGGGAAGTACCAGACACAAAGAAAGTCGTCTCTCCCCCACAAAAGTCAGCAAGCAATTCTGGGTGAGGCAGACCAACATCAATACGACATTTATTAGGGGCGGTTGTCGTGTCGATATCCTCACCGACTATTAATATCGGTCCTTGCTCATCTACAAGATTTATAACTTGATGGTATTCTGTTATCGAAGTATTACACCAATTGAGTACTGTCCATCTTCTTACTATTTTAGAATTTCCATTACATTCTGGAGCACAACTACCCGTATTAGTATCCTTGTAAGTTACCATGATATTGCACAAGCCATCACTCGTCACCCCTACAGCTTTATCATTTACAAATATATGAGGGTAACCAAATTCATCCCCTAATTGATTGGCCACTTCTTCTGGCGTAACAATTTCCGAAAGGCAGTTCACCGCCACAGTCAGCACTGGTCTGTATAAGGTGTTGGCTAGGGTATCCTCAGCCACTTCAGTATCTACTACGGTTATAGGCTGAAACATATACTCCCTTACACAACTGACAAGTTCAGAGGGACCATTCCTAGCAGCTTCGAATTCCACAAACCAAGTTCTCTGTAAAATACTAGCCGTACACATAGAACCATCCGTAATATCATCTTCAAAATATATATTTCTTACCGTATAATTTCGACAATTATCCTCTATGCTGCTTGCGACAAATTCAGCTATGTCACTAGGTAAATTATCTTCACCTTCCAGCAAAGTCACATCGTAACAACTGAGTATGCACTCCGGCGCATAGCCATCTACCGTTCCATCTCCATCCAAATCTTCCCCACCCTCAGGACAATCACAATTCAACGTGGGAGGCGTTTTATCTTCAAGAGTTACTAGTCCCCAACAGCTATTGGTTTCGCAACTTACCTTATAGGTTAATTGCTGGCCCACATAATTAAATACGTCATCAGTGGTCGTAGTCGTTTCTACCCTGTGATCCACTACAGAACCGTCAGAAGCTGTAATCAGAATTTGATAATTATCAGGATCACCGAATGGGCCTTCCAATAAATTATCCAATCCGATGCCCGTTACTTCGCATTCAGAATTTACAGTAATGTTTATCGCATCATTACAAGCTAGTGTTCCACAGTCTATAGTACAATTACAATCCAATGAAAAAGTGGTACTCCCGCAACCGGCACTGCAACCATCAGGCTCCATAAAGGTAGAGAATGATGAACCTCGAGCTGGGATGGCAGCCAAGAAATCATCCAGATCAGGAATTGCGACATTATATGGATAGATCTCATAAGACTGATTACTCAGACCAGTAAATAATCCAGTATGATTATTGGTGACAACATTGTCCATCGCATCTACAAGAATGTAAACCATTACTGAAGAAGAAGCATCAAAACTACCCGGCGCTACCTGGGCCAATAGAAATCCTGGTGTAAAGGCGTCGCAATCACAAGCAGGTCCTGAAGCATTCAGCGCAGTATCTGCAGTGCCATCACTGGTCATTGCTCCTGATGTACTGAAACCACAGATGACCTCAGAGGCAACCAGATCCAGTGCACAACTTTCTCCTGAGTTCTGTACACTGATAGCTGCTGGAGACATACCAGAACCACTATGCGCAATAGGACCAAGATAATAGGTTCCAGTTGCAGAAAAAGCAACCGTAGTCCCGCCATTGACAGAAACGAGTACATCGTTATTTCCATCAGTATCCGTGCCTAAATCCGTTATGGTTATTTCAACATAATAAAATCCTTCTTGTGCATCATTACCGTCTGAGCAAGTGGAAAACACAGTAGCTTCAGGTAGCTGACAACAATTAGGTGCATCAAAGGTTGATTCAGCCTGACAAGAGGAAGCAGCACCAGCGCCACAACCTGTCAATGCAGGTGCTTCATAAGTAACGTCCCCTGACTCATCATAACCTTCTTGGTCTACTAGAATTCCTACCCCTTGACTATCGCCATCATATAAGTAAATATCATCAATTGTATTATTCCATATCTTACAATCAGCACTTCCTGATTGTCTATCAGAAAAAACTTCGAAGCTAGACCCTTCCGTCCCAGTGATTATAGAATTATCATCTGAAGTCAATATGAAAGAAAAAACCTGCAAACATTCTCCTGGCATTAAAGAACCTGACAATATATTAATGGATGTCTCTGGCGAGCCATCATTGGTCGCAGCGTCTTCAATTTCCCAGCCCGTTAGATCTGTAGCGATCTCAGGACAGCCATGACAACCTTCCGTTGCACAGATCGTCACATACTCACCACCTTCTGCACATTCATCTGCTATTCCAGAACCGTTATTGGATTCCGCTATGTATACAATAGGCGTGGCTGCAGTTGCACAATCAACGACTAGACCACCAGAGTCCCCCACCATCACACTGAGTCCAGCACTGCCGTCTCCTACAAAATCCGCATTGTTCAAGGTCACGCATCCTGCCGTAGGCATTTGATTAGGAAAACTGATACCATCTACAGTGATATCCACTAGACCATCTGCTGTCAATGGATTGGTGTGGTCGTAACAAACTTCCAAGGAAAAGATACCTTCTTCATTACAGGTCGACATCGTCGATATATTTTCTATTGAGCAGCTTGGTGGTGGCGCACAGACACCGGGCATTGTCGTGACGATACTCACCTCACTCACTATTGTAGGATCAGACTCACATACACATCTTGAAGACACCGTGATCGCAGTCGTTTGATTATAAGCAGGTAAAGTTGGCGAGCCTGCTGTTGCAAAGCCATCTAATGAAAATTCTAATTCTGATCCTGCTGGACAAGCAGTAGCTGGCGCACTAGTCACACCACCTGATAAGGTCACTCCATCTGCCTCACACATACTTTCTGTCACGACTATATCCAAAGTCCCTGCTGCAAGAACAGATAAGTCTGGACAATTCATAGAACACGTTCCTGGATCAGTCGTCACATTAGTTACTGCACTAATATTAGAATCATCACTCTCACAGACACATCTCGTAGATACCGTGATGGAAATGATCTGATCATAAGTCGGCACCATCGCTGTACCGGCTGTTGCAAATTCATCAAGCGAATACTCTATGGAAGATCCGGCTGGGCAGGCTGTAATAGGAGCAGCTATCATTCCCCCTGAAAGCGTCATACCATCAGCCTCACAAACACTTTCTGTGACTTCCACTTCTAAAGTCCCTGCAACCAAATCAGATAAATCTGGACAAGATACGGGTACTAGAGTTCCACCGCAATCAAATGCTGCCTCTGCCAAGGAGTTCACACAACCATCAGTATCTTCAGGAAAATCAATACAATCCGCAGTTGCTCCAAAGCAAGCAAACCCTCCCGCTCCAACTTCGCAAATAATTACGCCTCCTTGCACTAATTGCAAAAGATCACCTTCGTTATTAATGTACGCTCCTGCATCCAAATTAATAACATTTGATGGCACGGCATTTACAGCAGTATCCCAATTGCTTACAGCAAAAACACAAGCTCCTGCAGCAAGGAATCCACTGAGACTTCTAGTATTACCTGCAGCGTCCACAATTGTTACTGTAGATAAATCTATGGTTGCACCAGAAAGATTACAAATTTCCACAAACTCATCAATGGAACTCACTGTTCCATTGCCATCCGCATCAAAATTGAATCCCGCAGGATCATCTGGATCAAGCAATACAGAATTGATGCTTAAAACATCACATTGGGCATTAAGCACTACTGTCAGTGCTATGAAGCAGATGAATATTTGTAAAATCTGAATTAATTTATTTTTCATCTTATTTAGATTTATCAAAATCCTTAATAGAATTTAATTTTTGTTCTTTAATGATTTTTTATTGACCATTCCATGGGAAAGTGCCGTTACATCCCACATTGCAAACGACCAGCGCCGCAAAATCAAAATCGTCTTCATCCATATCGTCATCCACTCCTCCTGCTGTTTCGTCATCGACTTCATTATCCTCTTCATTATCCAAGCCGCCATCTGTCTCTCCTAAATCATCATCTTCATCATCTATTGGATTCATACCTTCCGGATCTGTAGTGGCAGAAGTAATTTCAGCTACATTGAAGAGTGTGCCATTTTGAGCTTGGGTACCTATTTTCAGTTCTATGGTCAGTACTACATTGCCACCCGCAGGTATCATAGCTACCATCGCCATAACCGTCCCGCCCCCTGGAGTATCAGGATTTTCCATGAAAAGATTTCCTGCATTATGTGCAGCACAGAAATCCAATCCTTGAGGTAGGTAATCCTCCACCAGTGCATTATAGACTGGCAGGTTCCCTTGGTTGAAAACAATAATCTCAAAACTCGCCATATCTCCGACACTGAATGGACCAGTACCCGTCAGGGTTTTCATAAGCGCCACATCATAAACTGGACAAGGCTCTTCTCTCACCAGTGCCAGTTGTGCCTCTCCCCTGCAATTATTCGCCGCAGCAAAATTTGACCCAAGAACATTGACAACTGTTCCATTTGCCAAGATCGTCGTTACATAATTTGCCGAACTGCCACTCTGCAAACTCTCTCCCGCATCTACGACACCATCAACATTGGCATCTACATAGAATTCATAATTATCCAATCCACTCGGGGTTGCTGTAAGGGTGATTTCCTCATCTGTACAACCATCATTACTCTGAGTCAATACTAATTCTGGGTCCTGTTCTACAGTAATCGAAAACTGCTCAGAACGTGTACAGAAATTCTCACAGATTATAGTAACAATACCTTCATAAGTACCAGGCATCAACCCGTCAGGAATAGCTATGGTCAACTCACTTGCTGAAGTCATATCCTTAAAACCTGCATCATTAGCCTCTTCAAAAAAGTCGACATTGAATCTGTGTATGGTACAATCAGCAGTATGCGAAAGCGGTACGGCAGTGGACCCTTCGCAAATGACCAAATCTTCAACCGAGATTACTGGAGGATCAGGAGAACCTACCACAACATTAAATGCTTCACCTTCACATCTCATATCTGTGACTATTTCTGTAAAAACAATCACCATGGAATATGTACCTTGAACCAATCCGGTCAAGACGTACTCCCCATCAGCATCACTTGCAAAGACTATATTTACGTTAGTTCCTACCAGATCTTGATAGTCGATCATATAGCCTGCCATAGGTGTCAGGCCAGATATCGTAATGGTGCCATCAGCAGAACCACAGGTGGTTGTCGGAGTTGATGCCGTCGTATAAGAAGGTGCTCTGAATACTTGTAGATCAACTAGAACTATTTCAGAACATCCATTAGCGCCTTCGATTAATGCATAAAAATCATCTCCTGGCAGATCAGTCGTCAGACTGAGTGGATTAGTGCCGGCCATAGCATCTCCTACACTAGCATAATAAGTTACGGTTGCAGTGGAGCCATCCGCTCCATCTCCATCCACATCTCCATTGACTATATTTTCTGCATCAGACAAATTAAAACCTGGTACTATCGAATTATCTGTCGCTCGACAAGCTTGCACAAAAGTGCCAGAGTTCACAGGCGGAAGAGCATTTACTGTTACGACTGCTTCACAAGAACTCGTACAGTCATTGACATCAGTGACGACTACCGTGTATGTCCCAGCCTGTGCCATCGTAGCTGCTGAGATCGTTGGATTCTGATCAGTGGAACTGAAAGTATCAGGTCCCGTCCAACTCCAACTGACGGCATCTCCTCCAGTCTCAGCTAAGTTTATAGCGTCATCTTCACAGACAGTGAGGTCACTAGTTGTACAAGTCGGCAAAGAATTTACAGTAACAACCAGTTCTGCTCTTTCACTTTCGCAGCCTGCAAAGGTCTGACTTACAAAGAAACTAGTTGTTCCCGCAGAGGTGGTAAGAGGTGTTACTGTAGTCGTCATAGTTCCCCCCACTGCCGCTGTGTACCAAATAAAAATAGCACCGGTCTCACCCATCGCAGTCAAGGCAATTGCAGTCTCGTTCAGACAATAGCTGACTGCAGTGGTCACTGGAGCAGGTGGCGCATTAGGGTCATCCAGTACTATATCGACATCCCCTGAAGAGGCACAACCACTCACAGTTATGGTAAGATCATTATATGTACCAGCTGTAAGACCTGTTATAGTTGCCATACCACCGGACACAGAAACTAAAAAAGTCTGTGCTGCTAATGTGACATCCATATAATTTATCGTATAAGTTCCGTCTGGAACATCCGTCAAGGTCAATTCCATGCTGCCATCATCACCTCCACAAGTGCTAGGATTGTTACCGATTGCTGAAAGTTCTGGTCTCGGAATGACTGTCACCACTGCATCACAAGAACTAGTGCAATCATTGTCATCAGTAACAACTACCGTGTAGGTGCCGGCCTGAGTGCTACTGGCGGACGAGATAGTTGGATTTTGATCTGAAGAACTAAATGTGTCTGGACCAGTCCAAGACCAACTATCTGCTTCACCCCCAGTCTCTGTTAAGTTTATAGTTTCCCCTTCACATATGGTAGCGTCACTGGTTGTACAAGTAGGAAGTTCATTGACCGTCACCTCTACATCATCAGTTGCAGTACAACCGTTTTCATCTGTAACGGTTACTGTGTAGGTGCCCGTGTCAGTAGCCAAGGCAGACGCTGTAACGGTAGGATCTTCCTGTGTAGAAGTGAAACCGTTGGCACTCATTGTGGACCATGAATATTCAAGTTCTGTTCCAGTACTGGTAACTGCTAAAGATATTGCTTCGCCTTCACATACTGAAACGTCATCACCGGTTACAGTAGGAGCTGTAAAATCTAAAACCGTAAAAGTACCTTCTACAGTACAAGCAGAATTGCCGCCTACAGTCACGGTCACCGTGTATATATTTGCTTCCAATAAGGAAATGTCTTCTGTGGTAGCCGTATTTGACCAACTGTAAGTTAAAGCACCCGTGCCTCCTGTTGCTGTCAGATCAATAGAACCTTCAGAAAGTGATGGACAAGTATTGATTGTCGATGCCATCAAAGTTGGCCGATCACAACATACGCTGTTGTCTACAGCAACAGTAACAGTTGTCAGAGAAATACAACTTGATATAGGGTCAGTATGCTGTACCCAATAAGTTGTGGTGTTCAAAGGGCTGACAGTAGTGGAACTCAATAATGGTGGTGAATTAGTTAATACTGCTGAAGGTAAAGTATTAGGGTCTACAGTAAAAAATTCAAAATCATTTTCAGAGTATTCTGGGTCATAAGTCACTGCAGAAAGATCTACTGTTGTCATATCTGTCCCGCAGATCGCCGCTGGTGCGGTAGTCACACTTATTGTTTTTCCTGAAGGCACATTCAGTGTTTGGGAACTAGTCTCCACAGTCATCTCACAACCGAAATCATCAGTGGCGCTTACGATGTCATAATTGCCTGGACAAGCATTTTCTATTGTATATGGTAGAGAAACACTAGCTACGGAGAACAGTGTTCCATTCAAAGAATAATCTATATCGAAACTATTGCTCGAAGTCCCAGATGAGAGATTAAAGGTGACGGTTCCATCACAGGGTTCACAGGAAGAAGGATCAGAAGATCCCGAAATTGTCAAGTCCACTTTGGGTCTGATATTTATGCATAATTCTGTATCAGCTACAGTTCCAAGACACATTGCTCCGCCTTCATCTAATATGGATATGAGAGACAATTTCAATTCTCCATCAGTCGGATTACTCACTGTAATAGTACCTCTAGAAGTAAGGCTTGTAGCTGCAAACACTACACCATCCAATTCATAGGATAGCGTATAAGGACCAGTTCCACCGTTAATTGTAACAGGCACCATACCATAACTTGGATCGCCTTCGCAAACATCTATTGGTGTAATGGGAATATAAGCTGAAGGGCAAGAGACATTAACATTTAAGACTTCCGATGTAGCATTTGATTCATCTGGATCAGCATCTGGACAATTTTCAGAATCGAATGGTGTTACTAAGGCTTGGAATTCAAAGTTGCCTATAGGGCAAGCGTCAGATGGTATCGTAAAGTCAGCACAAAATGTTTTATCTGTAGGGGTGGAATTGTAAGAACCTGATGTTCCTACCACTGGAGGTGCACTCTGAGAAGTAACAACTCCAGTTCCAGGATCAGATGAATAAGTCAATGTGTTTACAACATCAGTAAACCTATCAAGATTGCTACTCGTTAAAATTGCAGAATCACCCCCTTGATTTAATACGCCACTCGTCCCTCCAGCACTGCAGCTTCTATCGTTTGACATTATACTTCCTAGTGGAACTGGTGGGCTCATAGGAGTCCCATTTGTAAAATGAAGTGTTATTGAAGAACCACCTGACAAGACAGAACCTATTGGAAAAACGTGAACATCATTTGTAGTTTCATCCCAAACTGTCCATCCAGAAATATTAACAGAATTTGTACAGGAGTTCGTTATTGTTACAAATTCCGAATCACAGTCATTACCATCTGGATTGGACAGCAATTCGGAAACATATACACATTCATTTGGAGGATCTGGCTCTGGGATTGAAAAAATCTCAATATCCACGTAACCACCTCCATCGTCTACTTGCCAAGTAATTGTACCACCTGGAGGTAATTGCTCTCCATCGAAACATAGTTCTACAACATTGCCTGGGCAGGAAGTAATTGGGTCCGCTCCTCCATCAATGGATACAGCAAAATTTTCAGGACATACTGGTTGCAATTCACAATTGTCATCTATCATAATGGACAATGGACCAAATCCACAATCGGTCAAGTCAAGGACATCAATCTGGTAACCGCTATTAGCAGTGCCATCCGTTGGGATACTGAAAACTCCAGAGCTGATTGACTGAGTAGGATTGGTTCCTGAAAGATCTATCAATTGATATTGGACATCACCGCCCCCTACAAGGTAATCATTGGCATTTATTGTTCCTGGTGTAGGAGGTCCAGGATCGCAACTGATGACACAAGGTTCGTTAGGATCATCAGCGATACCATCTCCATCACAATCATAAGCTAGTGGTTCGTATACCGTGATGACTATTGCTTGTGTCTCATAACATTCATTGGGTGTGCCCATACTATGTGGACTACCTTGGGTCCCACAACAATTAGAGAAGTCATCTATGACTGCACCAAATTCATAGGTACCAGTAGTGGTAAGAGTCACCGTTTTGCATAAAATTGTGACTGAACCAGAAACCACATAGCTATCCCATGTCTCATTAACTCCTGTCAACGGATTGAAAACATATGAACCCGTCTGTATATTATCATCTCCAGATAATATATCCGTAGCATCTGAAATATGTTGCCAATTATATATCTCTGCACATATCTCCACATCTCCTGCAGTACATTGCACTGCATTATCAACATAAAAGGTAAAAGTCGGAACATCATTAGGAAGACCTGGTGTCGGATGATCCGTGTAGGACCACTGAGCAGAATTATCTCCACATGACGAAGGAGCATAACCCGCAGCTGTAAATGATTCCATCGTTTCGATACCAACAGCCGTAGGATTGCTATTGGCGTCCATTGGCTGGTCTGTATAGGTCCCATCAGCATGTGATGGATTATTATGCGTTCCACCTTGTGTTGTTCCAGGATCCAATCTTATAAAAGAAGAATTACAGCCGACATAGGTCGTTCCTGGAGCAATCGTATAGACTGCATCAGTAAGAGGCGGCATAGTATAACAAACACTACTTGCTGAACAATCACCGTCAGGCATAAAGGGTACCCCAGTCGCATTATTACCATCACATCTACCTCCTGACGCAGCAGAGAGGTTGTCATTTATAACGCCGTTATTGTCATTGTCTCCTAAGGTATAGGATCCATTATGAAGTGCACAATTATCAGCATTGCCTGTAGCTCCTGGACCACCCCACGCTATGGCATCATGTACCGTACCATCTGGTTGGAACAAGACGACAACATCACCATCAGCAGCATTTGAATTATCTAAAGTAAATCCAGTAGCTGCAGGATCATAATAATTGGCATTAGCAGGATCGCATACATCAAAATCAATTTCCGCAGCAGCAAAGCCCACATTGAAATCGCCTTCCCCATTAGCCACTAAGCCGTTGGCTCCAAAGGTTCCGCCCACACCACAACTGGCATTGGGATCACTACTACAGGCTATCAAGAAAACACCATCAGCCGGTATTACAGCTGATGAAGGCAGTACAACAGCCCATTCAGAATTTGAGATTACCATACAACCGATAGCGGTTCCTGAAGCTCCACATACTTCTACGATGGCATCGTTACAACCATCTGACTGAGCAGCGTCTCCAGACACTTCACAAATTACTACTGATGCGTAAGCTCCGTTACAAGCAACACTTGGGCCTGTACATTGAGCCTCCAGCGAATTGGGCCCTATAGCAATATTGATAATCATAAAGAGTAATGCGCTTTTAAGGGCAGGAAGAGTTCTCATAAGATAGATGGATTTTAATGTTAGCCCTAAAACAAAAAATCCCATTAGTCCAGATGACCAATGAGGTGTTTGTTTATAGAGTTGAAAATGTATTTTGGAAAGTGACTCTGAGAAACGAGCCGCCCAGCAAGAAGAAGAAAGGAACAGACAGCACTTGGCCATCGCATTCAACAATTCGCCATAGATGGCACTGGTGGTTGATTTAGGCATTCTGAAAAAGTTGGATTATGAACAGCCCTCTTAATTCAAAATCCATGCTAGAATTAAAACTTTCTTTAATATGATATATGAATTACATTATTATTATATATTTAAATTATTGATAATGAGAATATTATATATTATAAACTATGTATTTACCCCCTTGAATTATATTTCTGATTAAGAATAAATTAAGTATGTAAAGTACTGAAAATGAGGACTCTACATAGAATCATTAACAATAATCGGAAGGTTTAGGAGCAGGATAGGTGATATACTTCAATACTACTCTTGCACCTCATACCCTACTGGATTGTGGGAAAATATCGCCTATCACAGGAACTACTATTTGCGATCTCAATTCTTAAATTCAATTGATATGCTGATCCGATAAGTCGAGATTCCTGAGTATTTTTTTTCGTTTTCAGCATCAGCTCGTTGCAATCATATTGCCATTCCATATAAATTGAGAGTAAACTTATAGTTATGCGTAATGTGTTTCAATTCCATTGGGGTTATAAGGTAGTGCATATTCAAATTAACGTTGCCGACCATAACGAAGTGACGTGGAGACCCCTCTGTCGACATACAGGCATCCCGTTCTCGTTATGACCACCCTTAGTTTTTCAAAACAAGTTGCATCATTGCGAGGACGGTGATCCCTCTGTTCCGCTTTGCTTCAATCGGAATGAAAAAGGAAATTAAAAGAGCTACAGTCGAAGAGATATTGACTTAAAGTCAATTATCCATATCAAAAGCGTACTGGACAATATTGGCGCCCATACGCAGCGCTTGTATTCTTTTTTCAGGTGGGTCTTTATGTACAACCTGATCTTCCCATCCGTCTCCAAGGTCGGTCTCATAACTATAATAACAAATGAGCCTGCCTTCCCATATCAACCCAAAACCCTTGGCAGGCTTATCATCGTGCTTGTGAATCTTAGGCAAACCATTATCAAACGTAAAAGCATTACTATAAATAGGATGATCAAAAGGCAACTCCACAAACTCCAATTCCGGAAATACTTTTTTCATTGCAGGCCTCACGTAAGGATCCATACCGTAATTATCATCTATATGCAAGAAGCCACCAGCAATCAGATAAGTCCTCAGATTTTCAGCATCGGCATCAGAAAAGACAACATTTCCATGTCCGGTCATATGGAAAAAAGGATAGTTGTATATCTCTGCACTTCCAACTTCCACAGTTGCATATCCAGGATCCAGATTAGTGCCGAGATTGCTGTTACAGAAAGTAGCTAGGTTGGGTAGTGCTGTGGGATTAGCATACCAGTCACCTCCTCCTGAATATTTCAATAAGCCCAGTTTCAAGGTCGGTTCTGAAGGAGTATACGCCGACAAAACGAAGACTAATGTGAAAGCTGCAAGAATTTTACTCATATCGCGAATGTGGTTTAGCTAGTATTTATTGAAAAACGATTTCTTACCGTTGACAATTCCTATAACAGTACCTTTCAGAGATTTATTCCAAAAAGGAGAATTTTTTGATTTAGAAGTATTGGTCTTAGCATCCAAAGTCCATTCAGTACTGGGGTCAAAGAGGGTCAGCTCAGCTTTTGAGCCTGGAACCAATTGCACTTCAGGCAGCTTCAGTATCTTTCTACTATTTATCGCTACACAACTTACAAATCGTGTAGCTGATAACTGGGAAGCATACGTATTCACTGCAGCATAGCAGGTCTGTAAGCCCGTAGCTCCTGGGTCTGCATAGATGTATTCCTTCTTCTTGGCTTCTTCTTCCAGCGGCACATGATTAGAGGTGATGAGCTGTATGATCTTCTTGTTGACCCCATTGACCAATGCCGACCTATCACCCTCAGTCCGCAAGGGTGGTGTCAATTTGTAGTTAGAATCATAGCTGCTGAGCTCTGCCTCCGTCTTACACAGATTGAGGTAACTCACAGAAGCAAAAAGCTTCTTACTTTTCTGTGTTCCTATTTTTTCTACACTTTCTTGTGTGGATATGTTATACAAGAGAATTCTGGAACCCGTATAGCTATTGAGTAGGATATCTCTTTCCAGGCTAAGTAATTCCGAGATGTTGGGATTGCCTTTCATGCCGAGCGAGATGCTGACAACACCTTCATTGACCAGATTGCCATTATTCAAGGCAGGATCAGTAGGATGATGAATAATCAGTCCATCCACACTTTTAGCATAGTCCAAGGCCCGCATCAGCAGCCTATTAGAAGTTACGGGTTTCAGACCATCAGAGAAGGCGATGGCTCCGCTATGGTGCATATCCATCATCTCTGTTATTTCCTCTCCTTTACAATCTTTACTGAAAGCGCCTATGGGATAGTGATCCACTATGTGCTCTTTAGTCTGATTAAGTATATACTGGACAGAGGATCTGTTGTCTATGACAGGATTCGTATTAGGAAAGAGTGCAAGTGCCGTGTAGCCACCGGATGCAGCCGTCGCGGTCAAGGATTCCAAGGTTTCTCTATGCTCATAGCCTGGCTCACCACCGAGAGCGCCGATGTCCATCCATCCTGGAGAGACATGCAAGTTCTTGGAAGAAATGAGTTTGGCTTTATCAGCCTTGATCTGAGTGGCTATTTTTTCTATGACCCCATTCTTAATGAGCAAGTCCCGCTTGCTGTTATTCAGTTCGTGACCCGGATATATTATCGTAGCATTTTTGATCAGTATCATAGAACCTGACTTATAGTTTCCAGAATCTCAATAGTAAGGTTTCGATAGCCAAAAATATCAAGGCAAGGATAAGAAACCATCTCCATAGTGTCACGCCTTGATCTTTTTCTTTGATGATCGTACTCAGATCTGCTTGCATGGAATTGGCCAAAATATTGGTGACAGCTCCATATTTTTCTTCTAGCTCTTGAGCAGAAAAATTCTCAAGATTTGATTCGATTCTATCATAATTAAAAGCCAGACCCTTGACCGTCTCATTATCCAAAGTCACATCATAATAGCCTGCCTTCCGTATCATGTTATTGAAAGTCAAGATCGTAGAAGCACCTTTATTATTCTGCCCAGGAATGAACTCCTCTTCTCCAGTAACTTTGAATATGACTTCATTTCCAGACGCCGTATTATTAGTCTCTGTAAAATTATCCACACCGATCGTGTAGGCCAGTTTATCTCCTTGCACTGCAGAAAATGAGACCTTGTACAGCAAGGGCACAAAGACCTCAGCATTGACCGTAAGGTCATTATACTGCTTGTCCAGAGGCGCTGCACTGACATACAATTTTCCTTTACCTTTCACATACTTGGTCACATAGTTCTCACCGTTACGATATTCCAGTAATTGCTCCCCACCTCTTGCGCTATAATTAGAAAAGACATAATGCCCTTTGGTGGTCGGCAACTTTACATTTCTCGAACTGGATTGATAGACATTACTGAATACGAATTCACTGGTATTTATCCGGTACACTTCCATATCCGTCTTATTCCATTCTGCAATGGTATTAGCATTCATCCGACTAAAAAAATCATTGTACGCTTGCTTATCACATTCCGCCGCTGGAAAAACCAGAACATTGCCGCCTGCTTCCACATAACTGATAAGCTCTGAAGTCATTCCAGAAGTTATTTTTCTCAGATCATTCAATATGACCAAATCAGTTTCTTTGAACTTGTCATATTTGACACTTGATGAATTGACATTTTCCAAGTCAAACTGTGGCAAGCCCTTGAACAAGGCCGTCATATATTTATTGTCACTCTGCTCATTCACTGCGATGACCTTCACCTTTTCTTTGACATTGAAATTAATGTAGTAATGATCATCGAACTGAATAGGATAATCATCCACTTTGATTTTCATTCGCTGCCAGCCAGGCTTGGTCACTAGTACATTTATAGTATCTGTGATGCTACTATTGGCTGGAATATCCACAGTACCTTCTGGTCTGGTCTGTCCATTATGCTCTATACTGAGCCTGACATCTTCTTTCTTCTCGGGACTGTGATTTTTCAGCCTGACGTAGAGCTTGTTGTTCTGATTGATGGAGGGCACCACTGCTTCAAACCAAGCACTATCTATAGTCAAGTTGTTTTCTTTGACGGCTTGGAAAGGCAATAAATTTATCTCCGTTGTGGTATCCGCTGTCACTTCCATATCCGTGATGCTTTTCTGAAAATCAGAAAGCAGATATATGATGTGATTACCCTCCTTGGGGGCAGTCTGAAGTTGTTTGAATAGAATGTTGGACAGTTTATTGACTTCAGGGCTAACTTCTATGTCATCTATTGAGGCAAGGGTGTTGTCTTGATTGATCCATCTTTGTTGGCTTCCCTTAAGCTCATGAGAGATGATCTGAAACTGATCGGCGGGGCCGTAAACTTTAATGATCTCTTCCGCCTTCTTCTTGGCTTTGTCCAATAATGGGACATCTTCAGAAGAGGCCATCATACTATTGGAGTTATCCACGAAGATGCTCACGTAGTTCTTGCCTTGCTTGACAGTCTGATCTTTGGACAAGAAAGGCTGAGCAAAAGCAAAAATCAGGCAAGCCAGCGCGGCTAATCTGGATAGTAGGACGAGTAAATTCCTTAGTCTATTCCTGGTGCTTTTCTCCTCTTTGATTTCTTTGAGGAACTTAACATTAGTAAAATAGACCTTCTTGAATCGTCTGAAATGGAATAAATGTATGATAATGGGCAATGCGAGTGCCAGAAGTACCCATAGAATCCAAGGATGTAAAAACTGCATATATACTCTCTCACTATACGAAATCGGCTCCATTGCCAGATTTCCTCAGATGATTAATACTGAGGACAAAAATACAGTATTCAGATGAGAGCTGGTGGGGTCGAAAGCCCCATAAACAGTGTCATATTAGGTTATTTTTCATGTGAAAGTGAGGGTTTCGGGTTATAGCTGCCTGAGTGAGAGTGCCTTAGGGTCTACCAATTTTAATACGCTAAGACCAATATTCGCGATTACATGATGCTGTCAAGGTCGTATTATCAGGGTATCTATTTATTATCCAATGGTATGATCGGCTGGGATTTTGGGCACTATGGCCCAGTTCCTGCTCATATTATAAGACCAATTTGCATATGTGTTCAGAAATTTTCACCAGTTCATAGGATCCTGTGGATTTTGTATCGGCGACCTACATTCTAATTTCTGTTGTTTCTTCTCTATTCATTCTTAATTTTAAATGTGACTGGATAATGGGATAATGACACATGGTCTCTCTGAGGCGCGAAGAAATATCATCTTTTAACTGTAACCCCGTAGTCTTTGATTTAAAATTGTACATCGAAATTCTTTTAGGTTTTTTCCTGCCCGAGCCACTCTGTGCTAGCCTCATCATGAACAATTAATTCACACGATTAATCTCAATATCCTCTAATGGATTTATGCATCCCGAAAGGGCACTTTTGAAACAAGTATGAATAATTGATCTATTGTTCGAATTTATGACTATTTTAATGTTGATTATCACTTAAAATAATTATTCCGACAGTGTTACAATTGTTGAGATAAAGACAACTTTCAAATATGAAATATTTTCATCAAGTTCTTTTCCTCTTCTTAGTTCTCAATCTATCCGCTCAATCTAATCCCTGCGGCAATGAGCTTAAGTACAAGCAAACAGATAAAGAATATCTGATAGATCTTGATAAGAGTATGAAAGCTTTCAAATCATGGCAGTTAAAAAAGAAAATTATTGCGGATACCATTTTTGAAATCCCTGTACATGTAGTAATTCATCATTTTCCTTGTGACTCTTATGGGGAAGGCACTAACATTGCTGATGAGCAGATATTATCTCAAATAGAAATCCTGAATGAGTATTTTGCTCATAGAAATGCAGATACAATAAATATCCCTGAACAGTTTTCTACAGCAGCATCTAGAATTAGATTTAGACTGGCATCGTTTGACCCTGATGGGAATCCTACCGATGGCGTTACTCGCTATGGATCGTACGAATCATTCTCTCAAAATGATTCTATGATTATATCCAAAACCATGTGGTCTCGGGATAAATTTCTCAACTTATACTTCACTCCCTATTTGGATATAGCTTATGGTTATGCTCCTATACCTATGCAAGATTCTTTACCGAGCATATATAGTGATGTTGTGACTGTCTCCACTGAGGTTGTAGGAGCACGGGAATTTAATCCACTTGCGAGACTAAATGATTCGTATGCTGAAGGTAGGATTGCGATACATGAGGTGGGTCACTGGCTCGGCCTCAGACATATATGGGGGTCATCTCCTGGATGCGATGTGGATGATGGCATAAGTGATACACCTCTACAAATAAGTCCAAATCGATTCTGTCCGACACATCCATCTGTATCCTGTGATAATGACGGAGACATGTTTATGAATCATATGGATTATACAGAAGACCTCTGTAAAACGGCGTTCAGTGCAGAACAGGTGTCATATATGGAATTTATATTGCAGGATACAAGGTCTTCGTTACTAAATTTAAATACCGACTATATACTAGATGATTCTTATCCAAAAATAATTTTGGATTCCAAGAATGATCAGTCATGTCAAGAATCTAATACTGGCAGTATCCATCTCGATGGTTATGATGGAGTAGCTCCTTACACATTCAGAATTGACCAAGGAGCTTACCAAAGTTCTGGATCATTCACCAACCTGGATGCAGGTACATATATGGCAGAAATAAAAGACGTCTTAGGTCAAGTATCCCAAAGGCCGATAAAGATTCTAACTCCTCCTCTATTTATTGAGAATATTGACATAGATGTGTACTGCAATAATTCCATAAGAGCCTTAGTTTCCGTCAATCTTAATGATATGTGCCAAGACATAGATGAGATTAATATTTCCGGCGATAACTATCAGGAATCGTTTATAGATGAATTACTTAATGAAGATTTTGAAAATGGCAGTCCCACAGGAGGATGGACATTACAAGGTGATTGGCGAATAGGTAATGCCGAAATCTATGGCACTCCTGGGTTCAATATTCCTAAGACTGATAACTTCCTTGTCTTGCGTGATGATCAAGGCAACAATGCAGCGGGACAGCGCTATGTCTATTTGCCATTTACTAATCTGCAAGGTGCTAATGACTTCTCAGTATCTTTTGATGCTTTTTTTTTAATGGATTCATATTTTTTTACCCAAGAATATTCCATTATTTCCATGAGCACAGATCAAGGTGCATCTTATCAAGAAGTACTAACCTTAGATAGATATAATTATTGGCACAACTATCAGATAGACTTCAGAAATATCAGTTACAAAGATGTGATTGTTAGAATTGGTTATCATGATGGCTTAGGTTGGAACTTAGGAATAGCATTGGACAATATTAAAATCATAGCTCAAAACGACTTGTCTGATTTGAATCTACAAAAAGGCGAATATACCATAGATGTTATCAGTAAAGAAGGATGCGTCGTGACAGTTGACTTTGAAATATCAGAGGAAGATGTAGTAAGTATTATTGATTTAGTTATTGAGCAACCATCATGTAATGGCAACGGTTTCATTTATATAGAGGCAGAATCCAAAAGTGGAATCCTCGACTATATAATTAATGGTCAGTCAAACACAAATGGTCTCTACGAGAATATATCTGCAGGGATATATGAGATAAAGGTCATAGATAATAATGGTTGTGAGATCACAGAAATAGTTGAGCTAGAACCTTGGTCTATGGAAATAATTGAGTCATCAGCAGAATGTTCATCTTCTATAGATTCATTTACTTACAACATAGAGTTATGTGTCGAAGGTGGCG
>Ga0114957_1001751_pt1 | contig 22552 bp, 14 predicted proteins | sample BantaG_FD_87175 | JGI IMG/M metagenome (GOLD analysis project Ga0114957, IMG submission 87175) | Marine algal microbial communities from Bantry Bay, Ireland - BantryBay_4 metaG | ecosystem: Host-associated > Algae > Red algae > Unclassified | place: Bantry Bay, Ireland | collected 2014-11-21 | reverse complement strand
GGAGATATACGACCTAAGTCGTAGTCACCATCAGATGCGGCTTCGCCAAATCTGATGGGGACCGAAGTGAAACGGAGTATCGCAGAGCCCGGTGCTGATAGCATAGCTGGGGGGTATAGCATCAGCATGCCCCCAAGCATAGAAAGGAGCGTTGACTCAACACTCTTTTTTCTCCCTATCAATTATCAACTTTCTACTATCAACTAATTTTCAATTCTTTCCAACGAAAACAGTCTTGCGTGTGATCATTGACCATCCCACAGGCTTGCATGAAAGCATAGCAAATCGTGCTTCCTGTAAACTTGAAACCCTTCTTCTTTAACGCCTTACTCATTGCATCGCTAATCGGAGTAGTGGCTGGGACATCGCTCCTCAATCGGTATGTGTTCTGAATCGCCTTTCCTTCTACAAATGACCACAGAAATTTAGAAAAGTCCTCTCCCTCATCCATCATATTTAGGTAGAGCTGAGCATTCACGATGAAGGCATTTACCTTGAGCTTATTTCGAATAATACCTGCATCAGCTAATAATTTTTCTTTCTTCTTTTGGGTATATCGTGCGATCTTATGTGGATCAAAACCATCAAAAACTTTTTGATAATGCGCCCTCTTTTTGAGTATTGTGATCCAACTTAGACCCGCTTGTGCACCTTCCAAATTCAACATTTCAAATAGCTGCTGGTTGTCATAAACTGGGACTCCCCATTCTTCATCGTGATAAGACTTATATAAGTCGCTAGATAAACACCAATTACATCTTGGCTTAGTTTTTGACATAATTTTTAAATTTAATGTTAGAGTATATGGGGTACAGTGGAGACAAAATTTCCGTCAACTATTTTACATTTATCGTGATCCATCTCAGATTTAAAGTGCGTAAATGTAAGTACTCCTAACCATTTACCAATTAATTATAATCAATAAAACTTATGAAATTTAAAAATTTAAAATTACTAGTTACTATGAGTTGCCTAATCCTAATTTTAGCAGCTTGTAATGAAGATGACGCGGCTCCAAAAAATATGGGCTCTGTACAATTCGAAATTACTGATGCACCGATTGATGATGCTTCCGTCAAAAGTGTTTTTGTCACCGTCGCTGATATAAAAGTAGATGGTCAATCCATAAATGGTTTTAATAAAACAACTATTGATGTGCTTGCATTTCAAAATGGCAATACATCTTTTCTCGCAGATACGGAATTAGAAGCAAAGACTTATACTGACCTTACCTTAGTATTGGATTTTGAAAATGATGAAAATGGAAATCAACCTGGTTGTTATGTGGCAGAAGAAGACGGCAGTACTAAGCATTCATTATTCTCTTCTTCCAACGAAATATCAGTGCAGTCAAATTTTGAGGTTATCTCAGATCTTGAATCAAAAGTAGTTGTTGACTTTGACCTGCGAAAGTGCGTGCAAAGGGAAGATAAGCAAGATGATCAGTACGAGTTTGTTAGCAACGCCGAGTTTAGATCAGGTATACGTGTAGTCACTAAAAATGAAACAGGTGTAGTTAAAGGTAAGTGTAATGACAATGTTTCTAACAGCGATAAAATCGTAGTATTTGCTTACAAAAAAGGAGAATACAATAGAGATACGGAGACCACTGCTCAAGGTCAGAGTGAAATAGAGTTTGCAAATGCAGTCTCTAGTTCATCAGTAAATTCGAGTGGAAATTTTGAAATGCACTTTCTTGAAAAAGGGGATTATGAGTTAGTATATTGTTCTTATAAAGAAAATGCTCAAAACGAAATGAAATTAGAAGGCACATTGATGATAGATGTTTTGGGCACTATCAACTTATCTTCCGTTTCAGTAGATGCTGCTGCAACAGTAGATATAGAGGTAAATGTTTCGGGTATGTTGCCACTATAATAACATTTTCACATGTGGTTTGAATAATTAATATTGAAACTTACTTATTGGCACTTCTTTTAACTTCTGTAAGTGAGATAGAAATTTCGAAAATTTCGATTCTCTTTTGGAAGAGGTTAATAGAAGTGCCTTTATTCAAAAACGGTGAAAAAGATTAACCCTAATCTAATAGAAGTATTTTCTAAGGCACAGAATTCATATCCGTTGGTAGGGTAGTGGTTTTCACCACGATGGTATTCGATCCCGCTAGAGTTTGTCATACATTCTCAAGATCACCTATAGTTTTACAAATCAACAATAACTATGACCAGTAAATTGATCATTGTTGTTTGTACAAGACAGATGTGAATCATTATACATTGAAAATTGCTCATTCTAACCAGAAAAGAAATTGAGTAATTCATTTTCTTCCAATTTATTTTCTTGACTCAATCGGTATCTATTTAGAGTGATGGTATTTTTGCCATTTGGTAGATCACCAGTATAGATTTTAGTCCGCAAACCTTTTTCTTTTCTAAAACTTTGATCATAAAAGTAAAAATCTAAATCTTGATAAGTAGAATCATTGACTTGAACGGTATATAATTTACTTAAACTTTCAAGTAACTTATCAGGATCTTCTTCTGGATAATAAGGATCAATTAGACCTCCATTATTATATACACCTGTAATCCAAATACTTTGTTTAGTGGGGGAGTAATTAGTACACAAGGAAACTAACACTTCATCATGTTTGACACTATACCTTATGAATAATGGAAATTACTAAGTTGAAATCACTTCACTAGGAATAGATGCGGACCAAATTTTATCATCATCTTTCCTAAGATCATCATATCTATTACTGATAATACTTCTACTATCTGAATTTAGGTCTGGAAAGTACTTGTAAAGAGATGTTCTGTTGAATGGCACCATGATGATCAATAACATAAATAATATTAACACCAGTCTTATTTTATTCTTGGAGAACCTATAAATTAGGTTATAATAAATAAATAGATCGATAAATAAAAGCCTATGTTATCCTCCCTATAAACCTGTATATAAGGTAGTAGACTGAGAGAATTTAGCCTTTGCTAAATGACTGAGGGATAACGAAGTATATCAGTATTAGATTTGGAGAAATTCTATAAGAATTTTGCTTTTATCCAATGAACGGGGTTGATAGAGGTGGCCTTTAATTCGCTTAAGAAAATTTTTAATTTTCTGATCGACAAGAATGTAGTTAATAGAGGTGCCCTAAAGTAATTGACTAGGAAAACCTTTAGCTCAATAAAAAAAAGAGTCTTGCTTTTAGCAAGACCCTTTTTTTATTATTATTCACACTCATAATTATGTGGTAGTATCCAAGAACTCCTTCTTATCCATAATTTTTGGAGCCTCAACACCTTCTTCAGAAAGCAACTTCATCAACTTAGCCCAATCTTTTTCTTGAATTTCTTTCAGGCTCTTTTTGATGTCATTAAATTGTCCTTCTAATAAATTCAGATTGTCCATCTCAGATGCGGTTGGAGGAACAAATCCAGATGCTACTTTTGCATATAGAGTAGCCAGTTTCTCACGTAGCTCTGGCTCAGCTTGACCTACGTAGTTATCCCCAGTAGTGATCACACTAGATTCTTTTAATGCTGTTAATTTTGGTACGATTTCGTCTGCCCACATTTTCGCTTTACTACTTTTCTGGCCATACTTATTGGCTTCTTCTATCATCTCATCCATTTGGTACACTTGAAATGCTAAGTCCTCGGTCATATCAAATAACTTTTGTGTAATTTCTTTATGATTTTTTCTTTCTTGAGCAGTGAGTAATGAGTTCTCATCATACTTAATTTTGAGCTTTGACTCATATCGTTCTTTGCCCTTTGTCATAACTACGCTATAAGTCCCAGCACTGGCTCTAGGGGCCGTAAATCCACCAAAAGTAAAGGTTTTACCTTTTGCCATTTTTGGCGATGTCAACATATAATCCCAAGTGACGATATTGATACCTTTGGCTTTACCTGCATCCAGTTCCTTTACAAATTTACCTTGCTCATCGAACAATTCGATTTTCATTTTACCGAAGATATGCCTCTTTTTGAGGTAGTAGATTATTCTTGCATTTCGATTTCTATTAGGACCTACGAATTGAAGTTCCGTACTTCCACCACCAAAACCGCTCTCCTCAACCATAGTGAATGGTTTCTGCTCAAAAAAGAAAACATCCTGATCTATTACTTCCTTGGTCAACTCTCGTAGTGGAGATATATCATCCAGAATAATCACACCACGACCATGTGTGGCCATGACTAGATCATTGGTCTTAGCATGCATCTCCATGTGGTGTACTGCAGTGGATGGCATATTGTTTGTGAACTTACTCCAGTTTTGACCACCGTTAATAGTGATATATAATCCTGTCTCTGTGCCTAAAAACAATAGATCAGGATTAACCAAATCTTCCTGCATACATCTGGTAAAGCCTTTCACGTCTTCTGTGATAATTGAGGTCCAAGTCTTCCCATAATCTGTTGTCTTATAAGAGTAGGGATTTTTGTCATTTCCAGTATGACCATCAAAAACGGCATAGGCGGTACTCTTATCATGTACGCTGGGTTCTATGTGGTAGCACCAGGTATTTTTTGGAAGACCAGTAATATTTTGACCAACTTCATCCCAAGCCTTTCCGTTATTTTTAGTAACCTGAACATTACCATCATCTGTTCCTACCCATATTATATTTTCATCGAGTGAGGATTCTGCTATAGTGAAAATAGTACAGTGATTTTCCGCGCCAGAATTATCCTTAGATAGTCCGCCAGAATTTTCTTGATCTTGTTTCGCTGGATCATTGGTAGTTAGATCCTTAGAGATTTTCTTCCACGTATTACCCATGTCATCAGATACATGTAAAAACTGACTACCAATATAAATACGGTCGGGTTTGTTTAGGCTCAGAGTAATCGGAGCATTCCAGTTGAACCTTAACTTAGCTTCACCTTTTGTAGCTAAAGGCTGAATGGTCTTTTGTTGATTTCTCTCGATATCATAGCGCCATACATTTTCTGCACCTTGCATTTCCGAATATAAAATAGGCTTAGTGCTATGCTTCAATACTCTAAAACCATCTCCATATCCAACCCTGTTCCAATCTCTAGCTTCTATGCCACCAGGTGAACTAGATGGGCCATACCATGATCCATTGTCTTGCAATCCGCCATAGATATTATATGGCTCTTCATTATCTAGCGTGATATGATAAAATTGAGAAACTGGTATATTCTCCACGATGTCTAGCGTAGTACCTCCATCCCATGTTCGATACACACCACCATCGGTAGCAAAGTACATTCTATCCGAGTCCTTCTTATCATAATGTATGTCATGTATATCGGCATGCATATTTCCTGCACTCTTAAAAGTTTTACCACCATCTCTACTTATAGAACCAAAGAGACCTGCCTTTACTAGAATATCTGGATTTTGTGGATCGACTACGATACGCGAAAAGTAGAATGGCCTTACTATCAAACCGAAGTCACCATTAAGTCTCTTCCATGAAGTACCACTGTCTTCTGACCGATAAAGTCCACTTTGATCACCATTTTCAGATTCAATCACAGAGTAGATTATCTTTGGATTGGAGGGCGCCACCGCCACAGCTATTCTTCCCAACTTACCTTTCGGAAATCCATTATTCAATTCATTCCATGTCTTGCCTCCATCCGTAGATTTAAATAATCCACTCTTGGTTCCACCTGAGTTAAAAGACCAAGGAGTTCTTCTGAATTCCCACATCGATGCGTACAAAATATTCGGATCATTCGGATCCATGATCAGATCTGAGCAACCCGTTTTTTGATCTACATAGAATATTTTGTTCCAAGTTTGCCCACCGTCTGTAGACTTGAATACACCTCTCGTCTCACTGTCTCCCCAGAGTGCACCCAATTCACCTACATAGATGGTATTTTTATCTTTTGGATGAACGATGATATTGCTTATTCGCTCAGAACCTTCAAAAGGAAGTTTCTTCCAGTTCTGTCCTCCGTCAATAGTTTTATAAAGACCATCTCCAAGACTAGTACTATTTCTAGTCCAAATCTCTCCAGTTCCTACATAGATTGTATTATCAGGATCATGCGGATCTACACAAACCTTGCCGATAGACTGTATATAGTCATCAAAGATAGGATCAAAAGAAGCACCTCCATTACTTGATTTCCAAACACCACCTCCAGCAGTACCCGCATAGAGAATTCTATTATTAGTAGGGTGTCCTTCAAGATCGGAGATTCGACCACTCATGAGTCCAGGACCGATCTGTCTGGCTGACAAATCTCCAAAGAGTTCTTTGCCGTTGAGTATGATTTCTTCCTGTCCAAATATATTAGAGCTGGTAGACAGAAATAATAGGGTAGTGAGTATTACCGTTTTTACATATAAATGGTATGCTAAAAATTGCTTCATTTTTCGTTTGCTATTAGGATTTTTAAAAAAAGTATGCCCTGACAAGGGTATTGTCAGGGCATAAAAAACACACTTTTAGTTATTACCACTAGGTGCTGTAGTAGGTGTCTTTTTCTTAGTCGGAGCTTTAGTAGGTGCGCCTTTTGTCGGTGCAGTTGTTGGAGCGGCCGCAGCTGGTGCAGTCATACTAGGAGCTGCTGGAAATGTCAACAAGCTTTCATCTATATCTACATTGGTTTCTATCTTATCGATTTTGATAGCTTGGCTCATGCCATCTTTTTCTCCTTGCGACATAGAAAATGGGAAGTACAACCCATCTACTTCATCATACTCACTCATTTTTGACTGTCCAGTTTTACCTTTCATTGGGCCCGATGTCATCAACGATTCTGAGCCTAAGACTACCATTGACTCTGTATCAAAAAAGTAAAATTCTACATTATCTACTTCAGCACCATCCAGTATAATTGGCTTTTTTGTAAGCTTTATTTTATATGCTTCTGTGCCATCAAAAGATTCTTTACCTATCAGCTCGGTAGTGTATCCATTCTTCTTATAGTTAAATAGTGCATCTGGAAAATCTCCTAAAGTTGCTTTGTGATTAGCTAGATCTTCACTAGTTGCCTTTTCAGGTTTCATGGTTTGGAAGTTGGTATTCCACAGTGTTTCGCCATCGTATACACCTTGCATGATATTCAAACCTTGAACCGATACTTTAGTGTAAGATTTGCCATCTTTGGACTGTACTATTTCGAGTGGGATTTCCATTCCACCTTGATCAACTTTGGCGTATATTTTTACGTTTTCTACCTTTGACCAAGCATCTCGCCCGCCAGTAGCTTCAAAGTAGCCGTCAATAATTTCATCTGCTGATTGTGCAAAACTCATTGGTGCAATAAAGCAAATTGCTGCAATTAGAAAGTAAGTCTTAATGTGATTCATTTTTTAAGATTGTTTATATTGTTCAATATTGTTAGTCTAAGGTAATTGATATACACGATAATGCGCATCTCTTTTCGATGGAAATACAATTTTTAACGACCTATCTAATTTTTTATGTAGATAATGAACGTTTTCTCTGGGATTTGGGGCCATCCCGATGCCTTATACACCACTCTGACCGATCGGGACCGCGCTATTCGTCACTCCACATGCGTTTCGCTCCTGCGCCCCGTAAAAAAAAAGCGGGGCTTGGACGGCTTCTTTCAGTCGCCTGACTACTATCCCTTGTCCGGATAAATGAACAGGTATTTTCATAGTATTTAATCATTAGGTATAATCGGAATTGTATTCGACCCATCCTGGGTCGTTAACCTATTCAAGAAAGGCCCTATAAATATTTGATCCCACAGGGATCACTAGTGGTGCCCTATACATGTGCTATACAAGATCAGTCATCCCGAGAGCTTGTCCCGAATCTTCTCGGGAGATGATATATTTATAGAAAAGTCCAAGAGATATAATACTGACTCCAGCAGAGTCAAACAAATAGCGCAAATTCATCTGGCAATATCAACACTGAACAACCTATAGACAATACATCTAAATTTGATTAAAGACCATTAGCCAAGACTGTCTATGTTGTTCATCCCCCTATAACTATTCTTCTCTCCACGCTCTGATCAGATTCTACTCTCGAATAACGAGAAGGTATATTCCAGAGGGTAGGGTAGTAGCTGATATCGTTTTTGCATTTTGAATTTCGAGAACAGTGCTGCCTAGCAAATCTACTAAGCTGACTTGATAATTGAAATCTCTTTTCAACTCAATATTCAAATCATCGATAGCTGGATTCGGATATACGTTTGTCGTCGAACTCGATGGAGCCAATCCGTGGATGATAGAGATAGTCAGTTAGGGGTAAATTACTGGACAAATCTTAGTGTTGTTTTAGTACAACCTGCAACTTAACATTATATTGGCGTTGTTAATAATACAGATTTATTATTTTGTTAAAAGTAAAATTAACAGGCATATATTTTGATCTAGGCATATATATATATTAGTTTTTTTTTAAATCTTTAAAAATAAAAATTATGTCTAAATTTATTTTTTCTACACTACTTACTCTAATTTTTTTTTCTTCCTCAGGTTTGTTAAACGCACATCATGAGGGACCAGATAGGCCTATTGCCTATTATTTAGATAATAGAGAATGCCCAGATGTTACAGAATGGGTTCAATGTTGTTGTGACGCGGGAGCATTTGTTTGTCAAGTTCCTACCTTTCAAATTGTTTGCATTCCAGGAGGAACATTTAGCTGCTTTTCAGAATATAGTGATTGTCAAGCTACTTTTACGATTGGTGAGGAAGGTAGTTTGTTGTTTAATGGTTGTGAAGAAAATGGTTGTTGTCCTGAAAATCGCATTTGTGCATAAAAAACTAGAAATTATGAAAAATTATATGAATTTAATAGAAATCAATACTGTCCAGTCTTTTATTTTTCTTGCCTTAATTAGTATTATTTTTTCTTGTCAAGATGACAAATTAAATAAGAATAATACAGAGATTAGGATAGAGGAAAAAAACACTATGGTTCAGCTCGAAACAGATTCAATGGATGAATTTTTGTTTCAGGAAACTCAAATATCAGAACTTATTAAAAGTGTTCGATATTTGCCGATAAAATCTAATGGGGCGTACGAAATAAATAACCCAATAAAAGTTACATCATCTAATGAGCACATTCTCGTCTTGGATAGTGAAAAAGAAGCTTTAAATGTTCTTTTATTAGATAAAAACGCCAACCTAATTTTAAAACTTGATAATGAAATCATAGATGGTTTTATTACTGATGTACATCTTTCTTTAGATCAAATTAGCATTCTTGATGCCCATAATAATAAGATTAGAAAGTTTAGTTTAAGCGGGAAGGATATGGGTGAAATCGATATTTCTTTTGAAGCAGTTAATATATCTTATGATCCAATTCTAAAACGTTATTGCCTTCATACACCTTACGGAGATGATGCCGATGATTTTGGTGTCGTAATTTTAGATGAGAATAATCTATCTGTTTCTTGGGGTGTTGGTCAGGCAAATGATGGCATGCTTATGCCAATTTCTGAGCGGTTTTTCTCTCTTAGTGACGGAAATGTGTTTTATTCAAATTTTAGTGAAAAGGATATTTTTGAAATCGATTTGTCAGGTGAGATTACAAATTTATTAACAATCGACGTTCCTAATGCAGGAACGGGTATTAAACTAGATCCATCATCATGGGGTGATCAAAACGCACTGAATAGTTATTTGATCGATCAGCCAATAAATAAGATAGTAGCAAATAATAAGTATGTTGTTATAGATAAATTTATGGACAATGGCAGATTTTCATTTCTCTATAATAGGTTAAGTGGAGAAACTATAAAAATTAAGCACACAATGAGGGTGGATAATTTTGGCCCTCGTTTTGACTTTTTCTTTCAAAAGTTTATTGGATCTTCAGAGTCGGAGTTCATTTCCCTGTTATCAGCAGAAAAGTTTAATCAGATTAAACAGTTTGTAGTTGATCAAGCGAATTATCAAGATTCATATTTGATTCATACCCCTACTGTGGAGGATAGCGATCAACCAGTATTGATTTTTTACACCTTCAATTAAGGTCTGATTCTACATAATATTATTGAGGCCAGTCTCCAATTGGTCTCAATAATATTTCCAGATATGGATAGAGAAGTCCAAAAGAAACAAAACAGACTCAGTGATCATCTTAGATATACTGTGCAAGATCATTCATCCCCGAGGGATGATATGTTTATAGAAATATCCAAGAGGTTTATTGTTGACTCCAGCGGAGTCAAACAAAGATCATAATCTTATTAGGTCGTATCTTTAATTAGCATGATGCTAGTTTATATTCTACGTTGGGTTAAATAGAATCCTACTTGCCATCCCTGTCTATGTTGTTCACTGCATAACGACAATTCTAATAACCTATTAAAGTAGTTTTTTATTGGATCATTGTTAATCGCACATTGCACAGTAATGAACATTGCCGATTGTACATTTAAAATTGACCTTCTTCGGATAGGGATAGTAGCAGTGGACAACGATAGGAGTCCAGTCCGAAATGTAGCGCAGCGAAATGAAAGGACCAAGCTGCGCATAGCCCGCCACTCGTGTGTGCGTGGATAGGTGTGTTGGCCCACGAGGGGATCCGCCAAAAAATAATTATGAATGATGGATTATGAGTTATGAATGCCTTTCTTGCGAGTACAAATTTTGAGTTGTAAAAGGGGAATACCTTAATAAACAACGAACATGTCAGCTAAGCAAATCCATAATCCATAACCCCCTTCTAATATCGTTCATCTTTCCTAAAAGGCAACCGCTCCATCCAGTCCACCTCTAAAGCGGGGAACCCAAAATCCAAAACGACCTTGCCGCGGAGATGATAAACCCCTTTACCACGGAAGGGAAAGCGCGTCAGTGAATTAGGGAAATGTGTCGTGTCAAAAAAATGCCCCGCCTCATCTATCCAAGTACCGAACTTCATGTGCTTGCGATTGGAGGTGGTGACGTGCTTGGTGCAGACGTAGTAGCCGAGCATGTTGATCCGTTGACCCACATGCGACAACATAGACAGGGTAGGTATAATCGGCTTGGGCTTTTGCTCCAAGAGGGTAAAGGGAGAATGTAAAGGAAAGCCCAGTAGCTCTAGTTCGTCAAATAGTTGATCATCAGCACCTTCCTTGAGTTCGGGTAAAGTGAAATCCTCCTGCACTTCTCCAAAGAGGACGCCTGTGTGGTACTCGCGTTTTTCGTTGTGGACACCATTCTTTTCCCAGAGGAGTTCATATTTATTTTTGTCGGTGAAGCGAAAAGCATTGATGCGGATGAGGACATCCAGCTGCTCACTTCCGATCTTGACCCGACTCGTGAAGTCTGCCAAGTCATGAAAATTGCCCTCCCGTTTTCGTTCGTGCAAGATGCGCTCCGCCAGTTTGCGATCCATGCCATGCAGGTGCACAAAGCCGAGGTAGATGGTCGTACCCTCGATGGTGGTGAGGTATTCGCTATGGTTGACGCAAGGCGCTTCGATACGTGCGCCACACATCCGCGCCTCATGCACATAATACTCGGTGCGATAAAAACCACCAAAATTATTGATCACCCCGACCATGAATTCGAGAGGATAATATGCCTTGAGGTAGAGGCTCTGAAACGACTCCATCGCATAGCTGGCAGAGTGTGCCTTGCAAAAAGAATAACCACTAAAACTCTCGACCTGTCGCCAGATCTCTTGGCTCAGTTCGAGCGTATATCCTCGGGCGGCGCAATTGACAAAGTACTTCTCACGCAGGCGATCAAACTGGTCTCCCGACTTGCGCTTGCCCGACATGATACGCCGCAACACGTCCGACTCATCTAGATCTAGTCCCGCAAAATGATGCACGATTTTCATCACGTCTTCTTGGTAAACCATGACGCCAAAAGTCTCGCCTAACTGCTGCTCAAAAACAGGATGTAAATAACTGTACGATCTCGGATCGTGAAATCGTTTGATGTACTCGCGCATCATCCCTGACTTCGCGACACCCGGACGAATGATGGAACTCGCCGCCACCAAGTGTACATAATCCTCACAACGCAATTTGGAAAGCAGTCCTCGCATGGCGGGCGACTCAATATAAAAACAACCCATGCATCGACCTGAGCGCAACTGCTCGCGCACGCGTTTATCCATTTTGATTTTTTCTACATTGCGAATGTTGACGACCTTACCTTGATTACTTTCGACCAGCGCGACGGCATCTTTGATGTGTCCAAGTCCGCGTTGGGAGAGGATGTCAAATTTGTGTAGCTCCAAATCCTCTGCACCATACATATCGAAGTGGGTGATCGGAAATCCCTTTGGCATCAACTTGAGAGCGGTGAAGTAATTGATCGGCTGCTCCGTGATAAGGATGCCACCCGCGTGGATGGACAGATAATTGGGCAGCCCCGTGATGTGCTCCGCATATTTGAAGATGTGTTCCGCCGCTTCGTGATGGGTGTGTGTGTCGAGCGGATTCAGCACGATTTTGTCAATCTCATCTTTGGGTAGACCAAACACTTTACCTAGTTCTCGGATGACGGACTTCCCCTTGAAGGTATTGTAGGTCGCGAGCAGAGCAGTGTACTCATACCCGTACCGCTTGAAGATGTAGTCCGTGATGTCGTCGCGCTCATCCCAAGAGAAGTCGATATCAAAATCAGGCGGCGAAGTACGGTAGGGATTGATGAAGCGCTCAAAGAATAGGTTGAGTTCAATCGGATCTACATCGGTGATATACAAACAAAAGGCTACAATGGAATTGGCACCACTCCCGCGACCGATGTGATAGTAGCCCATCGTCTGCGCGTAGCGAATGATATCCCAGGTGATCAGGAAGTAGGAGGAGAAATCCATCTTGTCGATCACACCCAATTCTTTTTTGACACGGTCCCAGGCTTCTTGATTACTGCGGTCGTAGCGTTTGTGCAATCCGCCGTAGGCGAGTTTTTTGAGCAGCGCCATATCTCCAGTTTTACTTCCCGTGAAGGTTCGCCGATTATTGAGATGCGTCGGCGTGAAGCTGATGCTGCATTTTGACAACATGTTCAGGGTGTTGTCGAGGAGAAATGGGTAGAGGGCGTATTGTTCTCGCAGGTATTCTTCGCTATGGAAAGTCTCGGAGATATGTGCCAGGCTCTCGGGTGCTACTTTGGTGATGAGTACATTGCGGTCGATGGCGCGCAGTAGTTTGTGTGTCAGATACCCATCTCGATTTCTGAACGTCACGGGACACAGTGCGAGCAATTTTTCTTTTTGCTCGAGTAGGGGCGAGCGGTAGAGCTGATTGACTTCGTGCATCATCACGCCGATGTATTCGTTCTCTTGCAGTACTTCTGGAGCTTGACCGAGTCGATAGATGATGTAGCAGTCGTCCAATCCTACGGGTCGGTAGGGCAGTGCTTGTTGCTGCATAGAGTAGTCGGTCAGCAGTTTGCAGCATTGGCGAAATCCTTCGTTGTTGCGGGCAATTCCGATGTACAATAGCTCATCCTCATTTCTGTATTCGACACCAAGAACAGGGTTGATGCCTGCCTCTTTCGCTGCCTTATAAAAAGCGTAAGCCGCCGAGGTACTATTGATGTCGGTCATGGCGAGGGTATGCACGCCTGCGGCGAGTGCGTCCTCGACCAGTTGCTTGGGCGAGCGCGTTCCGTATTTAAGGCTGTAATATGAGTGGGTGTTTAAGTGCAATTTTTTTGTCTGAACTGGGATTTATAGGATTACATGATTAAAGGATTACGACAAAGGTGTGTCCTTGATCTTACGGATTTTAGTTCTGACAAGAAGAGAGGAGTGAGTGAACTATTCTAGTAAAAAAAAACAGACGTTCAACTCTATCGCTGGCGAAACCACCTAAAAGAAACCTTAGCTAAGCTCACTTGCACAAGGTACCTGAGAAAAAAATGATACTATCTAGCTTAGTTTTCTTAGGTCTCTTGAGTACTCAAGAGAGGCTTAGGTACCTAAGGTGGTTTCGCCAGCGTCAGAGTTGCAATCTAGATTTGCTGAAACAACTTAGCTTTTCTACTCTACCGTATTCTTCCACGCAAAGACCGCAGAGCAGTTCTAACGCGCGCGCTTATTTTCTTGTACATGTCAGCATAGCCTTTGCGCCCTTTGCGTCGAACGCATGAGCTTGGTCTTTGCGCCCTTTGCGTGAACCCGAAGCAGCTTAGTTTTTCTTTTCTACGGTATTCTATCACGCAAAGACCGCAAAGCTTCTTTAGCGAGTACACACGCAAAGATCGCAGAGCAGTTCTTATGTGTACTTATTTTCTTGTACATGTCAGCATAGCCTTTGCGCCCTTTGCGTCGAACGCATGAGCTTGGTCTTTGCGCCCTTTGCGAGAACCTGAAGCAGCTTAGCCTTTATCCAAAGTGCAACAGACTTGGAGGTTATTTGCCGCCCGATGTAAACCCTCCTTGAGTAATTTTACATTGAAATTAATCAGTAAGCCTAACCTAAGTTTCGAAAGACTGAGATAGGTGAGTGTTTGCGCAAAGTGTACAGGCGCCAAACTCTCAACAGATTTTATTTCTAAGAGTACGCTGTCGTTTATTATTAAATCTACGCGATAGCCTACTTCTAATTTTACATCTTTATACACAAATGGCATAGGTACTTGATGCTGCACATCAAGACCATGCTGTTCCAACTCATACTTCAAAGCTATTTCATATGCCGATTCTAACAACCCTGGTCCTAAGCTAGTATGCAAGGCAATTGCAGCTCCAATAACTAATCTGATATTTGATTTTCCGTCATCACTCATAAGTTTTGTTCGGCACAAATATAAAACAATTTGTTTTATATTACCATTTTACAGCAACAAAGATTATTTTAGCATCATGGATTTATCTAAACTAGATATGACTGTCCGATGCGCAGCAATATTGACCCAATGTCAATATAGGAAGGCTTGCCCGACCCCTTTGAGGCGGGGAACTATTGCTAACTAGCAATAGCATGCAATATCCTACTAGAAGAGCTTAGCCAATCCTAATGACAACATCTCCATCAAGAAGATGGACTCCTCCCTTGCATTCGGCATTATGGAAGACTTCACCAGGACTGTCAAAAATAAAGCCCTCCGATCCCGAATGGAATCAGCGCTAGCAAATCGAAAACCATTTCGCAATTGGAACAACATCATTCACGACACAGGAAAGGAGCGAGAGGATTGGTTCAAGTTCAAGCAAACACGTCTGGAGGTATGGGTAGCTTCCCACTTGGAAAAAGATGACGAGGCATCTGCGGAGAAAGCATATATCAATAGAAACTTTACGCACGAGCCTTCATTCACAGGGATCAGTAGGGTAGTGTATCTAATGGATAGTATAGAAGGAGCTGTCGAGTGGTACTCTACAGCGTTAAATATGCATCCCACTACCGAGACAGATGGGGAGGCCGTTTTCGAAATGGAAAACCAAGTCTTGATTTTACAGGAACGGGAAGATGGCAACGTCTACATGACATCATCCGTTTTGGTCTATTGGAATACGGACGACGTCCAGATCGTTTGTCGCAAGATAGAACGAGAATTTGGAGTAGACTACATGCAAAAATCTACCTCTAATGATGGAGTAAATATAGCGATCATAAAAGACTCTTGGGGCAACGCAATCGGTCTGATTAGTAATACTTAATATTCAGAATAGAATAAAAGTTTTGTGGGGCCATCACGCTGAAAAAGCGTGACCGTGCTATTCGTCACTACATTTCATTCCGGTCCTGCATCAGCCTGAAAAAGGCTGCCTTGGACGGCTCGTTCCTCGCCTGACTACTATCACTTGTCCAAGAATCGTGTTTGGAATAACTTTATTCCAAACTCAAACTCCATACTGATATTAAACGAAATCAATAATCTCAAATCTGATTCAAAAGGTCAAAAATTTTTGCGCCTATATCTTTGTTCAAGGAATGATACGTTTCAATATCGATTTCATTTGTATTCACTCTTCGTACATTATTTTGCAAGTTACCGTTAAGAAGAATAACCTCTTGTAAAATTTGAGGAGCAGATTTTTCAGAATATTTCATTAGCCACCAAATGGCACTTTGATTGTCTCCGCTCGACATGAATTCAACTATCTTACTCTTTACTTGATCCAAGGACAAAGAATTGTCAAAATCATTATCATTAAATATCTTAACAAAAACACGTTCTTTGTTTGAATCATAGTCGTTTATAATAACTTTCCATTTATCATCTACCTTTTTTAAATAGTAGGTTTGAGTATTGATGGTGTCGTACAGATAGGCATATTCATTGATCTTGGTATCGTACCATTGAATGTTCCAATGTTCTTTAGTATTAATAGATGCTAAGTCATTGTCTATATAGTTACATTCAAAGTCTAACAACTCAGCAGAAGAACTATTATTTTCATTAGTCAAGATCCATTTTCTAATTTTTTCGTTATGTAAAACCCGTTTTATTCTTTTGTAAGCTGCTTGATCTTCTATAAAATACTCCTTTAGTGATTCAAGCGAAGTATCAGTATTTGGAACACTATTGTAGGCTTCAAATTCTGTAGAAATGGCTCTTTTCACGACATCTTCAATTTCCAGACATACTGACTTTTCCATTAAAAAGGAATTGGAATACAAACTACCAAGTAAAATAATCATAAGACCTGCTATACTCAATGAGAGGGTTTTTACTTTAGATGAATTTTTTTTCTTCTTGGGAGCCTGATTTTCGACCTCTTCAAATCTTTCTATATAGTCTAAATAAGACGGTTCTCCGAAATACTGCGCAAAGAAATCTCGAGTGTAATCACTTCCCTTGTATTCTTTTTTAATTAAAATTCGGCGAAATGTATCATAAGAAATCGACACATTGGCTTCAGGCTCAATGTCATTGGCTTGTCTAAACGCTGTCACATGTTTTTCAAAATGGTCTAAAAATGATTTCACTTCACTTTTTTTCCACGTTGATGGATCAGTTTTTAAGACGTAACTGTGTTTCAATCTGGCGGAGATGTCCTTCCAGAATAGTTTTTTCAAGCGCATAATACTATGGTTATTAACAGTTGCAGGCTTGTGCAACACTTCTGCAACTGATTTGCAGAAGTTGTGCTAACCTAAAATTATTAGTAATTATTGCTTGAATGTTTGGAATGCCTTATGTTAGTGAGACACAAAAACAAAGTTACAAATTTACAATTGTTAAAGCAACGATTGTTAACGCTAATTTTTAGCTGAATTTGTGACAAATTTCTTGTTTTGTTTCAATTTCACAGCCGATTTTCTGCAGTTCACCCAAATAATTACCTCAGTTGAGTTTTTCATATTGGATTTTTCATACATTTGAAAATCTTATAAAAAATCAAATAACTAAATAGTGAGTCTTAAAAACTTTAATTCAAAAATGTTTTTCGAGAGTAGAATTTTACTAAAAAATTTGCTAAAGACGAGACATCCTAACTACTCGTTGAAATTTCCAATAGGAAATAATAAGGAGCTAGATATCCCCGTATCTAATATATCATATATCGAATCTGACGGAGTACTGAGCAAATTTCACATGATAGATGGCAGCCGAAATATTATAAAAATAGCTAATACGATAGGGGAATGTGAAAAGCAATTAGCCGAGTATGCCTTTATTAGAACACATAGATCATATCTGGTCAATTGTTCTAGCATCAACTTTATTGAATCTGGTAAAGCATGCAATATCATATTACTATCTAAAGTAGAAATACCAGTTTCTAGAAGAAGAATGAAAGCTATAAAAACTTTGTTTGTGTCATTAGGGTTTCCGTGTAATGGAGACCCTAGTATCTAACAATTCTCAAGTATATACACATACGGAATGAATGGACAACATATATTTATATTGGGTTAACATAAATTGTTGATAGAGTCAACCAAATTTTGCAAATTCATTCAATGCCTGTTCTACTATTTTTGTAGAACGGGTTTTTTTATACATTTTGAATTACACCCATCTCTTTATTAGCTAAAATAGGAAATTTATAGAGGTGTCCTAAAGTACATTCTACAGAAAAAATCTATTAATTACAGTAGAGGTGCCCTAGTAATATTACATAACATAAAAAATGTTAGGCGAATATTTCAATCAAGTAAATTGTAAAACATCCCTCCAGAAGCTCTATTTAAATCTTTTTAGAAAACTCCGACTTGCTAACATTGAAATGATTTTAAAGAAACATTTTTGATTTTGTGAGTTTTCGGAGTGGAGTTATCTTTTAATATTGAAAGATATGAGTTGAAATACAGTTTATATTTTTATTTTATTTTGAAGGTTCGAACAAAAAAATATTCTACCCACCATGCAATTTACAGCTAGTTTTTGAAGTCAATTTCCTTTGACTTTTTTCCTCAATTTATTTGGATTTTATGACAAAAATTGAATTTCTCAAAAGGAGAATAGCAAAAATTCATTTTTGCTCCTATAAACTAAATTTTGGTTGATTTATTACTTTTTTTTACAACCGTTTATGTTTGTTTTACTGTATGTGAACCCACTAAATATTTGCTTGTTTTTCATCTCTAACTTATTGAAAAACAGTGCACGAAGTCAACAAGTAAACTGATTTACTTTAAAGTTTCGTACGGACGACTTTCAAAAAGGTTACCGCTTATTTGCAATTTATTTTTCTCACTCATTAAAGACATATATTTGTTAAGCGAAGTGTTGTTGTTATGACAATGCTTCTTCTCCCACTTAAAATCGATTACACCATAAACCTAATTTTAATTGATTGATCCGCTAATTCATTTTAGCGATCTCCTTTCCACAAACCGTAAAAAATAAATTAAACTGTTTTACTTTTCGAAGTAGAACAGTACAATTTATTTATTTCTATTAAAGTCGTAAACACAGAATTTTAGGACGTGACAACTCACTTTCCTGACGATATCGTTATTGCTCGGGGTGAAATACTCATGCCTAGACTAAAAGAAAAATTGTAATACAAAATAAATTTTATAACGCTTTAAAACTATCACTTCCGAAAGGATTTTGAACATCATCAAAAACCATTTTGAACAAGTTACTTTCCAAATTTTAAATTTAGTCTCATGAAAAAAAACAAACTTCTATTATTCACTAAACTCTCAATGTGCTTTATAGCCATGCTGTTCTTTAGCAATCGGCTTTCGGCACAGTGTAGTGCTGTTACAGGTGGCGGTCCTGGTCCTTTCCCCGGTGAGGTTCTTGTAGGTGCTGATTGCCGAGCTATTCTAGACTTTAATACTATAGCGAGCTCTTTTGGGGTTACAGCTTCTTGTAGTGGTACTCCTGATATTTATTTTGATTTAAATGGTGTCCCAGGAGATGGCACAGGAGACATAGGATTTTTGCCAGGTTCAGAATTGGATTTGTCAACAATTCCAGGTTTAGATTTAAATGTGTCATGTACGATGATGCCAGTTTCGATCTTCATTACTTTTGATGATGATGATAATATCACTGCGGGTCAAAACCATCCAGTGGTAGAATTGGCAGTCACGGTGACTGATGAATTACCTCCGTTGATCACTTGTCCTGATGATGTAACAGTAAATGATTGCGATGGATCTATGGATATGAGTAGACCGTCTGGCACTATAACTATGGCTGAATTTGAAGCTTTACCAGGTGCCATGTTAACCGATAATTGTACTATGAATAATAGTATCACGGTTACCGAAGAATCACTTGGAATAGCTACTTGTCCACAAAGTGAGATTATTAGACTTACTTATACAGTAACAGATAATTGTGGAAATGAAGCAACTTGCACGCAAGATTATACATATATCGATAATACGGCCCCACTAGCAGTTTGTGGAGAGGATTTGGAATTTTTTGTAGATGGTGATTGTGAAGTAACAATTACGGCAATGGATCTCAATGATGGCAGTATGGATAATTGTTCAGCTGAAGGTGATTTATTATTGGAAATTGCTACAAGTGCTGCTGGTCCATTTGGAGCAGATGTTACTTTAGTTGAAGGAACTGACTTTGATTTTAGTATTGCATGTCCTGCGGAAGTTGAATTGTTTTTACGGGTTACCGATGAATGTGGAAATGCTTCATTAACTTGTATGACTACAGTAGAAATTAGCGATGAAATAGCGCCAGAGGCAGTATGTGCAGTGGGTTTAGAATTTGCAATAGTTAATCCATGCATGGTAACAGTCACGGCAATGGATCTCAATGATGGCAGTATGGATAATTGTACAGCTGCGGATGATTTGATCTTGGAAATAGGTACAAGCGCTACTGGTCCATTCGGAGCAGACGTGACTTTAATTGAAGGAACTAATTTTGAATTTACTGCATGTCCTGCGGAAGTTGAATTATTTTTACGGGTTACCGATGAGTGTGGAAATGTTTCAGAGCCTTGTGTCACTACGGTAGGAATTACCGATAATATTGCTCCATTAGCAGTATGTGCAGCGGATTTAGAATTCAATGTAGATGGTGACTGTGCAGTAACAGTTACGGCAATGGATCTCAATGATAATAGTATAGATAATTGTTCAGCTCAAGATGATTTAATATTGGAAATAGGAACAAGTGCTGCTGGTCCATTCGGGGCAGACGTGACTTTAGTTGAAGGAACTGATTTTGATATAACTACTGGTACATGTCCAGCAGAAGTTGAATTGTTCTTAAGGGTAACTGATCTGTGTGGGAATGTTTCATTAGTTTGTTCAAATACGGTAGTTATTAACGATAATATGGCTCCAGAGGCAGTATGTGCTGCGGATTTGGAATTTTTAGTAGATGGTAACTGCGAGGTTATAGTCACAGCAATGGATCTTAACGATGGTAGTATGGATAATTGTACTGCTGCCGATGAATTGATTTTGGAAATTGCTACAAGTGCTACTGGTCCATTTGCAGCAGACGTGACTTTAGTTGAAGGAACTAACTTTGATTTTGGTATTGCTTGTCCTGCGGAAGTTACATTGTTTTTACAGGCTACTGATGAGTGTGGCAATGTTTCAATGGCTTGTATGACTACAGTAGAAATTTCCGATGAGATAGCACCAGAGGCAGTATGTGCTGCGGATTTGGAATTTGTTGTAGATGATGCCTGTGGAGTAATGATTACAGCAATGCAACTCAATGGTGGTAGCACGGATAATTGCACTGCAAGTACAGATTTAATTATAGGAGTTAGTACTGTGATGGCAGGTCCATTTACCGATGATTTAACACTGACAGAAATGGACTTTGACTTAGTAACAGCTTGTCCTGCAATGGTAGAATTGTTCTTGCAAGTTACGGATGAATGTGGTAATACTGATGTTTGTAGTACAATGGTTTCGGTTTCTGATGATACAGATCCTGTAGCAATTTGTCCTGCAATCAGGCGAATAGTTACTATTAATTATGATTTTGCAGCTTGTGGATATTCAACAGGAATTCTAGCAGCTGACGCTTTAGGTGATGGCAGTAGTATGGATAACTGTGCTATAATAGTAGAAACAAATCCTGAGGTAACTTATTCATGCACAGATGTTGGAATTCAAATGGTTACTTTGACAGCTACAGATGCTTGCGGTAACTTTTCTACAATATCATGTGAAGTAGAAGTAATGCTTAATATTCCACCAGTAGAATGGTGTAATCCTGAAACTGTTTGTACTGATGACCTTGATTTAGACCTAACTGCATGTCTATCAGATCCATTGGCTGTAAATTGCGGGATATGGACTGGAGATGATGTATCAGTTGATGGAATTTTTAATCCATCTGGACCGGGTTCATACTCTGTGACGTTTACGCTACCAGGAGCTGGTGGGTGCGACATTTCTTTTACAAGAGATATTGACGTTGTTGATCCTCCAACTGCTACTCCAAATGATGCACATATAGAATGTAGTATCAGCTCAAGTGGCTTACAAAATTTAGATGACTTATTGACTGATGTAAGTCCAGCTGCTCAAGGCGGTATATGGACTTTGACTGCTGGACCAGCTACTGGTTCAATTGTTGCAGGAAATAATTTACAATATTCCGAGGCAGGTTGCTATCAAGCTACTTATGCATTTCCAGAAGTTGACTTTACTACTTGTGGTATGGATTGTGGTGAAGAGTCAGCTGAATGTACCACTCCTGCTGATATAGTAGTGAGTGTGTTAGTAAGCGAGCAACCTCAACCTAGCTTTGATATACAAGATCAGGTATGTTGGTCAATTGGAGATCCAGCTGCCAATCATATTTATCCAATAAAATGTAACAGCCCTGTATATGATGCAGCTGGTACTTTGACTACGACATTTACAGTAATGTCAGGTCCTGCAACAGTAGCTGAAACTGCACCAGGTTCAGGTATTTTCGAATTAACTGTTACTGGAGTTGGACAAATTATGCTTTGCAAGGATGAGACACTTGATTATGCAGCATGTGGTACCATACCTGCAGGATCATGTTCGGAGCAATTCTGTCAGCTGGTTACTGTATCTAATGGTACGGCTCAAGATGCTTCATTTTCAATTACTATACAAGATGACTGCCCAGGTGAAACTGTAGATTTCGTAGCTACGGGTTCCACAGGGGGTCAATTTACTGGCGTCGGTGTTATTGATGCTGGCGATGGTATTAACGGTTCATTAGTTGTTCCTACAAATTGTGAAGATGTAGTAGTAACTTATACTGTGAATAATACAAATGGTTGTACAGCAGCTTATAGTGCAACTATTTTTGCAGATAGAAT
>Ga0114957_1001749_pt1 | contig 22579 bp, 24 predicted proteins | sample BantaG_FD_87175 | JGI IMG/M metagenome (GOLD analysis project Ga0114957, IMG submission 87175) | Marine algal microbial communities from Bantry Bay, Ireland - BantryBay_4 metaG | ecosystem: Host-associated > Algae > Red algae > Unclassified | place: Bantry Bay, Ireland | collected 2014-11-21 | reverse complement strand
TTCAATTTAGAATGCAATCGGTTTTAAAAGGACAAAATTCTAAATATGTATTGTTAAATGCGCCTAACGATAAATTAGATGAAATTATTTCGGTATTACCAGGAATGAAAAGTCCAACAGTTTTACCATTAGCAGAAGAAGGTTGGAGTAGTGTACACTCTGTAATCGATAAAAATCAATTTTGGGAAGTTATAGATGAATTAAAAAATAAAGGCGCTCAAGGTATTTTAGTTTGCCCAATTGAGAAGATGGTCTTATAATTATATAATGTTTGTCACTTCGAGTGATTTTTAGGCACGATAAATTGTATCGAGAAGCAGATTATTAATATTAAGAAATATATTTCCGCTTTCGCGGAAATGAAAAGAAACGAACACGAATGAAAACATTTATAAACCCAAACGAATCAACATGGTCTTCTCTCTTAAAAAGACCAACACAAACGGTTGATGACATAGAAAAAACTGTAAATCAAGTTTTTAGCGATGTGTCTAGCAATGGAGACTCAGCAATTGCTAAATACACTAAAAAATTTGATGGTTGCAATTTAGCTTCAAATTTAGTTACGGTTGAAGACATACAAAAAGCGTCAGCATTAGTTTCAGAAGACTTAAAACAAGCAATTAAACAAGCAAAATCTAATATTGAAATTTTTCACAAAGCTCAAAAAACAGACAAAGTTCAGGTAGAAACTGTAAAAGGTGTACAATGTTGGCAGGAAAAAAGAGCGATTCAAAAAGTAGGTTTATACATTCCTGGAGGCACAGCGCCTTTGTTTTCCACGGTCTTAATGCTAGTAATTCCAGCTCAAATTGCTGGTTGTAATGAAATTGCACTATGTTCACCGCCAAACAATGAAGGTGAAATAGCAAATGAAATTTTGTATACCGCCAATTTATGTGGTGTTACTAAAATTATAAAAGTTGGAGGTATACAAGCAATTGCTGGTTTAACTTTTGGTACAGAAACCATTCCGCAAGTGTATAAAATTTTTGGACCAGGAAACCAGTTTGTAACCGTTGCAAAACAAATTGCAACCAAGTTTGGTGTAGCTATAGATATGCCAGCAGGACCAAGTGAATTATTGATTATAGCAGACGATTCTGCAAATCCTGCCTATGTAGCTTCAGATTTGTTAAGCCAAGCTGAACATGGAGCTGATAGTCAAGTTATTTTGGTGTCAGACTCTCAAACTATGGTCGACAGTGTAAAAACTGAAATAGCAAAACAAACTTTAGCTTTACCAAGAAAAGAAATAGCAGAAAAGGCACTAAAAAATTCGAAAGCAATAATTATTGAAGCTGCACAAACGGCTTTAAATTTAGTAAATAGTTACGCACCAGAGCATTTAATTATCACAACAAAGAATAACGATTTTTTTATAGATAATATTCAAAATGCAGGCTCTGTATTTATTGGCAATTATACACCAGAAAGTGCTGGAGATTATGCCTCTGGAACTAATCACACCTTGCCTACTAATGGATTTAGTAAAGCCTATTCTGGTGTGAACTTAGATAGTTTTACAAAGGCAATTACGTTTCAAAAAATTAGTAAAGAAGGCATTTTAAATATAGGAAAAACTATAGAGCTTATGGCGGAAGCCGAAGGTTTACAAGCGCATAAAAATGCGGTAACATTAAGATTAAAGGATTTAGAATAATATAATGATGTCACTTCGAGTGATTTTAAGGTACGAAAAAACGGTATCGAGAAGTTTTTTTAATTTAAGTTTTCGATATACTATTTAGTAAGAATGTTTGGTAGATACTTTTATTAAACACAAAATAAGAAAAGCAATTTTACTCGAACTGACACAAAGTATAACAATGAACACAAATTTTAACATAAACAATCTTGTAAGAGAAAATATTAAAGCTTTAAAGCCTTACTCCTCTGCAAGAGATGAATTTAAAGGTACTGCTGATGTTTTTTTAGACGCAAACGAGAATCCGTTTGGAGACTTAAACAGGTATCCAGATCCGCAACAAAAGGAAATTAAAGAAAAGTTATCTACTATTAAAAAGGTAGAAAAAAATAAAATTTTTATTGGTAACGGAAGTGACGAAGTTATCGATTTAGCATTTCGTATTTTTTGTGAACCAGGAAAAGATAAGGTTTTAACCTTTTCTCCAACTTACGGAATGTACGATGTGTCTGCAAATATTAACAATATCGAGGTAATAAAACAACCATTAATTAACGATTTTCAAATTAATCTAAATCAATTACAACCGTATTTAGATTTCGAAGATTTAAAAATTATTTTTATCTGTTCTCCAAATAATCCAACAGGTAATAGCATTAATCTAGAGGATATTGAATATGTTTTAGAGTCTTTTAATGGCATTGTAATTGTAGACGAAGCGTATATCGATTTTAGTTCTCAAGCATCATTTATAAAAAATATTGATAAATATAAAAACCTAATTGTATGTCAGACTTTTAGTAAAGCTTGGGGATTAGCAGGTGTTAGAGTAGGTGTTGCTTATGCAAGTGAGGACATTATTAAATTATATAATCGTGTAAAACCGCCTTATAACGTTAGTACTTTAAATCAAAAAGCTGTTTTAAATAGATTAGATAATTTAGATAAAACTTTCCAAAATATAAAAACAATACGCTTAGAAAGAACAAAACTAAATCAAGCACTAAATGCACTTTCTATAGTAAAAAAAATATATCCATCAGATGCTAATTTTATGTTAGTAGAAGTTGACGATGCTAATAAAGTATACCACTATTTAATAGAAAAAAAAGTGATTATTAGAAATAGGAATACACAGGTAAAAAATTGTGTTAGGATTACCGTAGGCACAAAAGAGGAGAATAAAAGGTTAATTCAAGCATTACAAAATATAATATAGTTGCAATCTCGACAAGATCTTACAGATGTTAAAATCTGTTAGGTATAAAGTAACAAATAAGACAAAAATGAGTAAAAAAGTATTATTTATAGACAGGGACGGAACATTGGTATTAGAGCCACCTGTGGATTATCAATTAGATAGTTTAGAGAAATTAGAATTCTACCCAAAAGTATTTCAATATATGGCTAAAATAGCTTTAGAATTGGATTACGAACTAGTTATGGTTACTAATCAAGATGGTTTAGGAACAGATGCTTTTCCAGAAGATACCTTTTGGCCTGCTCAAAACAAAGTAATAACTGCCTTTGAAAAAGAAGGTGTTATTTTCACTGAAGTTTTTATAGATAAAACATTTCCGCATGAAAATGCAGAAACCCGAAAGCCAAGAACAGGATTGTTAAAACAGTATTTTAATAAGGAGATATACGATTTAGAAAACAGTTTTGTATTGGGAGATCGAATTACAGATATGGAACTGGCTAAAAATTTAGGAGCTAAAGGTATTTATTTATCTAAAAATCCAGAATTAGGAGCAAACGAAATAGAATCGTCTAAACAAGCTATTTTAGATTGTATCGTCTTAACAAGTGTAGATTGGAAAGAGATATATGAGTTTTTAAAACTGGAAGATCGCGTTGATGAAATTACTAGAAATACGAACGAAACTAAAATTTACATCAAATTAAATTTAGATGGTTCTGGTAAAAATAATATTGATACTGGCTTATCTTTTTTCGACCACATGCTAGATCAAATTGGTCGTCATGGCGCAATGGATTTAACAATTAAGGTCGATGGTGACCTTGAGGTCGACGAGCACCACACCATTGAAGATACTATGATTGCTTTAGGAGAGTTGTTTAACAAAGCATTAGGAAACAAATTAGGGATAGAACGTTATGGTTTTTGTTTACCAATGGACGATTGTTTAGCACAAGTAGCCGTTGATTTTGGAGGTAGAAACTGGTTGGAGTGGGAAGCAGATTTTAAACGTGAAAAAATAGGCGATATGCCAACTGAAATGTTTTTCCATTTGTTTAAATCATTTACAGATGGTGCCAAGTGTAATTTAAATATAAAAGCTAAAGGCACAAACGAGCACCATAAAATTGAAGGTATTTTTAAAGCATTTGCAAAAGCGATGAAAATGGCTGTAAAACGCGATTGCAATAACATGTCATTGCCGAGTACAAAGGGTATGTTGTAATAACATAATTGTCAGTTCGAGTGAAATTGCTTTTTGCAATTTCACTCGAACTGACAATGCAGAAATATTAAAATAATGAAATTAGTAATAATCGATTATGGAGCAGGAAATATTAAAAGCATTCAATTTGCTTTTAAAAGACTTGGAGTAGAGGCCATTTTAACTAGTAATCCAGAAGAAATTACAAACGCTGACAAAGTAATATTTCCAGGTGTTGGTGAAGCTAATTCGGCAATGAAGATGCTTGTAGCATCTGGTTTAGATAAAATAATACCAACCTTAAAACAACCCGTTTTAGGCATTTGCTTAGGTATGCAATTAATGTGTAATTCTTCTGAAGAAAATAGCACAAAAGGTTTAGGAATATTTAATGTAGTAGTAAAACGATTTTCGAATGCTGTAAAAGTACCACAAATGGGATGGAATACTATTTCAGAATTAAAATCGCCTTTGTTTAAAGGAATTAAAGAAAATGCATTTATGTATTTAGTACACAGTTTTTATGCTGAAAAATGTAAACAACAAATAGCAATAACCAATTATGAATTTGATTATGCATCCGCTTTACAGAAAGATAACTTTTATGGTGTGCAGTTTCATCCAGAAAAGAGTAGTGTAGTTGGCGAACAGATTTTGAAGAACTTTTTAGCACTTTAGTGTGATGATTATCCTTTAAGTTTTTTTAAAGCCTGATAGATATTAAAAACAAATATTAATTAATAAGTTCCCTTTAAAAAAAAAAATAGACATGAGAATAATACCAGCAATAGACGTTATAGAAGGGAAATGTGTACGTTTAAGTAAAGGCGACTATAACACTAAAAAAATATATAACGAAAATCCATTAGAAGTCGCCAAGTCTTTTGAGACTTCGGGAATTGAGTATTTACATGTTGTCGATTTAGATGGCGCAAAAGCAAAGCATATAGTAAACCACAAAGTTTTAGAGGAAATAGCAACCAAAACAAACTTAAAAATCGATTTTGGTGGCGGATTAAAAACCAACGAAGATTTAAAAATTGCTTTTAATTCTGGTGCTTCACAAATAACAGGAGGTAGTATTGCTGTTAAACATCCTGAGATTTTTCAAGAGTGGTTAACCAAATATGGAAGCGATAAAATTATCCTTGGAGCAGATTGTAATAATGAAAACATCGCTATTAATGGTTGGTTAGAAGAAAGTGATTTAAAAGTTATTCCTTTTATTAATATGTATCAAGAAAAAGGAGCAAGTTATGTTATATGTACAGATATTGCTAAAGATGGCATGCTTAAAGGTCCCAGTTTCGAGCTGTACGATCGTATTTTAAAAGAAACCAGTAACGTTAAGCTAATAGCGTCAGGAGGTATTTCAACTTTTAATGAATTACCAAAGTTAGCCCAAATGGGTTGCGAAGGTGTTATTATTGGAAAAGCGATATATGAGAATAGAATTAGTTTAAAACAATTGGAAAATTATATAATTAATAAATAATAGTGACACTTCGAGTGATTTTTGAGCCTCGAAAAATTGTATCGAGAAGTTTTTAGTATGTTTTCAATATAAAATTTTAGAAAAACAATTTCAGTCGAACACAATAATATTAAGGTTTTGTTTTTTTGCGCAATGACGCAGAAACCACAGCTAAATAGAAAGATAAAATTTTCACTTTCGTGGAAATGAAAAGAAATTAAATTTATGCTTACAAAAAGAATTATACCATGTTTAGACATTAAAAACGGACGCACAGTTAAAGGCGTAAATTTTGTAGATTTACGCGATGCAGGAGATCCTGTAGAATTAGCAAAACAATATGCTTTAAAAGGCGCAGACGAATTAGTGTTTTTGGATATTTCTGCAACTTTAGAAGGTAGAAAAACCATGCACGATATGGTTTTAAAGGTAGCAGAGCATATAAACATTCCGTTTACAGTTGGTGGTGGAATTTCTAGTGTTGAAGATGTAGATGCTTTATTACAATGTGGCGCGGATAAAGTGTCTATAAATTCTTCAGCAGTTAAAAGACCAACGTTAGTAAACGAATTGGCTAATAAGTTTGGTAGCCAATGTGTTGTGGTTGCCATAGACGCTAAAAATATAAATGGTCATTGGATAGTGCATTTAGCTGGTGGAACTATTGCGACAGAACTAAATTTATTTGATTGGGCAAAAGAAGTAGAGCTAAGAGGCGCAGGAGAAATTTTATTTACTTCTATGGATAATGATGGCACAAAAGATGGATTTGCAAACGAAGCTTTAGCAAAACTTTCTCAATATTTAAATATTCCAATTATAGCTTCAGGTGGCGCTGGGACTATTGAACATTTTATAGATGCCTTTAAAAATGGCAAAGCAGATGCAGCATTAGCAGCAAGCGTGTTTCATTTTGGAGAAATACCAATTTTAAAATTAAAAGAAGCATTAAAAAATAATAAAATTCCTGTGAGAATTTAAAATTAATACCATCATTTCGAGTACATTCTAATCTTTATAAAAATTGTATCGAGAAATTTTGTAAAAAGAATATTCTCGATACAAAATTGCAGAAAAGCAATTTCACTCGAACTGACGAAAAACTATATAAAATGAACATAGACTTCAATAAAAATAACGATGGTTTAGTACCCGCAATTATTCAAGACGCAATAACAAAAAATGTTTTAATGTTGGGTTATATGAATGAAGAAGCCTACAACAAAACGAAAGAAACTAAAAAGGTTACTTTTTTTAGTAGAACAAAAAAGCGTTTATGGACCAAAGGAGAAGAGAGTGGAAACTTTCTAAATTTAATCGCTATTAAAAACGATTGTGATAATGATACGTTATTAATTACAGCAAATCCAATAGGTCCAACGTGCCATAAAGGAAGTGATACGTGTTGGGATGAAACAAACTCTGAAAACTTTGGCTTTATTTCTAAATTAGAAAATACTATTGAAAGCAGACTAAAAGCAGGAGATACTAAAAAATCTTATGTCGCTTCATTATTTGCTTCTGGTATTAATAAAGTTGCTCAAAAAGTAGGAGAGGAAGCTGTAGAGGTAGTTATAGAAGCTATGGATAATAATGACGATTTATTCCTTAGTGAAAGTGCAGATTTGTTGTTTCACTATTTAATGTTATTACAAGCAAAAGGTTTTAAACTTAATGATGTTGTAACTGTTTTAAAAAGTAGAGAGAAATAAAAAAAGCATCAGCAAAAACTGATGCTTTAAAAAACAAGAATTAAAAATCTAGTTTAAGAACATATATTTTGTTCTTTTTTTGATTTGCAACATATAGTATATTGTTATATGCATTATATGCTAAAGCATCTGTTCGTTTTTGTGATCCTCCTGGAACTACAATAGAGTCTACAAATACTAAATTGCTGGCTTTTAAAATAGATATTTTACCAGTATTTGTATTTCCAAAAAACAAATAACCATCACCATAAGTTATAGAGTGACATGCACCTCCTGGAGCTGGAAAGGAACGTACAACACTACCATTAGATTTTCTAATTTTATAAATTCTGTTAATTGTAGAATAATAAAAATAACTTCCAACACTTGTTATGCCTTCACCACGTCCGGTTGGTACATTAATACTTCCTATAACTGCTCCACTAAAAGAGGAGAATTTATTTATTTTTCCAGCACCTGTAGTTACATTAGCGCCATAAATAAATGATCCATCCCAAGTTAGAGAACCAAGTGTATTATTAGCTGGTGGATCTACTGTTTTTAGTACTTGACCAGTAGTTGGGTTCATGTAATATATTTTTTCGCTACCTGGTTTTTGAGTAACAAAAAGTAAAGCAGATTGTTTTGGAAACCAAGAAATAGGATGCACTCTAATTCTTCTAGCGAATGCTAGTCCTGTACTAGATCCATTATTTGATTGTGGATAATTAAATGTCTTTATAAGTGAAAAAGTTACATTTACAGGTGTTGCTCTTAATGCTCTATTTGCATTAATTCTTCCAGTTCCTAATTTACCTACAAAACTTGGGTTTTTAGCATCAATATTATCTGTTGTCGTTTCAATTATTTTTCTAACTTTTTTATTTGTTAAAGAAGCATTTTTAGACCAAATAAGTGCAGCTAATCCTGCAACATGTGGTGATGCCATAGAAGTGCCATCTAAAAACGTATAATTCCCGCCTGGTGTTGTAGAATAAATATTCACACCTGGTGCACTAACATCTACTTTTAATCCATAATTAGAAAAAGTGGCTCTTCTATCTTTTTGGTCTGTAGCTGCAACAGAGATTACTTCTGGATAGACTGCTGGATATTGTGGTGATGTATTTACATTTCTATCTGCATTACCAGCAGCAAAAACTACTACTACATTGCTATTTAGTACAGCGTTTCTAATGGCAAAATATACACCAGAATGATGCCCACTCATTTTCCAACTACAGTTAATTACATATCGGTTTTGCCTTTTACTTCTGGCTTGAGCTGCTACATAGTTTATTGCATCTGCTCTATTGGCATTCTCTCCAGAAGTTAAATTAACTCTAATAGGCATAATTAAGCATTTTGGTGCGACACCAATAACTCCTGTTTGATTATCTACAGCTGCTACTGTACCTGCAACGTGAGTTCCATGAATATCAATATCCATAGGATCATTAGAGGTGTTAGAAGCAAAATTCCAGTCTTCTCCTCCTTGAGGTAAGATATTGTTTTTTAAATCTGGATGATTATAGTCTACACCAGTATCTATAACAGCAATAATAACATTTTTACTACCACGTTCATCATTCCATGCAAGTGTAGCATCTATATCAGCATCATTAGTTCCTGTTCTACCATCTACTGTTTGCCCTAAATTTCTAAGTCCCCAAGGTTTTGAAAAATCATTATCATTAGGAATGTATAATGCATCGTTAATTCCTATTTCTGAGGTTTCTGCAAATACAACTTCTTGAAGTGTGTTAAACTTATTTATAATTTCAAATAAACCCTTGTTTTCAGGAACAGAAAGAGTGTAGTAACCTTTAGTTCTTTGTTTTTTAACAATTTTGCATTTTTCTTTTTTAAGAATTTTTTCAATTTCTTTCTCAGATAAATCATCATTAAATTGAACGGTAAATTGATCTGGCATAAAAAAACGTGTGCAATCCTCATCGTCTATCATGCTTGGTAGCGCATTCATTGCATACTGGCTTTTAAGCAAACTAGTGTCATCGCTTGAAGTATCGCTATTAGATGCATCAACAATTACAAAACCAGCGTCTAAGTTTACTGTTTTGCCAGCTCTTAATAATGTTTCTGTTTGTGAGTCTAATACATCTAATTTTTCAATTTCATTCGTTTGTAAGCTTACTACCATTTGATCCTTATTGGCTTTAAAGCTTCTTTTCTTGTTCATTAGCTTGTCTAAAAATTCGTATTTAGACTCTTTTTTTACTTTAGTTTTCATAATTTTTATATAAATGGGTTAATAATACTATTTAATGTGTTATTATATAAATGGTTAACATTGAAAACAAAAAAACTAAAAAAGTTACTTTTTATACTAGAACAAAAAGTAGATTATGAACCAAAGGAGAGGAAAGTAGAAACTTTTTTAACTTAGTAGCTATTAAAAAACGATTGCGACAATTAATTTGTAAAATTTAACTTTGCTAATGATACGAATAAAATATATTAATATATGTTTATGTGTAGAAATCCATATTTTAAACTTTTATGAACTATTTTTATGGTAGAATTTAAATATCTATGAAAAATCTAATTACTTTATTTTTATTATCATTTAGCATATCTTCATTTTCTCAAGAGATTAATCGGGAAAATGTAAACGGAAAAATTATTGTAGAAGGTAGCGATATCGAAGGCATAACCATATATAATTCGTCTTCAAGTAAAGGTGCTATTACAGATAAAAATGGTGAATTTACTATTGCAGTGCAATTAAATGATGTTATAGAAGTTAGAGCTATAGAATATCAGAATTTTAATTTTAAGGTTAATAAATTTATTACAAAATCTAAATTAATGAGCATATTTTTAATTGAAGAAATTAATAAATTAGACGAGGTTTTATTAACAAACAAAAAACTTTCTGGAAATATTGAAACAGACCTTAGTAATGTTATTACTTTTAGCCCAAAACTTAATGTTATTTATTTTGGAAGTAATAAAGAGCAACTTAAAAATATTGAAAGTACAAGTTTATTAAATACAGAAATAAACACGACACACTCTCAAGCACAAACTATGGTTAATGGTTTAAATATTGTTAATGTTGTAGATCAATTATTAATACCACTTTTTAGATCTGAAGTTAAAGATAAAAAAGCAGCCGGAATTACAGAAGTGCCTGCAAAGTCTATTAAATATTATCTTGGTTCTAATTTTTTAGTTGAAAATTTTAATATACCAGAATACCGTGTTGAAGAATTTATAAGATATGTTGAAGACGACACCTTTGATTTCGATTTACTAAACTATGGTCACGAATTAGAATTTCTTGAGATTTTAAGTAAAAGAAGTAAAACGTTTTTAGAGTCTAAAAAAAGTACAGATTAAAATTAAGTAAAAATAAAAACTGTCGCTAAAAGCACTTAATCAACAATTATTCTAATGCAATTTAAAAAGTTTAATCGTGCGTTATAACCACGAAACATCTTTTATATTTTATTAATTATTATCTACTTCTATAATTTTTAAAGTTTGTGCTATCCAATCTTTATTGAACTCTAATGGTATTTCTGGTGTAACACCTTTTCCTTCGTATGCTAAGTATTTACTAAAATCCATATCTGTAGGAGTGATATTAAAATAGCCTGAAGGTGTATTGTAATTATAACCATAATTCATTCCGTAAGCAATAATACCGCGAGTGGTTTGTCCTAAATGTTTTGCGTTTTTTAGCGCTTTTAATTTTAAAGTAAACTGTTCTCCATTACTACCTGCAAAACAGTTAGTTAAAATGTATACATTTTTTTTCTTTAATAATTTTAAAAACGGATCTGAAAACTTACTATTTCCACCTACATTACTTCTTAAGTCCACAATAACGTTATCTGCTGTAAGTTTTGTTTTCATTTCTGCGTAAAATTGTTTAAATGCTTTACGGTTTTTAGTGCTAAATGAACTAAAATTTCCAAAATACATATACTGTGTATTTGGAGTTAGTTGCTTAAATGCCCAATTTGATTGATTTTCTATAGGTAATTCTGCATTAGCATTATTACCAATCTTTTTATACGCCCATAATCTGCCGTTTTCTAGAGAGATGCTCTTAACCATATTTGGTGTTCTGTTGGTTGGGTAATAATAGTAAAGATTGTATTTAATGCCATTAGAATGCTGTGCATAGAATATTATTTCACCAGCTTCCCATTGCTTTAAATCGCTTTCTAAAACAACACCAATAAGGTCTTTTTTGTTTTCTGCATAATGAACTCCAATTGTTTGCTGGTCTTTATAATTGTAAAGGCCTTCTAAATCAGCATCAGATTTTTTAGATAATTCTTCTTTTAATTCTAAAAGGCTATATGTTGTTCTTGGATGGTTTTTAAATTTTTTAGAGGCTTTAAAAGCTCCAATTTTAATTTCATCTATAGTATCTTCTTTAGACAAGTACTTAGAGTTTAATTTTAAACTACTGTGCACATCGTTTACCAAAAGCATTTGTTGTAGTATCATTTTATAACAAGCTTCTACAGCAATAGGTTGCTTCATTTTAGCTGTAAGCATTTTATAAGTTTTTTTAAATTCTTCTTCTTTATCGCCTTTTATTTGCTTTTTATATGAAGGCATTTTTTTCATTTTTTCTACTATAAAATCTAAATCTGTTCTACAGTCGCAAGTTTCGTTTTGCGCAGAGATAAATGAGATCACAGAGAAAAAAATAACAATAAGTGTGATAAAATTTTTCAAAATTAAGTGGTTTTATGTGATTAAACTTTCTGAAGCAAATATATTTCAGAAAAAAACACAAACGCAATCATAATGGTGCTTTGGGATGAAATAACGCTATACTGTGGCGAGTTTTAGTATTGTTTTAGTATTATCTAAATAAGTTTTAGAAATTGGTATTTCGATAGCGTTAGAAAGTAATAAAGAATGTTTGCCTTTTAAGGTTTTCCATTGCTCGAAATGGTATGGGTTTATAATAAAAGAACGATGTGTTCTTAATAATTCTGGAAAAGATGCAGCGATTACAGACAATTTATTTCTAATTAAACTTTTCTTTAACGTGTTATTAGAGAGATAAAAAATTTCAATATAATTGTCGCTTGATTGTACACAAATTAAATCGTTTAAAAGTAAACGTAAACTTTCGTAATTGCCTTCACCTTTAATTTCTATTTTCTGGTCTTCAATTTTTTTCAGTTTATATTTTCCTAAACCATACCTGCTAATTAAAATTATTGGTAAAATGGTAAATAAAGCGGGTAAAATTATTGCTTTTAAGTGGTAAGTAAAGGAATAGGCATTAGGATGCCAATCCATAATAATATCAATATAAAACCATCTTAATGCAATTATAGAAATAGTAATAAAAATTAAATTAATTAAAACCTCGTTTAAAATGCTCCATACCTTTTTAGATTTAATGTATATTAAATATTGAAAGGGTAATATTAATGTATAAAGAAATGCGCCTAATAAAGCATAACCAAACAAAAACTTAAATTTTTCATGATCTCTTAATTCGTTAACATCTAAGGGTTCTGTAAAATAGAGGAAAATAAAAATCCAAATAGCTAGGCATAACGCTATTAATAGATGGTTTTTTGTAGAGGAATCAAAAGGATATTTAATTTTCAAAAAGTTTTATTTTAGTTAGATTATTTCATTACAATATAAAATTTTTTTGCTTAATACTACTTAATAGATTATTTTCGAAGTAACACTTATAAATGTTTGAAAAAAAAATTTTTTACCTTATAAAAATTCAATATTTAGGTTATCGTTTTCACGGCTGGCAAAAACAACCAAATGTAAAAACATTGCATTTAATGGTAGATCGTACGTTAAATTATATTTTAGAAGGAAAACGTTTTAAAAGTTTGGCTTCTGGTAGAACAGATGCTATGGTTTCGGCTGAAGAAACAGCCATAGAACTATTTTTATACGAGCCTATCGAAGATTTAGAAGCCTTTTTAAGTTTATTTAATACCAATTTACCACAAGATATTCGTGCATTAACTATAGAGGAAGTAGATTCGAAATTTAACATTATTCAACATCCAAAAGTTAAAGAATATTTATACTTATTTGCTTTTGGAGCTAAATTTCACCCGTTTTGTGCTCCAATATTAACTACTATTTTAGACGATTTAGATATTGAACTCATGAAAAATGGTGCTAAGCTTTTTGAAGGTGAACATTATCTAAAAGCATATTGCTACAAACCAACAGATTATGGGATGTATGATAGAAAAATAGTGACTTGTGAAATTAAAGAAAATACAATATATACAGCAAATTTCTTCCCTAAAAAAACCTATTTGTTAAGAGTACGAGGTAAAGGTTTTATGAGAAATCAAATTCGTTTAATGATGGGAACATTAATAGATTTGGGTAAAGGCAAGCTTACACTAGAAGATATAGAAAGTTCTTTAAAGTCTAATAACACTATAAGAATGGAATATATAGCTCCAGCGTCTGGCTTGATACTTAAAAGTTTACAATTCGATTAGGTTTGTTAATAATTTAACAAGTCTAAAATTATCTTAACATAAATTAAGTTAATAAGTTTTAATATTAGTTAAAGGCCGTTAAATAGATATTTAACGGTTTAGTTTATTGGTATATTTATTTTAATTAACTAAAAACCTAAAAAATGAGTTATTTAAATATACCAGACGAAAAGTTAATTCCTGTAATCATGGAATTAAACACATTATTAGCAGATTACCATTTATATTACCAAAAATTAAGAACATTCCACTGGAATATTTTAGGAAAAAATTTCTTCGACCTACACGTTAAATTCGAAGACATGTATAATGAAGCTCAATTAAAAATAGATGAAATTGCAGAGCGTATTTTAACGCTTAGGCATCACCCTATGAGTAAGTTAAGCGATTATTTAAATACATCTTCTCTTAAGGAAGTTTCTGGAATGACTACAGATCAAGATATGGTAGAAACTTTGCTAGACGACCACAAACTAATTTTATCGCAAATGAGTACCGTTTTAAATTGTGCAAATATCGCTGGAGATGAAGGTACAATAGATTTAATTGGCGCTTATATTCGTGAGTTAGAAAAAACGAGTTGGATGCTAAACGCATGGTCTAAAAGCACAAGCGATCAATTAAAACGTGATGTTGTTAAAACATAATGTAATACGATTACATTCTAAAAATCAACTATCGATCTATAAATTAAAAATTTACAATGGCAGACGCTTTTAATAACTCATACGAACTAATAACAGAGAAATTAACAGGGTGGTTAAATATTTTTATTAAATATATACCAAATTTTATAATTGCCATACTGGTATTAATAGTATCCTTTTTTATAGCGAAATATGTATCTAAATTAATAGGTAAACTAATTTCTAAAAAAGTAGAACAAGATTCAATAGTTAATATAATTACAAAAATTATAGCTATTGGTATAATCGCACTTGGCTTTGTATTAGCATTAGGTGTATTAAATTTAAGTAAAACATTAGAAACTTTAATTGGTGCAGCAGGAGTGTCTGGATTAGTAATTGGTTTAGCGTTACAAGGCACACTAAGTAATACTTTTGCGGGAATTGTACTTAGTTTTAGAAAAAGTATAGAATTAGGACATTGGGTTGAAACTAATGGGTTTTCTGGCGAGGTTGTAGAAATAAGTTTGAAAAATTTTGTTGTTAAAGAAGCAGATAATAAATTAGTAATGATACCAAATAAATCAATACTTGAAAATCCTGTTAAAAACTATTCTTTAACAAAGAGGATGAGAATTATAATAAGCTGTGGAGTAGGTTATGAGTCTGATTTAGAGTTCGTTAAAAAAATAACAAAATCCGCTATCTTTGAACATTTCGATACTATAAAAAATGAAGACGAAGTGATGCTATTATAGCCATTAAAAAAGCTTTTGATAAAGAGAATATTAATATTCCTTTTCCTATTAGAACACTACAGTTTGATAACAAATTAAACTTAGCACAACAAGATAAATTAGGAAAAGCAAAGCCTACTTGATTTTTTAAAATTTATTATTAACCATTAAAAATTAAAATTTATGTTACGTTGGACAATTACATTTATTATTATAGCCATTATCGCTGGAGTTTTAGGATTTGGAGGTATTGCAGGAGGAGCCGCAGGAATAGCTAAAATATGTTTTTTTATATTTATAGTATTATTTGTTTTATCTCTTATAAAAGGCAGAGGATAATCTTATTTTTTATAAATAATTTAAATTTAATAATCGAATAAAAAAGATTAATTGTAAATTTATAATTATAAATTAAAACAATATTAAAAATTATCTTATCTGCCTTTATTATTTTTCATTTTCTATTGTATTAACAAGTTGTAGAGAAGAAAAATCTAACCAAGAAAAAATTGAAGAAGCTATAGAAGATATTAGTGAAGACATGGAAAACGTATCGGACAATCTTGAAGATGCCTTAGAAGATGTCGAAGAAGAAATGCAAGACAACAATTAAAATTAACCAATTAAAACTTTAAAATTATGAAAAAATTATCTTACTTATTTTTATTAATGTTCTCAACGTCTATAGTATTTACTGGATGTAGAGAAGAAACGTCAAGTGATAAAGTAGAAGATGCAGTAGAGGATGTTGCAGACGATATTGAAGATGCTGTAGATTAACAATCACTATTATTACATGTAAAGTCTCAAACCTATAGGTTTGAGGCTTTTTTGTATTATTATTTCTAAATTAAATAATGTATATGGTTTCTAAAAACGTATTAGAATTTTTAAAAAAATTAGAAAAAAATAACAATCGAGATTGGTTTGCAGAAAACAAAAAAGAATACGACAAAGCACTAAAAGATGTAAAATTAGTATTTAAAGATATTTATATAGAAATGCAAACGCACGACCTTTTCGACAAAATGAAGGTATTTAGAATTTATAGAGATGTTCGTTTTTCTAAAAACAAATTACCTTATAAAAACAATTTTGGGTGTGCGTTTCATCGTGCAAAACCAAAATTAAGAGGTGGTTGCTATTTACAAATTCAACCAGGAAATAATTTTATGGCAGCAGGTTTTTGGAATCCAGAAAAAGAAGATCTTTTAAGAATTAGAAAGGAGTTTGAAAGGGATGATAGCGAAATACGTGAGATTTTAAACAACAAGTCCTTAAAATCTATTTGGGGAAACCTAGAAGGAGAAGAACTTAAAACCTCACCAAAAGGTTTCGATAAAACACATCCTTCAATAGATTTAATTCGAAAAAAACAATTTATTTTCTCGCATACTTTTACAGATAAAGAAGTGCAATCGCCAGACTTTACTAAAACTGTAAGCAATAATTTTAAAGCTATACGTCCATATTTTAATTATATGAGCGATGTATTAACAACAGATTTAAATGGTGTGTCGTTGTTGTAATTAAACAGCAATAAGTACTTTAGGTGTTTCAAATAACTGAATATTACTTTGTAAACGTTGAATTATAAGGTTAATTATTCGTTTGTTTAAAGCCGAAGAATTTTCAATATAACTTGCATATTCTTCAGTTGTAAATTGGCCAATTACCATACCTTTAAGCGCGTTTCTAAACTTAATATCTTTATGTAGCGCATTATCAATATAGTGCAATCTTCGGTCTAAAGTTAATTCATAAAAAACATTTTTATGTTTTGTTATGTAGTTTCTAAAAACAGCGATAAGTAAATTATTTTGAAGTTTAATAACTGGACGTAACGTTAGATTTTGAAAACGCTCCTCTTTACTCATGTTATCGCTAATTTTAATAGAAGCAATAATAGGTCTAATAGCCAATAAATCTTGATCTCTAGTTGTCATAGTCCTAATTCTTTCTATAAAAATATTAATTATAAAGCTATAATAATTTCATATTGTATTTTCTTGTTAACGTTCTTATCAACAATTATCTTTAGCTTAAATAAATTGTAAATGAAATTTGGAAAAGTTGACCACCCAGAATTAATAGATTTCACTCTACCAAAAGACCATGAAGATACAAAACGTGTACTTAATTTGTTTAAGGACGACACTGTTTCAAAAATATACGTTGGATGTGCAAAATGGAATAGAGCAGAATTAAAAGGCTTTTATCCAAGAGGTACAAAAGACGAATTGACCTACTATGCTTCTCAATTTAATGCTATCGAATTAAATGCTACATTTTATCGCCTTTTTCCTGCAGAGCAGTTTGCTAAATGGTATGATAAAACACCATTAGGTTTTAAGTTTTTCCCGAAACTGAATAAAGAAATAAGCCACTGGAAACGTTTACAAGACACAAAAGCAGTAGTAGAAAATTATTTACATAATGTATCAAATTTAAAAGAAAAGCTAGGCACTATTTTTTTGCAAATGAATACTAATTTTACACCTAAAGAATTTGATCGCCTGGTTGCTTTTATAGAAAGTTGGCCAAAAGAATTCTTATTAGCAGTAGAATTTAGACTGGTATAATACAGAATTAGCAGAAGACTTATATCAGCTTTTAGAAATAAATAATATTTCTAATAGTATTGGAGATACTGCTGGAAGACGAGATATTATGCACATGCGATTAACCAATAGCACAGCTTTTGTTCGCTATGTTGGCACAAACCATCCAAGTGATTATACAAGGTTAGACGATTGGATTACACGAATAAAAGACTGGATAATACAAGGTGTTAAAGAAATAGATTTTTTTATTCATCAAAATATCGAGAAAGAATCACCTTTGCTTTCAGCTTATTTTATAAAAAAATTGAATACCGAATTAGGTTATAATTTAAAAATCCCTAATGGCAATAATAACACACAACAAAATTTATTTTAACTAAAAAAACCATGAGATTTCATACTAGAAAATGGGTAAAACCAGAAGATTTAAATCCAAATGGCACGTTGTTTGGTGGACGTTTACTATCGTGGATAGATGAGGAAGCTGCTTTATATACAGTAGTTCAACTTAATAATCCAAAAATTGTAACCAAATATATGAGTGAAATAAATTTTAATAGCAAAGCCGTAAAAGGTGATATTGTTGAAATTGGAATGGAGGTAAAAAACTTTGGACGCTCATCTATTACTTTAAAATGTGAAGTTAGGAATATGATGACGCGTGAAACTATTATTACAGTCGAAGATATAATTATGGTTAATTTAGGCCCAGACGGAAAGCCAAAACCACATGGTAAAACTAAAGTTGAGTTTGTTAGCGATAGGTTAAAAGAGTAAGTTACTCCCTCAACAACTGTTGAATTCTACTTTCCAAAGCACGTCCAGAAATCTTCTCACTGGCAATATTTCCGTTTTTATCTATTAATAATTTAAAAGGAATAGATTCTACACCATATCTAAAAGCAATGCTTTTGTTTTTATCAATTACATGGTAATCCCAAGTTAAGCCGTCTATAGCAATGGCGTTTAACCACTCTGCATCGCCTTTGTCTTCACTAACACTTAAAATCTCGAAACCTTGGTTTTTATATTTTTTATGTAGTGCTACAAGATTTGGGTTTGTAGCACGACATGGAGCACACCAACTTGCCCAAAAATCGACTAAAATAACTTTTCCTTTTGGTATAGATTTTAAAGAAATAGATTCTCCATAGGGATTTAAGCCACTTATTTTATAAGCTTTTGGTCTATATTCTTCCTTGAAATTTTCTTCAATTTTCTTAATAGCTACAACGGGTAAGCGATCTTTAACTTTAGCTTCTTTTAAAAGGATTAAAGAATCTAAAGACCTAGAATACTCAAGATCTTTTATATTTTGAGATAAACCATTGTATAAATTTCTAAGTGTTTTTGCATTGTAAGTATTAACATTATCCTTTACTAATAACGCAGCGACGTAAGAGTTAGAATGTTCTTTTATATAAGTTTCAATATAATTGTTTTGTTCTGTAAATAAGACTAGGCGATCTTTTTTTAATTTCTTAATATTTTCTGAAGAAAAATTACCTCGCAATCCATAATATAATGCCATGCCTTTATCTTTAAAATCTGTCATTTTCGACGTGTAGTCTAAATATTCTTTTTGAACAGTAGAGGTGGAGCTAACAGTCGAGTAATCGATACGTTTATTTAAAAATAAATTAATTTCTGAAGCATCTACTAATAAAGTATAGCCTTTGTTTTTATTTCGCATTTCAGAAACACGATAGATAGATGGTGTTTCAGCCAAACCTTTAAATTGAAATTTTGAATTGTTAATTGTCGTAGAATCTACTAAATTAAAAGTTTCATCATGAGCTTTAAATAAATAAACATAAGTATTATTTGCTGAAAACGATGCGCCTTTAATTAAAAATTCGTTTTCTAGTAGCGTAGGCGTTTTTGGAGTATCAGTTTTAGTTAAAACAGATAAATTATTATTATTGGTTTGGTGATTATTTTCAGAAAATTTATCACATTTAAACAATAAAAAACAAATAATTACAATAGGAAAACGAGGGAAATTAGACATATATAAATTAATTAATACCGTTATATTACAATATTATTTAAGATTTAAATTTTTAAATACATTTAGTTGTCAACAGGAAATAAACAATCAGGCTAAAGGTTTTAGATATTTTTTATCAACATAAAAAGTTCCAAAGGGTATTAAAGAACCCAATAAAATAATAATAAACGTTTTAGAATCCCATTTATAAGTAGTCCTTAAAAAAATCGCTAAAGCAATGTAAGCAACAAATAGTAAGCCATGAGGCATGCCAAGTAACTTTACAAAGTCTTCGTTTCCACTTGTTTTTTTGTATATCGATGCTGCCATTAATAATATATAGGAAACACCTTCTAAAAAGGCTACAATTCTAAAAGTTTTAATCATAATTATTTAATTCTAAATTTAGATTACAAAGTTAACAAACGAGATATTAATCATCTATTTTAATACATATCTTTAACAAAAATCAAAATTTAAAACCGTGCAATTATTAAAATCATCGTACTGTTTAGTGTTTTAATACTAAAAATAATTGTTTGAAAACTAATAAAGTTGAAGAAAATTTAAATACTAAAGATTTTTCTAAAGTTGAAGTAGAACTTACTAAAAATAAGATTTTATAGAGCCTTTTAAAGTATTGGTGCTAAAATAGGTACATTTAAAAATATAAAAAATATAATTTATCAAAAATTTTTACAGAAGACGATTAAAAGAAATATTAGAACATTATAAATCTATAATTAATATCTTAGTGAAGAAGATAGGGATGTATGGAGTTTTAGGAGATAAAGCAACACAGTTTGAAGAAATAAAAAATTTAGAAAAATTAATAATTGAACTTGATATTTATGGTAATAAATTATAAATTTAAAACTTTGAAAACTAGTTGCCTATACTCAATAATTTAACTTTAAATTATGAATAATAAGTTGCATCTTTGTTATAATATTTTTAAATTTTATAGACAATTTTAAATATCAAATAAATGAGAAACATTTTAAAAAGTACTATTTTAACTGCAGCATTATGCTCTGTACTATTGGGTTTTTCTCAAACTGAGTTACCAATACAACCAATTGAGGATGTCAATCCAATTGCAGAACTTCAAAATCAAGATTTACAGAATCTTTTACAAACTGAAATTTACAAAAATATTAGATGGAAAAGCCTTATAATTAATAAGAAAATGTCCATTGCCATTGTAGATTTAACAGACAACTGTAATATTAAATATGCTGGATTAAACGATAACCACATGATGTATGCAGCAAGCTTGCCAAAAATAGCTATTTTGCTAGCAGCTATGGATGCCATAGATAAAGGTGAGTTAAAAGATACAAAAGAGGTACGAAAGGATATGCGTTTAATGATTAGCAAGTCTAACAACCAAGCTTCCACACGTATGATCGATCGTGTAGGTTACAATAAAATTGAAGCTGTTTTAAGAGCCCCTAAAAACAAATTATATGATGAAGAAGTAGGCGGTGGATTATGGGTAGGAAAACGTTATGCAGCGGGAGGAAAGCGCCATCCAGACCCTATGAAAGGACTAAGTCATGCAGCAACCACTAAACAAGTTTGTAGTTTTTACTACCAATTGGTAATGGGTAATTTAGTAAGTACTGAGCGTTCTAAAGAAATGTTAGATATCATGAAAGATCCTGCGTTACACCATAAGTTTGTTAATACATTAGATAGAATTGCTCCAAAAGCAACCATATATAGAAAATCTGGTTCATGGAAAAACTATCATGCAGATTCTGCCTTAGTTTGGGGACCAAAAAGAAAGTATATTATTGTTGCTTTAATAGATAATAATTTAGGAGAACAAATTACTAGAGATTTAGTAGTTCCAATTGAAAAAGTTCTAAAAAAATCTCGTTCTTTAGCAAAAGTTTAATATCTAAAGTTTTAGTTGCCCTTGCTAAAAAAAATATTTAATAAAACATTTGGACTAAGAGATGGCGAAATATACATCTCTTTTTTAATGCAGTTTTACATCTTCTTAATTATAACTGTATTATTAATTGTAAAACCCACTGTAAATGCATTGTTTGTTAATCAACTTGGCGCAGACAGCTTACCTTATGGTTACTTATTAGTTGCTTTAGTAGCAGTATTAACCTCTATATTTTATAACAAAGCAGTAAAAGCGTATTCGTTACTAAATGTAACCATTGGTTCTTTAGTAATTTTTAGTTTAGCTTTTGTAGCGTTAAGCTTCGTACTCCATTTTAATAATCTTGGAAAAGCTATTTTATATTTTTATTATTTAAGCGTTTCACTTTTTGCAGTAATTGCGACTTCTCAATTTTGGATTCTAGCAAATATGGTTTATAATGCAAGAGAAGCTAAAAGATTATTTGGGTTTATTGGAGCAGGTGCAATAGCAGGTGGTGTTTTTGGAGGTTATTTAACAAGTATTATTGTGTCTTCCTACGGAAATAAATATGCTATATTACTGGCTTCAATTCTAATATTATGCTGTATTCCTGTAATAAAAAAAATATGGAATTTGCGTATTCGAAAAATGACAACTTTCGTAAGGAAACAACGTAAATACAACAAATCAAACATTCAAGATTCATCATTAAAACTCATTGTAAAATCTAAACATCTAACCTATTTAGCTTTAATTACAGGAATAGGTGTTATTGTAGCGAAGCTGGTAGATTTTCAGTTTAGTGATTTTGCTAATAAAGCTATTACCGATTCCGATGAATTAGCATCGTTTTTTGGTTTTTGGTTCTCAACTTTTAATGTTATAGCTTTAGTGCTCCAGTTGTTTGTAACTAACAGATTGTTAAGTCGCTTGGGTGTTTTATCTACATTGTTAGTTTTACCTTTAGGCATCGCTTTAGGGAGTTTATTATTTTTAACCTTTCCAGAATTATGGGTTTTAGTTATTATAAAAGGCATCGATGGTAGTTTTAAGCAATCTTTAAATAAG
>Ga0114957_1001743_pt1 | contig 22629 bp, 18 predicted proteins | sample BantaG_FD_87175 | JGI IMG/M metagenome (GOLD analysis project Ga0114957, IMG submission 87175) | Marine algal microbial communities from Bantry Bay, Ireland - BantryBay_4 metaG | ecosystem: Host-associated > Algae > Red algae > Unclassified | place: Bantry Bay, Ireland | collected 2014-11-21 | reverse complement strand
GTTAAAATAATGATTTTTCTCTTATAACTTCTAAATATCTAAAACAGTTAGAGTCCTAAATAATAATTGGTTAAGTCATTACACGCATTTTTTGATCGCTACCCAATATGCGGATAGTCACTTTTCTTTAGTTGCTTCTTTCCGAAAAGAGCAAAAGCAATTTACATTTTTACAAGTGTTTTATTTGTTTTTTGGAAGTCTTCATTTTCACAGCCGATGTTTGATTTTATTCACTTCTATAGAATTGGGATTGATCGAGTAGTTGACTATTCAGATTTGTTGGCACTATTAAGTTTGCCATTATCTTACCATTATTTAAATACAGATTTTAATTTGATTCTAAAAACGAATAGAATACTCCAACCTATGATCATCGCCATTTGTTGTTTTGCCTTTATCGCAACATCAATGCCGAGGAAATTTATTGATTATAATTATAACTCTAATTATGAAACAGTGCTAAAGATGGATATAAAGTCTGCAGAAAAAAAACTACATCTATATGGGGACTATCCAGATAAGAACTATGGCTACCAGATTGGACTAGTGGACCGTGATATTTGGATAGATACAAAGGTCAAGATTACCGAAACAGATGATGGATACTTGACAATTAGCTTAGACAGCATTTTTAATTCCACTATTGGGGCTAGTAGTCGAAATATGCGAACCAACAAATATGACAAAGAGGATGAAATATTTGCCAATAATTTAAGCAGAGAGGATATTGAAAAGTTATTTGAAGCACAGGTCAAAGAGCAAGCGAATAGGTGATCTGCTGAAGTCTAAAAACTAATTACTCCTCCTTCGCCCAACGAATACAATTCGCAAACCCATGCGCCGTGCGCTGATGTACCATATCCAAAGCATATCCATTTTCATCAATCTTGCCTTCAGATATATCTCTAAGGTTATATGCCACTTGCTTAAATTGACCAATCGCTTTCTTGGGTGGATCTTCCTGTTCCTCGAGTCCTGCCACACATTCGTGCATGCGTATAGCCGCGGCTAGGATTTCTTGTTTTTGAGTTTGTTTTACTTCTCTGAAATTTCGATCACCTGAACTCTTTGGTAATTCCCACAATTCTTCTTCTTGATTCACAAAAAGGTTGCGAGCCTCTATCACTTCACTCAATTCTTCAGCAATAGTACCCAACTTGGGAAATTTTTCGCTTTTGGATAAGTTAGCTAGTTCTGGTATTTCGATAGTATCGTGTTTCTTATCAACGCTTCGATTATCTTCAAAATCATTGTAGGCGCTCAGTACATTTCGATAGGCCTTGTTGCCATAGTACTTTTCTCCTAAATAACCTAGGTCGCCTCCTTTGTAGGGTAGAACACGAATTCCTGTTTCAATCATTAATTTTACATCGTCAGTAATTGGCTCAGTAGGCTCTATGGGTTCAGCAACTAATTCCTTTATAGGTTCTATTGTTGTAGCCTCTTGACTATCAACTTTGGTTGATTCACATGAAGAAGAGATTAATACAATTAGTACAAGTAGATAAGCAAAATTCGATTTTATTAGACTTTGGCTTGGCCAGATTTTATAGAGTGTACTTCCCATGTGTATTAGATTTAATTCCTTTCTTATACGCACTTTTTGTGTTTATGATTCTAATATGAGGGCGATTAGCTATCCTACTTGATCCTCTTCCTCGCCCCCAATATCTGACCTTGCACCTCATACAACTCCTCAACATCCTCGTCTGTGGCAGAGTTCATGACTATAATTAATGCAAAATTGTACGTAGTAGAAATCAGCGTATGACAATAATATGTTCCCGCAGAACCGTCATGAAAAACAAGATTTCCTTTATCATTGATCTGATTGCCCCATCCATAGCTATAATCAGCTTTATCATAAAATAGCTTCTTGTAAGAGTCTTTGCTGAGTGTAGAATCCTTCTCCAAAAACCCATTGATGTGAATCTGAATAAACTTTGCATAATCTACGATACTCATAGACAAGTCTCCAGCGGGTAGAAAATAGTCTGGCAGCTTGTATTCATCATCCGGCCCCAGCGCTTTCAAATTTTTCTTTTCTTTGATATGTCCCCATGGTTGACTGATATTTTCTTTGTTCGGAAAACCAATAAAGTAATCCAAGTCTAATTCCGTGAAAGTCTCATCCAATAATTCTTCATAAGATTTACCCGATGCTTTCTCCATCATTAGAGAAGCTATCAGCAATCCTCCATTGGAATACTCCCCTATTTTTGCTGGCTTCTTGCTCATGGCGTACTTGGCAAAGCTCAGCCTCTTGTCCGTCGTAGTTCCTGCAAAAGTTGGAATCTTATTGACAGCCATTCCTGACGTATAAGGCCTGATACCCGCATTATGACTCATCAAATCTCCTAAGGTAATGTTGACATAATCACTTCGTATCTCCCCATTCAATTCTGGAAATAAATCTACAAATTTGGTGTTTAATTTTATCCCGCCTTTTTCGATAAGTCGAAAGGCCAAAAAACTGGTTACGGCCTTTGTATTAGAGCCTAGATGATATTTATCGGTGAGTCTTACAGGTTCATCTGAATCATTCCTGACTACGCCATCGATACCATAAAATGTAGCATCCGGCTGTATGTAGGCAACAGCCATGGATGGAATATCGCTATGATTTATCGTTGCGGATACCAAACTATCTAGAATTGGATTCTCTACTTGACTAAAGGTTGGGGTCATAAATTGGAACAAAATTATGGCAGTCAGTAATTTTCTCATTGCTTTTGTTTTTAGATTAGTTGATACATAGTTACAACTGGATCTAGTTTATCTGTTTAGTAATTAGATGAAGTACTCTGATAAAACGACGAACATCAGCAAATGAGAAATATCATTGATATTAGACGGTAATAATATGACTCCTCAATGTACTCAGGCTACTCTCCTCTCTTCTGAATTTCTTTAATGAGCTCCCTACTCTCCCGTTGATAATCAATAAGAAAGTTCACATAGTTTTTAGTATTAAGAAGAGAGAAGGTAGCCAGACGGTTTTTGTAGCGAGGATCGCTCAGAAAATATTCAATAGCCTCTCTGTTGTACTCGCCATTTATATAGGAGAGATACCAAGGCTCTTGTTCGATTTCCATAAGGCTGGTTATTGCAAGATCACCCAATCTAACGCCTATATCTTCTAGCAATTCTGAATATCTAGAATAAAGTTCAAGAATTTTGAAGCTTAAAGAATCTTGCGAATCACCCAAGTTGTTTCCGAAACCCTTCAATGCATCGTGTCCTTTTTGACTCTGAGTGAAAGGTGAGTATCTTAAGTGCAAGGCTTGACAGGGATAGCATTCTAAATAATTTTCCTCAGTAATGGTATCTATCGAGACTAAAGGCACTTCTTGGGCTAGCACCTTTTGGATAATGGAGTCCATAATCCTATCCTCCTCTATCTCTTGAAAAAGAAATACGCTATCTCTAATGAGATCATTTTCTACCGCCTTATAAATGGCTTGAAGCTCTCCTGCGTGCTTTCGTTTTTCATTGGCATTGTTAATACTGACAGCGATCAATATCCCTATGGTGACAAGCAAGATCTCTCCGATAGCGTACTTTAGATAATTAAATATCTTACTATCGCGGATTGCATTTATTCGAAATTTTCTGAAGAATTTTGGCATTAGATGTCGTTCTAGTTTCTAATAAAGATAAGTTTTTTTCAATAATGCACCTCCATCATCATTAGTTCTACTTTTGGACAAGGGATCGAAAGGGCTTGGTCCCGATTTTTTTAGGGACGGGAGCGAAGCGGACCCCGATAGAGCCTGGTGCCGAATTGCAGCCTAGCCTTTCGGGCAAGCATCGGCATGGCCCCAAATCGAAATTAAGAAAGTTCGGTCATTTAGTAGGAATAGGATTGACTTGCTTTGCCTTTTTGATAGGTACAGCGATACACTTCTTTTCCATGTAGGTCATCATCTCTTCGATAAGATCTCGTGTCTCAGGATCAACTTTGTCTAGTTGCTTTTTGAATACAACGTTGAGCGCCTTTTCTTTGACGGCTTTGATCTCTACTGGGATGTGGCTAATGTCTCTTTCGATCTCACGCTGACGGTATATCTCTTTGAACTCCGTAACACGCTCCGCCAAAATTTCTTTTACCTTAGCGATTTCGTTTTTGCGGAAGGCGAGGTTGTCAGCGGCAAGCTTCTTGAGGCTTTCGATCTCAATAAAATTGATGTCATTGTCAGCCAACACTTCTGGATGGATATTGCTGGGAACTGATAAATCTACAATAATTTTTTGATCAGATTCGCCTTGGAGCATTTGAGTAAATAGCGCTTGGTCTACAAACTTCTCCGTTGAACCTGTGCAAATGATCATAATATCAAACCCTCCTTTGAAAGTAGATAAAGCGTCTAGGGTATATCCCTTACCGTGCAATCTATCTGCGAGTGACTGAGCGTTGTCTAGTGTACGATTGAAAACAGAAACTTTTTTGATGAACTCGTATTTTTTGAGAAAATTACTCATCAGAATATTGGTCTGCCCTGCACCGATTACAATAACTCTAGAATCGTGCTTGGGTGATGCTTGGAGTAACTTCTTGACGGCCAAGGAAACAACCGATACTGGCTTCTCGCCGATGCGCGTATTACCATAAACCATCTTGGCGGACTTGACAGTCATCTGCATTGCGATGCGCAATTTGTCACCCGTGATCTCGAACTTACTTTTACACTTATGGTAAGCTTCTCTGAGCTGTCTTAAAATTTCACGCTCTCCGACTACTAAACTATCTACTGAACTGGCTACCTCATATAAGTGGTGAATAGCCAACTCATCTTCATAATATTCGATGGACTGATTGAGCGATCCCGTCATGTGCCGCAGCTTATCATTAACGGCGAAGAAAAAAGCATTGATGTCTATCGCCTCAGGTTTGTACATAAAAAATAAGATACGATTGCAGGTGTTGAGATACATCAGCTCTTCAATACCAAAATAGACTTTGATTTTTCTGAGCTTATGCTCAAGCACTTCATCGTCTGGGGCATCTATCAGAAAGTCTGCGATCTGGTTGATGTCGGCAGTCCGATGTGTAACTGTAAATAATTTATATCCCTGTAGCATACACAATTAGGCTGACTACAAATTTACCTTGATCGTCTTGCAATTTTGTCACACACAAGTAATAGTACAGGTATGGAGAGCATAACTAATGACATGACCATTGAAAATCCGCAATCTCAAAGGGGCTTTTGTACGGGCCTTGATAAGAATAATGCCACCATTCTGTGCGGATATGCTTAAAACCAAATTGAGCCATTGTCTCTCTGAGTAGCTTACGTCTAGCCAGTATTTCTGGATCGTGTCCATAGTAGTCATGGTGCGCCTCACGGCCAAAGAAATCAAATTCTGAGCCCATATCTAGGGAATCCCCTTGCTCATCTATGAGGGTCACATCCACGGCATATCCCCGATTGTGCATGGAACCTTTTTTAGGTGGGGTGACATAAGTGGCATCGGGCATCTTAGCCCATAATATTTCTTGCACAGACTTAGGTCGATAACAGTCTAGTAATTGAATATGGTAGCCTGAAGCGATCAACTTGCTATGTACCATTTGAAGAGCCTCCGCTGCCTCAGGACGCAGAAAGCATCGCGGACAATCATACATCTTCTCTTCTACAAAATTATTGCTTGTTGCGTAGCGCAAATCGACTGTTAGTCTATCATCTAAGCGTGTCAACTCCGTCCATAAAGCAGTATCATAGTCAATAGCAGTAGGCAAACTGGACAACTGTTTTGTCAATGTTGTTGCCGTTGTGGAGATGGGACTGATAGGAGTATTATGTATTTGTGGCAAGGTATCCTCGAACAGCGTATTGCTAACTGTGGTAGATGTCGGCTCTGTACAAGACAAAGCCAGCAAGCAAAAAGCAAAAAGTGCTGTGACAATCTTAATGACCAAAAATATCTTTTAGCGCTTTATGCAATTGAGGACCTCTAAGTTTATTGGCAAGAATCTTACCTTCTTTATCCAAAAGTATAGTATGCGGGATGGATTTGACAGAGTACATTTGTGCCACTTCGTTTTGCCAGCCTTTGAGATCGCTGACTTGAGGCCAGGTCAATTTATCTTTCTCAACCGCTTGGATCCAACGATCTTTGCCGCTATCCAAACTCACCCCTAAAATTTCAAAACCATCGCCTTTGTATTTTTTGTACAATTTGACTACCGATGGATTTTCTTTTCTACATGGTCCACACCAACTGGCCCAAAAATCAATAAGTAATACCTTACCTTTAAAATCAGAAAGTTTGACTTCATTGCCTTCCATATCCATCATTGCGAAGTCAGGCGCATCCGCGCCAATCACGAAACTTTGCGCGTTTTTTATCTGCTTCTGTAATTTCTGAGCGCTATCAGATTTATTTCCGTAGGTATCTAGATACTCCTTGGCATATGTTACAAACAGTGGTTTTTGCTGAGAACGTAAGGCCGAAAGAGCGCCTCCCAAAGCCATTTTTCTTGAATCTGATTTAGCGTCCATTTTATTCAGATTAAAATCTAAATACTTTTTTAGCATCTCATCATTCACACCACGGACTCTAGAAAGAGTCGTCGCATATTTATTAAATACGTCAAACAGCAAGGGCATATCTGCAAAGGCTTTGCTATTCAAATCTGCATTGGCAAAATAGTTATTCACATAATAAGCCAATTCATTTGGCGTTTCCATAGTACTATTTTGATAGCTATAATAAGTATACAGTCCAGCAACCTCCCCTAGCCACTCGCTTTTTGATTTTGATGATTCGACGAGGTCAAGTTTTTCTTTATCCAGTGAAGCGTACTCTGCAATAATTGCCTTCTTTTTTTCTTCATCATTTAGTGATTTAGCAAAACGAGTACCCAAGCCTTTTTCCTTATTAGAAAAAGATCGGATTTTATTCATCATCGTATTGTATTCGAAATTGAGCCCCTCTGGAGAACTTGCCTGATTGAAGCTTTTGCATGATCCTTTTAAGATTACTTGATCATCATCACCAAGTACCACACTTTTAAATTTTCCTACTTCGGGACCCACATATCGAAAGACTCGATCTTTGACTTTTACTTCAAATACAAAATCTCCTGCCTTATTTTTGGTAGCCGTTTGCTCTTTGACAAATCCCAATCCGTCAAATTTGAAAAGAAACATCTCTGCGTTATCGCTACAATTTGATGCTTGGACGAGAATTTCGACAGTTTTGGCATTCAAGTGTGTGCCGACAGTCGAAAAGATCAATAAAGTAAATATGAAAAGATAAAGTCTGTATGATGTATTCATGATGATAGTTAATTCTGTATGAGTATATACTCAGATTAATAACGAAAGATTAGTAAATATGATTACTTATTTTGTCGTCCAATTCCAAAACTCCTAATCTATGCTAATAAATCTAAAAATTCCTGCTCTGTAATGATTTGAACAGTTCCTATAGTGGTGGCTTTCTTTAATTTAGAGCCTGCCTTTTCGCCTACAACTAAGATATCCAATTTGCTGCTAACAGCACTAATATTTTTAGCTCCTGCCAATTCTGCCATCGATTGAGCCTCTTTACGGTTGACCTGATTCAGTGTTCCCGTGAATAGGATAGACTTCCCTACTAGGGGTGCATTCTCCGCAATTTCTAAGGGTTTGTCTTCCTCTGTTTGAGTCATATTAACTCCGTTTGATTCTAATTGAGAAAGCAATTTGACATTTTCAGGGATAGCAAAATAGGCCATTACATTTTTCGCTACTACGGGTCCGATATCTTTAATTTGGGTAAATTTTTCTTCGTCCCAAGTACTAAGGTCCATCACATGATTTATCTCTTGGGCTAATAGCTTAGAAGCTTTTTTTCCTAGATGGTGAATACTCAAACTGTGTAGTAGTCTGGAAATTGGATTTTCCTTTGCTTTGTCGATAGCTGCCTTGAGATTATTTATTGACCGCTGGCCAAAGCCTTCTAGTGTAGATATAGAGTCATAATCTAAGTCATAGATATCTGCAATATTCTTGATAAAACCTAGCTCATAAAATTTCTCAACAATGGACTTTCCGAAGCCATCAATATCCATTGCGGGTTTAGATACATGAAAGACCATTCTTTGTAATGCTTGTGCTTCACAAAGGGTGTTTGGACATCTCCAAGCCGCTTCACTTTCTTCCTTAATCAATGAAGTATCACAAGACGGACAGTTTTTTGGGAAGACTATTTTTACCTCCGATCCATCCCGCAAATCATCCATAGACTTTACGATGTAGGGAATCACATCACCTGCTCGCTCTACCAATACCGTGTCCCCTAAACGGAGATCTTTATTGACAATAAACTCTTCATTGTGTAATGAAATAGAACTTACCGTTACTCCTGCAAGTGCTACGGGCTCAATTTTTGCGACAGGAGTGACGGAACCGATTTTCCCAATTTGATATTCTACATTGATCAATTTTGATGTTGCCTGCTTAGCCTTAAATTTGAAGGCGATAGCCCAACGTGGATGATGGCTAGTGTATCCACACTGTTCTTGTAGCTGTAGATTATTTACTTTGATCACCATACCATCTATCTCATAAGGATAGTCATCCCGCTTCACTTCCCATTCCTTGACAAAATCAAAGACCGTTTTTATGTTGGGGCAAACTTTAGTTTCTTTCGCAGGAATTTTAAATCCTAATTCTCCCAGTAATTCTATGGTCTGATAATGGGTTTCAAATTGATCCATGACATTTTCACCTGCTGCATTTTCTGCAAAGCCCATCTGATAAATAAAGGCTTCAATACCTCGTTGAGCAGTTTGACTAGGATCCTTCATTCGAAGACCTCCAGTAGCTGCATTTCTAGGATTGGCAAATACCTCTAGACCATCTATTTCTCTCTGTGCATTAATTTTCTGAAATATATCTTTTCTAATCAATGCCTCCCCTCTTAGCTCTGCCTTAGCAATATCTTTACTTGAAAATGTAGCAGATAGCGGTATACTTTTCATAGTCCGTACATTTGCAGTAATCTGATCGCCTTTGACCCCGTTTCCTCTAGTGGCACCACGGGCAATTTGATCCTCCTCATATACCAAAGCTATAGAGCCTCCATCAAATTTGGGCTCTACCACGTATTCGATATTATGCTTTTGATCTATTCCTGTCAGTTTTTTGATGCGCATATCAAAATCCTCTAAATCCTCTAAATTGTATGAGTTGTCTAGCGAGAGCATCGGTACAAGATGTGGAACCGTTGGAAACTTACTGCTTAGATCTGAACTCACACGCTGAGTTGGTGAATTAGTTCTTACTTGATCAGGATGTTTAAGCTCAAGGGTTTCAAGCATCTTAAATAATGTATCGTATTCTTTATCACTGATGACTGGACTATTCTGAACTGCATATTTCCATTCATGAAAATGCAGTACTTTTATCAATTCTTGAATCTGCACCTGCTCATCCAACTCTTGTTTTCCATTCAAGTAAATTTTGCTCAGTTCGTAAAGTGCCTTTGCGTCCATATCTCTTTTGTGTATAGTTTATTCTAAATCTAATTCGAAGCGAACGTATTTTATCGTTTTTTTGTCAGCGAGGTGCTTTCTTTCATAATAGGTTTGAAACACCAAATCTGGATTCGGCAATTCTGATAAACTATAGATATCATCGTAGTGCTCAATAATCCTTGCCTTCTCATACGAACCCAATGATTCGAGTGTAAATTCATACAACTCTGGAGAATCCGTTTTTAGATGAATCTGATTTTGTGGGTGCAAGAAATTTAAATATCGATTCAAAAAATTATGTGAAGTAAGTCTTCGATTTTCTTTGCTATCTCTGAGAAAGGGATCTGGGAAAGTAATCCACATTTCATCCACCTCTCCTTTTTCAAAGAAGGAAGAAATACTTTCGATACGAGTCCTAAGGAAAGCAATATTATTTAGATCCTTATCAAGTGCATGTTTTGCACCTTGCCAGATACGAGCTCCTTTTATGTCCACTCCAATAAAGTGAGTGTCTGTATATTTTTCACCTAGAGCTAGAGTGTACTCACCGCGACCACAGGCTAGCTCTAGGCAGAGCTTAGCTTCTTTTTTAAAGTGGTCTTCATTCCACTTGCCCTTCATGATCAATTCCTTTTGCTCACCGTTTTGCAAATGCGGATGTAGGGGATGGAAGTTTTCGTAGACGTTGGGAAATCGCAGAATATCCGCGAACTTTTTAAGCTTATTTCGCTGGCTCAATTGATTTGTAAAACTAAGTTAGTTAATAACCCAAAGGTAATATTATTTGATTGAAAATAGAGAGACATACACTATGAGCCCGCTCTGAAAACTGACGAATTGCATAAAATGGAATATTTTGGATTAGATTTTTGGTTTTCGAAATTCAATGATGTCTGTGTGACAACTTGTTGGCGTGCCTGAACATCAATTAAATGATGATATGAAAAATATCACCAAAAGAAACAATTTTGTTTTTGTGAATTTTCGGAGTAGACTCACCATTTACACTTGAAAGTAATATCCTATACACTTCAGAATGACAGTTATTTTTTGGCAAATTTTCTTAGCTAAATTTCGATAACTCTGATGTTGAATGCATTTAGTAGAGATTGACGGATTTTGTTAATTCCTGCCTAGAAAGAGTCGGACAAGTGTCCCTATTCTGGACCCACAGTGACAAACTGTAGGTCATCTAACAGCTCCGTAGGTATCGTCTATTCGATGAGCCATTCTTTGGATAGCGTCTATGATATTATCCAATGCAGGAGGATAATCCACATATTGTACTCTTCTATCATCTTCACCCCAAATTGAGATCGTGACTACCTTTTTACGGTTCCCGTAGGCTATAGCTAAACGAAGCGGAATAGGGGTTGGCGAATCTGCTTTCCTTTTTTGACAAATAGAAGTATTGCAATCATAGATTCGATCAAAATCAAAAAACTTTTGCTTAATAATATACTCTGCAAAGTCTTCTAATTCATCTCTTGATATATTCTTTTTTGTTACTTGTAATCCATTGCTTACACTTTTGAATTCTTTAATCAGTCGACCGTCACTCTTTATGTGAATATAGTCTCTGATCACAGGATCAATACCACCATAATAACCTCCACCTATCAATTCAATATTGATATATGTTTCTGCTACCTCTTTTTTCTTCCTAGACTTATTACTCCTCTTACGTTTACTTGCCCACCACCGCTTTTTATTAAGTTTGGGATTGACCGCATCTACATTGATATCCGGCAACTCATTTGCAGGCTTTATGAAGGGAGCCTCATCAGAAGTCACAGAGATAAAATGGTATTGATAAGTGCCAGAGCTATTAGGCTGTTTGAATTCTAAAATCAACTTGTCACTATCGATTTCAGCAATCACGAATTTATTAATGTGCTTAAATTTATAAAATAATTCATCATCATTGATAGACCAAATCCCTTTTTCAAATTCTCCATTTAAGAACTGCTCGTAGGTGTAATCATACTTGAAATACAGAAAAAATTCGTAGTCCTCATCAGCCTGATGGATAATAGTATTGGACTCCAAATGCATAGCATAAGTGTATCGCCATTTAGTTTCTACAATTTTGCGCTCATCTACTGAGAAAAAGGAAGGCCCTTTATCAACAGCTTTACCTTCTTCCTGCCCATGCCCAACGAGAGGCATGAGAAAAAGAAAAGCAAATAAGCACAAAACGCTAATCTTCATATGATTTATTTCGAGTTTGTAACTTTATAGAGTATCAAAATCTGTACCCAAAAGTCAAAATCAGGTTATTTGTAGTTATATCGCTAAAAATTTGTTGAGAAAACTGATTAGGGCTTGTATAAGGGCTGTAACTTTCAGTAGATGAAGTATTACGAAAGGCAAGGTCTAGATATGTATTTTCACCCCTAAAACCTGCCCCTACACTGATCACATTCCTAGCATCTACCCCTTCATCGAATGGAGATCCAAATCTCCCATAGCCAGCTCTCAATCTGAATTTCTTGATTAAATACTCTGCACCTATTTTAATATTCAAAGCACTAGTAAACGAACTCTCAATATCGGTATTGACCGCATCCTCTGCCGTTCTTAGGCCAGGGGTATTGCCATTAGTAGTGAAATTATATTTCTGGCTGCTATAATCTAAATACTCCACATCTAGTGATATAAATCCAAATTTTTTCAATACCACAGAGGCTCCTCCGCTTATACGCCAGGGTGTCTTTAAGGCATAATTAAATTCTCCAGGAAGTGACATCCCTTCACCATCTATTAGAGCTTGAGTGGAAGTACCTTCGTCTTCAACGAAAAAATATTCCATAGAAGTATTAAAACTATCTGATAGGGCGTACCTAGTAGGAGAATGAACCGAACCGCCCAACCTAATTTCATTGGTAATCCTATATATAAATCCTGCTCTAAAAGCAGCTCCAATGCCTGAAGTGGTGATCGATTGATTATAGTTTAAATTTCTGAACAAAGGCACCGCGTTTGTATTACTATCGTCCTCTTCGTAGCTTCTAGTTTCTTCGAAACGAACTATAGGAAAAGAGCCCGCTATACCAACGTATAATTTGTGAGAGATATTTAGACCCATTGTAAAAGCTAGATCATTTACACCACCTATGGTAGTAATCGTTTCTTTCCTTGCTATAGATGCATTTTCAAAATCGAATAATGTACCAAAGGCATCTCTAAAATCAGAGGACCACTCAGTACTTTGATCACCATCTAGAATAAAAAGAGCCCCTGCATCAGCGGCGATACCACTAGTAAAGCCATCTAGTTCAGCATTCGTAAGACCTTGAGCATTTTCTTGGAACTCATTAATTATCGAACCTGCAGTAGTGCCTTCATACACTGTTCTACGACTAAAATTGGCAACTTTATTCAGGGAAATACCGAGGTTTAAAGCCTTCAACTTCTTATTATTATAACCTTTATAAAAAACAAGCCCAACATTTTCAATGCCAAATTTTGCCTTATTTTCAACAAATTGAGGACCATCATTCAATGTAGAACCAACTGAGGTAAATTGTATCCTTGGCGATAGGGTAAACTCGGATTTTCTGTAAACAGCTACTCCTGCTGGATTAAGGCTTAGCGACCCCATATCTCCTCCGAGAGAGCTCATCGCGCCACCTACACCGACCATTCTTGCTGTACCACTTGGTAGTAACTCACTGTACCTTAAAGCATCCGCTGCTGTTTGACCTTGGCTCAAATAGCTTAGACATATGCATAGAAGCCCCAGTAGAACATGTTTATTATTCATTTGTAAATATTTTGAGGATAAAAGTAAAAGAATTGTTTAAAATAAAATAGTGGATGAAAACACAACGCCTTCACCCACTATTTTTATGCTAACATTAGAATGTTAGTTGTATGTGTATTTCTTAGTTCCCTCTTCTTGAGGAGCTACTTCTAGAAGACCTACTTCTGGAAGATCCACTTGATCTACTTGAAGATGATCTCGATGGCGACACACTTCTAGATCGGCTTGAAGATGATCTCGATGGAGAATAACTTCTTGAGCTATTTCTTCTCGATGGAGACACGCTTCTTGATCTATTTGAAGATGACGATCTCGACGGAGAATAATTTCTTGAACTATTACTCCTTGATGGAGATACATTTCTTGAATTGTTACCTTTCGATGGTGAATAGTTTCTTGAGCTATTGCTTCTCGATGGAGTTACGCTTCTTGATCTACTATTAGAGTTTCTTGTTCTAATATCTCCACTATTTGAACTTCTTTGCTTGTAGATAGAAGATCTATCTGTAGAAGTCCTAGGAGTTGTTTTAGTTGTTCCTCTTGTAGCATCGCTTCTAGAAGAATTTCTGTTGTAAACGCCCTCTCTATTAGCTGATCTAGCTCCAGCGTTATTGTTATTTCTAGTAGTACCAGTAGTCCTAGTATTTCCTCCTGTATTACCTCCCGTACGACCAGATCCTATAACTCTAGGACCGCTATATATACCTCTGCTATTCGTATTGACAGCATTTCTATTACTATTTACATTGGTAGCTCCACCTCCATAGTAGCCTGGAGGACAATATGGATTGTACGAAGCACCTGCAAATCCACCGTTTCTGCCGAATCCACCAGCATTTCCAAAGTTCCCGTATGGATTACCCCAGTTATTATAAGGATTACCAAATCTTGGATTACCCCAGTTATTGTAAGGATTACCCCAACCATTATTGAAGCGGTTAAAACGATTGAATCTATTCCATCTATTCACATAGTTGTTACCAAAGCCTACATAAATACTTGTTCCTCCGTAAGGATTTCCGAAAGTGTTGAAATTTCTATAAAAGAAAGGATCGTAATATCCATAGTCTACATATACCGGATCGTAAAATCCAAATCCAGCATATGGTCTGCTGAACCTTCTAATTCTAGAAGTGTAATAGTAATCATAATCATCGTATGAGTTCGATCTAGCCTGAGGCTCATTTTCGTAATCATAGAAGTTGTTATCATAATCTTGGTCACTACCTTGATTATCATTGTAAGCCTGTTCTTCATACTGTACATCATAATCAGAATCGTCTGGATTATAATAGATGTCATCGTACTGGGCAAACATTACGCTTGAAAGGCCAATTGCTAGAAGCAAACTTAGGATTGAAATTTTATTGATTTTCATATTTAATTGATTTAAATAGTAATTCTGTAACTCTCTTAAAGATACAACTGTAATTTATTACTTTTGTCTCTAATATTATGTTAATAATAGATTAAAAAAGTGTCCTACATAGTTAAATAACATTAAAACACTCTTTCTGTTCTACTTTTAAGACTAGCATCGATCTTTATTGTCACAATATTTAGTCTGAAACCGTTGAATATTAAGACATTTTAACTAAAAGACGATTTTATTAGCGTTCACTTAACTTACACAAATTTACATACTTATATATGTCAAAAGTCATCACTTCTAGATCAGAAGACTACTCTAAATGGTATAACGATATTGTCAAAAGAGCCAACATGGCTGATCACTCTGCAGTGAGAGGTTGCATGGTGATAAAACCCTACGGTTTTGCCATTTGGGAAAACATGCGAGACCAATTGGATAGCATGTTTAAAGAAACAGGTCATGTCAATGCTAGCTTTCCACTTTTTATCCCCAAAAGCTTTTTAAGTAAGGAAGCAAAGCACGTCGACGGCTTCGCAAAGGAGTGCGCAGTCGTAACGCATCATCGTCTGATGAACGACCCAAATGGAGACGGTATTATAGTCGATCCTGATGCTAAATTAGAAGAAGAGCTGATCGTAAGACCTACTAGTGAGACTATTATATGGAACACCTACAAAGATTGGATCCAATCCTATCGTGATCTTCCACTCTTGATCAACCAGTGGGCGAATGTAGTCAGATGGGAAATGAAAACGAGGCTCTTTCTGAGAACTGCTGAGTTTCATTGGCAAGAGGGTCATACTGCACATGCTACATCTGAGGAAGCAGTAGATGAGACCATACAGATGCTTAATATCTATGCGCAGTTTGCAGAAGAGTACATGGCCATGCCTGTGATCAAAGGTGTAAAGACGGAAAATGAGCGATTTGCTGGTGCAGAAGATACTTATACTATTGAGGCGCTGATGCAGGATGCCAAAGCACTTCAGGCAGGGACTTCACACTTCCTAGGGCAAAATTTTGCTAAAGCATTTGAAGTAAAATTTCTCAACGAGAATAATAAAGAGGAGTTTGTATGGGCGACTAGCTGGGGGGTATCTACACGTTTGATTGGAGGCTTGATTATGACACACTCTGACGATGAGGGCCTTGTGCTTCCACCAAAATTAGCACCCACACAGGTGATGATTATCCCTATCCCTAAGCCTGATGACATTATCAATGAGGCAGTGGAGATGGTGATGAAATTACTCAAGGCGAAGGGTATTACAGTCAAGTATGACGATGACATGAAGAAGCGTCCAGGTTTCAAATTTGCTGAGCATGAGATGCATGGAATACCCGTCCGAATCGCGATAGGAAAAAGAGACCTAGAGAAAAATGTAGTCGAAGTAGCACGTAGAGATACAAAAGAAAAAACATCTGTGTCGATGGAAGGGATTGATGACTATGTAGTGCAATTGCTCAAAGACATTCAGAACAATCTTTTTGAACGTGCTAAAAAGTATCGAGATGATCATATCACAAAGGTTGACAACTTTGATGATTTCAAGTCTATTCTTAAAGAGAAAGGTGGATTCATTTCAGCACATTGGGACGGCACTTCTGAGACAGAATTAAAGATCAAAGAAATGACAAAAGCAACAGTCCGATGTATTCCTTTGGACAATCCGCAAGAAGATGGAGAATGCGTTCTTAGTGGTAGACCATCCAAGCAACGTGTGTTATTTGCGAAGTCTTATTAAATTATACAATAAACTACAACCAAATATAATGAGCTTAGAAAAAAAGTTGATGCCAGATCTCAAACAGGCGATGAAAGCAAAAGATCAAGCAGCGCTGAGAGGTATCCGTGCGATCAAAGCAGAGCTCCTCAAATTCAAAACCAGTGGTACTGGAGAAGATTTGAATGAAGATGCAGAAATCAAAATCTTGCAACGCCTTGTTAAACAACGTCAGGATTCACTCACTATATTTGAAGAGCAAGGGCGTGAAGATCTGGCTGTTGTTGAAAGAGAAGAGATCGCTATTATTACCAAGTATCTTCCGGCTCAGTTGAGCCCAGAGGAGTTGAAGGCTCAGATTCAGGCTATCATCACCAAGACTGGCGCGAGCAGTATGAAGGATATGGGAAAAGTGATGGGCATGGCGTCGAATGCATTTGCTGGCAAAGCGGATGGCAAGTCTATTTCTTCCGTCGTCAAGGAATTGCTGTCTTAGCTTTATACTGTTTTGGGCGTGCCCACAAAGCAAAAGAGCCTATCTTGCTATCGCGGCGAAGGCTCTTTTACTTTGCGGTCAGGCTATTCCGGGGTCCGCGTTCGCTGCCGTCCATCAAAGCAGGCCACGAAAAATACTGGCCTCCTATGCTGGACAGACTCCTATCGTCGTCTCCCTCTCTATCCTTCACGCTTAAATAAATGGATAAGAGTTGATAAATTTGCAGAATTCCCACGAGTAAGAAAAAGGACAACCAGAGAGTAACCGATCCCGATTTTCGGTGACGCGATTTCTGACTCTAGGACTGAAATAACAACCGCAATAATTAAATACGGAATAGCTTTAGAACCTCAAACAGGTAAAGGGTACCTCTATCAACTTGCTATCCACTTTCTCTTTTTAATTCAAATAGTGAGCAGAATAAAACCCAGGTAAATCATCTCTAAATAAAAAAGGGTCCCTCAAATACATGAGTGACCCTTTTCAATATTAGTTTTTATTATTACTTCTTTAGCGCATCTCTAATCTCAGCAAGTAAAACTTGATCTTCGGTAGGTCCTGGTACTGGAACATCGCCCATAGCTCTAATTTTAGCTTTACCCATCATGAACAAAACAAATCCGATGATGATAAGACTGATGATAGTATTCAACCATGCACCCCATCTAACAGCATTTTCAGCAACGTATCCTGCTTCTCCTTCTGTACCTACAGCTGGATCAAGTACAATTTTCATACTTGAAAAATCCATTCCACCAGCGAAGTGTCCTACGACTGGCATAATGATGTCTTGTACGAATCCATTAACAACAACACCTACGGCTCCTGCTAAAATAACAGCAATTGCAAAATCAAGCACATTGCCGGTCATGATAAAATCCTTAAATTCTTTCCACATAATTTAATTAAGTTTTAAAGTTAGTAAATCAATTATTTGTCTTGTAAAGTATAGACTTATTTCTATAAAATCACGTAAAAGTACTTAAATCAAGGCACTTATATATATATTCTTAAATGATATTAGTTTACAATTGAATTAAGCTGCCGTTTTATGTTTATTTTTGAGCTTTTAAGCCTTTTTTTTGATGTCGCAAACCCTCTTTTACAGATTAGCCCTCTCCATGATACCTCAAGTAGGTCCAGTTAAATTCAAGCAGCTGTTGTCAAATTTTGGATCCGCTGAGGCTGTCTTTGAAGCTGATAGCAAAACCCTTGAATCTCAAACTTACCTGTCCGAAGACAACAGAGAATCGATATTGCTCAAAGCACAACATCTTGCTGCCGAAAAAGAAATAAAATTCATTGAAGAAAATGCCATCCAAGTACTTTATCATGAAGACGCAAAATTTCCAGAACGGGTAAAGATATTTGAGAATGCACCTGCTATACTTTTTCATAAAGGCTCCGTAGACTTGAACCATCATCGCACTATTGGGATAGTAGGTACTCGAAAGACGACACCCTATGGTCAGGAAGTTTGCAAACAGTTTGTCGAAGAACTTCAGAAATATGATGTACAGGTTATCAGCGGCTTAGCGAATGGTATAGATAGTATCGCACATCGAAAAGCCCTAGAAGTAGACATTCCTACTATAGGTGTTTTAGGACATGGCCTTCAAATGATCTATCCATTTAATAATAAAAACTTGGCCGCTGAAATGGAAAAAGCAGGAGGATTACTCACCGAGTACACCTCCGATCAAGGACCCGATAGAGAGCACTTCCCTGCTCGAAATAAAATCGTAGCCGCCATGTGTGATGCCTTGTTAGTAATAGAATCCGCAGAAAAAGGAGGATCCCTCATTACGGCTAGATTTGCAAATAGCTATTGCAAAAAAGTATTTGCCCTCCCTGGTCGAAAAAATGACAGCATGTCCGCAGGATGCAATATGCTGATCAAAAACAAGCAAGCTGATCTAGCCGAAACCGCTGCTGATATTGCAAGAGTAATGAAGTGGTCTACACAATCTAAACTAGCACATATCCAAACCAAACTTTTTATAGAACTTGACGATAGAGAAAAAGAGATCCTAGGTGTGATAAAAAAGCTAGATACGCCCAGCCTCGACAGAATTTGCTACGAAACCAAGATTTTAAATAGTGAAATGGCTTCGCTTTTATTAAATTTGGAGTTCAAGGGCGTGATCAAGTCGCTTCCTGGCAAGAGATATATCCAGACTGCGTAATTCACATAAAATATTCTCCATGAAAAACAGCTTTATTTTACTGCTGATATTCCTAAGTTTTATAGGCTGTAAGCAAGCAGGGCCAAATATTTCAGTACCGACTAACTATGATGGAACATATAGGGCGGCCACCATGAGTATAGGAGGCTTCTCTAGAGGAAAAACAGCAAAGAGAGCCAAGAATGTCATTTTTCTTATTGGTGATGGGATGGGAATATCTCAAGTAAGCGCTGCTGCTATCAAAAATAACAATATACTATTCATAAAACAATTTCCTGTGATTGGCATTCACAATCCACAGCCTTTAGAAGGGCTGATCACAGACTCTGCTGCTGGGGCAACTGCCTTTGCCACTGGTGTCAAGACCTTTAATGGAGCGATAGGCGTAGCATCTGATAGCAGTGTCGTCGAAACTATCCTAGAACAATGCGAGAAAGCAGGAATGGCAACAGGCCTAGTCGCCACATCTACCATAGTACATGCTACACCAGCTTCCTTTATAGCCCATAGACCAAGCAGAAAACAATATGAAGAGATCGCGTCTGATTTCATGAAAACTGAAATTGATTATTTTGTAGGTGGTGGCAAAAGATATTTCGACCGTCGTTCAAAAGACGACAGAAACTTAATAGAAGAGCTTCAGAAAAAAGGATATATCGTAGACAACTATTTTGAAACCGACTTCATCGATTTAGAAATAAATGCAAAAAGTAACTTTGCATATTTTACAGCGGATGATGATCCTATCCCATTTAGTAAAGGGCGTGATTATCTTTTAGCCGCAAGTAAAGCAGGAATAAATTTTTTAAATCAGCATGATGACCCGTCTGATTCAAAAGGTTTTTTTATGATGATAGAAGGTTCGCAAATTGATTGGGGTGGACATGCTAACGATGCGGATTATGTTATTTCAGAATTATTAGAATTTGATAAAGTTGTTGGAGAGGCTCTACGTTTTGCAAAAGAGGATGGAGAAACATTAGTCTTAGTTACCGCAGATCACGAGACTGGTGGTATGGCTATCAACTCTGGCTCTACAGTAGACAGCTTGAAAATTAGTTTTTCTTCAGGCTATCACACCGCAGATCTAATACCTGTATACGCCTATGGCCCAGGCTCAGAACTCTTTGGTGGTTTTTACGAAAATACTGCCATCTACAATAAATTAAGATCTGCTTTGGGCTTCGATGTGAAGAAATAATGGTTTTGTATCCGATACTTTAGCTTTTGGGCATAGACAGAGTTGAAACCACAACAAGTAACCAACCTCTTATTTTAGACCTTATCCTGAAATTACCAAGATTTAATCCCCTAAAGAGGTTATTTATAATAGTCTAGGGTTTCAACTCTGGGTTGATTTAAGGCATAAACCATTTTCCAATGACGGCTTTTAAACCAGATATAGATTAATCCAGATAGCTGTAGCACAACTTGTCTCGACTTCTCTTGGGAGCGTCCTGTGCTTATTAAATATATATGACGATATAAGTCAATAAAATATAGAGATTAGATATGACCTTATTGCCCTGTCTACGTTATATAGGCATAAAAATAGCTCATTAATACACGAATAAAATCTTCCCATCGATGCAAAAAGTCATCAAAATCTTTATTTTACTTACCATCTGCCTAATCATGAGCAGTTGTAATGTCAAAGCTCAAAGTGTAGTCACCAAAAAAGATGGGGACACCAAAGCCATCAGACTCTACAAAAGAGGGGTGCAGTATATGAATGCTAGAGAACCTAGTAAAGGCCTTGCAGACTTTGAAAAGGCAGTAAAGCTAGAACCTAACTTTATAGATGCTCATATTGAAATCGGCGCATATTACTACTCTAGAAAAGATTATACAAAGGCAGAGATTAGCTTCAAAAAAGCGATCGCGTTGGACCCTAATTATTCATCCAAATTATATTATACTATTGCACTTTCTATCATGGAACAGGGGCGATATTCAGAAGCCGTAAAAAGCTTCGAGGAGTTTCTTGCTAAAGATAGTAAATATGAAAAATTAAACGCGAAAGCAGAAAAGCACATCGCCTCCTCTAAATTCAAGGCTGCAAATAATAATAAAAATGTTCCCTTTGATCCCAAACCACTTGGTGCTGGTGTCAACACTACCATGCATGAATACCTACCTAGTATAACTGCCGATGAAGAATCTCTGATCATCACGCGTAATGATGGCCGTCAAGAAGATTTTTATGTGAGTGAAAAAATTGATGGGGTATGGACGGAAGCTTTCCCTCTGACAAGCATCAACAATCCACAAACTAATGAAGGCGCTCAATCTATTTCGCAAGATGGTAAGCTTCTATTTTATACGGTATGTGAAGGTAGAAACGACTACGGAAGTTGTGATATTTACTTTGCGGAAGTTGTGAATGGAAGATGGACCAAAGCAAAAAACATGGGCCCATCTATCAACGGACCTGACTGGGATACGCAACCAAGTATCTCTGCTGATAAAAAAAATCTATACTATACATCAAAAAGAAAAGGAGGTGAAGGTGGATCAGACATTTGGATGTCTACTCGAGCAGCTAGTGGATCATGGGGCAAACCAGTGAATCTGGGTGCAGCGATTAATACGCCAGGTAATGAAGCCTCTCCTTTTATACATCCTGACAATCAAACGCTTTATTTCATGTCGAATGGGCATCCTGGTTTTGGTAAAGATGATATCTTTTACTCTCGTAGGAATGAAGATGGTAACTGGAGTGAGCCTATCAATATAGGTTACCCGATCAATACTGCAGAACAGGAAGGTTCATTTATTGTAAGCGCCAATGGTAAGACGGCTTATTTCGCCACGGATAGATTGAATAAAAACAACAGTAATCGTAATGATATTTATTCTTTTGAGCTCTACGAGGAGGCTCGACCACAACCGGTGACTTATGTAAAAGCAAAAATTATAGATGCGAAAACCAAGAAACCACTAAGTGCTAATCTTGACATTACTGATTTGAATGGTCAAAAATCTTATTATCAAGAGGTGGTAGATGAGCAGGGTATTTTTTTGGTGCCCTTGCCAGTAGGTAAGCAGTATGCTTTGAATGTAAATAAGAAAGGCTACATTTTTCACTCAGAAAACTTTGCTTTAGAAAACACAAATACTTCAATTGATCCTTTCTTGATGATCATTCCGCTGAGTAAAATTCCTCCAAGACCAGAATCCAGTGTAATAGTAAAAGAAGAGATAGTTCCATTTCCTGTGGTTTTGAAAAATGTATTTTTTGAGACCGCGTCTGCAGATTTGAAACCAATCTCTAAAATCGAATTGGACATGTTATATAATTTACTAAATGAGCAATCTGATCTTCGTATCCAACTCAATGGGCATACGGATGATGTGGGTAAGGATGAAGATAATATGGCTTTATCCGATGCCAGAGCCAAGGCTGTTTTTGATTATCTAGTTTCGAAAGGTATCAGTTCAGATCGCATGCGTTTCAGAGGTTTTGGAGAGACGAAGCCTGTTGCTAGCAATAATACGGAGGAGGGCAAACGGCAGAATAGAAGGACGGAGTTTCAGTTGATAAATTGAATGAAAAGTAAAGGTTTTGGATCTTCTAAATAAGACAGAAGATCTATCATGATTGCTCTCAATACAT
>Ga0114957_1001742_pt1 | contig 22635 bp, 18 predicted proteins | sample BantaG_FD_87175 | JGI IMG/M metagenome (GOLD analysis project Ga0114957, IMG submission 87175) | Marine algal microbial communities from Bantry Bay, Ireland - BantryBay_4 metaG | ecosystem: Host-associated > Algae > Red algae > Unclassified | place: Bantry Bay, Ireland | collected 2014-11-21 | reverse complement strand
TTATGTCAAGCTACATTGAGTCTTCAACCTAGACTGTAAAGCTATATTGAGCCAATAAAATTGACTGTAAAGCTATAGTGAGCCTATTTTTTAACTGTAAAGTTATTTTGAGACGATACACACGTTCGAGTGAGCTTCCCACTTCCCACTTCCCACTTCCCACTTCCCACTTCCCACTTCCCACTTCCAACTTCCAACTTCCCACTTCCCACTTCCCACTTCTCGCTTCCCACTTCCCACCTAAAAGGTAAAAACTTTTAAACAGGCACCTCCGCCTGAATAGCCTTAAAACTATCCGGATCAGCTGCCGCTAAATAAAAACGGTAATGCGGCGGACAAGTATTGATATCAAGCAAAGAGCCATTTTGCACATAAGGATAAATTTCATCGTAACGCTTCGTCTCATTATTGCTGATTCGGCGATAAATGTGCGTTCGGTTTATATCTTTCAAATCTTTGATTCCTGCGGCTCCCATCAATTCCACAAAACTATGAATGGTTTGCTTATGGAAATTTGCCACCCGAATAGCTTTGTCGCTGGGAACCAGACCTTTTGTCAATTCAGGATTTTGAGTAGCAACTCCAGTTGGACAATGGTTGTTATTGCATTCCAACGCCTGTATACAACCAATTGCCAGCATCATAGCACGCGCACTGTAGCATACGTCCGCACCTAAAGCCAATGCCTTAAAAATATGGAATCCGGATATGATTTTGCCCGAAGTAAAAATCTTAATGTCTTTTTTCAAACCAAACCCAACCAGTGCATCGTATACAAAAGCCAATCCTTCTTTATAAGGCATTCCAACGGAATTACTAAATTCCAAAGGAGCAGCTCCCGTTCCACCTTCACCACCATCTACTGAAATAAAATCTGGCCGAACTCCTGTCTTAATCATCGCTTTACAAATTGCGAAAAATTCAGATTGGGATCCAATACATAACTTAAAACCAACTGGCTTTCCACCAGATAAGTCCTGCATTTTTTTGATGAGTTCTAAGAGACCTACCGGCGTATTAAATGCTTTATGAAATGGAGGGGACAATACATCTGTGCCAGGCTCAACGCCACGTATCGCCGCAATCTCTGGCGTATTTTTTTTGCCCGGAAGAATACCACCATGCCCTGGTTTCGCTCCCTGCGACAATTTCAACTCAATCATTTTTACGTTTGGGAGTGCTACCCGATCTTTGTATAAATGCTCATCAAAATTGCCATCTTTTGCACGACAACCAAAATAACCGGTTCCAATTTGGTAAATCAAATCACCACCCGGTTCGATGTGATACGGACTAATACCACCTTCGCCGGTATTGTGTGCAAAGTTTTGTTTTTTCGCACCACCATTTAGGGCAAGCACCGCTGCGGCACTTAAGGAACCAAAGCTCATCGCTGATATATTAAACAAACTGGCTGCATACTTTTGTTTGCAATTTGGACCACCAACTATCGACCGTGGATTAAGGTTAAGATCCGACGCATCAATGGCGGCAATGGAATGGTTCATCCATTCATAACCATCGCCATAAACATCCAACTGAGTTCCAAATGGAGTAGTGTCCAGTTCATGCTTTGCCCGGGCATACACGATAGTGCGGTGCATCCGATTGATGGGGGCACCATCCGTTTCAGATTCTATGAAATATTGGTAAATCTTCGGGCGTAGTTTTTCCATCACATACCGACCCCTGCCCAATACTGGAAAATTACGCATGATCGCATGCTTTGCCTGGAGCATATCATACCACCCCAATAGGAGAATGGGGCCTAAAATGATCATTGACCACCAAAACGGGGGCCATAAAAAATAAGCTACTCCAACTACTAGGAGTAAAGAGATAATCGTGAAATAAATAAAATCGTTTCTCATGATTTTTAAACTTTGGATCAAGGTAGTTATTTGATTAAAAAAAATAACTATTCAGGCGGATAAAGTTTGATAGAAGGCCAAAGACGCTTGCCTGCCTGCAAATCCCACAGATCATTGAGCTCCTGGCCGGCAGGTCCACCGGGATCGGTGAGCTTTGTGAGAACAGAACAGGCGTTCACCATTTTAAAAATATAGAACTTAGATAGCTACCAGACTTTTTTATAGTTAAATATTTAAGGCAAATTCCCGCTTTATTATTAATTTCGTGAAGTGTTTTACGTTGAAGTTATTTTATTGCTTAGGATAGTTTCCAAAATCGGACTAACCAGACAATTTACTTTTTTTATGAAAAAAATAATAATTACCTTTTACAGCCTCTTCGTGCTAGCAGGAATAAGCTTTGCTCAACCGCAGACGGTGGGACTGTTTGAAAATGACTCACATGCTGAAAATGGCTATACACTTTTTAGCGTTGGAAATTCTACCTACCTTATTGATAACTGTGGCTTACTGATCAATCAATGGACTTCTCAATTTAACCCCGGTCTTTCTGTTTACCTTTTAGAAAATGGAAATTTATTACGTCCTGCCCGAGTGAATGGAGATTTTAATGGGGGAGGAATAGGAGGTCGGATTGAGTTATTTAATTGGGAAGGTGATCTGCTTTGGAATGCTAATTATGCGACAGAAAATTATCACCAGCATCACGATGTAGCTCCTTTACCGAATGGAAATTTTTTGTTGATTGCCTGGGAGAAATTTTCTCCCGTAGAAGCGATCAATGCAGGTCGTGATCCCGCTCTTACCTCTAATGCAGGCGTTTGGCCAGACAAAGTGGTGGAGATAGAAATGGAGGGAACCGATCAAATAAATGTAGTTTGGGAATGGCGGGCATGGGATCACTTGATTCAGGACTTTGACAGTAGCAAAGCCAATTACGGGGTCGTAGCAGATCATCCGGAATTGATTGATTTTAATTTTGCAGCAAGCGCAGGAAATGCGGGTCCCGCTGGTGGTGGTGGAAGTGATTGGATGCACTGCAATGGAATCAATTACAATCCTGAATTAGATCAGATCGTACTAAGTTCCCGACATCTCAGCGAAATATATGTGATCGATCACAGTACTACAACTGAAGAAGCCGCTGGTCATACCGGTGGAAACTCAGGTAAAGGGGGAGATATTTTATATCGATATGGTAACCCACAAGCTTATGATCGGGGCACCGCTATAGATCGAAAATTCTATAAACAACACGATGTTCAGTGGGTGCCTGCAGGTTACCCCAATGAAGGAAAATTAACCGTTTTCAATAATGGAAACGGAAGAGCTGGAGGTAATTATTCTTCAATAGATATGATTGACCCGCCAGTAGATGCTGTTGGAAACTATACGCTGAACGGAAGTGCTGCTTACGGCCCTGCGGATTTGTTTTGGACGTACGAAGCTGACCCTCCTGAGTCTTTTTTCTCAACAAACATTTCAGGAGCACAGGCGCTACCTAACGGGAACATTTTAATTTGCGATGGCAATGCACCTCGCTTCTTTGAAGTAGATTCGGATTTGGAAGTGCGTTGGGATTATATCCAACCACTTTTGTCAAACGGTACCCCAATTGCACAAGGTTCAACTCAACAGTCTGCTGATGTGTTTAGAGCAACTCGTTTTTCAGATGATTATCCTGCCTTTGATGGAAAAGATTTAACTCCTGGCAATCCGCTCGAAGCGGATCCTTTACCTTTTAACTGCGATTATTTTGATGGGCCTGTTAGCACAGCTGACTTTGCTAAAATTGATTTGAATATATTTCCAAATCCTGCGACTGGTCAGGTGATGATTAGCTGGGAAGGGGATGAAACTTTACAGGTTGCCGTCTATAATGTAGTTGGAAAAAAAATTGATTCGTTCTTAGCGCAAGGTGGCCTGACTGACATCGATACTTCTGACTGGGCTAATGGAACTTATTTCATGCAAGTTGAAGGTTATGGCGTTTCCAAATTGGTGATTTTTAATTAGAAGGCGAATGTGTATGCGAATGCGAATTAGAATTTGCCCGTTAACGTTAGAGGGCATGCTAACTCAAATGCTTGTTTCAATAAACAATAATCCCCTCATTCACATCACCCACCTCTTCCGCCTTCCCAGCAATATGCCGAAGGCCAGACAACCAGGCCAAAGCTGCTTCCACCTGATGCCAATTCTCAACTTTCTCAGCAAAGGGATGGGGTAACTGCTCCGCTAATAATTCGCAAAACGGTTCGAGGGCTTTATGTTTTACGCTCCATTCCCGACCAGCAGCTTTACAAAGCAAAGCTCCAAGAGCAGTAGGTAATGTCTCGTGAAAGGTCATCTTTTTACCATCATACTTTTCCTGGAGTTGCATAGCAGTTGCCGTTAACCGACCGATAGACATGGGTGATTTGGCATCCAGTTCCTTATCACATTTTCGAAAGAAAAAATCGTCTCCTTTGTTGAAGTACGCTCCCGGCAAACTTAGCGGCGCATCAATATAAACGGCCTTTGGAGCCAACTCCTTAATCATTTTTTCTACAAATGCATCGGCATCTTCCTGCTTAACGCTTTGCGCAAAATGTAGTTTTTTGTCTTCTACATAACAGATCGCAGTCGTTCCCGAATATTTAGATCCGTAGTCAATTCCTATATGCTTCATTTTATTATTTTTTAATTCCAATTCTAATTCCGATTCCCCAAAGCCCTATCTATCCCAAGCCCCACAAAAAATCCAACTCCTATAAACAAGGCGCTAAACGCCACCACTTTCCAGGCATCATTACCCATATGAGACGGTTGAACCATGCCACCAAACGTCCAGCTATACGACAAAAACGTAAGTGGAATACACAAAGCAAAAGTCAACCCATGCCGAAAGAAAAAATCGGCCCAGGCACGCTTGAAATTTTGATCATGCCGATACCAGCGATATACCGTGGCAATAATTATAAACGAACAAAGTACAATCGCCATCCCCGAGCTATTTCCTTCTATAACACCAATCCCACGCTCCAGTCCATGCGCCACGCCGGTAAAAATCGCAACATAGGAGCCATGTGTCCGATCCAGTCTGTCAAAAGCCACAAACCAACTCATCGCCAAAAAGAAGGCTCCGAATTGTATCCAGTGACTTAAGTCCTCATCAATCCAATAAATCTGATCATACAAAGCTCCTTCTTCAATCCCCAGATGAACCCGGGAGTAAATCTCAATGGTATTCGTGACATGTACGCCCATCCCAAAAAGATACAAGGCACACAGCAATTGACCAATCCGTTTTGTTCGAAGCCGCCTTAAGTTATAGCCGCCTTTCTTTTCCGGGAAGAAAACCGTCTCATTAATCTCGTTCATAGCGAACCACATCAAAGGACAATATACCAAGGTTTCAAACCAATGATTGGTGGTAATCCCATGCACGAGCGTACCACAGAGGCCAGAATAGCCAAGGACAACCCCAAAAAAGCCACAGGCAATTACTTTATAATGGTAGGCAAAACAGACAATCAGAATCCACCAAATGAGTTGGCGATCTAATTTATTTCTCATTTCGTTCTCAAGCATGTACTCTTCTGTATTTTGAGGCCGCAAGGTACAAATTTTTTGGAAGACGGATTACATCCCCTCCAAAGCCAACCGATCCGACTTCTTCATTCCTTTCACCACCATTTCATAAGAATGATCGACAAAAGAACGCAGCAAACTATCCCGAAGTCCGTCCTCACAAAGCACCGTATTCCAATGCTTCTTGTTCATATGAAAACCCGGTTGCACCTCCGGATGGCTTTCCCGCAATTCAATGGCATAATCCGGATCGCATTTCAGATTAACTTTCAATTCTTCATCATCAAGGGGCACAATGGCAAATATCTTATTCATCACCTTAAAACAAAGTGTCACATCATCAAACGGAAACTCTTCTGTGGCTCCTTTTTTCGAAAGACAATATGCTCTTAAATCTTCTACGTGCATTAAATTGGAATTTTATAGTAGCGTTTAATGGTCACTTTTAAGCGGATTTTGTTTGGAAGTATGCGCCATGCGAGACGGGTTTACCGATAGAAGAGATCCAGCATCCCTCACGCCAGCTCTGCTGGCCGTGACAATCATCCAACATCCAACATCCATCCAGATTTCATCATTAGAGTCATTAAACAACTTCTATATTAAGAATTGAAGACAAGTTAGAAAGAAGTTCAGAATTCTCTTACTTTTGAGCAGCGTTTTGACGAAATATATAACAGAACGCGTCAAGGACACAACAAATGAAGAAGAACAAAAAAAGGGTCGATTACATCATACTAGGGCAGGGCCTGGCAGGTAGCCTGCTTGCCTATTCGCTCATGGAAAGAGGTCAATCCGTCCACCTCTTTGACAACCACCATCAGGGGGCCTCTTCCAAAGTTGCCGCCGGATTGATGAATCCGATTACCGGCCGTCGTTTCGTGAAAAGTTGGATGATAGATGACTTATTTCCCTTTGCGGTGAAAACCTATCGGGCTATTGAAAAGGAGTTTGGAGTAGAAATTTATAAAGAAAGAGAAATCCTCAGAGCACTTTTTAGTGTCAAAGAAGAAAATAGTTGGGACGAACGAAGCGGGATTGACAGTTATGCACCTTACATGAATTCCAGTCCGGTGACGAATGGGATAGAGGCGATTGTACAAGCTCCATTTAGTTGGGGCGGATTGCGTGCTGCAGGGCAAGTCGATGTTCCAAAACTATTGCAAGTATTTCAAAACCACTTTCGTGAAAAAGGGATGTTAGAAGAAGAGCCATTTCAATACGATGCTTTAGTATCTGATAAAAATGGTGTCCAATATAAATCTATTCATGCAAAGAAAATCATCTTTTGTGAAGGACATCAGGCGCGTTTTAACCCTTGGTTTTCTGCCTTACCATTTGTACCGTCGAAAGGGGAGATGCTGGAAATTAAACTGCCGGATCATGAGTTAACATCCATTGTCAAACACAAATCTTACATCGCTCCATTGGCTGGTAAAACATATTGGGTGGGTTCTACTTACGAGTGGGATGACCTTTCTGAAAATCCCAGTGAAAAAGGGAGGGAGCTATTGCTAAATTCACTCAACAAAATGATGGCCGTTCCATATGAAGTGGTTAATCATTTAGCCGCCATCCGACCCACCGTAAAAGATCGACGTCCATTCATCGGAGCTCATCCCGACAATAAATCACTCCTGATTTTTAATGGATTGGGAACAAAAGGAACTTCTCTTGGCCCTTATTGGGCAAGTGCTTTTTGTGATTATATACTGGATGGAAAGGCTTTGGAGGTGGAGGTGGATGTGGCGCGGTATTTTTGACCCAGGCTCAGAAGTCCCTTTGGGCTTTCCGAACCTTAATTTTAATGACAGAATGGTTGTAGTTAATTCAAAATTATTCACGCCAAAAAAAACCTTCGACTTTGAGTTAAAGACACCTGTCCCCCAACACATCAAAACCCCACCAACTCCTCCAAAAGCGCATGACGCTCCTTATAATTCAATCGAATATCACTCACCAACGACACCGCTAACTGCTGCTGATCCTGCATTAGTAAATGCTCAATACTTTGTCGGACTTTGACAGCGGCGTGTCGGCCCAGGTAGTTATTTAAGTAGTTGTAAATCAATTTCTTATAAAGAACTGGTAAGGCATCTTTATAGGAATTCTGAAGCGTGTCGTAATACATTTTTAGCAAATCAAGGGACATGGATTTTTCAATAAAGGCGAACAATTCCCGGTCTAATTTTTCCTCCGCAAAAATTTTGGCGATGCAATTTCGGGTTTCAATATTAAATTTTTTAGCCTTCAAATCTTCCAACAACTGATCCCGGATTTTTAACCATTTTTTACCAGCATGAGACTTGATTAACTCGATATATTTGAAGTCATAATCCTTGCGAAAACAAACCAATGCCTGTTTGATTACTTCTTTCTTTTCGCGCAGTTGAATTGCTGATTCCAACAAGTATTCATGCAAGGAAAAGTCGTCTGCGGCTACCACATTTTTGGACAGACCATAAGCAGCTAATTGTTTTACTTTTTTCCAGTCCTTTTTATCAGCACTAAGTTTGATGGTACTCCGCAAAATTTCTTTTTCATTCATATTATGTTTCAAAAAGAAATCCAAAGCAGCTTGATTGCCTTGTAAATTAAGTACACTCATTCTGGTGTTCAAAAGGCCGGAACGAACCACTGCTTTCTTTTTTGCAAACCGTTCTTTCTCCAATTCATCAAGTATGGAGATGAAGCGTTCTTGCCGTTCACTGGTCTTCGACATTTGAAGCATTAGGGCTAAAAGGTCGGACCAGACGTCATTTAAATAATAAGCTGGACGCATACTTTCGACCACTAGAAATTCCCAAATTTCATTTTCTAGTTGCGGAGCAATATTACTATTAACCAGCTTTTGCAAAGACTGAAAAGACTGGGCAATTAATTTCGGTAACACGACATCGTCCTTTAAGGAGCCACAAAGTGCAACCACCTGAGCAATAATCGCAGTTTGACTTTCAAAGACATCTGAATAATGCTTTTTGTATTGCGCTTCTTCACTTTGCTGATAGATGGTATTGACCACCCGTTGCACCAGTTTGATGCCACTCATGGTGATGGGCTTCCCAGGTCGTTTGACCCCTTTAATCGTATTTTCCAACACCTTGCTTATATGTTCCTTCTCTTCGTTTCCCGGAACAATGTGCGCAAACTGAGCCTTCAACATCAATGTAAATGTCCGGTCCTGGCTAGCATATTTTTTGATAAAAGCTTTTAACTCATTCGGTTTCACCAAATCCAGTATCGTTGTAGTTGTGATACGGTTGGGAGTCTTGGTTTTAGGAGCTTTCTTTTTTTTGATTTCAGCCTGCTTTACTTTTGCTTTTTGCCTGAGCAAAATAAGAATAGCCACCACATGCTGACATAAGTCGCTGGCTTTTTCTCTGACACAATCGCAGGTGTAAGCCTTTAGCTTAGTTGGAGTAATCTGAACTTCCACTTCAAAGGTCTCCGTATCCTCGATTAAAGCGACCCATAGATGGCGTTCAATCTCCTGAAATTGGCGAATAGCCTGAGCCTCTATTAATTGCTCAGCTCGCTCAAGCAAGTGATCTGCTACATGAAATTCTAAATCCTTTATGGGAAAATTCATTTCTGTGTACCTTTTAGGTATTTACTGCGTTTTATTTTACTAGGATACTAAACCTTCAAAAGTAAAGAGATTTAAGGAGAAATGCTATATTGCGCCTGATAAGAGACTGATAAAATGCAATTTGCTTTATGTTTAATTAATATTGCGCCCTATTTGTTCAAAGCTGTTGTCTCCATTTTTTTTTGTCCAAATTTTTAGAACACCATGAAAACTTTTTATTTAATCAGACATGCAAAGTCCAGCTGGAGCGATTCTAGCTTGCGTGACATTGAAAGACCGCTAAACTCCCGTGGTCTTCGTGATGCTCCATTCATGGCCAAATTATTAAAAGGAAAAGGAGCAACTCCAGACCAAATTATTAGCAGCCCGGCCAATAGAGCTCATACCACTTCAAAGTACTTCGCTGAAGCCTTTGATATTGCGGAACAAGCTATAAGGCTGGAAAGCGATATATACGAGGCGTATCCGGAGCAGGTGATCGAAATAATACGTGGGCTTGATGCGGCACTCAAGCAGGTTTTGGTATTTGGGCATAATCCTTCTTTTACAAGTTTGGCCAACATGTTTTCTGAGGAATACATCGCCAATGTTTCAACTTGCGGAATCGTAAAAATTGTTTCAACAAGTAATACCTGGTCAGGTATAGATCGAGCCAATACTAAAGTCGCAGCATATTCCTATCCAAAAGAATATATGTAATGCAATTATCGAGACTACTAAATAATGCACCCTTCAAGTTCGGTGTTTTTCTTTGCTTGATTTGTTGTGGTTTGGCTTGTGGTAAACCAAAAAACGATTTGAGCATTCCCGAAGATAAGCTCATCCAAATTTTGGCAGACGCACACCTTATTGAATCTTCTTTGCAAACGAATTACAAGGTCTTAAAGGACAGTATGACGGTTGTGTACTACCAACAGCTTTACGAGATTCACGGGATTACGGAAGAGGAGTTCAGACTTAATCTAAGCGTATTGGAATCGGATGCTAAACTAATGGCAGATATCTATGCCAAGGTCATGGATCAGCTAAGTAAAATGGAGGCGGATCATAAATAGATTGCTTAGTTTTAGTTGTTTTAAACTTAACATTAACTTAATGTCCTTTGAAGGTGATATGAATCATAATGCCTTTAGTTTTGAACTTTAACTAAACAACTTCAAAGTAAGATTATCAAGATTATTCCAATGGAAAATGAAAATATAAAGATCCTCGTAGTTGATGATGAGAACGATATTCTTGAATTTGTTTCATACAACCTTAAGAAGGAAGGCTTTCAAGTCAAAACAGCTAAAGATGGTAACAAAGGAGTAGAGCTAGCTCGGGAATTCAATCCTGATCTGATTATTTTAGACATTATGATGCCTGAAGTAGATGGTATTGAGGTTTGTAGAATACTAAGAAAAGATGCTCAATTCAAATCAACTCTAATCGTATTCCTAACAGCAAGAAACGAAGACTTCACTCAAATCTCCGCTTTGGAAGCTGGTGGGGATGATTTTATCGCTAAACCGATTCGGCCAAGAGTACTTTTGAGTCGGGTCAACGCACTCCTGCGTCGTATACTAAGAACGGAAATAAAAGCAGATGTTGAGGTTGAACTGGGTGACCTAAGGATAAATCGGGAACAGGTGATGGTCTACAACAAAGGAGTAGCCATTGAATTGGCCAAAAAAGAATTTGAATTGCTCTATTTATTGGCTTCAACACCTGGCAAGGTATTTACCCGTGATGAAATCTTTCATAAAATTTGGGGCTCCGATGTCATAGTCGGTAATCGTACTATTGACGTCCACATCAGAAAACTCAGAGAAAAAATAGGAGACACTTACATTAAAACCGTCAAAGGCATTGGCTATAAATTTGAATTTTAAGTTAAAAATCCCTTTCTTAACGCCGAAGCTAGTTGCCGAGTGCCATATCTACTTGAACGAATCAACCCCTTAGTAGGTAAACTCGCAACCCACAAACCCGGAACTCGCATGGCCATGTTAAAAAACGCAACCCCCAGACAGCTATCTATCTATGTGGCTTTTATCATAGGAGGTGTCTTACTGGCTTGCCTTATCTTTTTCAATTTATTAGCACTCATCAATATTCCCTGGTTGTATATTTTTATGTTTGCATTAATCACATTTGCGGTTACCTATGTAGTCCTGATCTTTGCTTTACGGAAATATATTTATCGAAAGATAAAACTGATTTATAAAACCATTCATAAACTCAAACGCCAATCCATTGCCATTAATGAAAATACCATAGAAATGGACACTGATGTGTTGAGTAAAGTTGAACAAGACGTTTCAGAATGGGCGGCTTCACAAGAAAAAGAAATGGAATCATTGCGTTCACTCGAAGAGTATCGCCGCAACTTTCTGGGTAATATTTCACACGAATTAAAAACACCGATCTTCAACATGCAGGGCTACCTCTATACACTATTAGATGGAGGGCTTTATGATGAAAAGATCAGCATGAAATACCTGCGCAGAGCGAGCGTCAATGTTCAGCGCCTGCAAACCATTGTTGAAGACCTCGAAGTGATCTCGCAGTTGGAATCAGGCCAGCTAAGTCTTGATTTAATGCCATTTAGCATTCGTGCGCTTGCCGAAGAGTGTATCGACGATCATGTAATGATGGCAGAAACACTTAATATTTCCCTTAGTTTAAAACCGGGAGCTGAAAGTGATTTTACGGTATTTGCCGACAAGGAGAACATCCGGCAGGTATTAAATAATCTGCTGGCCAACTCTATCAAGTACGGCTCGGTGGCTGGTCAAACGAAAATTGGATTTTATGACATGGGCGATAATATATTGGTAGAGGTGGCAGATAATGGGATCGGAATCGACAAAGAAGATTTGAAGCACGTATTCGATCGCTTTTATCGGGTTGATAAAAGCCGTTCCAGAGATATTGGCGGTTCAGGCCTAGGTCTCTCTATCGTAAAGCATATCATTGAAGCGCATAAGCAAACAATCAACTTAAGAAGTACGCTTACGGTAGGATCTACTTTTGGGTTTACGCTTAAAAAAGCGAGTAGTAAATAGGTGGGAAGTTGGAAGTGGGAGGAGGTGGGAAGTGGGAAGTGGGAAGCTTCACTCGAACGCGAGAGCCCGCTAACGTAAACTTACCTTGGGGGTATTTATTTAAGTGTGTCTGATGGTTTTTAAATCAAAATAAAAAATTCAATCAAAATCAAAAGTCCCTCAATCGTGATCCTCCTATTCAATTGACAATCTGTTTGTTATGAGCAGAGTTTTTCCGATCGCGCGGAATATTTGATTTTGATTTCGATTGAAAAACACAGTTTACAGAACAGTCCCCTTACGTTAGCGGGCTCTCCATATTAAGTGAAGCTTCCCACTTCCCACTTCTAACTTCCAACCTCCTTACGGATTACCAAGCTTCTCCTTCTCCTCTCCAATCTCACCAGCTTCTTCACTCACAGACAACTCCACTTTCGAAGCATCCGGATAAGGAATGTGATCCAATCTATTTTTCATTTCATCTTTCACTAACAAATATTGCGGACGTTCAGACTCAGGCATCGGCTCAGGTGGGGGTAAGTTTTCTTTTAAATGATTGACTTGCTTACCATTTTTCCAAAAGCGGAAACAAACATGAGGTCCAGTCGCAAGTCCCGTAGATCCGACATAACCAATTACCTGTCCTTGCTTTACATGCGTACCAACATGGACACCTTGTGCAAATTTTGACATATGCAGATACTGGGTTTGATAAACATCATCGTGCTTAATTTTTACAAAATTACCATTACCCCTGGTGCGCGATCTTTTGGTCACACGTCCGTCAGCTACGGCAAAAATTGGTGTTCCTCTTGGCGCCGCATAGTCCGTTCCCAAATGCGCTTTGCGTCTCTTTAAAATCGGATGAAAGCGACCACGTCCATTGTATCGGGAAGAAATTCTGGAATACTTAACAGGTGCTTTTAAGAAGGCCTTCTCCATAGACCGCCCTTCCAAATCGTAAAAGCCATTATGTCGATCATTCTCATACCGTATCGCATAAAAATCTGTAGGACCTGATTCATACAAAGCCGCTTTTATTTCACCGACGCCCGCTGGCGCGCCATCAATATAATTTTGTTCAAAAACCAACTTGAACCGGTCGCCTTTTTGGATGTGGTGAAAGTCAACGGTCCACGCTAATGCATCTTCCATGCGAGCAGTCAGATCATAACTCAATCCATTATCAACCATCGTGTTCCAAAGCGACGTTTCAACCACTCCGGAAGCTTCAGCTATTTTCGTTTCTATTGGTCGCTCGACAACCTCCACCGATTCTTTTTTCAAATCGTAAATTACATATCGATAAACATTCGGCTCATAGATGAAGTAATCAGCACCCTGGGTACTGTCTCTTGTCAAAATGGTATATGGCTTGTTGGCTCGTAAGTTTCGAACATCGAAAATATCGGTAGCTTTTTTGGCAATTCTGTCTATTGCCTGATAATTGAGGTTATGTTTTATGAGAATATCCGCTAAAAACTGATTTGGTTTTAGTTGGTCTTCAGTTACCTGAAAATGATTTAATTCAAACCCATATTTCATTTTTGCCTCCACAATAGGGAAGGCACCGAGGGTATGAGCTAGGTTGGAATAGGTGGCGGCCTGTTTGCCGGGTGAGAATATAAAAAAGCCTGCTAATGAGGCTAAGGCTAATATGATAAAGGTAGTTTTTGTCCAGTCGGATAAATGCTTGTCTCTTTTTCTCACTGTGCGTCTTTTTAAACGGTGAATCCAATCAAATCAATTTAACAAATGGGTTTTTCTTTTCAAACAACGTCTTTGAAATCTGACTACTACTGTGTCAAATATATACGCTGATAAGGAATAATAATTTCATTCACTTCAAGGTCATTGATTGATCTCAGCGATGCAACAGAAATGCCGTGCTTTTTAGCAATGCTGTAAATCGTATCATTTTCCTTTACAACATGGTACCTACGCTGAGAAGATGAAGTAGCAGCTGTGCCGGTATCAATACGACCTCCTGTCTCGTTAAACGCAGTAGGCACATTACCATTACCAGAAAACGCAACTTGCGAATCGGCAGGGCAGTTACAATCCGAAACTTTAATCTGTTGGCCAACATAGAGCTTATCAGTATTACCCATGCTATTAATTTTGCGTAAGCGGTCTACTGTATATCCATGCTTTCTTGCAATCCCGTAGAGTGTCTCATTTTGTGAGACTACGTGGAACTGAGAAACATAATCTGTCTCAATAGGCGCAGGCGCAGGTTGTTCTGCACGGGTAAGCAATTGCTGACAAGGCTTGATCAAACCTCTCGAGTTTAAGTTATTCCATCTGATCAGATCTTTGTGTGAAACACCATATATCCGGGCAATCCCATATAACGTTTCATTTCTTTGAACAACGTGCACACCATATCTTGATTGATTGGCGCAGTTAGAAGAATTCAAAACTGGTGGTGCCGGATCGTAGACAACCGGTGGACTTGGATCCGTGTGTATGATAACCGGAGGCTGAGGATTGGTAATAACAGTAGTCGTATTCGTATTTACCAAAGGACCACCAATCATATACCCATTTGAATAATCGTTTCCACCACAAGACCCATTTGCCAAAGCACCTGTTGATCTGTCAAAATACAATCCTTTGTCGATGTCTTTATAAAAAGTACAAAGGGAGCCTGAATAGGGGGGAGTATTAGTAACCACCGTAGTAGTACCTGTTCCTGTCACTGTGGTCGTAGTTGGATTGTCTCGCTCTGCTCGGGCAGCAGCAATTCTGTCTTTCAATGTAGGCTTTTGAAATATGTTGGACTCTGTCTCTCGCTTGGTCGGTCTGTTTCCGGTAGGATTGTCTATAGTTCCAGTGGCACTGAAAAATTTGCCAGAGCCATTTCTAGTCATGGCATAGCAGTAGTTTTGAACAAAATCATTTACAGGTTTGCCGTTCACTTTTACAAGTGTCTTTACATTTCTGGCAGCATCATTTTCATTGATTCCTGACTTTTCTTCAATGATCCCAACTTCAGGAATGATGATAAATTCTGTATAGTTTTTATCACCGTTGGACGAAGTCTTATTGAATAAATACTTTTTGGGGCACTCATGTGAAAGTGTTCCTTTGAAGTAAACCGCCGCATTAGAACCTTTTGATGCAAGATCAATTCCATTGGCAGGTTGAGAAAATTTATAGCTAAAACGAGCGTCAGGCATAGAATAGCCGGTTGAAGAAGAAGAAACCTGAGCGTATCTGGCGACTTTTACCATGGAAACATTATAGTTACGACCATTCTTTCGAAGAATGTAAAGATCTAAATCACCACTATTAATCTGACGAACGGTTCTCTCATTGATAGAAAGATCATCGCAGGAACGGGTTTTACTCGGCTTCTTTGGAAGCCTGGTGTCTTTATTAATAAACGTTTCAAGAATAACTTTTTCCCGATCGTTTAATTTAATATGATAAACCATTTGAATTTTGCCGGAGTTGTCGCCTATGAATTGATATTCATACACGTCCATACAACCTGAGTCAAAATCCAAATAGATTCTGTTGCTGTATCCGGTCGTGGCCAAAAGCAAGGCAAATAGACTGAAAAGAAGATTTGTAAATCTCATAATTAGCTTGTTTATTTTACAATGTTTCATAAAAGGTTTGAATTGAAATCTAAAAGACTTTAGCTCCATAAAGTCAGCTCGGATTTTACTCGTTTTCAGGTAATATATTGCTATTAAATTTAATGCAACTAACTGAAAGTTAGAAAGGTAGGGCAAATCCTTTTCATTTGCAAAAAAATCAACATAATTGTTATATCTCTTACTTAAAGTATAGCTAAGAATAGGCTCATTGAAAGAATTGACTGACAGTTTGTTGTAAAATTATGATCTTTGGGTCTTTGACCTGAATGCCTTTATTCGTAAGGTAAGGAAAGAGCTCCAAACGCTTAAAATCAAATGTTACGCTAATTGGTATCCCGCGACTTAAGGGATCATTGAGCCCCCAGCTTGACTGTCGGGATCGGTGAGCCTGATGATAGTCAAAGTCGTTTCTCAATTGTCTTACGTCTGTATTCTGGATATGGCATTTCTATGTTTTATTATGACTGAAAAGACCCATAGGTATTGTTCTCACAAAGCTTGTCTGTCGGGATCGGTGAGCCTGGAGAAGCTTCAACTCTAGCCAACCACATTCTGAGGAGAGCCATCCAAAAAAGCCCTAAGGTTGTCAGCTGCGATATTCATAAGTCTGCGTCGGGCAGCCTGACTAGCCCAGGCAATATGTGGCGTGATGATACTGTTTTTCACACCAATCAGCGGGTTAGACGCCACAGGAGGTTCCACAGACAAGACATCAAGCCCAGCCCCGGCGATTTGATGGTTCTCCAAAGCGAATTTTAGATCAGATTCGACAATTAATCCTCCGCGACCAGTGTTGATCAGATAGGCAGAAGATTTCATTTTTCCCAGCATCTCTGCGTTGACAAGCCCTTCATTTTGCGGGCTTAGATTGGCATGTAAGCTGAGGACATCGCTTTTTGCGAAAAGCGTTTCCAAATCAACCCGTTTTATATAAGCTGTTTCAGGGTCAGGAGCACTTCTGCTGGTAGCGATAAGCTGCATCCCAAAGGCGTTGGCAATTGCTGCTGTTGCCCTGCCAATTTTCCCCAAACCATAAATACCCATGGTTTTGCCATACAGTTCAATCATCGGCTGCTCGGTGTAAGAGAAATCTCTGGACCTGGCCCATTTCCCATCGATGACACTTTGTTGATGCAGACCCACCTGGTTGGTCAATTCGAGCAGTAAAGCAAATACATGTTGTGCCACAGCAGGAGTGCCATATCCACTTACATTGCAAACGAGAATTCCTCGTTTATTAGTTGCTGCTAAATCAATATTGTTATACCCGGTTGCCAATACACAAATGCATTCTAAGTCGGGTAGGGCAGCTATCGTTTTTGCATCGATAATCGTCTTATTTGCCATGATGACTTTAGCCCCTTTACATCGCTTAATCACCTCATTATCAGTGGTGTGCTCGTAAATATTGGTCGGAACAATATTCGTTATTGGTGACCAGTCTAAATCTCCTGGATTGAGGGTGTATCCATCCAGAATAACTACTGTCGGGTTTTCAATTGCCATGATTAATTGGATAATTTTTTATTTCAAGTTCAAGTATCGCATAAAGTTCTGCTGTCCAGTGCGGACAATTCAAACAAGCTTTAAAATCCTCGTTTTTAGAGGGTTTGTTTGGGAATATTAGAAGACGCCCTGGCTGATCACTGCCTAGCCTGTCAAGTAGTTGTTTTTGGTCATCTTTTGAAAGTGCTGGACTGATGGCAGTAGCATAGTCTAATGCTTGATTGGCGACTATAGCGATGCGCTGTTTTTGACTATAAAAAGAATTGGGAAACTGGTAGACCAGGGTAGTAGTGTCCTTTTTTTGCCATTCAAATCGACCAATAGGCCAATGATGATAGCCATTTAAGCTAAAACGACTCAGAAATTTAGCGTTCTTGGTTTCATTTAACTGCCATACTTCCAACACTTTTTCAGCTTTAAAAAGAAGCAGGTCGAGCCTAAACGTGTCTGAGCTTTCAGCTTGCATTTTGGCGACAGCCACATCAAGCACTTTTCCTTCTTCTGCACAGGAAGCCAGAAGAACAAGAAAGCAGAAAGAAGTGATGTAAATTCTCAAAGTATGGATGGTTTTAACAAAAAAAAGAGCTTATTCACCTTAATACAAGCAGATGTAATATAAAAAATTCGACCAAAAAGTGGGCGCTCCAGTTACACAATCTCTAATCAATCAATATTTGTACTCAGATTGACATATTTAAATGAAGGGACTTCAACCGAAAGAATTATATTTGTGTTCTTTTCAAAATTATACAGAAATTTAAGTTGATGAGTAAAAAATTACTATTGATATTGGGCCTCTTTTTTGGCTTACTGGGGGGTACTATAGCGCAGAAAGGAACGGTAAGAGGAAATGTTTTCGACAAAGATACTGGAGACCCCATTATGTTTGGAAATGTATATCTGGAGGGGACCAGTCTTGGAGCCAACACAAACATTGATGGTTTTTTCTCCATCTCTAATGTGCCGGCAGGTACCTACAAACTGGCGGCTTCGTATCTCGGTTATGACAGCACTTCTGTAGAAGTGACCGTCAGAGAAGGATCTATCAAATACGAGAAACTCTATTTGACCTCCTCTGGTGTCGAATTGGAGACCGTTGTCATTTCCGGTAAACGGGAAGAATCGAAAAAGGAAGTCCAGATTTCAACGGTAAGAGTAACAGCCGCACAAATTAAGGCGTTACCTACTATTGGTGGAGAAGCCGATATCGCACAATATCTGACGGTTATTCCCGGGGTTATCGTAACTGGTGATCAGGGAGGGCAAATTTATATCAGGGGAGGATCACCCATTCAGAACAAAATACTGCTGGATGGTATGCGCATTTACAACCCTTTTCATTCGATTGGTTTCTTTTCCGTTTTTGAAACAGAAGCTATCAAAAGTGTGGATGTCCTTACTGGTGGGTTCAATGCGGAGTACGGAGGAGCTACCTCTGCCATCGTTGATATAACAACCAGAGACGGAGACAAGAAAAAATTTGGAGGTTTGGTTTCAGCCAATCCCTTCATTTCAAAAGTAATGTTTGAAGGACCGATAAAGCGACTGGATGAAGAAAACGGTAACGGTGGTTCGATTTCGTATTTGCTGACCGGAAAATATTCATATCTCGAGCAAACTTCCAAAAAAATATACAGCTACGCGGACTCCGCAGGTTTACCCTACAACTTTCAGGATATCTACGGAAAGGTTTCTTTCATCGCTCCAAATGGCAGTAAACTAAATCTTTTTGGTTTTAACTTTAACGACGATGTTAATTTCCAGGACGTTGCCCGCTTCGACTGGAATAACTTTGGAATGGGGGCCAACTTTAAACTGGTTCCGCCATCATCAACTTTATTGATTGGTGGTACCGCCGCTTTTTCCAAATACAAAATCGGACTGAATGAAGTTGATTCCGACCCCCGTAGCAGTACCATTACGACTTACAACGTCGATTTTAACTTCACTTATTTTCACAAAGACAATGAGTTGAAATATGGTTTCGAATTCAATGGATTCAACACCAACTTTAACTTTAAAAATGTTTTTGGTTTTGATTTCGAACAAATCGACTTTACTACTGAATTGTCCGGATACTTGAAATATAAAATCAAACTAAAAAACTTAGTAATAGAACCTAGCGCCAGAGCTATATATTATGCCTCTCAGTCGCGTTTCTCTTTGGAACCCAGGGTAGGGCTTAAATACAATATAACAGACAGGGTGCGCTTTAAAATGGGCGCAGGCATCTACACACAGAATTTAGTAAGTACCGTTAACGAAGAAGACGTTGTCAACTTGTTCGTTGGATTTTTAGCAGGACCTGAAGAAACGGTTTTTGAACCTGGAACGAATGACCCCAATAATCCAGGTACTGGCGACCCAACAAGAGATAAATTACAACGCGCTATTCACGGGGTGGCTGGTTTTGAATTTGACCTAACCGATCAGATCGAATTTAATGTTGAACCCTACTACAAAAAATTCACGCAGTTGCTAAATATCAACAGGAATAAACTCAACGCCGAAGATTCCAACTACAGCAAAGAAACGGGTGATGCTTACGGACTTGACTTTCTGGTTAAATACGAAGCGCGCCAGGTTTATCTCTGGCTGACTTATTCTGTTGGTTATGTAAATCGTTTTGACGGCGAGCAAACTTATCCAACTATCTTCGATCGCCGACACAATGTTAACTTCCTGGGAACTTACGTTTTTGGTGAAAAGAAAAACTGGGAGTTCGGTGCACGCTGGAACATGGGATCTGGTTTCCCATTTACCCTCACGCAGGGATTTTTTGGACGTCATGATTACTTTGGTGGTCTCACCAGCGAATACACGACAGATCAGCCGAGACTTGAAGTGATTTATTCAGATGAACGAAACGGAGGCCGTTTGCCTTACTACCACCGTCTGGATTTCTCTCTGAAAAATACGATCAAATTTTCAAAATCATCAAGTCTGGAAACTATCGCCAGTGTCACTAATGTTTACAACAGACAGAATATCTTTTTCTTCGATAGAGTCGCTTATGAACGAAGAGACCAATTGCCCATTTTACCCAGCCTTGGCTTGATTTTTAAATTTTAAAGCCGGAACTTAGGGAGAATGCTGGATGCAAGATGCCGGATGCCAACTAACGCGGAAACTGCGATCACCACGAATCGAGTGATCCAACACCCAGCATCCAAAAACTTAAAAAATATAACCACCAAATTATGATACCAATTTACACATCCAAATGTTCTTTCAGATTTTCAATGTTACTGTTAGCTTTGTTTATGTGCAACATCAGTTTTGCACAAAATACAAACGAAATGCTTCCAAAAGGATTTGCAGAAGGAGAAGAACTTCTGATTCCTGCCTACAATACCTGGCGTCAGAACAGAACCGTCGCTTGCGAGTCTAGTCCTCCGACAGGTTCCATACGTACGATGGCAGAATGGGAAGAACTTCAGGGACTTGCCATTACCTGGGCTGGTTTTACAAATATCTTAACTCAAATTGTTGTCGCTGCAAAAGAGCAATGTGAAGTCATTATTATATGCTCCAACGCTGCTGTTGTAAAAAATCAACTAGGGGCAGCAGGTGTTGATTGGTCAACTGGTATTACATTTATTGAAGATGATTTCGATAGTATCTGGATGCGGGACTACGGTCCTAATTCTGTTTACCTCAACGATGTGGAGACACTGGCATTCGTAGATTGGATTTACAATCGTCCAAGACCTGAAGATGATGTGGTGCCTGAAGCAATTGCAGATGAATTGAGTATACCAATTTACTGTACCACATCAGTTCCAACCGACTTGGTACACACAGGTGGGAATTTTATGGCGGATGGTTTGGGAACAGGTTTTTCTTCTGAATTAGTATTAGAAGAAAACGATGCCAGCAATCAATGGGGAACAAGTAATCATTCTGAAGCAGATGTTGATCAAATCATGTTGGACTTTATGGGATTAGATTTGTATCCGAAAATGACAGTATTGCCCTACGATGCGATTCACCATATTGATATGCACATGAAATTGGTAAATGAAACAACGCTTATCGTTGGAGAGTACCCGGAAGGAATTGCAGATGGACCTCAAATTGAAGCCAACATTCAATATATTCTTTCCAATTTCACCACGCCTTATGGCACACCATACCGGATTGTTCGCATACCAATGCCCCCCGAAGGAAATTCATATCCGAATACCAATGGTGATTACCGAACGTATACCAATGCTGTTTTTGTCAATAAAACGATTTTACTTCCTGTTTACGAAGAGCAATACGATACGACCGCTATTCGCATTTGGGAAGAAACGATGCCAGGGTATGAAGTGATTGGAATTGATTGTAATGCGATTATCCCGCTAAGTGGCGCGATACACTGCATCACCAAAGAAATCGGATCTGATAATCCTTTACTGATCACCCATCAACAGTTACCCAACGTCACAACAACCGTGACGGATGAATACCTCGTAGAAGCGAACATCAAGCACCGTGACGGAATCAATTATGCCGTTATGTACTACAAAACAGATTTAGGCGCGGCTTACTCAGCTGTTGCGATGACGAGTATGGCCAACGACCATTGGGAAGCAACCATTCCGAATCAGCCGGCAGGAACGGTTGTTTATTACTACATAGATGCTGAAGCAAACGATGGTAAGCAGCAAGTCCGTCCAATAACGGCTCCTGAAGGATACTTCAATTTTACCGTCTCTGGAATTGTATCGACAGAAGATCAGGTGGCTAACGCTGAAATCAAAGTTATTTTTCCTAATCCGGCTTCCGCAATTACCTGTATTCCTGTAACTACCCAGCAGGCGATTACCAATGCGACAATTGAACTAACGGATGTTTTAGGAAGGTCGCTGGCCATCGTATTTGAAGGAGATATTCCTGCAGGAGCATCAAAATACTTTATGGATGCTGCCCAGTATGAGGCGGGAACTTACTTTGTTCGTTTGAGCAATGCTGATAGTTCGGTTGTTCAGAAGTTGATGATAAAATGATAAGGGTTGGAAGTGGGAAGTGGGAAGTGGGAAGTGGGAAGTGGGAAGTGGGAAGTGGGAAGTGGGAAGTGGGAAGCTTTCCCGCTAACGTAGGAGCCCGCTAACGTACGATTACGTTAGCGGGCTCTCCATATTAAGTGAGCTTCCCACTTCCAACTTCCCACTTCCCACATACTTCCTAAAATAAAAATAGCCCTGGAATAAAATTCCAGGGCATTTTTTTGCTATTGCTAAATTAGCAGGAAGATGTTTATCTCTTCTTGCGTGCAGTTGTCTTACGACGAGCTGTTGTTTTTTTAGCAGTAGTCTTTCTTTTAGGAGCAGCTTTCCGAGCGGTAGACTTCCTTGCAGTAGTCTTGCGCTTAGGAGCAGCTTTTTTTGCTGTAGTTCTCTTTTTCGCAGTAGACTTCTTTGCAGTAGTCTTGCGCTTAGGAGCAGCTTTTTTTGCTGTAGTTCTCTTTTTCGCAG
>Ga0114957_1001738_pt1 | contig 22655 bp, 14 predicted proteins | sample BantaG_FD_87175 | JGI IMG/M metagenome (GOLD analysis project Ga0114957, IMG submission 87175) | Marine algal microbial communities from Bantry Bay, Ireland - BantryBay_4 metaG | ecosystem: Host-associated > Algae > Red algae > Unclassified | place: Bantry Bay, Ireland | collected 2014-11-21 | reverse complement strand
TTCTTCCCCATAAATTTCAACATCACCCAGCGCTTTAATCGATATGCCAGCCAGTACATCACCGGAATAACTACCAGCGTCAGGAACGTCGCAAAGACCAAACCGTAGATCACCGTCCAGGCCATTGTTCCCCAAAAAGCGGCATTGTCTCCACCAATAAAAAATTCCGGATCTAGCTCGGTAATCAGGGTTGTAAAATTAATATTCAATCCTATGGCTAAGGGTATTAATCCTAATACTGTTGTAATCGCCGTCAATAAAACCGGACGCAATCTTGTTGCGCCCCCTTCAATTACCGCAGCTTTTACGGCTTCTGTATCCATCTCGTTCATGTGTGCCTGCCCGGCTTGTTCACGGACACGCTGTACGACTAAATTTGTGTAGTCAATTAGTACAATGGCATTGTTTACCACAATTCCCGCCAGGGAAATTACCCCGACACCGGTCATAATGATCACCAGATCCATGCCTGTGAAGACGTAGCCCAAAAAGACACCGATGGTACTAAAGATGACTGAAATAATAATGATGAAAGGAGAAATAACGGAATTAAATTGTCCCACCAAGATGATAAAAATCAGAAACATGGCCATCAGAAAGGCCGAGGATAGAAAGGCAATTTCTTCTGCCTGTTGCTCTTGTCCTCCGGCAAATTTATACGTAAAATCTTCCGGCATCGGAAAGTCTTCTAGTGCCTCCCTGATTTCTTCAACCACTTCGTTGGCGTTATAAGGTTCTATTACGTTGGAAGTTACACTAATCATTCGTTCTTGCTCTTTTCGGTTGATGGAGCTATAGGTAGACGTAAAACTGATCTCTGCTACCGTAGAAATCGGGACTTGAGTAATTCGCCCATTAGCGGGATTCCGGAAGGTAATTTTTTGATTTAATAAATCATCAATACTATAACGGTATTTTTCGTCCAGTCGCAGGGTGATTGGATAATCGTCTTCCCCGTCTTTAAACTTAGAGACCTCTTTTCCAAAAACAGCCGTTCGAATTGCATCCGCAATCGCATAAGTAGACACACCGTAACGACGAGCTGCGTCCCGATTGATATTCACGGTCATTTCCGGTTTTCCAATATTTACATCCGCTTTTAATTCTTCGACTCCCGCAATATTTTTACCGTTGATATAAGCGATTATTCGTTTGGATAACAACGCCAGGGTATCGATGTTTTCTCCTTGTATTTCAATAAAAATGGGCTTCTCCTGTGGTGGTCCGGATTGATCCTTATCTACCGTTATTTGTACACCGGGAATACCCTGTACGGATTCCCGAATTTCTTCCATGGCCTTGGCCGTAGACAATTCTCCGCGTTCCGTTGACGAGACAAAAGAGACCGTTAACCGCGCTCGGTTGGGAGAGGCCCCGAAGTTGGGTCCGGCATTTGGATCAGAGGTATTTTCTCCAATTTGTGCGAGAACGGCCTGAACAATTCCACCGTAAGGTTCAACTACTTTAGTGACCTTGGCTTCTAAATCTCGCATCGTTGCGTTGGTCGCTTCGATGTCTGAACCTAAGGGTAATTCGACGAAAGCATTGACAAAGTTTGGATCGGGACTTGGAAAAAATTCTACTTTGGGCATATTGGCTCCTAACAATATAAATGTTCCAAAAAGTAATCCAATGGTTCCCAAAAAGATCCATCCGGGCGTCATTCCCCGTAAGGCAAAACGGATAAAGTTATTATAGCCTCTTTCGAGTAATGGCAAAAAACTGTTCTGAAAAGCGAAGGCGGCCGGACGTAATAAAAAGAAGTTTAGCAGGCTTACCAATATCACAATTCCCAAAACGTTTCTCGCCCATATAATATCAGAAAAATGAGCACCTACCGCTAAAACCAACATGATCAGTGCACCAATCAAAACATTACGCATCTTGCGATTACGCTCCACTTTGGAATCGGCGCGTTCGTCAATTTTTATAAACACAGAGGTAATCACCGGATTGATCACCAGGGCAACAAATAGCGAAGAGCTCAACACAATAATCAGCGTGATCGGTAGATAACGCATAAAACTACCCATTAGTCCGGGCCAGAAGATCATTGGAAAAAAGGCGGCCAACGTAGTCGCCGTCGAGGCAATAATTGGTAAGGCAACTTCTCCCGTCCCCAACTTTGCCGCGTCGATATTGCTGTGTCCATTTTGTTTAAAACGATAAACATTTTCGACTACTACAATCGCATTATCCACCAACATTCCAAGGGCAAGAATCAAGGAAAACAATACCACTGTATTTAAGGTGTAACCAACTAAATTGATAATTAAAATACCCATCAGCATGGATAGCGGGATGGCAATTCCGACAAACATAGCGTTGCGTAATCCCAGAAAAAACAATAATACCAGAACTACCAAAATGACCCCGGAGATGATACTGTTTTCCAGATTCGACACCATATCTCTGGTAGCAACCGACTGATCGTTAAAAATACTTACCCGTATTCCTTTCGGCAAATAAGTGCGTTTCGCATTGCGAATAATTTCTTTAATTTTATCGGAAGCCGTCAGTAGATTTTGCCCGCTCTGTTTGATAACATCCAGAGAAATAACGGGTAATTCGTCGGCCCGTGCAATGCTTGTTTTTTCTTTAAAACCAAAAGTAACTTTAGCAATATCCCGTAAATAAATAGGGTTTTGATTTTCTGCTTTGATAATCAGATTTTCTATATCCCGGACCGTTTCAAATTCTCCAATCACCCGGATCGTTCGACGAAAGTCATTGCTAATCAATTCTCCTCCTGACATGGTAATATTTTCGGATCGAATGGCATTTTCAATATCATTAAAACTTACCTGGGTAGATTCCATATTTGGTAAATCAATATCAATTTTCACCTCGCGTTCCTGCGCACCTTTCATATCAATTTTGGAAATCTCCGTTAGTTCTTCGATTTCATCTTCCAATAATTCTGCGTATTCTTTTAACGCTTCGTTGGGATAATTTCCGGAGACGTTGACGGTCATAATCGGAATTTCGGACATATTGATATCCAGTACTTCGGGGTCCCGGGTCAGGTCGTTGGGTAATTCGGACCTGGCCTTATCCACCGCGTCTTTTACTTTTCGGGTGGCTACGTCCAGGTCTACGTTGGCCTGAAACTCGGCCACGATCAACGAATAATCCTGGAGAGAGGACGAGGTAACGTTTTTGATTTCCGAAACGGATTGCAACTCTTTTTCGATGGGACGTGTAACGAGACTTTCCATATCCGAAGCCGAGTTACCAAAGTAAACGGTGTTGACATAAATCTTGGGCCAGGGAATTTCCGGGAAGGCTTCCTTGGGCATTGTATTATAAGAATTAATTCCAAAAAACAGAATCATAAACGTCAGAATAAAAATACTGGTACTGTTGTCAATCGCAAAAGACGATAAACCAAACTGACGAAATTTTTCTTTTAAATTTTCTATTGGAGCGTTATTCATTTTAATTACTGTTTGCTATTTGTTATTTGCTGTTTGCTTCCCTCAACCGTATTAACTTTCGCGGCAAGCAAAAACAGGTAGCTTTAAAAATAATTCTTTGCCTTTGTAGGTATTGCTTACTTCACTTGATCACGTTAGCAAACGATAGAAGAGGGATAATGGCCAACAGCCACAACCTACATTAATTCAATTAATTCATTATCGGCAAGACCTCTCCCACCTTCCACGATGATCTGATCTCCTACTTTCAAACCTTCGGTAATGATGATATTTCCTTCGGAACGTTCCCCCGTTGTTACGTAGACTTTTTTTGCGTAAGCGCCATCCGGACCGTCGCCTTTGATGTATACATAATCTTTTCCCGATACTTCCTGCTGCACCAATACCAATGGAATGGCTACGGCATCTTTGGCTTCAAAATCTTTCAGTTTCATAATGGCCATGAGGTTTGGTTTGAAGATTCCTTGTTTGTTAAGCAATTCTACCTCCGCTTCAAAAGTACGATTGGCAGGATTAATACTTCGACCAACGGATGATATTTTTAAAGTACGATCTTCGTTGAGTGCAGGAAAATGTATCTCTACTGTTTGGCCACGTTTTACAACGGGTAGGTAGCGTTCCGGTACGTCGGCAATTACTTTTACTTTGTAGGTATTCATAATTTTCACAATCGGTTCACCAGGACCAGCGACTTCTCCAGCTTCTTTCATAGACATATCCACTACCCCACTGATCGGTGCATAAACGTTGGCTTTGGTCATTTGGAATGCAGCCGTTTCCATACTTTTTTCAATTCGCTCTTTGTTATTTTTTGCCTGGAGATACTGAATTTCTGATCCAATATTTTGTTCCCATAATTTAGATTGTCTTTGAAAAACATCTTCGGCTAAAGTGAGCGCCGTTTGTAATTCGCTAATTTGCTTATTGACAGATTCCATATCTACCGTTGCAATTAATTGTCCTTTCCGTACATTTTGTCCTTCGCGTACCGCCATATTGGTAATTCGTCCCCCCGTTTCGCTACTCGCCATGACCGCATCATCCGCTTCTACCACCGATTGAATTTCTACAAACCGACTCACATTTTCTGCTTTGATGGTATCAATTTTTACCGCTCGGCGACTTTCCTTTTGTTGGGTCGTATCCATCTCCATGATTTCCTCTTTCAGCAAAGTAATGTCTGCTTGTAACGCTTTGAGCGCCACTCTTTTTTCTTTGATTAATGCTTTTTTTCCGGCCAAATCATCCGGCCATTTATCTGCTCCGCCTTGTTGACAAGCTGCAAAAACCAAAAGGGTGAGTATGATGGTTAACGTGTATTTCATTTTTTATAGAAATTTTAATGTTATCTTTTTACTTGATTATTTAACAGTGGTTTGCAAAGAGAAGCGTTTCAACATTCAAAATCACTTCCCCAACACCGTATCCAGTTTCTGTTTAGAAAGTAATAATTCGTAGCGTGCCTGAATAAAATTTTGTTGTGTTTGGTAGAGTGCCTGTTCCGCCTGTGTAACCTCGATGCTCGACCCTACGCCGGAGCGATATTTAATCTGTGTAGTATCATATATTCTCTGAGCCAAGGCTACATTTTTCTCCTGACTTTGGGTTCGTTCGAAGGCGGTCAGATATTCGGTTCGTGCGTTGGTGACTTCCAGTTGAATAGATTGTTCTAATAATAGAATTCGTTTCCGGTCAATTTCCATGGCAATTTTTGCCCGTTGAATTTTTGCTTTTTTATTCCAGCCATCAAAGATTGGAATATTGGCCCGCAACCCAGCAACGGAAGTCGGCACCCAAAATCCATCTTTACCGAAAAGTGAATTTCCCTGATAGCCGTATTGATAACTTACAAAACCAGAGACAGAAGGCAAGTATCCGTCTTTGTTAACTTTGATATTATATTCGTGGAGTTTCATTCCCGTTTGGGCAACTTTATATTCAGGCCGGTTGAGATAATTTACGGGAGCCGTCAGCTCTTCGTCCGTAGCGAGTTGGAGCAAGTCGTTCAGGTTGTCCGAGATAGACAATTGTTCGTTTACCGGATAGCCCATGACAAATTTTAAGTAATTAAGCGCGAGTTCTTTTTGTCGGGTGAGGTTATTGACTTCTGTTTTTAAATTAGCGAGAGAAAGTTCCAGGCGGTCCACGTCAAGTTGTTCTACAAATCCAGCTTCGTAAGTGGCCCTGGTTTCCTTTAGCATTCCTTCCAGGTTGACAATATTTTTTTTCAGAATTTTGAGATTTTCGTCAACGATCAGTGGTGGAAGATACGCAGCTACGACCTGGTCACGGACCGTACGCTCCTGCGCAATCAATTCCTGACCGACATATTCCTTAAAAGCTTTAGCTGCTTTAAGGGCAGTAAAGTAACTGCCATCAAAGATTAGTGCGTTCAGATTCAACCCCGCATTAAAACTATTTTTGAGAACAAAAGTAGCTTGATTAGAATAGTCAGGAGGTAGCATTCCGGTGGCAGGGTCAATGGCAAAAACCTCAAACTGTTTTGGCAAAACGGAAACAGGTACCCGTAAATAATGTTGAAAATCAATCACTCCATCTAAGGTAGGAATTCCCGCCGAGCGTCGTTCAATAATCTGTGCATCCGCATCGGTAATATTGTCTTTTGCAATCTTTACGTTGAGACTATGCGCACTGGCGTATTTGACCGCTTCCATAAGACTAAAATCAATATTCGTTGATTGTGCAAAAACAGCACTACTCGAATAAAAAAGCAAGAAGATAAAAGGTAATTTTCTCATTCGTGTTTTTACTTAGTATATTTTTCAAATAGTTTTAAACCCTTCGGCAGTGCGATTCCATGAAGATGGTAATGCACGTATTCCAGGTACAATTTTTCTTTATTGTAATCCTTGAGTGGAAAAACGTCTTCATCTACAATCAACAGGGTTTTTCCAACGTATAATTTGGCAATAATATCTGTATTCAAATTTTTTCGGTAGAGTCCCTCCGTAATTCCCCGATCAAGGTTGGTTTTTATCACTGAATATATATGATCCTGATGTAACCCTTCCATCATGCCCCAAATGTCACCATAATATTTTTGCATATCGTAGAGTGTCGTTGGAGATACTTCCCGCAACAATCCCGTTACATATCGAGCAATACCGATAATTTCATCCACCGCGTCTTTACTCGTCGCCACGATCTCATTGATGGCGGCCTCTTCTTCCTGAATATGTTTTTGGAAAACTTCTCTGATTAAGTCTCGTTTATTTTCCACACATTGATACAACGTCTTTTTTGATATACCGAGTTGCCGGGAGATGTCGTCCATTGAGACACTCTTCAGTCCATATTTCATGAACAACTCATGTACTTTTGCTAAGATTGTTGCTTTTGTCATTGGTCTGTAAACGCTGGAAACTTTATTTTAGTTTAAAGTTTCCCTGGTTTTTTCCCGCAAATATAATCTTTTTTCTTTCAAGAAGGAAACAGGTGGCATATACTTATTTGTATAGTTCCTGTGATATAATTATAACAATATTTATATTAGAATCTCATTGGATCATCAAAAATGAATTGGTAATTCAGGGTCTTTTTCAGATAGTCATTACCAATAACTTTGAAAGGACCAGTGCCGCCATCGGATAAAAATTCGGGGATTTCAAATCCGTATTTTTTGGCTTGTGTGGTATAGAAATCACGCCGATTGGGTGACTGAGTAGCTACGCAATGAACGATTTTTCCGAATACTTTCTGATCAATTATTTTTAAAATAATATTTATCAAGTCTGTCCGGTGAATCATATTGACAGGCGCATTTCCGTTTGGAATTTCTTTTTTACCCGCTAAAAATCGTCCTGCCATCCGGTCTCCTCCTACGAGTCCGCCAGGACGAATGATGGTGGTCTTAAAATCAGATAAGGATTGTAAATATTTTTCTACTTCCCATAAGGCTTTACCAGAATTGGTGGTCGGCTCCGGAATGGTCTCTTCGTCTACCCTACCCTGCGCATCACTAAATACGCCCGTCGAACTGACAAAAATGCAGCGCGTCACGCCCGCTTTTTGCGCAAGCGAAATCAGGGATTTTATTTTTTCAGGAAAATTATTTCGAACATTCGGATCCCGACGACCCGGTGGAATATTGATCAATAAAATATCCGTTTTTAGAAAAGGTTCGATGGCATCGCCTTCCGGTCCGGTCGGTAAAAGATGGATAAGAAATGGATTTATTCCATCATCAGACAACATCTTTATTTTATCAGGAGAAGTAGTAGAGGCATTGACGGCGTAGCCAGCTTCCAGCATTTTTTTTGCCAATGGCCAGCCCAACCAGCCTGCTCCCAGAATCGAAATTTTATTCATAGACATATTCATAACAGCCAATATCCGGTTTTTCCATATCGCGCATTACCCCATCCAAATCCAGTGGTAAATCCGGAATAAATATTCCACTCTCTTCCGCAATGGAAAGCGTATCCAGGTGAAAATCTTCTTCGTTGGCATCAAAAAACAAAGCGTCACTTCGATCGTACGGAATACAGTTTTCACAATCTGTCAGGAAATTTGGATATTGTTCCGGCATCAATATTTCTTCCAGTTTAATAATACAATTTTTAAAACTATAGAAAAAATCGGTATCCTCAATTTCGATTAAACTAAGCTCATCTTTACCCGATCCTACTAAAATACAATTTTCGACGGTCGCATCAATTCGGTTTCTAAAAATATTTGAACATGGTGGAAAACCGGTACACAGTCTATTACTTAAACTCAACGCCGAAGCCGCCTGATCCCCATTACTAATGACTGTACAATTTTTGAAATTATAATTTCCACCGTAAGTCATCCGCATCGCCGTAGCTGAATTATTATACAACAAACAATTATTTGCGTTGATACTAGAATGAATTCCAAATAACCCATGCGAAGCAGTATTAAAAATTTTACTGTTATTGACTTCCAACGTGCCCGCCGAATCTACCGCAATACCCAAAGAACTATTTTTAATATTAACATAGTTAAACGTATTATTCTTACTCCCCGCTCCTAAAATAATTCCAAACCACTGACCGGAAATATCCGCAAACCCTTCTTCCAGTCGATCCCCCTGAATAGTAACGGGTTCTTCGAGTGTACCATTAATTTCTATTCGTCCGCGACTGGTCGTGATGATTCTTCCATCATTAAAAAACTGGCGCATATTTTCTGCGTCAATAAAATCCTCCAATCCACCATGCACGTAAATATCAGTACCAGGCGCAATAATTAAATTACAATTGTCGATGACCAAACTACCAAAAATCACGTAGGGCTTGGGATCATCCCAGACGACATCTTCCCCGTTACAATCAAGTACCGCAACACCACCGTTGTTAAAACGATTGGGGATATAGTTCGCATTTTGTCCCCAGGCTTCGAGGACTACATTTTGTGCATTTCCATTGGTAAGAAAGCTTAAATCTTCCTGGATAACGTAAGGACTTTCCGAAATTCCCTGATCTGGATCTACGGTTACCTCCGTAAAAATATAGATACTGTCGTTGGGTGGAATCTCCACATTGGTGGCATCTCCAGGCAGGCCGTCTACATTGATCCGAAATTTAGATTGGTCGCCGCGGGCTAATTTAATTTCCGAAATTTCGATGGTTCGATCAAGGCTATTATAAATCTTGACGAAACGAGTAGCGGATCCCTGCGCAGTAAAGACGGTATCGAAGCGTAATGTGTCGACCGAAAATCCCAGGATGGCATCGTCGCCAGTATAGATTTCGGATTCTGGGATACAGCTATGGAAAAGGATGGTGAGGAGAACGGCGGTAAAGAGGAATATTTTTTTCATATTTTTTTGATCAAATTTACTTTGACTTTGCTCTGCGGTCTTGCTTTAACAAACATTGAGAAGACTATTAAAACGTAGTTTACGAGATCAGATTGCAAAAATAAGCTTTGTTGGTATATTTTACTCTAAAATAGAGCGGTAGTTGCGTTTTGACGACGAATCGTGTGGGAATAAAGTAATATTCAAATAGCGAATAATGTACCCGTAAAGACAGTGGGATCAGGTAATTAATCCTACCTTTGCCCCTCATTATCAAATGCTTCCATTCAGATGAATCCAGTAATTATTGACGTGGTGATACCTGCTTTTAACGAAGAAAACTCAGTGGGTCGGGTTTTACAGGATATCCCTGCCGACCTGGTAAGGGAAGTAATTGTGTGTAATAATGCGAGTACCGATCAAACGGCGGAAGTGGCCAGAGCCAACGGTGCCACGCTGGTACATCAGCCAATCCGTGGTTACGGAAATGCTTGCCTGAAAGGGTTAGCGCATATTGCCAGGAATCCTGTTCCACCAGACATCGTAGTTTTTTTGGATGCGGATTATTCGGATTATCCGGAGGAAATGTATCAATTGGTTGCACCGATTATGAAAGACAATATGGATATGGTCATCGGCTCACGGGCCCTCGGTGAGATGGAAGCAGGCTCCATGACGCCACAGCAAATTTTTGGAAACTGGTTGGCAACAAATCTAATTCGCTTTTTTTATAAATACGAGTTTACAGATCTTGGCCCTTTTCGAGCCATTCGATATGATCAATTATTAGCCATTGACATGCAGGATAAAACGTACGGCTGGACCGTAGAAATGCAAGTCAAAGCAGCCAAAATGAAAATGAACTGCACAGAAATTCCGGTTACTTACCGTAAACGGATCGGTTTCTCAAAAGTATCGGGAACAGTAAAAGGAACGATCCTGGCAGGGCATAAAATTTTATGGACTATATTTAAATTATTATAAAATGATCGTAATCAGTTACGTACTCTTTGTGATCTATTGTATGGCATTGACCTATATTACCTGCTTTTGTTTACTACAATTTCATTTATTGTATTTTTATAAAAAACATCATTATCAGGAAGCTAAGAATCCGATAAGTCCTCCAGAGGAACTTCCAAAAGATCTTCCTTTTATAACTATACAATTACCTATTTTCAACGAGCAGTACGTGGTACAACGATTGATCGATCAGATTGTCAAACTGGATTATCCAAAAGATAAATTTGAGATTCACTTGCTGGATGACTCTACGGATGAAACCATTGAGATCAGCCGTCATAAAGTAGCGGAATACAAAGCCAAAGGATTTAATATAGAATTGATTCACCGAACGGATCGCTCGGGTTATAAAGCGGGTGCGCTCAAAGCAGCCATGCACCGCGCGAAAGGAAATTTTATTGCTATTTTTGATGCGGATTTTTTGCCCCGTACGGACTTTTTAAAAGCGACCGTTCCACATTTTAATAATCCGAAAATTGGATTGGTACAAACACGTTGGGAACACATCAACGAAGACTACTCTGTCCTCACCCGTCTGCAAGCGATGCAACTCAATGTACATTTTACCGTGGAGCAGCAAGGTCGCAAAGCCGGAAACTGTCTGTTACAATTTAATGGAACGGCGGGCGTTTGGCGACGGAGTTGCATTGAAGATGCGGGCGGTTGGGAAGCAGATACGCTGACAGAAGATTTAGATTTGAGTTACCGCGCGCAACTCAAAGGCTGGGATATTTCTTATCTGGAAAAATTTGGTTCTCCGGCAGAATTACCTGCGGAGATGAATGGCTTAAAGTCTCAACAATTTCGCTGGATGAAAGGAGGCGCAGAAAATGCGCGTAAACTGTTACCTACTATTTGGAAATCAGATTTAACTACCCGAAAAAAACTACATGCGACCGGACATTTGATGGGTAGCGGCGTTTTTATTTGTATTTTTATTTCTGCGATTATCAGTGTTCCACTCGTCTCTGTTTTACACACCGTAACGATGGGCGTTGATCTCCGATTCATGGGTATTTTCCTATTAGGATTACCAGCGATTCTAGCCGTGTATTACGTAGCGAATGTGCAGGCCGAATTAGCGAAACAACCTTTTCTAAAAAAATTGGTGAAATTTATTTTTCTATTTCCCGTTTTTCTGGCGCTGTCGATGGGACTTTCCTTACACAATACCATCGCGGTGATTCAGGGCTACCTGGGTAAGCAATCTCCATTTGTGCGTACGCCAAAATTTAATATTAAAAACATCAAAGACAGTTTTAAAAAGCAGCAGTATTTGGGTCGGACGATTTCCTGGACGACGTTGTTTGAGGGGTTTTTGTCATTATATTTTTTAGGTGGGATTCTTTGGGGACTACACATTGAACAAAACACTTTTTTAATTTACCATGCGATGTTGATGATCGGGTTTGGGACGATTTGTTTTTACTCGGTGCGGCATGTTAGTTTTAAGTAGGGAGGTTTTTGTTAGTGTTTATTTCTCGCAAGACTTGTGACGCCGTAGCGTTAGACGCAGAGGCAGAGACCTTCTAATGTGTACATCTTTTCTCGTGAATTATTTATCTATTGATTTATGTTGTAAAATGGCCAGCAGTTTAGTGTTCAATTTTTTGGCGGGTATTTTTTTCCTGGTAATCATTACCTTTCTGGGTTATTATCCGCAGCAAGAAGATTTTAGTTATTTGCTCCCTGGTTTTATGGCGGCTTTTGGTATCTATTATTTTTGTTGTAAAAAATTAGTTACTCGACAAAGTCTGCCTTTTTGGCTTGGAGTAGCCGTCGTGGCGCGTTTTGTCCTCTTGTTTTCGGTTCCCAACTTATCCGACGATGTTTATCGTTTTATCTGGGATGGAAGATTACTCAATCAGGGGATCAATCCGTTTGAGCAATTGCCTGGTTATTATCTCTTGGCAGGTAACGAAGTAAGCGGTATTACCCAATCTTTATTTGACCAGCTTAATTCTCCCGAATATTTTACGGTGTACCCTCCGGTTTGTCAGGTAATTTTTGCGGTAAGCACCTGGTTGTTTCCGAATAGTATTTTGGGGACGATCATTGCCATGAAATCCTTTTTCCTGATTTTTGAAATGGGGACTTTATTTTTTGGGGTTCGCTTGCTGGATCATTTTAAGCTGGATAGAAAACGTATCCTTTGGTACGCGCTTAATCCGTTGATTATTTTGGAGTTGACGGGCAATCTGCATTTTGAGGCGTTGATGGTCTTTTTTTTGACGGCGGCGATTTATTGTTATGTGAAGTCTGGGATGGTTCTGTCTTTGGGCCTCCCGCACCTCGACCCTAAAGCCTGCCTGGATGATCAGGTCAGACAGGGAAGCCCGGCGCGCAAACACACTACCGCACCGCACGAGCCTCCATATTCAGAGGGAGGTCTGATAACCGGACACCGTCTTAAATATCTACTTATATCAGGTGTTGCGATGGGTTTTGCGATTGCGACGAAGTTATTGCCATTGATGTTCTTGCCTTTTTTTATTAAGCGGCTGGGCTGGAAAAAAGCGGTGATATATTTTGGGGTGATTGGGGTGACGGTAATGGCGTTGTTTGCGCCTTTGTTTAGTTCCGTTTTTCTGAATAATATCGGTTCCAGTATTGGGTTGTATTTTCAGCGATTTGAATTTAATGGGAGTATTTATTATTTGTTGCGCTGGTTGGGGCAGCAGCTTTCGGGGTATAACCAAATTCGTATTTTAGGTCCGGCACTCGGACTGATTATTTTTATAGGAATTATTTACCGTGCTTTTAAAGAAAGAGACTTATCTACTTTGCAGCTAATTCGACAAATGCTTTTTGCGTTGACGTTGTTTTTATTTTGTACGACGACGGTGATGCCCTGGTATTTGAGTGGGTTGATTTTGTTTTCTGTTTTTACGGGACATCGGTATCCGCTGGTTTGGTCTTTTATGATTTTGGGGACGTATGTGAATTATAGGAATCCGGTTTTTGTGGAGGAGTTGTGGGTGGTGGGGGTTGAGTATGCAGTAGTGGCATTTTTTGTTTGGCGGGAGATTTTCGATTAAGTATTTCTTCTTTGCCTGCACCTTGATTCTAAAAAACCTATCCCGTAGAAACCCTCACAGGGACAAGCCTTACTTTTTGTAAAGTCTAAAAAGAGTGGAGATAGTAATTTAAACCAAGGGTAATTTGCCTGTTTCTTTTTTCTGAATTATCGGACTCTTTATCTACGTTTAATAAACCATAATAAAAAGAGCTGGTTAATGATAGTTTTTGACTTAACTCATATGAAATACCTACGGTAGCACCTAAGTCTATCTTATTAAATTCAAATTCATTTTCTCCTTCACTCAATCTTCTTGGAGGTTCTCCATCAAGTAAAATGTCATCCTGAAACCTTGACGAAGTATTAATTAAAAACATAGTCTGGATTCCAGCATTCAGCTTTAGATTATTAGTGCTGTAAAGATAATATATAGGCACCCCAATATAATTTGACTGAAAAGTGGTCGTAGCTGTTCTAACACCAATCCTTTCTCGAGCTAATGTCTGAGGATTTATTTGATAAAGTTCTATAAGACTTACTTCAGTTTCACCTTTAAGTGACACCCATAATAATTTTGCTCCTATCCCGAATTTGTGTTTTATCTTTTTCTCAATAAGAAATCCAAAATTACTCGATAAAATTAATTTATCCTTTCTATTTTTTAATGCCTCTAGATCATAATCGATTTTACTAAGGCCGATACTTCCACTTAATCCAAATACATAGTTCTGGCTTAACAACATATTTGTCAAACATAAAAACGCCGCTAATGAAATTATTGATTTCAAGCACATAAAATGCATTTAATTTACTTACAATTTCGAATTTTAATCTTCACACTGAAACCATACATCATTTCCATTTTCGAGAAATGGTCCGGGTTCAATCCCACGTCCTCCTCCTCTACAAATCCAACAGGTATCATTATGAAATACTAAATCACCTGTGCTATATCTTATACTTGCTTCCCAATTTTCGGAACAATTACAGTCGTTTTTACAGCTAGTTAAAGAAGCTGCAGTAATTGATAGCGTTAATAAAACTTTAAGTATTTTTATCATATCAAGTATTTTTATTTAAGGTAATATACACTTTCAAATTTAAGTTTCAATACTCTCACTACACATTTGCGGTGATTTGGAAAAAAACGGGTAATTTCACCCACTGGAGGGAGTTGGACTTTCATAGTATGCTTAGGTTGTGATAAACACAAACATACTCCAATTCCTTCTATCTTAATGTTTCACTCATAAAGTAGTACCTTAATTTTTATTTACTACCTAATTAGTATGAAACTACCCTTCCAAGCACAAGATCCACATCCACCATTTAAATATTCCTCATCAGTACAGTCACAAAAATTTTGATTATTTCCTAATCCATCAGGATGATCACAGTTCCTTAGATCAAGAATCCAAAGAAAATTATCTGAATTATGTAATTCATCATTCTCATTTGTTCCATCCCAATGTATTTCATTCATATCAAATGGAACTCCATCTAAAGGACTAGAGGCATCTTCATCGTGAACTTCGTTACCAAATCTATCCCAAATCCTTAATCTTCCATAAGTGACATTGTGATTAAGCATATCTGAGAAGATAGGTCCAAATGTTTGGTTATTTGGATTGCTATTATTCGGGACTAAAACATTCGCAATAGCATACTCAATATCTCCAAAATATCTATCATCAGTTAAAGGAGTATATGTTATGCTATTTGAACAACCATCTCCCCAAATTAAAATATCCTCATTCAATTCTAAAACAGAGGAAGCCCAAGAAACTTGGACAAGATATGGATCAGGGTTATCCTTGCTAATTCTTACAGGCAATTGATAAGTAAATGAAACATCAGAATTATCAGATATTAAAACACCATCAAATTGTTCACCTGTATTTAAATTATCAAAGGTTAAATTAATTAAATTAACATCAACTGGCCGGCTAACTGTGACGTTAGCTTCTAGACCATAAGTGCATAAGTCCATGTCTTCAATCAAAGTTAGATCAATTGGAGGTAAATTAAATATTTTAACTTCTTCTTGATAATTACAGCCTTCTGGTGTTGTTATCGTTACATTGTAATTTTGCTTAAATGCATTTGTATTTCGAGTACCTTCAATAGTTGGAAATTCCAGTTGAGGATTATCAAGTGGCTGGGGAGACCATTCATAAATACAATCTCCTCCACAATTATTCTCACCCTCCATCATAATATCAATTTCTGGCTCAAGAGATACTCTGCAGATTAAAATATCTTTGTAAATAAAGTCATAATCTATGCAAATATAATCAATTATTACTTCGTCAGAAACTGGTTCAGAACAAGGGCTATCCAACGTTAAATTCACACTATATGAATTCCCACACTCAAAATTTCCACCAAGATTCGAATAGAAATCTCCTACATCAAATAATTCTAATCTACTACTTATTGATTCTTGTAATACACAATTAGTTTTTTCATTATTTATAAATTTACAAACTTCCCATACTACGTTAGTAAAACCATAACTATTTGAGGCATCTACTAATAGTTGTTCACACATATTGAGACTATTTAATTCTATATTAGGTTGAGCGTCTTCATCGGAACTGCAAATACCATCAAGATAAGCATATCCCCAGTGTCCTCCAAGGAAACAACCGCCAACTACGAACTCTACACATATCTCTTCACCTATAAAATCAGTTAAATTAAATTCGTTGCAACTCCAATTTGTATAAACAATTGGTGCTCCCAAAGGACCAAGAGAACCACTTAGCAAAAACAGAGGATTATCTGTTTCAGCCCTCAACAAAAATAGCCCATTAGGAATTAATTGGTTGACTCCATCAACCACATGTGTTACAGAATATTGAAAGAAGGGTTGATCCTCAATGTGATCATGACCAGGCTCTTCAACAACGAGTGCAAAATGAAAATTAAAGTCTACGTGTTCTTCGTCTACGATAAAGCAATAAGTTAGTTCATCTATTTGTTTTGTCTCATCAGTGCCTAATCTAGCTGCATAATTTCCTAAATAAGGATAACTTATAGGGGCAAAAGGATCTTGACCGGCCGATAAAACACTAAATCTATTTTGGGGAAAACCAGTATCTTCCCATTCAATTATTCTTAAATTTTCATCCTCATTAAAAGAAATATTTCCATAGCGGCCCTCCCAATTGGTAAAGCCATTCCCTCCATTTTCAAATCCATCTTCAAAACCTCCATTTTCACAATGAGAAGTAACAATACCCGGAGGACTTGAAAGAGTTACTGGATTATTTTCATATCCTGCCTCACAAATATCATTTTTAACAACTAAATAATAATCTCCGTCTCCCAGATTATCAAACAAATGATCAGGAGAATATTCTTCTGCCCGGTTAAATTCAACATAAGTCAATCCATTGTCAATACTGTATAACACTTCGCTTTCTCTTTTATTGGCTACATTTACTAGAATTTGACCATCTGTACAGCTTGGACAAGAGGGTTGCACAATTGAACCATGCGCAAAAACTGGACTACAATCATTATCCTCACAATCAATTCTCCCGTCACAATCATCGTCTACTCCATTACCGCATTTTTCCCTACCGACTAAATTACCTGGCCCTATCCCAAGTAACTCGATTTCTGTAAAAGCAATAAAACCATTTCCGTCCAATTGAATCCGCACAAATTTTCCTGATTTATTATTTAACGGTATTCCTACTCCCGACGAAATCGCATTATCTACATAGATCGCTTCTACTATCTGAGACGATATACTTTCAGAAAGATTGGCATTTCCAAATGGATAGTCTGAAATCAAAATATAGTAATTTCCCATTCCTTCTGGAAACAAATCTTCAGGATAATGAATAGATATCTCTGATAAAACAATTTGATTTTCCAGATTAACCTGAAAATAAGGATTATCCTCCACGTAAGTTTTTGATGCTCTACCTTGATTAAAACGTCCAAATTTTAATCCATCAATGGCCCGTTCGGGAAAATTATTACCATCAGTGGTTGATTGATCAACACTGAGGAGTTCGATAGGGTTATCATTGCTACAATCGGCTTCAAAACGTATGCCAACAGGTCTAATTTGTCCTAAAGATTGCTGAAGAAAGAAAGCAACAAATAAAATTATTAATATATTATATTTCATGATTATTTTTTTTGGAAAATGACTTTATATTCTAAGGGATGAGTTAATAATAAATTTACGTTTTTGGCTTGATCTTTTTTCCGCTAGTTTCGTTAAAAAGCCTCGTGATAGCGCGGCTATCCCTACGTTTTTTGCCTTACTAGCAACAAAAATCTCTAACCCAAAATTCTTAATTTATTAATACCTCATCCCTAAAACAATCTATCGACCTAAATGGGAGATTTTTTCTGAATGAATTATTTGTTCATTCGAATATATACAGACAATATAGACCCCTGCTTTCAGGCTAGTTAAGTCCAGTTCAGTAGTGTCCATTTTATCTAATGGTTGGCTTTTGACTTTTTGCTGGAGAATATTAAATATAGAAACGTATCCATCTTGTTCCTCCGGATAGAATATATTCAAAACGGTATTGACTGGATTCGGATAAATCTTGATAGCACCAGAAGAGATAGAATAATTTTGGTTGTCTAATGACTCATCACAATTTTCTACACCTCTAACCTCAACGGTATTTGAAACAAAAACATCATATTTTCCTTTATTAGATTTTTGATACTTCATCTTATCTTTAAAAACCTTTGTAATTCTTTTTCCCTTCGTGTTCGAAGGGATCACCGATACTCTATAATTACCAATAGAGAGATCTGTGAAGGTTTTGGTATTTTTAATACTATTCACTACTTCAATTTTCTCCCAGACATTTGCAATTAGCTCTTTTTCAAGTATATAACTTAGTTCTTGCGTTTTACCTTTCTGTCCTGAGTAATCATCATAATAGACGATAATATCTTTACAATTCTGAATTTCCAGATAGCTTTGGGCCTTAACATTGTTCACTAAAAACACTAGCATACAACCCACTAAAATAAAAAAGTACTTATTTTTCATAATTTCACATTTATTATTTCTAAACATTATTCAAACATATAATCGCAACAAAAAACGTTTTTCAATAGCATACCATTGGCTGGAAAAGTTAACCGAGTTCTCCCGCTTAATTTTTCAAACATAAAGAAGTCCTTGCAATCAATTGATTGCAACCCTACTTCTCACTCTCTTAATTTAAATATGTATAGTGTAGGTAGCCAACCTAAGAATATTTGATTAATAGGTCAGAAAGACCTTGACAGGATAAAACTAAACAATACTTTTCAAAAAAAAAAAAAACGACAAGAATTCTGAAACTTTAACATTTAAATTACTCAAATAACAAAACGCTAATTATAACTACAGACTGTATTTTTTACACATACCCCGCTGCCTGCAAATTAAACAGCTCCGCATACTTCCCATCTTTCGCCATCAATTCCTCATGACTACCTAATTCTAACAATTGACCGTTTTAATAAAAATTACTTAACCCTAATCAAACAATACCTCCATAGTCAGGCTATTATCAATTTCTAAACTATATTGATTTTTCTTTACGCCAAAAGTGGTAATTAATGTAAGGAAAATATGTTTTTTTGTTTTACTCACCGCTTTGAAAATAGCTCTTTTGGTTCTGAGTTTTTCGAGGTAGGCTTTGGTAATAATAAATTTCTCATTATAAAATTTAATTTCACAAAGATTAATAATTTGGTCGTTTCTATCCAGTAGCAAATCAATTTGGGTACCCGAATGTGTATCGTTTCCCTGAAAAACAAAACTGGAGGGTTCGGTATAAACGCCTCCGATTTCCAAGGCCATCTTAATCTGTGAAATATGTTTAAGACAAATACTTTCGTACGCGTAGCCGCTCCAGTTTTTGAATTTAGGAGTCTGACTTAAAGCCTGCCAAAACCCTTTAATACTCCGTTTCTGCTTGGCAATAAAATTTATATAAAATAAAGAATACTCATCTGTCAATCGGTATAGCATTTCTTTTTTAAGTTTTCCAAACGGGTAATAGGTAGAAATAAAACCAGAATGATCCAGTTCGTTCAATACTTTGGTCAATCCTCCCCCATTCGTCATTTTTGTTAATTTAATAATCTCCGATCTCGTCAGTCCTTTCCATTTGGAAGCCAACGCTTGAATAACCCGAATATGATTTTCAGAATTTTTGAATAAAGCCGGATATAGATTATCAAACTCGTCGTTCAATAATCCGCCTTCTAAAAAACAAATATTCTCAATATTTTGAATCGCAGATTTTCCTCTCTTTACTTCTTTTAAGTAATGGGGAATTCCTCCCATGACCATATAAATAAGGATGATTTGATAACGACTTAGATGAACCTTGCGACTTTTAAAATAGGTTTCTGTTTCTCCCAGGGTGAATGGTGTCAGATAAATTCGTTTAGTAATTCTGTTATGTAAACCACCTTTATCTTTAACAACTTTTTGAATCATCCACGAAGCCGCTGAACCACAAATAATTAAAAGGATATTATTTTTAGAAGCCCAGTTATTCCAGAAATAACCGAAAGCTCTTAAAAACCCGGAACGGTGCGTAGCAATCCAGGGCAGTTCGTCAAAAAAAATAATCCGTTTTTGAGAAGTCTTCTTTTTTTCAAGTACAGTAATAAATGCCAGAAAAGCATCTAGCCAATTTTTGGGTTCTACTACTGATTTAGCGTCTCCCACATATTTTTGTAAATTAAACGTAAAGGTTTTTAGTTGCTCTGCAATAGGTGCATTTTGTATTCCTGTAAATTCTAGATCTATTTTATCACCAAAAACTGACCGTACCAGAAAGGTTTTGCCTACTCTTCGTCGCCCAAAAACCGCTACCATTTCTGACTCTTTAGAAGTGTAGGCTTCTTTTAAAATTTCAATTTCTTGCTTTCTACCCGTTAAAATATTTTCCATAATATTATTATTACTCGCTTAATCTGATAAAAATACAAAGATTAAGCGAGTAATAATAATTCAACACATTCTTTTAAACCTACACATACCCCGCCGCCTGCAAATTAAACAGCTCCGCATACTTCCCATCCTTGACCATCAACTCCTCGTGACTCCCCAACTCTAACAATTGACCGTTTTCCAAAAATAGTATCCGATCGGCCATTCGTACTGTCGAAAATCGGTGAGATATCAATACCGCCGATTTTCCCTCAATCAATTCCGCAAAGCGTATAAACACCTCATGCTCCGCTCTCGCATCTAAAGCGGAGGTCGGTTCGTCCAAAATTAACAACTGCGCCTCCCGCATATAAGCCCGCGCAAGCGCCACCTTTTGCCATTGCCCTCCCGATAATTCTACGCCATTGTTAAACCGCTTTCCCAATACCTGCTCGTACTGTCCTGGCAAGTCGTTAATCACCGTATCCGCCAAACTCTTCTCTGCGGCCTGCGTAATCACGGGCATATCTTTATTCAACTCAATATTTCCCACCGCGATATTATCCGAGGCTTTCATCTGAAATCGAATATAATCCTGAAAGATGATACCGATATTCTTTCGTAAATCCAGCAATTGATATTCTCGTAAATCTTTTCCGTCTAATAGAATACGGCCTTCACTCGGTTCGTAAAGTCGGGCCAGCAATTTGACCAACGTGGTTTTTCCGGCGCCGTTTTCTCCGACGAGCGCTAGCTTTTCTCCTTTTTTCAAATGGAAGGATAAATTACGAATAGCATATTTTTCGCTATTAATATATTTAAAGCTTACATTTTCAAACGTAAATCCTTCCTGGATTGGTGTAGGAATGGGTACTGATTTTTCTTTGTCTCGGATGGTTGGTTCTAAAGCCAAAAAATCAAATAGATCCTGAAGATATAAAGACCCTTCTGCGATCTTTGAAAAACGATTCATAATCCCTTGCAACATTCCCCGCATCTGCCGAAAAGAGCCCGCTAAAAATGTCAGACTTCCCACGGTGATCAATCCCGCCGTTGTTTGCAAAATTATAAACACGTAAGCTCCATAATAAGCCAAACTTCCAATCGCAGATAAAAGACTTCCCCACCAGGCCCGTTTGACCGATATTTTTTTATTGGCTTCGTAGTAACGATCTGATAATTCTTTAAATCGGGTTGCTAAAAAATCCGAAAGATTAAAAATCTTGACCTCCTTCGCCGTCTCGTCACTCGCGCCAACAAACCGTAAATAATCCAATTCCCGACGCTCGGGTGTCCAGGATCTAGTCAAAGAATAAGTGTGTTGATTGAAATGGGTTTCGCCCAAAAAGGAGGGAATCACCGCTAAAAATAAAATTAGCAATAACCATGGACTAAACATAATTAATCCGGCTCCTAAAAATAACAACGTGATGGTATCTTGCAACTGTGCCAATACCTGCGACATCAGCATGGTACGACCAACCGTCTGTCGACGGGCCATTTCTAATTTATCATAGAACTCGGGATCTTCAAATTGATAAAGATCTAAGCGCGCCGCGTGGCGGATTAACATCACTGAACTTCGATTAGCAAATAAATCGCCCAACAAACTGTCCAGCAGCATAATCGCTCGATTAAGTACTTCGGAAGCCAGCGCCAATCCCAGCTCTATAGCAACCATCGTCCACAGATATTCTTTGGCGCCGTCCGTCACTTCAATCAGCCGGATCACCTCATCAATAATTTCTTTGCCTACGTACAAAACCGCCAACGGAATCGCCGCCTTCAGAATTCGTAATACGATATTTACAATAAAAAGGACCTTACTGGTATCCCAGATTAAACCAAAAAAGGGGGGCAGATTTTTTAACGCCGCAAACTGGGTCGAAAGCGATTTACTAACTTTTGGATTTTTTCTTCTACTCATTTCTTTTTAACAGCTAAGTGTGGGTATTAGTTCTGTTGGTGGGTTGGTTATTAGTTAATTGGTTATCGGTGAAAGTGGTCAGGAGAATATTCAAGGGAGTGTCCCATGAAGTGTGTCTTTTTGCCGCCTCCACCTCAATCCTAAAGGAAGCCCTCCACGCAGACACCCTTTATCGGACAGTCCCATGTTCAATTAATTAATCCACTGATCCACCGATCCACTAATTAACCAAAGCACTAAAAACCTTATCAAAAATCCGAACAATCACCCTTCGTTCCTCCGTAATGATATTCGCCGTCCCCTGCATTTCCTGACGAAAAGGAATCGTCCGGTCGTAGGTGGTCTTCATGGTTTGTGGCATGTCGACCGTCACGAGGTATTGTCCATCCGCTTCCGGTACCAGAGATACCTGCGCTACACTGGCTTTGACCGCACCAAATTCTTGATATGGAAAACCGTCCAACCGGATATTAACCGGCATTCCGGCATTGATTTTTCCGGCACCTCTACGCGGCAACAAGGCTCTCCCAACCAATTTTGTT
>Ga0114957_1001737_pt1 | contig 22672 bp, 22 predicted proteins | sample BantaG_FD_87175 | JGI IMG/M metagenome (GOLD analysis project Ga0114957, IMG submission 87175) | Marine algal microbial communities from Bantry Bay, Ireland - BantryBay_4 metaG | ecosystem: Host-associated > Algae > Red algae > Unclassified | place: Bantry Bay, Ireland | collected 2014-11-21 | reverse complement strand
GTTTGATGTGCGCCACTGGCAATAGAATACAAACTTCTACCGTCACAATAAAACTTTACTTTATTTGTCGTGCCGGTACTGCTGTCGTCCAACATTCTGTAGCTGGCTAAAATATTTTCAACATCTAATAGATAGTTTTTCAATGTTCTTTTTTCACGACGAGTTAAGCTGTCATAATTTCTAAAGTTTTTTGTAGATTTAGAAATAGTAGCACTCAAACTCTTAATGTCTTGGACTAAAGGTTCATCATTTGAGGCAAATACGCTGACAGACATTGAAGGCCTACTAATAATAATATTAACTTCTTCATACGTTCTCCTTGTAATTAATTTGCATATTTTGAATATAAGCAATAAGTAGACCATGTAAATTTCATTTCAGAAGTTAATTAGACTCACCTAGAGCTTTATTAGAATACTGATAAGTTAGAAATCACGCTATGTTTTTACAATCGTGAAATATCTGCAAAGAAATACAAAATATGCCTATTGGTCGAATTAAAAGAGCTATATTGGTTATTTCTATCTAATATTGGACACTTACTGTTTGAAAGCTACAAACTAGCTGAATTGTTGGCTATGTCATTTGGTTAATTGGCCTGTTAAGTCTCACTTTATTTGATTTACTCTACAGTTATTGATTTGGTTTTTGTCCAATAACCACCAAGTTGAACTTCGATATAATAAATGCCTTGTTCGAGTTGTAGCTGAATTTGAACTTGATTATTTCTTTGGATAATTTCACCATCTTTTCTTATCTTCCACTCTCTTAAAAGTTCGCCCGCACCCTCTTCAGCGCCTTCACTGGTTACGAAAACATCAATTGTATTGCCAGCTTTTATTGTCCCAGAGTGGCCAATGTTAACTGTTGTAAGAAAGTTATCATGAGTGACTTTTTTTAATTTATTTTTTTGTGCGGTATTAATTGGCGGGCCTTGCTCAGAGTAAAATTCTATTGGTAAGGGTTCGTTTCTCCAGTCACAGTGGATATGTCCGACATATACTTGAATGTGACTAGCACCTTGCTCTTCACAATGAGCTTTAAGCTGGCTTGGAGTCATGCTAGTAGATTTAAAATCGATAGCGTCCCCGTACATATGCCTGGAAAATTCAGCACCACCAACACTTTCGTTGTAAGTAGGGTTGCGGAAACCTGAGTTCACTTTAATTGGTTGGCCTATTGCATCTCTTATATTTTGTACTCTTTCAATTAATAAAGGAGACAAAATGCCGTAACGTCCTTTAGCTAAGGATAAAAAATCATCTCTATTAAAGTTGGTACTAACAAGCTTGTTTGATCCTTCAGTTGCCAAGTCAATAAAGTGATCTGGCTTGCGATACTGTGGGTTATTGTTATTGGGGTAATCGTAATCTGCAGGCATCGTTAAGTTAGCTACTTGGGTGAGCCCATGACAACTGTCCACTCCACTTTTATAGCAGACCTCGTTATTAAAAATAACATCTGGATTATCTACTGAGCTATTAAGTGATTGCGTAAAAGAAGCTCCATCAAGTCCAGAGCCACAGGCAGAAATAAATAAAAAAATAACAGGAAGAACTCTTAGCTTTATACTCATAAAAGCCCATCGGCGACTATTCTTTCCTGTATTAACTTTTACAGTATTAGTAAGTAAAATTAGGGGTAAGCGTTGTAAAGTGAGGCACTATTTTTTAATGCTGGATTAAAGTACAGGTGCTTAGCATTCTTATGGGCTCCCAAGTCTCTGGATTAATTTTATTTAAATTTTATCCATAGATTTGGATTAGTTAAAGCTATCAAGGAAAGGAATTGGAGGTGGCGACCTAACTCTTTTAGCGGGTTAAGCACCTTGAGCGAATAAGAACTTTTTTAGGCTCTACAAGGCGGCAGCCATGGACTTCGCCATCATCTTCACAGGAGTAACGACTTTCAAGTATAACTCCAGAGACATTAAAACCGTTTTCATTAACAGTTAAAATACTAGAATAAGTTATATTTTGATATTGGTCCTCAAAAATAATTCTGTTATTTTCACAGCTAATTATCTGGGTAATTCTATCGGAGGTACCAACGCTCGGTATACGAACAAACCAAAAAAACTGGTCGCCAATTGCTGATAAAATATGGCTGTGGTCATCCTCATAAATATTAAGTGATAAGTGTCCCTTGAAGTACTGAGAGTTAGTAATGTCATTACAGAGTACTTTATCAAAATTGACTTTAGGGCAAGCGTGAGAAGTACTTATGTGTATGAATACTACAAATATAAGCGATATTAGTTTCATTTTAATTCCTTTTTATATAGGGTCTGTTGACAATTCATCTAGCCACTTAACTGACTAGATGAATTATCAACAGACCCTAGCGGCACTTATTAATTTATCACTACTTATAGAGTAGATTAATCGGGGTTAACAAAGAAAACTAAATTTGGGTGATTTTCGTTTTTCGGGTTTTTTAGTAACAATGCAAACTTATTTTTAAAGAATAAAGGCATGGAAATAATGGGTTCTGAGGTATAGTACTTAGCTAAGATTTGTCCGCTAGTTGGGCTGAATATACAAAGAGACTTCAGTCCACAGCCCCCCCAAAGCGTCCACCCTTTTTTACCCCAGTCCATGACTAAGTTTTTAATCGAACTACTATTAAGTTTAACAGAGAGAAGGCCTGTGTTGTTGGGCTTTACTTGAAGCCTTAAGCGCCAGCGACGCTCACCAGTAAAAGCATCTAATGTATGTATATAGCCATTGTCACTCATTACTGATATTCTGTTGTAAATAGGAACGAAAGTTATATTACCGTTGAGAGGGCTTTCGGCGTTATACTCCCAAATTTTTTCTCCATTATTTATTTTTAAGGAGTAGAGTTGCCCTTCAGATGTAGCAATAAATACATGTTTGTTACTTACCAAAAGATCACTGGTGGGAGCTGAAAGGCTTGGAACTTTCCATTTAATTTTTCCGTCTGTTGTATCTAATCTATAAAAGTTAGTGTCACCATATACAAATAAAGAGTCACTGTGATCTTGGATTTTATAAATTCGCTCTGCTTTTTTTAGGGGAGTTGTCCATAGTACTTGCCCATCGAGCTTACTGTATTTAGTAATAAATAATTCTTTGCCATTTGTGTTGAATAAATAAAATTGATCATTACGGTCGATATAAGTTTTTACAATATTTTCTTGTGTTAAAATCTTGCTCCATAATATTTGTTTTTTACTAAGCTGAATTAAGTGCAGTGTCTGGCCTTGATCTAACCAGTACATAAAATCATTTTGTGTTGTCGGCGGAATTAAAGCGGAGTTGGCCTTACCCTTAAAGGAGAGCCGCCAAGGGTCAAATGTGGCTAAGTTATTTATTAAAATATCGTTACGTTCAACACCTTCAATAAATAAATAATTATTTTTTAATTTATATTCTGGGCGTGCTAACGACCCTACATCCCAGCTTTCAGGAAAAATAAAAGCAGGTGATACCTCTTTGTCAGCAATATAAGAATGATCTTTATTTAAGTAAACTTGCCCAACAGTATTGCCATGTAAGCTTTTATTAGTGGCACTATTTTTCTTTTCAAGAACAGTAGTGATATCTTCAGGTTTTTCATATTTAGCAAGTCCCTCAAGTAGAGGAGTTTGTACTATAAGCTTAGGGTTTTTGAGAAGTAAAATATACACACTGCCAATAGCTATGAGAACAATAAAAGTCAGTAAGAAATAGTTTGGCTTTTCATGGTTGTAAGGAGTGTAACTCATAACTGTGACTCCTTGTCGGTATTGCAATTAAAGTTAATTTCAAAAACTTTATTATAATTTTCACTGGTAAGTTCTTTGCTGTAAAAAAATCTTTTTACAGTAGTTATGCCGTTATTTTTTGAGAACCTTTTGCATAATTCAGCAAAGTTTTTATATTTACTGGGATGGCAGTTGAAATCATTTCCGTTACTGGATCCATGCATTGGAGGTAGAGTATAGATCGATTGCTTATGGTATATTGTTGTTTGAGCAAAACAAGATGAGGGAACTTGTCTTAACTGAAATGAGAGGGGGGTTTTATTTAAGAATGAAACAGGGTGAGAAAAACCCGGAGCCCACTGTAGTACAGCAAATAATAATAGTGGTAAAATTAGCCAAGCTTTTGTGGGTTCAGGTTTTAAATAGCTTTGGTAGAGGCGCTTGCGTTCAAGGCTAATTTCAGACTGTCTAAAAACGATAATATATACAATTAAAATGGCTGGATATAAATAGATTAAATCTTGGGCTATATAACTATAGCCAATAAAATAAATAAGTAAGGCTGCCCAGGCGTAATTGAAAATTAATTTTAATTTAGAAAGTAGTATGAATGGAGTAACGAGTTCGAGTATAACTACGATAGCAGAAATCCATTCAATGCCTTTAATTGGTAGGTCAGGTAAGTAGCTTTTTATTTCAAGCCCTGAAAGCCAATTCATGTTGAGCTTAGATAAGCCAGACCATATAAGGAACAATAGAATTATAAATTTAATATTATTGGATTTAAGAGGGAACAAAAATAAACAAATTTCTAATATGAATATTAAGGCTTGGATATTATTTGAGAATGAAAAATTAAGTAAATAAACTGAGAGCTTAACGAGGAAGGCTAAAGTCATAAGTGCAAAGGCAATCTTGTAGACTCTAATAAAAAGAAAAAATAAAGTTAAGGCGCAGATAATTATAAGTGCTAATAAGAAATAGGGAGTGGCAAAGGCTAGGTAATCGCAGTTAGAAAAAATGGGCCAGCATACATTGCCGAGAGTATTCGCACTAAAGTCACTGAACTTCCAATAAAGTGCAGACCAGAGGTTCATAAGGGTTATAGCCCAAACAAAAAACTTTAGTTCAGTTTTTTCAAAGATTTGATCTATTTGGTTGGAAAAGAAATTCATGGATTAGCTTTTTCCTTTCCTTTTTTAAACAACATAATATATTCGGCTGCAGACACTAAACTTAAAACAACGCTAGCCCATAAACCTAAATAAGCTAATTTAATTAGTGGTAAATTGAAATAGTTAATATTAATAAATAACACAGGTATGCAGACCATTTGGATAGCGGTTTTCCATTTGCCAATTTGTTTTGCGTCAATAACAATACCTTTGCTAGCTGCCGCAGAGCGAACAGCGCCGATAATGAAATCTCTACTCAAAAGTAAAAAAACTAAAATTGGACCAACTCTTCCTAAAGATAATAATGTTAATAGTGCTGCAAGCACGATCACTTTATCCGCAGCAGGGTCATAGAATTTTCCGAAGTCGGTGACGCCGTTATATTTGCGGGCCCAATAGCCGTCTAACCCATCAGTAATTGAGCCAATAATAAATAAAATGGCACATACGTATTTAAGAGAATCATTTTCAGGAATGTAAACCCCGAGCAGGACGAAGGGAGCTAGAACAATACGTAGGCTTGTCGCGATTAGTCCTAGTTTTTGCTTAAAAGCGCTATTGCTCATATTAAATGTGTGCCTCTGGGAGGGTTGTTTATTTTGTGGTATAGAAATTTCATATTTACTCAGTATAATCAATGTTTTTTACGTCAATTAGCCAAGATGTTGAAGCTTAAAACCAAAATCTCTGGATAAAATTCTTCTTTCTTTTTCTCTTTCTGCGAGCATCGTGTCCCGCTTAGAGTATCCGTTAGGCCGAGCAAGCGATAGTTATGTTAGGGCGATATATTGAAGACTTGGAGTGTAGCCGCAAGGCGTAACGGAGAGACTATTGGCGTCACCTGAAAGGTGATGAAGCGCGAAGACGTGATGCTGCCGTAAGCACGCTCGCAGAAAGAGAAAATAGAATTTTATTCAAATTTTATCTAGGGATTTGGCTTAATTGCCTACAATTTAGCTTTTTTAAGTACCTGAGCCTGGGGCTCTCTGAGCGCTTAATCAGCCACTTGTAATACCAACCATACTTGTGTATCAAATTAAGCATGGCACAACCCGGCTTCATGTATAAAACTAGAGTTTCTTTTTATGACACAGACGCTATGGGTGTAATGCATCATGCCGCGTTTATGCAAAAATTTGAGGACGCTCGTGTAGCCTGGTTGCGTGATTCGGGCCTTGATTGTTATCATTACCCTAAGGCTGATCTGGTTTTAGCTGTTACTGAGGCAAAGTGTAATTACCGAGCCCCTTGTTTTTTTGATCAAGAAATTAGCATTTATTTACAAGTTAAAAGAACTCGTTTGAAACTATTTATCCAATATGCAATGTTTGATGAAAGTAATAGTATTTTAGCCACAGGGAGTACAACTCATGTTCCTATGGATGCAAAATTAAAACTCACTAAATATCCTGCTGAATTTAAAAGCAGGTTGGAGAAGAAATTATGGACAGAAACCTGGCCCTCGAATTTGTAAGAATAACTGAAGCAGCAGCGATGGCATGTGCCAGGTATATGGGAAAAGGTGATGAAAAAGCAGCTGACCAAGCTGCAGTGGATTCCATGAGAAAAGCCTTTGATAAAATTAATATTGATGGGACCGTTGTTATCGGTGAAGGGGAGCGTGATGAAGCTCCCATGCTTTTTATTGGTGAAAAGGTGGGCATGGTTACTGATACCTCACCAAAAATTGATATTGCCCTTGATCCTTTAGAGGGAACAACTATATGTGCCAATGGCGGAGTAGGTGCTTTAGCTGTGATTGCAGTGGCTGAGGAAGGAAACTTTTTACATGCACCTGATACCTATATGGATAAATTAGCCTGTGGCCCCAAATGCTATGGGTTATTAAGTTTAGAAAATTCACCTACTAAAAATATTCAAATAGCTAGCAAAGCTTTGAATAAAAAAATTGAAGATATTGTTGTAGTTATTTTAGATCGTCCAAGACACAAAGAGCTAATTGATGAGGTTCGTGCCTGTGGTGCAAGAATTCAGCTTATTGATGATGGTGATGTATCTGCAGGAATTGCTGCATGTTTTGAGGGCAATGGGATTGATTTATTGTTTGGCACTGGTGGTGCACCTGAAGGTGTAATTACTGCGGCTGCTTTGAAATGTATGGGTGGAGATTTTTTTGGGCGTCTTAACTTCAGAAATGAAGATGAAAAAAAGCGCGCCACAAAAATGGGTGTGACTGATCTAAATAAAATTTACACACGCGATGAGCTTGCAAAAGGCGATGTTATGTTTTGTGCCACAGGGGTAACTAGTGGCCCTTTGCTTGAAGGGGTCACTCCTTTGCCAGGTAATAAGTGCACCACACATTCGTTGGTACTGCGTTCAAAAACTGGCACTCAGCGTTTTTTACATACTAACCACAATTTAAACTTAAAAGCAGATGGATTTTCAAAATGAGTGATCTAGCTTCTCAGTGTGCTGTATGCAAAAAAAATATTGCACCGGCTTTGCCAATTGGCCGCCGTGAGGAGTGTGAACATTGCGGAGCTGATTTACATGCCTGTGTGAATTGTCAGTTTTACGATACAGGCAGCTACAATGAATGTAGGGAGTCTTCTGCCTCAGTCGTACGCGAAAAAGAAAGATCTAATTTTTGCGACTATTTTGCCTGGCAAAATAAGACTTATGCTGAAGATCAAGCCAGTAGCCAATTAGCTGCAGCCGAAGCCTTATTTAAAAAATAAACTAAATTAATTAGCCAGACCTTGGGCCCAGCCAGCTGAACCCCTTTTCTTGACCCCTACATTTTCTCCTGAGATCATTTGTAAGTTAAAGACATTCAGGGGGAAGCATGAAGTTCTTAGTATCATTACTGTTTTTATTTTCAATTAGTGTGCAGGCCAATAATATTGGTCATGATGTACAAAATTTTAATCCACTAACAAGTGGTTTAGATTTCGTAACAGTGAACTCATCGGAAACACTAAGGCCATGTGTAATTAACTGTGGTGTTTTTGTGAACTTTGCAAATAACTCTTTACCGAATTTTACAGTTCCATTAGGGGCCGAGGGTATTAATGATCATAGTGATAGTTTGATATCATCAGATGTTAATATTGGTGTTGGTTTAATGAAAAGATGGGATTTAGGTTTAAGTATTTCCAGTGTATTAAGTCAGACTGTTGATTCAGATGTTCAAGGTATAGAATATGAGAATAAAGGCCTTACGGATATAAGGCTAAATACTAAAGTTAGATTTTTAGGTGATTACAACAGCGGTATGGCAGTTGTTTTAGGCTTAAGTTGGAACCAAACGGAAAATAACCCTTATACAGGGATAGATAATGGCCCAACTATTAACCTTGAGTTAGTAGGTGATATGCAAATCAATAGAAAAATTGCAGTGGCTGCCAATATTGGTTATCGAATTAAAAACTCCGGTGATGCGATCCCAATTGATGACCTTTGTACGACAGGTCCTGGTACTTGCCCCGGAAGTGGTGAAGTTATTGAGCCCTTTGGTGACTCTATAATTGGGTCATTGGCTGCTAACTACTTAGTTGAAGATTGGCAAACAAAGTTTATTGGTGAGATTTATGGAAGTATGCCTTCTGAGGAAACTGCTAATAGTTCTGAAAGAGAGCAAACAACCTTAGAAGCTTTAATTGGTGCTAAAAAAGATTTTACTGATAAATTTTCTGGTCATTTTGGTGGTGGTGCTGGACTTATTAAAGGTTCTGCTTCTCCAGACTTTAGATTATATGCCGGTATTAACTATGCGCTAGGCCCATTAAGCTTTTGTAAATCTGCGCCACAAGTAGTTAAAATTGAAGAGGGGCAAGACCCAGCTGAAGCTATAATGGTTGCTGAAGATGAAACTCCTGAGCCAATAGCTGAGCCGGAAGAGCCAGAAGCTGACGAAGAAGTATTTGTTATTCGTGATGTACTTTTTGATACTAATAAACATTTCTTAAAGCCGGAGGCAGATGCCACGATTCAAGATGTTGCCGATAAGTTACAGCGTCCAGGTGGCTTTGAATCAGTGCAAGTTGAAGGTCATACAGATTCAAGAATGCCAGATGCTTACAACCAAGCCTTATCAGAGCGTCGTGCTAAATCAGTTATGAAGCGCTTAATTAAGCTTGGAATACCGGCTGAAAAAATAACTGCTATTGGTAAAGGTGAGCTTGAGCCAATTGCTGATAACGGCAACTACCAAGGTAGAGCACTTAATCGTCGTGTTGAGTTCAGAGTTAGGTGGAGATAGTTAGCCCGTTAGCCCGTATGAGCGTAGCTCATGTAAGGGCGATATACATACAAAGTTTAAATAAAAAAAGGAGAAACTATGTTTCTCCTTTTTTTATTCTTAAAATAATTTTACTATTTAGTCTTCTAATAACTCTAACTCTTCTCTGTGTAACCGATCAACAATAGCTTCATTGAAATCAGATGTTTCAACAAATTTACACATTCTGTCTTTTGGCAAGTCAGAGGCTGTATTGTCAAAGATAACAGCTTCAGCTTTTGAAATTCCAATAGATGTTGTTGTGATATAATTATTATCTTTATCAACTAGGCAGTTTTCATCGTATCTACCATTTACAATTAATGAAACTTCAGTGAAATCAATATCTGGTTTATCAATGATTTGCTTAACTAAAGTTTTAGCAGCAAAGCGAAATCCATGTGATTCAGAGTCATAAGAAACTCGTTTTTGACTGTCGGCTTTTTCATAAGTCATTACGGTGTTGTCACGACCATTAAGGAAAAGATGCTTAAAAGTAACAGGGGCAAATATCCCTGGTGTACTACTGCCATAAACTTTTCTTTTAATAAGCGTTTTTAAAATTTCACTGTAACTATGTCTTTCATCACAATCTTTATCTTTTCCGTAAACTGGGCTATCTAGCTCGCATCTTTCAGTAAAAACGCTGCCGATAGTCAAAACTACTGTGGGTACATTTTCAGATAGAAATTTTGTCCCACCATTAATTGACTCAGGGTCACTTTCAATAAATTTTTGTAAAGAAACAAAGTTAGAGTTTACTGTAATTGGCTGTTCGTGATCTGGGTTTAGTTTGTCTTGAGCTAGTACTTCCATTTGCTCAGTTAATAAAGCCTGAACTCCAGAGATGTCTTTGGTGTTAAATTCTTTTTTAGTATTATTAAAGTATTTGCCAATGTATCTAGGATCGTTACTTCCAGCAACTAAACCAAGAGTGAAGCTGTACTCTTTGTCTGTAGAGCTATCAATCATTTGTGGTCTTAGGTTGTTAAAGCCACTTAAAAAACCTTGGACAACATTTAAAACTTGGCTTCTTTGTACTTCAACAGCATCATTGTCAACTTTCTTACCGAGTCTATTTTTATTTATAGCTCCTCTATCCATAACTAATAATAAGTGAAAGTGATCAAAGCTTTTAGATTTATTTAAAACAGTGACACGAGTGTTTTCTGCAGGGGTTACAGCAGGAGCTGGCTCCTCATCGACGATAGGATCAGCAACAGGTGGTTGCACTTTATCTTTTTTAGGAACATCAGGGATATCTTCGTCAGGTAAATCACCATTATCTGGTTTAGGGGGTGGAGTACAGCCTTTTGACTGACAGTTTAAATCAGCACCATTTGCTGGAGCACTGGTAACAGTTTCTCTTTTACTGTCGTGACTGTTAACAGTAGTTACTGGAATTCCACCAAGGCTTACTGGTTTTTGCTCACGTGAAGTATTGGCTCTAGTTTCACGATCTATAACACGATCACGTCTGTGGTCTTGATCACGAGTGGCTATAATTACAGGTGGCGGTGGTGGGCTAGTTTCATAATGATCATTTGGTTGGTAGTGATCTTGTTGCTCTAAAGCCGGCCTTTGAGTGTGAGGTTGTGTTTTAGGTGAGGTCGCTACTGCCGGTCGCACTTTAAGTCGTGATTTTTCACATGCCGGTAAGGCCACTATACTCATGCCCAATAGTACAAGACATATTGATTTATTAGATTTATAGAATGATTTAAAAATTTTCATTATTAACACCTTGTTGTAAAAGTTCCTACAGTGTTCTTATTTGCAAGGCTTGGGCCTGAAATGCCAAAACACAAAAACTATATAAAAACAAATACTTAAGCTATATCCAATAAGTAGCTAAGTCGGGCTGAACCCACCTAAAACCCTAAATTGTCACCTCAGTGTAATATTTTAAATCACTAGGGTCTGGTGAAAATCCATGCACCTTCTTGCTGCAGAAGTTTGTGAGTAATACTGCTCACAAATCAGGACTCACAATAGCTAAGTGTTTGCTTTTTCTTAAAAAAATCCCTACCCTTATACTATAACTTTTTAAAGTGGGTGAAAAATGGCTGCTGTAGAAACTCAAGAAACTTTTAATTGCACTGTCGAACAGTTTTATAACTTATTACTAGATTATGAATCTTATGGTGATTTTTTAGATGATGTTGATAGCTGTGAAATCGTTGAAGAAGATGACGACTATAAAATAGTCGAGTACCGTGTAACCGTGGTGAAATCATTTTCATATAGGCTACGCATGGAAGAAAACGGCGAAGATATGATTTCTTGGACATTAGAGTCTGGAGATTTATTTAAAGTGTCTAACGGCTCATGGGAATTAGAGGAAAAAGACGGTAAAACATTAGCTACCTATACTATTGATGCAAAATTTAAAGTGTTCGTACCAGGCCCAATAGCTAAAATGGCCGTAAATATTAATTTACCCAATATGATGAAGTCCTACCACAAGCGAGTGGATGAGCTATATAATACTTAATCAACAGGTAGAGCGATTTTTTCAAGGATCATATGCTAGCTTTTAGAATATCACTTTTGGTTATAGCGATTTGGACAAATGTAACAGCATTTATTGCTATCTATCACCAAGGGTGGAACTTATTTGCAGTCGTAGCCACGGATTTAAATTCAGTAACTTGGAACGCACAGTTTGACGCTGATTTGTTGAGTTATATAGTTTTGACTGCTGTTTGGCTAGCCTGGCGACATAAGTTGACAGCTCCAGCCATTGCATTTGGTTTTATCGGTGGGTTACTTGGCAATGCCTTTTTAGCTCCTTACCTTCTTTATCTTTCTTTTAAAACTAAAGGAAATTTTAGGCAGATGATCTTAGCCGAAAATAGTTAAAATAAATATTTGGAGTTATTTAGATTTAAATAAATTATTAAATTGCTCTTGATCCATTATTGGTAATTTATCTGTGGGTTTAACTTTACGTATATTTTTTAATGGTTTCTCAACACTTTTTATATCTACTTTTTGTTTTTTTAAACGCTGTTCAAGCTTAATACGCCGTTCAATCATTTTATCTTCCGGGGGCTCTATTAGAGCCTCTAAATCAGATGAAAATTCCTTGGAAAGTCGACGTTCATTTAAAATTTCTTGCTGCTTTATTTTATCAGCCACTCTTTCGCCAACCTGATCGGCTGTGATATTGTTAGCTTTAAAAGTTTCAGTACCATTACTGTAATCTTGCTCTTGATAAAATAAAGCTGAAGTTTTTAATTTAGAAATAGTTGTGAAGTTCATAAAGCGATCAATAAGTTCCGCCGCATCAGTATTTTCTTTTGGGTTATTAATTAAGACATCTTTACAATTTAAAATAAATCTTAATAAAATTAAGTCTGGGTTTGGACTTTTAGATTCGTGTTCGGCCATCAGGCTGAGTTGTTTTATTAAAAAATAACTGTAGTTTTGTTTGTTGTAGTGATTTTCTATTTGTACGATCACTCGCGACAAAAAATCTCTGCGCAGTAAATACTCCTTACGGCGATCAATATTTCTTAGAAGGCTCATTGGCTTTGTACTGGAAGTACTGCTTGAATGAGTAAATTTTTTGATAAGCTTGTCAGTGGCCAGTAATTTCTGTTGGTTTTTTATTTGTAGAAGCTCAAATTTTCTCAATAGGGGAGTGGAGCTATCAGCAAAAGCTTTACCAGTGAAGAAAAATAGCGTAATGCTAATGGCAGTGATTAGATTTGTTATTAAGCTAAGCTTTCGCATATCACTACCTATATCGGTTTGTTGGACCTAAAACTAAGGCATTACCCATGAGTTATCTCAATCTGGAACATAAATTACTAGAGGTTTTCAAAAAAGAACCTCTCAGTCGTAATTTAATCGTTTCTGTGTCGGGGGGGATGGATTCAGTGGCTTTATTGTCGGCACTTTCGAGTTTGCAAAAGCAATTAGAGTTAAATTTGAAAGTGGCTTATATTCATCATGGTAACTCAAAATGTGACCAGCAGTTAGCTTACCGTAATAGTTGTTACGATTTAGTTAAGACTCAAAGTAAAGCCTATGAAGTTCCGTTTATGTCTAATTACGGGGAAAAAAATTTAATGCCGCAAGATGCACTAACATCTGAAGATGATTTTAGAGTCTATCGTCAAAACCTTTATGATCATTGGTTAAGGCAGTTTCCTGATTTTAAAGTGGTAATGGGGCACCAAAAAAATGATGTGTTAGAAAATCAATTGATCCAAATGATTCGTGGCTGTGCCGAGAAAGGCTTTTTGTCTTTAGCTCTGCAAAACGGTTATAAGCTTCGCCCGATGATTGGGGTTTCTAAAACTGAAGTAATAGAGTATGTGAAAAACAAAAACTTAAAGTACTTAGATGACCCCAGTAATAAAAGCGATCTTTACTTAAGGAATTGGCTGCGCAACAAATGGCTGCCTGACTTAGAGGAATATAGGTCTGGAGGAGTCGTGCGGCTTGCTGGGTCTTTAGGGAATATTGCTCAATATTTAGAAGATAATTCTGTAAAATATGATGCAGCTTGGTCTAAAGTCTATAACGCAAGTGGGCGATATTTGAAGCTGGGTGAGCTTCTTCTGCAGCCCGAGGCTATGAGGTTTTCAATTATTGCTGGTTACTTAAGGCTTAATAATTCATCAAACTTTACTCGTAATCAGCTTAAAGAGATACTCAAGCATCTTGACAGTCCTCAAAAAAAACACACATTTAAAATGTTAAACTTCTCCTGGAGAGTTCAAGGAGATACTGTGCAGCTGCAGCAAATTTAGGCTTTTTATTTTCACCTTCTTTTGTCTAACATCAGTGCCCATGTTTTGTATGGATTTTCAGAGCGTGATACTGTTAAATAGTAGCTTTAAAGCGGTTTACAAGTAGAAAAGACGAAGGATAGATATGAAATTTGGTAGCCCTAGTAAAACCCCTCAAAAAACTTTTGCCATGTGGGCAATTATAGCTGTTGTAGCTGTGTTAATGTTTCAAGCTTATGAAAATCAAAAAATGATGATGATCACAAACTTTGAGTATCCTCAGTTTAGAGAGGCTCTTAATAATGATGAAATAAAAGATGTCACTATTCATTTAGATGCAAATAAAATTAGTGGTGAAATTAAAAAAGAGTTTAAAACCAAGTATAAAGATGCCACTCAGTTTAAATTTACATCTGAAACTAGTTCTGAAATTAGAGAGTTGATTGAAGCTAAAGGTATTAAGCCAAAGTTTAATGAGTCTGAAAACTCAATGCTGACGTCAATATTTTTAAACTTACTGCCAATTTTATTAATTGTATTTATGTTTTTATTTTTACTGCGCCAAATGCAAGCCGGTGGTGGTAAGGCCATGAGCTTCGGTAAAAGTAGGGCCAAGCTTTTAACAGAAAATAAACTTAAAGTAACATTTAAAGATGTGGCTGGTGTGGAAGAAGCCAAAACTGACCTTGAAGAAATTGTTGAGTTTTTAAAGAACCCAAAAAAGTTCACTCGCTTAGGCGGTAGAATACCAAAGGGTGTTTTATTAGTGGGCCCTCCGGGAACAGGTAAAACATTACTGGCTCGTGCCGTTGCCGGCGAAGCCAGTGTTCCGTTTTATACAATATCAGGATCTGATTTTGTTGAAATGTTTGTGGGTGTGGGTGCCAGTCGTGTGCGTGATTTATTTGAGCAGGGTAAAAAGAATGCCCCTTGTTTAATTTTCATTGATGAAATTGATGCTGTTGGTAGGCATCGTGGCTCAGGAATGGGTGGCGGTCATGATGAGCGTGAGCAAACTTTAAACCAATTACTAGTTGAAATGGATGGTTTTGAGGGTAGTGATGGAGTAATATTAATTGCTGCCACAAACAGACCAGACGTATTAGACCCTGCACTTTTAAGGCCAGGCCGTTTTGACCGTCGAGTTATGGTTGGTAAGCCAGACTTAGGCGGAAGAGAAAAAATTCTTGAAGTTCATGTAAGAAAAACACCTCTTTCAACTGATGTTGATATAAGCCGCATTGCTAGGGGGACTCCTGGATTTTCTGGCGCTGACTTAGAGAATTTAGTAAATGAAGCAGCACTTCAGGCTGCCAGAAAAGATAAGCATAAAATTGAAATGATAGATTTTGAAGTGGCAAAAGATAAAGTAATGATGGGTGCTGAGAGAAAATCCATGGTTCTAACAGAAGAGGATCGTCAGATCACAGCCTACCATGAAGCTGGGCATACATTAGTTGGAAGAAAGCTAAAAGGAATTGATCCCATACATAAGGTTTCAATTATTCCGCGTGGAATGGCACTGGGGGTAACTGTAACTCTTCCAGAAAATGACGCTTTAAATTTTAAACTGAGCAAGGCCATAAATATGATTGCCTTCTTGTTTGGCGGCCGAGCCGCAGAAGAAATAATATTTCAAGATTACACAACAGGTGCTGGTAACGATATTGAGCGTGCCACTGAAATTGCCCGCAAAATGGTTTGTGAGTGGGGAATGAGTGAGAAAATTGGCCCTCTAGCTATGGAAAAAGCCGGTGGACCGGTTAATTTAGGTATGCAAGGAAGTGCTGGAAAGTCTTACTCGCCGGCCAAAGCTGCTGAAATTGACAGTGAAATAAGACGTTTAGTGACTGACGGTAGAGAAACTGCAATGAAGATTTTAAATGAAAATGCGGATGCACTAGAGGCTATAACCCAAGCTTTACTTGAGTTTGAAACCATTGATGGGGCAGAAGTGGATATGCTGATTGAAGGTAAAACTATAGCTGACCTTGCCCGCATACGTGGGGATAAGGCTAAAGCCTCTGAAATTGAGCAAAAAGCTGCTGGAGTAAAAGCTGCCGCCAGAGAAGCTGAATTAAAAAAACAACAGGAAGAGAAAAAAGTTAAAGACGGACTTGGAGATCCAGACCCTTATACTGCATAATTCAAATCTGTGAATTATGTATTAGAGAGTCTAACTCAGTTTTTCAACCTTTTAAGTTTTCGTGACCTAATAGATTTACTATTAGTTTGGGTGGTCATATACCGCTTAATGCATATCACGCGTGTCGCAGGTGCTTATCAAATCATTGCCGGTATCAGTTTTCTAGGCTTAGCCTATTGGTTAAGTATCTGGGCTGAGCTTATAGCTTTTAATTGGATATTAGAAAATTTCTTTTCTAATATATTTATAATTATAGTGATTCTATTCCAAGGGGAGATCCGCCGGGCATTAGCTCAGTTTGGTAGTAATCCCTTTTTTGCATCGAAGTCTAGATTGTTTCAAGAAAGCCATGTGATGGAAGAAATTAGTAAGGGCTGTTTTCAGTTAGCTCAGCGTGGGATCGGCGCCATAATTATTATAGAAAAAGAAATTGAGCTAGATTACTTTATTGAAAAAGGTGTGGAGATCGATTCAAGAGTTACTGCTGATTTAATAACTAGTATATTTTTACCAGACAGCCCTTTACATGATGGCGCCATTGTTATTAGAGGCACCAGAATATATTCAGCTGGCTGTTTTTTGCCACTTACCAAAAATCCAATTATAGACAAAAACTTAGGCTCAAGACACAGAGCTGCCATTGGCTTAACTGAAGAGACCGATGCTGTAGCTTATGTCATCAGTGAAGAAAATAAATCCGTAGGTGAAGCCAAAGCAGGTAAGTTCACGCCTAATATTGATCATATTGAATTACGAAAAAGAATTTATTTAGCTTATAATTTGAAATACAAAGCTTTAGATATTAAAAAGGAAGGGTAATGAGTATTAAAAATAATTACCTTTCAAATATATCAAGTAACAAAGGTTATTTAGCTGTTTCTTTTTTTGTTGCATTATCGTTGTGGGTTGTGATGATCGGAAAAAAAGATACAACTATGGTTAAACATTTAAAAGTGGTCTTTGTTACTGAAAAAGGTTTATCAGTTATAAAAGCCTCTTCTGAAGAGGTATTAGTGAAGCTTGTGGGCCCAAGAATTTCTATTTTAAAAATGCGCTCAATAAGCGACTCACTCACCATTGATGTTAAGGATTTAAGTCCGGGGGCTCACAAAGTTTCTGTGCCTAAAAATAGTTTAAGTTTACCAGTAGGTGTAAAGATACGAGATGTGTCACCCAAAGTTATTTGGGTAAAAGTACAAACGCCGATTACCAAGGAGTCTTTCGAATGAAATACAAAGGAATATTTGGAACAGATGGAATAAGAGGAAGGGCTAATACTTTTCCAATGACTGCTCATGTAGCTATGCTTGTTGGCCAGGCTATGGGTTATATTTTAACTCGTGATCAAAAACCTTCGACATCAGGAAAAAAGAAAGCACAGCCTATGGTTTTAATAGGAAAAGACACTCGTCTTTCTGGGTATATGATTGAGCAGGCCTTATCCAGTGGCTTTAATTCAATGGGTGTGAGAGTGAACCTCACCGGCCCTCTGCCTACTCCAGGGATTGGTTTTTTAGCTCAAAATATGCGCGCAGATGCCGGCATTGTTATTTCGGCTTCACATAACTCATTTCAAGATAACGGGATTAAAATTTTTGGTAAGGATGGCTTTAAAATACCTGATTCTATGGAGCAAGAGATCGAAGTACTTATCTCAGGTGATAAGCTTCATGACTACTTATCAGTAGCAGATGAGGTTGGCAGAACGAGACGTATTGATGATGCCAGCGGTAGGTATATTGTTTATGCAAAAAATACTTACCCTTTAGATTTAACTTTAGATGGTGTTCGTATAGTTTTAGACTGTGCCAATGGGGCTGGTTATAAAGTAGCACCAGCCATTTTTGAAGAGCTTGGTGCTGAAGTAATTATTTTAGGTAACGAACCCAATGGTTTTAATATCAACCATAAGGTGGGAGCACTCCACCCAGATAAGGCTGCAGAGTCGGTATTAAAGTACCGTGCCGATGTGGGTATTACTATCGATGGGGATGCTGACAGAGTTATAATGATCGACGAAAAAGGTCGCATTGTTAATGGTGATCATATATTGGCTATCGTGGCTTTACATTTAAAAGATAAGGGTAGGTTAAAAAACAATACCGTTGTTGCCACAGAAATGAGTAATATTGGTTTAAATAGAGTATTAAAAGACAACGATATTAATATTGTTCGTACTGGTGTTGGCGATAAAAAAGTTGTGGAAGAGATGCTGAAAAAAAATTATGTTCTTGGTGGGGAACAATCTGGCCATATCATTTGTTTAGAGCACAGCACAACAGGGGATGGCTGTGTGGCGGCACTGAATGTGCTGGCGGCAATGAAGGCTGCAAATAAACCCCTGAGTGAGCTAAATGATATTATGGAAGATATGCCGCAAGTATTAATTAATACGCGCATCCAGGATAAAATCCCTTTAGAAGATATTGAAGGTTACTCAAAGCTCATTGCTGACTCTCAATCTCAACTGGGAGAGTTCGGTCGAATTTTTGTTCGCTATTCTGGAACGGAGCCATTAGTACGTGTGTTAGTAGAGGGTGAAAACAGGCAAACTATTGGTGGGTTGGCTGAAGAGATAGCCGGTTTTTTATTAAAAAAACTTGGATAAAAATATATGCAAAAAATTGATGTATCCACTTTAGATAAATTAGAAGAGCAGATTATTAAACTCACTGATAACTTCAGTGAGCGTCAAATTGTATTACTCGATGGTCCACTCGGTTCAGGCAAAACTCAATCAGTTAGGTTTATTGTAAAACATTTACAAGGCGAAGATATCTGTTCCCCGAGTTTTTCTATTCATAACACCTACGAAACTGTAAAAGGTGATGTTGAGCATATTGATTTATACCGACTTGAGGATGACGACGATATAGAGTCTACAGGTTTTTGGGATTTATTTGAAAAAGAAAAAGGGCTTATCTTAATTGAATGGGCGAATTATTTGGACCCTAAGCACATACCAGTTTACTGGGACCAAGTAAGGTTAGAGTTTTCACTAGACGGTCAAGCTCGATTTTTAAAAATAACCAAATGACTTATTCGTGTCAAAAACATGCCTTATACATATGGGGATAACTCTTGAGAGCTCGCCTAGACATTAGGCAAAAGACCCTAGTTATCCACGTAAAATGTGGATAAGCCTAAGTTTAAAAAATATTTTTTTTATGTTTGCATTAAAGTTTGAGTTTTTAAAAAGGCTGTCTTAGGCTCTGTTCAGGCAGAAACCGCCTGTTTTATCTTTGAATAATTTAGGAGTAGTCATGGACAGTAAAGATTTTGTATCAAATGCTATTAAAACTGAATCAAGAAATTTCGATGAAATTGGCTCAAGAATGTCAGAGGTTCGCAATCAACGATTGCTCCATGCTGGTATTGGTTTAGCTACTGAAGCTGGTGAGTTTTTAGATGCTTTAAAAAAGCATGTGTTTTACGGAAAAGAGTTAGACACAGTTAATTTAAGTGAAGAGATGGGCGATATTTTTTGGTACTGTGCGCTTATAGCTGATGAACTTAAAATTGATTTCTCACAAGTGATGGACACAAATATTGCCAAGCTTAAAGCAAGGTATGGTGACAAGTTCAGTGAAGACAAAGCTGAAAACCGTGACCTTAAAACAGAAAGAACAATTCTAGAAAAGTAATAACTTTAGTTAAACCCAAATCTTTGGATAAAATTTAAATAAAATTCTTTTCTTCATTTCTAAAAGCGCGCTTACGGCAGCATCGCGTCTTTGCCCAGCGTCACTATGTGCCGCAGGTCAGATACGCGAAGCGCGACATGATGCTTTTAGAAATGAAGAAAAGAATTTTATTTAAATTTTATCCAAAAATTTGAGTTTAAATTTCCTTACATACAATAGTAGGGTGTGCCGCATTAATATTATTAGATAACTGTTAGTAAATTAAAAAAATAAATTTAATTTTGATTAATAAAATAGAATAGCTGTACAATAGTTATGTGGTTTTTACTATTATGGTAAAAACAAGGAGAGGTTTATTGAAAACAGTTGTTTTGTCTCTAATCGTTTTTTTTATTTATAGCCCCCAACTTTTTGCCCTTTCTAATAACTACTATTCCAAAAAAATTCTTAGCCCTGATACTCAATCAAACTCTAATATCTTTCGACAGGTATTACATGAAAGCTTAGCACTGTACCATATTCGTCAGGCTAATCAGCAACCAGACCAAATCAAAGAACATTGCCCACAACAATCAAAGTGCTATAGGCATGAGTCATTGGGTTACTCTCAAGCTCGCATAGAGCTTTTAGGTCATATACATTTAGATTCTGATGGCTCAAATTATTTTATACAAACACTTTATTGTAGGCAGAAGCTTTCTAAAAAAGATTTTGGCTCGTCTCGCTCGCCAGCTCCGGGTAGAGTACCAGATCATCATGTTTTAAATACAGAGCATATATGGCCACAAAGTAAATTTTCTAGAAGTTTTCCTAAACATGTGCAAAAGTCTGACCTGCATTCCTTGTATCCAACCATTTCTAATTTAAATAGTAGTAGGGGAAGTTTACCTTTTGGAGAAGTAAGTAGTGTAGAAAAAGAATTTTGTAATAAAGCAAAAATTGGCCAAACAGACATGAGTAGCAGTCTTTATTTTGAACCCTCTGCTGAAGTTCGTGGCGATATAGCTCGTGCTTTATTTTATTTTTCAGTGCGCTATAAAATAAATATAGACTCAACTCAGGAATACTTTTTTCGTAAATGGCACTTAGAAGACCCAGTTAGCGAAATTGAAATTGATAAAAATGATAAGGTATTTGATGTACAAGGAAACAGAAACCCTTTTATCGATCATCCAGAGTGGGTAAAGTTTATTTCAGATTTTTGATTGAGTCCTTGCTGTTTTCTGGCTTGGCTAATTTCCTTGGAAGCTACTCAGTTGGAAATATTGCTAAGCTTTAAGCAAGCTGTGGCGACAAATTTAGTGAAGACAATGCTGAAAGCCGTGACTTTAAATAGAAAGAACTATTTTAAAGAAGTAAATTAACAGTAAACTACTCTTCGAAAAGGTAGTGCGCTTTAAAAATTTAATAATATATAACGCACGAGTCGGATGCCTTAGGCGTACCCTGTGCTAACTAAGAAGAAAAAAATGAAATTAATCGCAATTATAGCCACAATGGTTTTGTCTGTATCGGTACAAGCTTCTTTTTTACAAGAGTCATGTTCATCAGCTGATAACTCAGTAATATTAAATATGGGGTATGTAAAAAGTGAATTATCTGTAAAGTATTATGGTTCTGAAGGGAAGCGTCTTGAGTTAGATAGATTTGCAACTAACGTAGAATACTCTAATGTAGAAACTGTTAAAGAAACAAGTTATAACTCATGTGATGAAAACCCAAACTCTGGTGGCGGGTATGCTTCGTGGGATTCATACTATGTACAAGATATCGTAATAACAAATGATGACGGTTCTGAGTTTCCTGAAAATATTTATGGTCTATCGCAAGATAAGAAGTCTATTTCTGCTACAATCTTATGTCATAAAGCAGTTAATAATATAGTAATGTGTAAGCAAAACTAATTAAATAGTAATTAAAAAATGAAAACCCGGGCGAAATCCTGGGTTTTTTATTTTTATAACTGGTTGAAACCTTGAAAGTTTAAGGGTTCATTCGCTTTGTGAGTTTCCACCCCTGAACATATATGTTTACGCCAAAATCACCTATGGCTGGCGCTGCTGAAAAAGAATAATAAAGTGAATTAGTTGGTTCGTCATGAATATAAATTTTACTTTGAATTTCTTCGTAGGATTTATTATTAATTCCTAAAATATTCAAAAGATTAGGAACTTCTTTTAATTTATTTGTCCCGCTTAAATTTGAGCTCAGGCTTAAAGACGTAGATGTTAGCGTATCTAGGTTTTCAACTTTGGTTAGAATATTTGTGTAGGCAGTTTTTGAGGGGATCGCAACACTTAGGTCGACAGGTGTTATGGCTGTGTTTTCACCATCATTGAGAACCAATACTCCGTTGTTTATAATATAAAAACATTCACCGGAACCTAAATCACTAAAGTTTATAATGTCAGAATTGCCAATTCCGGAACTATTAGAGATAAACCATAAAACCTCTGAGTAATAAGTGTATGTAGGGGGTAGAGTAATGGCTGTGCCTGTAAGCGATAGCAATAGAGCAGGGTTAGCGCCACCATCTTGGGTGATTAAATAAACCTCATAGCCTGCGTTTGCCAACTCTGAGCCTGTGTCTAATCCACCAGCCCCTAAAGCAGTTAAGTCGGCATTTAGGCTACTAGAAATAATAACACTTCTTAAGTGAGTGCCGTTGGAAACTAGGACACTTGCTTTCAAATTGATGCCCGACGGGGTAAGTTGAATGCTTGCATCCGTCAAAAATGTAAATTTTAAGCCATATTGAGTTTGTGGTGGTAGCCACTCAACATCCCCAAAGTTATTTGTTGTTAAAATTTCATCATTATTACCACGTTCAATTTTTTCTAGTGTTATTGCGTTGTCAGAGATATCTGCAGCAAGGATTGAGCTATCTAAAATTTTTGCACTGTTAACACTGTCATTTGCTAAGTCAGCAAGTAAGACCGAGCTATCTAAAATTTTTGCACTGTTAACACTGTCATTTGCTAAGTCAGCAAGTAAGATCGAGCTATCTAAAATT
>Ga0114957_1001734_pt1 | contig 22694 bp, 20 predicted proteins | sample BantaG_FD_87175 | JGI IMG/M metagenome (GOLD analysis project Ga0114957, IMG submission 87175) | Marine algal microbial communities from Bantry Bay, Ireland - BantryBay_4 metaG | ecosystem: Host-associated > Algae > Red algae > Unclassified | place: Bantry Bay, Ireland | collected 2014-11-21 | reverse complement strand
CCCATCGAACTTTTTAAAACTCTATCGAAGCTTTACGTTAGTCCAGATCTGATCAATAAAATTAAGCTGTTTTAAACACTTATGCGCCATCATTTGGGTGCGATTTAACTTGAGGCATATCGCATGTTCCTAGCCCACAGATATAACCTCAGAGTCAATTGTAATAAATATACTGTGGCTATAAAAACTACAGCTGGATTAAAGAATAACTTTTAATCTTAAGTAAAAAAACTTGAGAATTTATCCTCAAATAGAAATTAAGTGCATTTCATCCAGTTTTGATAAAAGTTTCCTATGCAGAATATAACTACACCTTATGCCAAGATATATATATTTCACGGTTCAACTGGCACTAAAATTGTACTGTTTAAGAGGTGAAGTAATAATTTTGAACGTTAAAAGGATAGGAATGAAACTGTTTAAGCAATTCATATTGTCACTAATATTAGTAGGTTTCACTGCTATATCTTATACTTCATTTGCAAATACAATCTCAACAACTCTTGATGACAAAGAAAAATCTATTAAATCTAAGTTCTCTTACAGTGCAGACCTCTATGCTTTTCGTGGGCTAGATGAGTTCTCAGAAACTGGTTTAGGTTTAGATATTGGAAGTATTTATAGTTTTAGCGAAAACCTAAAGGCATCAATATCTACGGCTTATACTGTTCCTGAAGATTTAAATGACTCTAACCCTGAGTATTATGGTTGGGAAGATATAAGGCTTGGTCTATCAGTTCCTACTTTTGCCAAGAGTGATACTGTAGATAATATGAGTCTTGGTTTGGGGATTAAGTTACCTACATCAGAAACTTCAAGATTCACGACTTTGATCACTGCAATATCACCTAGTACTAGATTAAGTAAGTCATTTGAAACTCCATCTGGAAAGTTGACGATGTCATATAAGTTACTCTTAAATTTAGCTCACTATCAATATGATAGCAGTAAATTTGGATCAGCTTATTCGCCATTTGGTGTAAGTAATGGAGTCAGTTTTTCGCTTGTTCCTAATGATGTATTTTCTGCTGGAGTATCAGCGTCTTGGTACAACAGAATGGATTATGATGACAACTGGGATTTAATACAGGTTTTTAGTGTTTCTGGAGGTTATAACTTCTCGAAGAATATTAACTTATCTTTAGCTTATAGGTGGAAAGATAAATACTACTCATCAGATAGTTTTTTAGATGATGATAAAACAAGTGTAGCTTTAAATTTAGGATTTAACTTTTAATAAGGGGTAATAATAATGAGTAAACAAATAAACATATTTTTGATCATTTTTGCATTTGTTTTTGCAAATGGTTGCGTGAAAATGCGTCCAGATGTAGAGCAGCAAGGATCAAATTTATCAGCACTTAAAAGTGTTAATAGCTTACATAATAAAACGTGTACAGTGACAACATACGGTGGTGAAAATGAATTGAGAGCATTCGCTGTTGCTGAGTCAAAAGCTCAAATCACTGGTGATAAATTTAACTTCCCTAAAGTTAGAAACGTTGTTGAGTCAGATTGCCCTTTTCTGATGGATAACAAAGACGTTGTAGACTTTAAAAGTTCTATTAATGATGAAGATTCTAAAGTTACTCATAATGTAATCTATAAAGTAGAAAGAGATCAGGTAATGATTTATAAAGTAGTTAAAGATGACGCTAATAGAGCGGATACATCATCTTTTGTTGCTAAGAAATCAATGATTTCACATTTTGAAAAGCCTTACTCAACAAAAGTTGATGGTGGTTCTGAGTGGCATGTGCCAGTAGCAAGTTTTGAAATAAAAGGCTTCTATAATAAGAGACAGCAATTGAACTCAGATGGTCGTGAGACAAATACGACAATTAAAGAACAAGTATTAGATGATGACTATAAAAAACCTGATGGAAGGTTTAATGCTGCTTATATTAGTATTAATACTGGAGCCGTAGAAGCTTTTGAAACTGAAGATAAAGTTAATGTGGTTCCAAAAACTTTTTTCAAAGGTGAGTGGTACTTTAACAAAACTGTAGTAAATAAGTCTATAGGTGGTATATCTGAAATGGGTGGTCATGGTGGATCTGCCTTTGATACTAATGGCTGGAGTAGCTCAAATTTAATCGAGTTTAGCATTGAAGAAAGTAACCTTTTTGGTTTAGGCCTTGGTGTTGACCAAAGATTAAATGACGAAACTAAAATTAACTTACCATTAGCTATAACTATTCCAGTTGAAAACGTAGAATACAGACGTCAAGAGTCTGGTGCTGGTGAACTGGGTGCTAAAGAAGAGTTACATGAAATTCAATTTGATAAAGCTGATTATTTAAAATTAAAGCTAATAGACACAACAACTGTAAATAGAAGTGGTTGGTTAAATTGGATCTCAGATTTTTATAGATCTAAAGATAAAAGAAAAACTTTAACTAATATTGAAATTTCTGAAAATTATTTTTCTTTTACGATCCAAGAAGATTCTATTGGTGCAGTAACAAAATACTCTTTTTTAAAGAAAGACAGCCGTCCACAGGATTATGAGCCAAAATTAGCTTTTGGTGATGATATGAGAAGGTTCGGTTATTTTACAAACCATAAGAATGCTATTCGTGATGAAAATCTTGTTAAACTCAAAGATTATCAAGAGAATGTTTTTGTTGTAAGGCATAACCCTAAAAGAGATATAGTTTACTACTTTAGTGATAACACACCAAAAGAAAAATGGATTAGAGATATTGGTAGAGAGTCTGTTAAGCTTTGGAACCAAGCATTTAAAAAAGCTGACCTTAAAATATCAATTCGTTTAGATGAGTCTAAAGACGTCCCTTTGGGCGATATTAGATATAATGTTTTAAATATGATGGATGATAAATACTTAAATAACCCATATGGTGGTTTTGGCCCTGCTTTGCAGGACCCACACACGGGCGAAATTATATCTACAACATCAAATGTAGCTGTAAGAACAAGTAGCTATTATCGTTTATTAAAATATTATATCAACAAAGAAGTTGGCAAGACTGTAAGTTTTAACAATAGGTCAGCTGAAAAAACAGCACCTAGTCAAACGGAGATGTTTTTCTATCAATTAAATAATAACCTTATCACTAAAAATGAAAATGGTGAGAAAGAGTTATTACCACTATTTAGATGGGCTGATGAGTCTCAGTCGAGCGTTGTTAACACACCAGTGGTTAAAGATCTTAAAAATATTAAGATTGATAACTTTGACTCTACTAATGAGACTGTAAAGTTACCTTCGATTGATATTTTACAAGAGATGTCTCAAGAGTCGATTACAAAAAATGGTACTTTTTTAATGGAAGCTGGTAATAGCCTTAAAGACGGTGGCGGGATTTCTCATTATACCGATTACTTACAAGGTTTTATTGAGAAGCATTGTCCTGTAGTAACTGCTTATATTAGCGATGCTAAAAATAATGGTACATTGCCAACAGCTGAAGAAAATAAAAAGTTAGAAAACTGTGTAATGACAATGACTCAAGTAACAAATGTTGGTGTTACGATGCATGAGATTGGTCATACGATCGGTTTTAGACATAACTTTTTTGCTTCTGCGGATAAGCACAACTTTGAGTCAATAGATGCTTACCATTATGAGCATATAGATTTGAAAAACTTAGGTGATAAAATGCTATGGAGTTCAGTAATGGACTACACAGATTTCTTTCACCCAGGTGTAGGCCGTTTAGTGCCTGGTAAATATGATGTAGCTAACCTAAGGTTTGGTTATGCCAACCAGGTTGAATTAGCCTCTAGTGATGCTGATAAGTTTCAAGGTAATGGTAACTTTGTATATGTACCAGAAGGGCAGAGCTTAAGAGATTTTTCTAAGTCCAGTGGTCAAACAGTAAAAAAGTATAAGTTTTGTACTGATACTGATGGATATACAATTAAAGCAGAAGTATTTTGTAAGCCTTGGGATTTAGGTACAACGGCTACAGAAATTACATCAAACTATGCTAAGCAAATTTTGTCTCACTTGAGTCAACGAGCTTATACATTTGATGGATATAGTGCTAATTCTCAGTTGTTTGTAACAACTCAGTTAATTAATATGAAGGCTTTCTACGATCAGTGGAGAGACTATGTTGCTATTGAAGTAGGTAACGGAAGAAAGTATTTAGAAAGTCTTTCTGAAGAAGAGTACCAGGTAGAAGTTGATAAAATGTTAAAATCAGCTAATGGAGATGTTTATAAAGATTTCTTACAAGCTAGAAACATTTTTGCAAACTTGTTGCTTGATCTAGCCTATTTACCGAATAAATATTGTGTGGTTAAAAATGCTAGTGACAAAACTAAGTTAATTGAGCTTTCAACTATTCGTGTTGCCTTACAAGAACAAGGTGAGGACGATGAAGTTAGAGATTGTAAGCACGCAGGTGTAACTGCTTATTTAGCTGAAAAAGAATTAGTTTTAGACAGAGAAGTAGGTTACTTTTTATTTGGTGGTAAATTTTCATTAGATAAGATGTACTTAAATAACCCGGCTCAAGCTTGGGGTGCTGAACCTTTAGATTTTGCTGGTACTGCAGTGTTAAGAACACAAGCAGCTCAAATGATGACTACTAGGTACACACAATCTAGAGACTCGTTAATGAACAGCTTTGCTCCGAATTTATTAGATGAGCCAGATATTCGTAAGCTTGCGACTAAGTTAATCTTTAAAAGATTATCTGAAGGTGTATTTATATCAGAAGGAACTATATCTCCTGAGAAGTATTCTTACGCTCGTTTAATGAATGATAAGGATTATGAAGATAGAACTAAAAATGCTTTAATATCTGAGAACTATAAAGAGGAGTCTTGGTTAGTTGAAACTTTTTATGCCTCATTTTTTAGTGGTCTATCAGTTCCAGGTAATCCATCTGAGACATTTGAAAGACGTAAAGATTTTTCAACGGATTATACAAATAATCCTCAGGTAGCTGATGCTCCACAATATAAAGCATTGAGATTATCTGCGAGTAGATTTTTATTCACAGCTAATGATGCGACTACTTACGCCTCAGAGATTTTAGATATAGTAAATGGAATTGATGCTGCTTTAGAGGCTGATAAAAACCCTGAACAGACAGGGCCAACTTTAGAGGACTTTAAGCCTGAGGTTATTGAAGAAGTATTAACTCAAGCTTTAGCACTATTAAATAAATATATAATAGCTAAAGACAAAGTTCACTTTGGGACAATGTTTTATACAGCAATACAGGTAAGAAAAGAATTAAAGGCTATAGGCGGCAAAGAGGAACTTAAGTTTAAGCAGTTCTTATTGAGCAATGCTTATAATATACTTATGAGAAACTTACAGCCTCAGCTAGATGCTTTTGTTACCAATTTATCTGAAAAAGGAGTGGTTGGTGATATAGATGCATTAAATAAAATAATTAATGAATCATTACCTGAAAACTTCCTTGAGGTTGAGGATTTTATGATTTTAGCAGGTGTTGAAAGACCTACTGATGGAACGCCAGAAGCGAAAGCTTATGATGACTTTAACACTGAGTTAGCCGGGTTTTTTAAGCAAGATATCACACCTTCATTTTATCAGGTGGTACCATCTTTTAAGACTGAGGATAGCTATAAGGCACTTTACGGTAAACTTATTGATGATATGAAGAGTAGAATTCAACAAGCGGGCTCGGTTAAAGAGGCCAAGGATGAAAAATTAGCTCAGAGAAGCTTACTGATTAATGTATTACTTCAAAGTTTACAGTAGTAGTAATAAATTAATGACATAATATTTGAAAGCCAGGTTAGGGAGAGTTTACTCTCCCGATATAAATAAAGCTCTAATTCATATTGCTTCGTCCCCATTGGACGATGCGATATTAATTAGAAACTACTTTCATCGTATTTAATAGCCAGGTATACATCACTGTGTACTTGGCTTTTTTTATTTGGAGAAGATGTGAATATTTATAATCATTTAACAAGTCCTGAGTCTGACAGGAATGATCAATGGGAAGTGGACTTCCTAGCTAATCTTAAAGATATAAAAGTAAATATTATGCAGGAAGACCCAGCTGTTGGGCCTGATAACTGGCCATATATGTTTTTGCAGTCAGACGAAAAAGGGCAAGACTTTCTGTTAAATGTGTTTGATTGGTGTATGCAGCGTGGAATTGGTGTTGCCTTAAACCCGCAAAAAGAAATGCCTGATTATGTATTTACCTATGGAATGATATGGAGTTTTATTAAATTTGGTAGGTTAGACCCACCACTTAAGCTAAATACTCCAGGGCAAGCTGTAATTGAAAAAGGCGATAAAGTTATTTCGGGCCCACCAACTGAGGAGTATCTTCCTGCTGGAATTAGAGCTGTTATTAATGACTTTTGGGTGCAACAAGAAATTAACGATATGAAAGTTTTAGTAATGAGTAAAGACGGGGAGCACTTTGATTTATGTTTTTCATTAGATAGTCTTGGTAACCCACCAGTCGAAGAGCATAAAGATATATGTGAAGCCATGTCTTGGTTTTTACCAGATAACTATTCTATAATGTTAATTTCTGAAAAAGGTTTACCGAAGTTTCATAAGTTATTAATTTAGACGTTATAAATTAATAACCATGAGCGAGAGCAAAAAACTATTTAGTTTTAGTTCGATGCTAAAAATTATATGTCATGAACTTTGGTAGGCTTAGTCGTCTTGTGAGAACTCACCGGGCTCTGGTAAAAGGTCAATTAAACATTCTTTCCAGTACTCAGGTACATTAGCTGAAAACTGTGCCGCCACTTCAAAAACACCTTTACCAAGATGTTTAGTTCTCGTAATTAAACCTTCAAGGTCTAAATTCATTTGTGGTAAGAAAAGAACAATCTTTTCATTCAATAATGTGTCTATATTAATGTTATTTTTTAATTCATCTATAGCAAAATCAGTTCGTTTGATTTGCATTAAAAAGCCACTTGTTGAAGCGTTAAGAATCTGAGCTTTGTTAGCTATAATTATATAACTTGTCAGGGATGTGATATCTACAATATCTATTGTCTCAGTATATTTACGTTCTGCTATTCTATTTTCTGCACCCATTTATTACCTCGCCTTTAGTATAATTATCTATCGGTCTAGTTTGGGAAAAGTTAAGTAAAAATAGAGTGTTAAATTGAGAGATTTTAAAAATATATTGTAAAATAAGTACATAGTAAGCTGTTTTGTATATAGATTTATACAAAAAATAAATCTTTAATAGGCTTAATTTAGATTTAAAGAAACTTCTCAATATGAGATGACAGATAAATTACTGTTCAAACCTATCTGGCCAAGTGACTGGCTTGCCATCAGTAATATCCATCATGCGCTGTAGTGGTATTAACGCTTTTTGGCGAAGTTCTTCATCAAGTGTGATTTCTGGCATTCTACTAGATATTGCTTTTTCAATTTTTTCTAGGTTGTTAAGTTTCATATAGGGGCATTCATTGCATGCACAAGTTCCTTCGGCAGGGGCTTGTAAAATAGTGGCGTCTGGTCTCATTTCACGCATATTATGTAAAATACCATCTTCAGTAGCCACAATAAATTTTTTGGCAGGGTTTTTTTCAACCTCTTCAAGTAACCTCGAAGTAGAGCCAATAACATCTGCATACTGTAAAACCTCTTCCATACATTCTGGGTGGGCAATTACAACTGCATCTGGATGTTCTTTTTTCATAACAAATAATTTTTTAGATGAAAATAGCACATGAACTTCGCAAGCACCTGGCCAAAGCTTGAACTCACGACCAGATTTTCCAGCCAGCCATTTACCTAAGTTTTTATCAGGGCCAAACAAAATAGGACGATCTTTAGGTATAGTAGCAACGATCTTTTCAGAGTTAGATGAAGTGCAAATCACATCACTAATACTTTTAACAGCAGCACTACTATTGATATATGTAATGCATATGCCAGTGGGGTTGTCTCTACGCCACTGTAAATATTTATCATAAGGAGAATGTTCTACTAATGAACAACCAGCATTTAAATCTGGCACAAGCACAGTTTTTTCAGGTGATAAAATTTTAATACTCTCAGCCATAAAAACAACACCAGCCATTAATATTGTTGAGGCTTCGCTTTTTTGCCCCCATTGAGCTAGCTTAAGGCTATCACCAATATGGTCGGCAACAGATTGAATGGAGCTTTCTTCATAAAAGTGAGCCAGTAAAAGAGTGTCTGTATCTTTTTTTAATTTTTGAATTCTTTGCTCGATCATTTGTCTAACCTACCTATAAATTAAAATGGTTGAGAGGCTTATAACTATCACTCAGTATATGGCGGAAGGTACTAAATTTTAGGGGGCTTGTCATCCAGGGGCTGTAAGCCGTGGTATGTTTTAGTTGTGAAGAGAATTTTTCGCTACGCTCAGAGTGCCGGTAGTAAAATTTAAATCTCTCCACCTTTTAAAGTAGTGATAATTGATTTAGAAACTGTGTTTAAAGCCTCAAAAACGCCTTCGCCATTTTTAGCCTTCCCTTCAAAATCAGGACAGTTAAAATGATTTAACTTATTTCTAAGTTCGGCAATTGGTAAACTGTTTGGTAAATCTCTTTTGTTATATTGAAATACTAAGGGGATTTTATCAATTTCATAACCTTGTTGTTCGAGGTTAGTTTTTAAATTTTCTAATGATTGTAAATTCTCATCCATGCGCTCAGCTTGAGAGTCAGCCACAAATATAATCCCATCAAGGCCTTTAAGAATTAGTTTTCTACTGGCGTCGTAAACAACTTGGCCAGGGACTGTATACAAATGAAAACGAGTTTTGAAGCCTCTGATGTCACCCACGTTTAAAGGTAAAAAATCAAAAAATAATGTTCTTTCAATATCAGTGGGTAATTCAGTAAGGTCAGATTTATCAGGGTTGTTAGTTTTGTGAAATACCCATTGTATATTGGTGGTCTTACCGCCTAATGAGGGGCCATAATAAACAATCTTGCAGTGAATTTCTTTAGCGTTGTAATTTATAAATGACATTATACCTGTATCCGATTTTCTAGTGCTCTTCCTAATGTTCTGTGATCAATATAGTCTATATCGCCACCAATAGGAATTCCGTGAGCAATTCTTGTTACATTAATATCATATGTTTTAAGAGTTTTTGCAATATATAGCGCTGTAGTATCACCCTCAAGGTCTGCATCTAGGGCAAGAACCACTTCTTTAATCGGCAGGTCAGTGTTTTGGCTGCTTTGAACTCTCTTGAATAGCTGCTCAATTTTAAGATCTTTGGGGCTTATGCCTTCCATAGGGGAAATAACACCATGGAGAACATGGTATCGGCCCCTAAATGCTCCAGAGGAATCTATTTGAGGAATATCTGATGGGTTTTCAACTACACAAAGCAGGTTGTCATCGCGATTAAAGTCTAAGCACAATTTACAGATTTCTTGTTCTGTATAAGAGTAGCACCTTTCACAAAGTTTAATTTTTTCTTTAACATCAACAAGAGCTTCAGAAAGAGCCTGAACGTAGTTTTTCGGGCTTCTCAAAATAAAATAACTCAGACGCAAAGCCGTTTTTGGGCCTACGCCTGGCAAACGGCTAAGTTCTGAAGTTAATTTTTCTAGTGATGGACTAAACATTTATTAAAACATTCCAGGCATATTCATGCCGCCAGTGACTTTTGCCATTTCAGCATCATGAACTTCTTTAGCTGTTGATAGTGCGTCATTAGTCGCAGCTAAAATTAGGTCTTGTAGCATTTCAACATCATCAGGAGATACAGCGTCAGGTTGGATAGTTACATTTTTAACTTCATTTTTACCGTTAACCATAACTTTAACAGCTCCGCCGCCAGAAGTTCCTTCGAACTCTTTTAAGGCCAGTTCTTCTTGGATCTTTTTCATTTTGTTTTGCATTTGGTTAGCTTGCTTCATTAGTTGTTGCATGCCGCCACCGCCGCCGAATCCTTTTTTCATATATACCTCTCTTGTTATAAATCTTTTATTGATACAATTTCTGTTTTAAATACATCATGCACTTTTTTAATTATGGGATGATTTTCAATTTTATTTCTTAATTCTGTTTCTGCTGTTTTCTCTTTGTGTAATTTTAATTTATTAGGTGTTAAGTTGTTTTTTTTTTCAGCCATCTCTTGGAATTCAAAATTATAGCGCTTTCCCCATAAAGTGGCCACATAGTTTTGAATTTTTTCAACGAACTCTTTGTCTTTTACTTTCTCAGTTAAAAATTTCATTTTTGGAGATATTCCGACCGTAATAATGTCATTAGATATATCTATAAGGTAAGAGTGCTCAAGTTTAGCCGCAGCTAGTGGGTTTAAAGTTTTAATTTTAGTAACTAATTCATTCCATTTTTCTTGCTGTGAAGATGCCGGAGCTGAGGTTTGAGTACTTGTTTTTGGTGCGTGATTTTGAGTTACAGCTGGCTCAGGGGTCGGCTGAGGTGATTTAGCAATAGGCTTAATGGGCGCATCTACCTTAGGTGCCACCTCTTTAGGCTGATTAGTAAGCTTTGGTTTTAATTCAGTGTTTTTTTTTACGGGTTGTGAGCTTTGGTTAGGTAAAGACATAGTTTCAATATGTTGAACGCGTGGAGCCGAAGCAAGCCTTAGTAGTAGCATTTCTAAAACTAAATGTGTCGACGATGACCTGGTAACGTCCTGAGCGCCTTTTAAAGTCATATCAAAAAGTAAATGTAAGTCTTCTTCTGAAAGTGAGGCCGCAATATTCGTTAGTTCATCAATTGCAGTTTTTGATAAATCAATAATTGATTCTGCAACCTCAGGGTTTAATTTACAAATTAATGTATTGCGAACTTCTTGTAGTAAATCTTTTATAAATAAATTTGGATCTTGCCCAGAAACATTTATAGTTTTTAGGACCTCTAATATTTTATTATGGTCGCGAGAAATAACAGATGTCAGTGCTGTTATAACCCACTTGCGGTCGGTAAGGCCTAAAGCTTCAACGGTTTGCTCTACACGTATATTGTTGTCACAAAAACTAATTACTTGGTCGAGCAAGCTTTGGCTATCTCGCATAGATCCATCAGCTTGCCTGGCAATATTCCATAGTGCTTCAGTTTCAAATTTGATATTTTCTTTAGTGCAAATATTTTCAAGGCTGCTGACGATCTCTTGGCTAGACACCCTTCTAAAATCAAACTTCTGGCAACGTGATAAAATGGTATTAGGAACTTTATGAAGTTCTGTAGTGGCCATAATAAAAATAACATGGGCCGGTGGCTCTTCTAAAGTTTTAAGTAATGCATTGAAGGCGCTAGTTGAAAGCATATGTACTTCATCAATAATAAAAATTTTATATTTACCTGACGGTGGCAAGTAGTTAACACTGTCGCGAAGTTCACGAATAGACTCTACACCATTATTACTGGCACCATCGACTTCAATAACGTTAACACTTTTACCTGAAGAGATTTCCTCGCACTCAGCACAAGTACCACAAGGGGAGAAGTCTTTAATATTAGGGCAACGCAAAGTACTGGCAAAAATACGAGCTGATGAAGTTTTCCCAGTACCGCGAGGGCCATTAAATAAAAGCGCTTGCGGTAAGCGATCATTTTTTAATGCATTAACAAGCGTTTGACTCACATGATTTTGGCCAATTAACTCATTAAAACTTTTAGGGCGCCATTTACGCGCAATAACTTCATATGACAAAAAGAATTCCTTTTAAAAAAAGCGATTTGCAAAGCAAGAGCAAGAAACCCCACACCTTTTTTAATTTAATTTTTTCTTCTCAGCTGAAGCGTTTGTGTTTCACGCGCAGTTGCATTGATGCCCTGAGCTCACGAAGCGACTCGGGGCAACTGGCGCATGTTTGAGCATGAGACACAAACGCTTCAGCTGAGAAGAAAAAATCCCCATAAACTAAAAAAAAGAGGTTAGGCGATCCGTATCACATAGAATCCAAGCTGCCGTTGCTACCTTCCGGTCCTGGCGGAGTTCACTAGGTTTGCTATTGTACGGGACCTAACCTCAGAAAGGACAATTTAATGGTGAATGCCTGTAAAGTAAAGGGTCATAGAGTAATTAATAGCCCAGTGCGATACCCATAAGTACTCGAAATTACTTAATTCTTTTGTGATGAAAATCTTGCAAATATAGCGATAATCCACTAATAATAATTTATGCAAAAAATAGAGTTTGAGGGTATCAAAATTCAGGTGCAAAGAAGGCTGTTTCAGCGCTCTCTGAATTTGCTAGTAAAGCCCTCAGGGCAGGTCAAAATTACTTCTGGCAAGACCACAAGCTTAAGGCATTTGGTACAGTTCCTAGAAACTCAAAAAGACTGGCTCCATAAAAATGTAAATAAAATTAGGGATGAGCAAAATAAATATCCACGAAAAGAGTATATTGAAGGTGAACAGTATTTATTTTTAGGTCGCAAACTACCTTTAGTTTTCAAGCATCACGACAAAAAAAGATTAAAAGCACAGGTAAATGCAGACTCGATTGTTTTATTTATAAATAAAAATTTAAATTATACGAAAGAAGACAAACGAATAGCTCTTAATAAATTTTATAAAACCTCCGGTATAGAAGTTTTAGAAAAAGTAATAAAAGAAAAAAGTAAAATTATGAATTTATACCCCGCAAAAATAAGTTACCGCGCGCAAAAAACCAGATGGGGGAGTTGCAGTAGTCAGGGGAGTTTAAGTATGAACTGGAAATTAATATTTTCTCCTCCAGAATCCTTAGAGTACGTAGTAATTCATGAGCTGGCCCATTTGCAATATCAAGATCACTCAAAAAATTTTTGGTCGTTAGTTGGAAAATACAGTCCTGAATATAAAATCCATAGCGACTGGCTTAAGCAAAATATGTACGAGATTGACAGTTACCAGTTTAAGTAATTATACCGATCCCATTAAATAACGCCCTAAATTACTCACCATTTTCATTCATTGTTAAATCTTGTTCAGGTCAAGAAATCCTCTGCTTAGCCTTGCTAGGCCTGCGGTTTCTTTCTGGTCACAAAAATTAAACCGAAATAAAACTGAAGACTAACTTAAGGTATTATTTAATGGGATTGGTATTACGATTTTTAACTATCCTGTGGAGTCCAGTTTTTATAAAAGAGAAGTCGAGTCATAAAAATTAAAAAACAAAATGAAAATAATATTAATAAACTAATATAGCCCATGCGGATGTCATATTTAGTTACAATATACCCTAGGATCGGGCCAATTATAAAAAAGCCAACTCTAAAAAATAAACTTTGAATAGAGTTCATAGTGGCTCTAAATTTAGATTTAATTTTTAAATTAAGTTCGTTTCTAAGGAATACATAATTAAAACTTCTACTAATGGCGAATAAGTAGCCAAACATGGCTGCGGTAAATGAGCTAGTGCTAGCCATACCAATATAGCCAATAATAGGGAATAAACTAATAATTAATAAAGACGCTTTGTTGCCAATTTTTCTACGAATGGGAGAGGCTAGCTTAGAAAATAAGGCGCTGGTTAAGGTGTATGAAGCCCATATATAGCCAAAGAATTTAATATCGATGGCATCGTTTTGCCACTGCTTTTGGAAAAGCCAAATTGCTGAAAATGTAGAAAGGCTCCAAATAGTTAAGTTAATAAAAATAACTAGGATATCTCCTTCTTTAGTTAAATATGAAAGAGTTTCTTTGAAGTTTTGTAAATGATTTTTTCGGTTCATTTTTTCAAACGGCTTTTCTACTAGTAACAAGGCAAAAATAAGCAGAAAAATATCGGCAATAAGTTGGCCGATGACTACAAATTTAAATGAATAAACGGCAAGTAGGCCACCGACAATAGCTGCTGTAGTTTCTCCTAAAAGTTTGGAGGTACTATAGTTAGCCATTAAATTAGTTTTGTGTTGATTGTGTCCGATATTTTTTTTGTTACCTATATCGTTGTCATATAAAAAAGCAATGTCAGCACCAGAAATCATGCTGAATGAAATGGCAATAATTGTTTGGTAAATAAAGAGATCAAATATTCCATCAGCGTAATATAAAAAATATACTGATAACACATTTAGAACTGCACCTAAGACTAAAGTGTTTTTACGGCCCCACATATCACCGAGATAGCCCGATGGTACTTCAAATAAGGCCACCACTATTCCAAAGTAAGCCTGCAAGATTAAAAAATCTTGCATTGTTATGCCGAGGTCTAAAAATAACGGTACAATTACCGGTATTATGACTAGGAACATACAAAAAAAACCGAAAGCAAAAATCATAAATATAGTCTTAAACCAATAAAATTGCGTAGCCTATATAAAAAAAGGTAGCCATTGATGTTAATTTAGTTTAGTGTGTAAATGAAAACTAAATGAGATTTAAAACATACGAGGTAGTTATGAGTGATATTTTTTCTAGAAGAGACGTTATTAAGCAAGGCGCAGTGGTAGTTGGTGGAATTAGTTTTTTAGGTTTAGCAGCTTGTACTGGCGATAAAGGTACTGCTAAAGCACCGGCTACAAATGCAACAGCTCCAGCAGCAGGTGCAGCACCTTCAGGTGATCCATTAATTTCAGTTGATCACCCAACAGCTAAGCAACTTAAATATGTACATGATGGCTCAACAGTTGATGCTGCAATTAAAGTAGAAAAATCTGGTGTAGCAGGTGCCGACCAATCTTGTGCAAACTGTCAGTTTTACAAACAAGTTGATGGTAAAGATTACGGATCTTGTACTTTAATACCAGTACCGGGCAAGCATGTTGCTGCGAAAGGCTGGTGTGTAACTTGGGCTAAAAAGTCTTAATTTAAAAAAAAGCACAGTTAATTTATTAGGCCAGTACTTGTTTACTGGCCTTTTTTTTGAGGGTAGTACCAATTTTATTAAGCAAAACTCTTTATCAACCATAACTTTTGTAGCTGATAGAGTTCGTAAGCTTGTTAAGGGTAGTTAGAGTATTTCTTAATTGTACAATATTTAAAAATAAACGAAAATAGTGATTAATTTAGGTTATTACTTATTGGAATTTGTATTGATGAACAAACGAAAATTATTAGATTTGGTTATTAAAGAAGTAGAGTTAAGGTATGAGGCATTAGCGAAATCTGCTTTAGAGGCTAAAGATGCGGCTACTAATGAAGAGTCAAAAGCTGAAAACAAATATGATACTAGGGGGCTTGAAGCATCTTATTTAGCTGGAGCACAAGCAGAGCGTTCTGAAAAATTGAAAGAATCATTATTTTATCTACAAAAAATCACAGATGAAGATTTAGTAAATAAAAATAAAGAAGTAAAGTTACTATCAATAGTAAAACTAGCTGATGAAGATAATAGCGAAAGGTATTTATTTATTACACCCGCGCAAGGGGGGATAAAAGTTAAAATGAATCAAACTGATATTCAAACAATTACGTTATCCTCTCCAATAGGTAAATTATTGTTAAGCAAAAAACTTGGCGATGAAGTCAGCTTAAAACAAGGTAAGCTTGAAAAATATTTTGAAGTTTTATCCATCGACTAACAAACTCATACTAATAAATAAGTAAGTTGCTATTAAACAAGTTTGTCATTCTGTAAGTAACCCCGTCATTAAGAGGCGAAGCTGTGGAATCTTCTCAGCTTTATATCCCAAATCTCTAGATAAAATTTAAATGAAATTCTTCCTTCCCTTTCTGCGAGCGCGCTTACGGCAGCATCGCGTCTTAGCGCTTCATCACCTTTCAGATGAACGCTAATAGTCTTTCCGTTTCGCCTGGCGGCTACACTCTAAGCCTTCAATATATCGCCTTAACATAAACTATCGCTTATTCAGGCTAACGGATACGCGAAGCGCGGCACGATACTCACAGAAAGGGATGGAAGAATTTCATTTAAATTTTGTCTAGAGATTTAGGTTTATAGCTGTAACGCGAGTTATACCAATCCAATTAAACAATGCCCTAAATTAGTCTTCAGTTTTATTTAGGTTTAATTTTTGTGACCAGAAAGAAACCGCAGGCCTAGCAAGGCTAAGAAGAGGATTTCTTGACCTGAACAAAATTTAAAAATGAATGAAAATGGTGAGTAATTTAGGGCATTATTTGATGGAATTGGTATTAGGCCCATCGGCTTTACCTCTTATTGACAAGTCAATTACTCATATTACTTGCTGCAAGCCAGGCCGTTGTCCATGCATTTTGGAAGTTGAACCCACCCGTTACGCCATCAACATCTAAGAGTTCTCCTGCGAAGTGAAGTCCTGGTACAGTTTTACTCTCCATTGTTTTAAAATTTATTTCTTTTAAGTTAACACCACCGCATTCAACGAATTCATCTTTAAATCGGTTTTGTCCATTAATGTTACATTCGAAGTTATTGATGGCACTTAAAATGAGGTTAATTTGTTTCTTGTTAATATCAGCCCATTTTAAATCAGCTGAAATCTTATATATAGATAACAGGTTATGCCAAAACCTCTTCGGAATATCCTCTGGATAAGCATTTATAATGTTGGACTTTGCACGCTCTGTTTTTAACTGACTAATTAATTCAGAGATATCATTTGGTATCCATTTTATGAGTAACTTGGCTTTGTAATCACAAATTTTCATTTCTCTTGCGGCCCAAGCTGATAGTTTTAAAACCGCTGGTCCACTTAATCCTTGGTGGGTGATCAGTAGTGGCCCTGCTTGTTTAAAGTTTGCCTTAGCACTAGTAATCAGTTTTAACTGAGAGTCAGGAAAGCTAATTCCTGAAAGGTCTTTAAAAAGAGGGTGTTTAACTTTAAAACTAAATAAAGAAGGCGCTCGCTCAGTTATATTATGTCCCAGGCTTTGAACTAATTGGTACCCATGGCTCGAACTACCAGTGCAAAGAAGAACTTTGTCGCACTTGAAATTAACTTGTTGTGATGTAACTAAATTAAAAACACCATTTTCATTTTTGATGGACTGTATTTTATGATTTTTTAAAACTTCAATATTATATTTTTTAGTAAGATTTATAAAACAACTAATTATTGTTTCAGAGCTATTAGTGTCAGGGAACATTCTGCCGTCAGCCTCGGCAACTAGCCTTACCCCTTTTTCTTTAAACCAATGAACTGTGTCTTGAGCTTGAAAGCTGTGAAATGGAGATTTAAGTTCTTTTTTGCCACGAGGGTAATTGTCACAAAATTTATTAATTTCATACTGGTGATGAGTAACATTACAGCGCCCACCACCAGATATGCGAACCTTTTTAAGAAGTTGTCCGCCTTGTTCAAAGATAATAATTTTATTTTTTGGGTTTAGTTCTGCTGCTCTGATCGCGGAGAAGAATCCTGCAGCTCCTCCGCCAATAATTCCAATTGTGTTCAATCTTCAACTATAAAATAAGTATCGTTTGAAGTTGAGATTACGGTTCCATTAGGCTGAACTAGAGATCTGCGGATTACAATTTTTGTTGAATCTTCAAGTAATTCAATTTCACTGAACCTTGAGTTAACTTCATTAGTCTTACAGCCATCTGTGTCGCAGCTATATATATCGATATTTTCCTTTGTTGGGCCACTGCTCCCTTCTTCTTCATAAGTTAGAACTTCAAGCCTTTGACCAACACTATCAGTACCATCAATTCTTAAGTATTTATTTTTACTTGTATCACTATGGGCAAATAAAGACTTTTCTACTTTAGAGAATTTACGAAACTGGCTCGAAGTGTTTTGTTCACCAGTATCTTCACAAGAGGTTATAAAAAACATAACTGAAATAATTAGTAAGAGTACTTTCACATTTTCTCCTTGGCTTTATTGATAATTGAAAAATATCAATAATATTATGCTTTTACAAATATTAATAAGAACGGTCCCAGACCTTGGTCTTAATATCGTTTATGAGGACAAACCTATGCAGAGTGAGCTCATATTCACGAGATTAAACCCATTGTTCATAGTTAGGGCATTCACAATATTAATTTGTTTAAAAATTGTAGGCTTGTTATATGACGGTTATGGAAAATAACTACGGAATACACTGGTTTCGCCGAGACCTAAGAGTGGCTGGAAATTTAGCTTTAAAATATAATTGGGAAAAATCCAAAGGTAAAGTGCTAGGGATTTTTTGCTTCGATAGTAAGTTTTTATCTAGGCCAGATATGTCTTTCAATCGCTTTCAGTTTTTTTTGAACACGATGAAAGAATTAAAAAAAGAGTTAAATCAAATAGGTAGCGACCTATTAGTTTTAGATGTGGGGCCGAACGCAGCTTTTTCAGATTTATTTTCTAAACTTAAAAAATATAATATTGAATTACCAAAACTAATTACTTGGGGCCGTGATTATGAGCCGTTTGCAAAAAAACGAGACAAAGAAATGTTTCAGTTTTTTGATGAGCTAGATATTAAAACTTATAGTCACCGCGATCATTTACTAATTGAATCTCAAGAGCTAACAAAAAACGATTTCACAACTGACGGTTATCAGGTTTATACACCTTTTTCTAAGCGATGGCTTAATTTATATAATAGCACTGAAATGCAAAAAAGAATTAAACAACAGGCGCGAGGCTTGGAGTATTTAAATGACATTGAAAAAGGTAATTATAAAAAAATATTCGATTTAAAATGGAGTGATATTTTAGGAAATAAAATAACTTACCCAGATAATTTAATAAAATACAGTGAAGAAAATTTAAAAAAAGTAACGGTTCCCATGCCCAAAAGTGGCTCTATACAGGCTTATAAAATTTTGAAGTCTTTTACTAGTAAACTAAATGACTACCAAAAAAATAGAGACTTTCCTTCATTGGCAGGAACCTCAAGGCTATCAATGTTTCTAAAAAATGGCTCTATAACAGTTCCACAAATAATTGCTTACTACGATCTCCCTTACTACCAAAAGAAAAGCTCTTCTATTGAGACATTTTTTAGTGAATTAATTTGGCGGGAGTTTTATTACCATATTTTAGATCGTCACCCGAGAGTTGAAAAAGAGGCCTTTCTGCCAAAGTATAAAAAACTCAAATGGGACAATAACAAAAAGTATTTCGCAGCTTGGAAAGAAGGCAAGACAGGCTTTCCAATTGTTGATGCTGGAATGAGAGAGCTAAAGACGACTGGTTGGATGCATAATAGAGTTCGTATGATAGTAGCTTCTTTTTTAACTAAAGATTTACTTATTGATTGGAAGTGGGGCGAAAAGTATTTTATGGAAATGCTTTTAGATGGTGATTTAGCTCCGAACAATGGGGGGTGGCAGTGGGCTGCATCAACAGGCTGTGACCCACAGCCCTACTTCAGAATATTTAACCCCTGGTTGCAAAGTAAAAGGTTTGATAAGGAAGGGGAGTATATTAAAAAATACATACCAGAGCTCAAAGAAGTTGATGCCAAAGAGTTACACGCTCCTATTATTGGTCACGATACTTACCCAGAACCTATTGTGGAACATTCTGAGCAAAGAAATTTAGCTTTAGAAATGTATAAAGAGGCGAGGAAATAAAAAAATGCCTCCGATTATATATCGAAGGCACCTTGTTAATTTTTTTTGAATTTTAACCCACTCACAGTTGGATAGCAGGTTAATTTATAAAAAACTGTTAGTAAATTAAGAGTCAACGGCAAAAGAGATTTTCACGTTCACACGAAACGCTTCCACATTGCCATCTTTTACAACACAAGATTGCTCTTGTACGTAAGCAGACTTAATGTTTTTTACAGTTTTAGAGGCTTCAGCTACAGCATTTTTTGCAGCATCTTCCCATGATGTTTTAGAATCACTTAATATTTCAATTACTTTAATTATAGCCATAATAGACTCCTTTGTTAGTTTTGTTTAAGCTAAGCCTTCTGTTTTTGGAATTCTTAGGGTTTGGCCAGGGTAAATTTTATCTGGGTGAGATAACATTGGCTTATTTGCATCAAAAATTTGTGGGTACTTCATTGGGTCGCCATAAAATTCTTTTGCGATCTTAGATAAGCTGTCGCCACCTTTAACTGTGTAAAACTGAGCTTCTGGAGTTTGCGCAGATACTGTAAGTTGATCATCAACTTGTGAAATACCTTCAACATTTCCAACAGCTAAAATAACTTTTTCGCGAGTTACACCACTATCAGCTAAGCCGGTAAGTGTAGCTTTAGTATCATCTACAGTTACAGTGAAGTTTTCTACACTAAAACCCATTTTAGTAACAAACTCAGTGATTTTTTGTGCCTTTTCAGTGTTGTCTTGTGCATCAGTTTTCATACCAAAAAGTTGCGCGCCTTTATCGGCGATAAAACTAAATAATCCCATAATTACTCCTTGTAAAAATTGTTATACTTCTTATGAAGTAGTAAAAACTTAGTAATATAAAGGGATTAGTTCAAGTTATAGTTAATATGTGTAGAAAATTACAAACGAATATTTTTTGTGCAATTAAAGATTTTTTTGAAAAAACTTAAAAATATTAAATATTTACGCTATGCAAAAATTATACTATATATATTTATGGATCCATAAATCTTGTTTTAAGTCCTGAATTATGAGATGTAGTTTGCTATATTTAAAAGCACTTTAATAGTTTCAGCCAACACATATAGAGTATATTTTATGTGGCTGGATTAATATTTCGAGGTTACTCATGATCAGTACAGAAAACATTGCTCTTAGTTATGGAAGTAAAAAATTATTTGATGATGTAAATGTTAAGTTTACTCCAGGCAATTGTTACGGCTTGATTGGCGCTAATGGAGCCGGAAAATCCACATTTGTTAAAATACTTTCAGGCGAAATTGAAGCCCAAGGTGGAAAAGTTCATATGAGCCCTGGCTTAAGGTTGTCTGTTTTAAGGCAGGATCACTTTGCTTATGATGACAGTAAAGTTTTAGAAACTGTTATGATGGGCAATCAAAAGCTGTATAAAATTATGAAAGAAAAAGATGCTATTTATGCAAAGCCTAATTTTTCTGATGAAGATGGTATCAAAGCCTCTGAGCTAGAAACACAGTTTGCAGAAATGAATGGCTGGGAAGCCGAAAGCGAAGCTGAAATTATTTTAGCCGGATTAGGTTTAGATACTTCATTTAATGATAAACAAATGAAAGATTTAGAAACTAAGCATAAAATTAAAGTTTTATTAGCCCAGGCATTATTTGGAAATCCAGATGTTTTACTACTAGATGAGCCAACCAACCATCTTGATATTAAAGCTATCCAGTGGTTAGAAAACTTTTTATTTGATTTTGAAAACACAGTAATTGTTGTTTCCCATGATAGGCATTTTTTAAATGAAGTTTGCACTCATATTGCTGATATTGATTTTGGCAAGGTAACTACATATAGTGGTAACTATGATTTTTGGAAACAGTCAAGTGAGTTAAGTTTACGTTTGCGTTCTGAGCAATTTAAAAAATCAGAAGATAAGGCTAAGGAGCTAAAACAATTTATTCGAAGGTTTAGTGCCAACGCTTCAAAATCGAAGCAAGCAACATCGAGACAAAAACAGCTAGAAAAACTTGAGCTTAAAGATATTCCAATCTCATCTCGAAAGTACCCTTACGTTGTATTTGAATCAAAGCGCGAGGCTGGAAAAGACATATTAATGGTCGATGGAATTTCAAAAACTATTGATGGTGAAAAAATATTAGATAATATTACTTTCAATGTAAAAAAAGGTGATAAAATTGTTTTGCTTGGTAAGAATGACCTAGCTAAAACAACATTATTTCAAATTTTAAACGGTGAAATAGAGCCGGACTCTGGCTCTTATTCTTGGGGTGTAACAACCACTCATGATTATTTTCCAAGTGATAACTCTAAATATTTTCAAGGTTCCCAAGCTGATAATTTAGTAGATTGGTTGCGTGACTACTCAGAAGACAAAGATGAGTCTTTCATTCGTGGCTTTTTGGGTAAAATGTTATTCAGTCGTGATGAAGCTCTTAAAAAACCAGATGTACTTTCAGGGGGCGAAAAAGTTAGGTGCATGTTATCTAAAATGATGCTTTCAGGAGCGAATGTACTGATGCTTGATGGTCCAACAAATCACTTAGATCTAGAGAGTATTACTGCAGTGAACGATGGTATAAAAAGATTTGCTGGTACAGTAATTTTCACCTCACATGATCATGAGTTTATCCAGACTGTTGCTGGCCGTATTATTGATATAGATGTAACAATAAAAGATGACCGCTATATGGAGTTCAATGAGTATATTTCGCAAGGCGTTTAATTTATTCGTATTAACGTTAACATTTCTTTTTTTAGGGTGTAGCTCAGTGGATTATAAAAAAACAGTAGATAGTCTCGATATCAACCGCTTCATGGGTAAATGGTATGTAGTTGCTGGAAGGACAACTTTTGTTGAAAAAGGTGCACATAACTCATTAGAAGAGTACATATGGAATGATAAAGAAAACAGAATTGATATCAATTTTACGTTTAATAAAAATAGCTTCACCGGCAAGAAAAAGACCGTTACTCAAAAAGGCTGGATAGAAAACAAACAGACAAATGCTCATTGGTTAGTGCAGCCTTTTTGGCCATTAAAACTAGACTACTTAGTTTTAGCTTTAGACCCCGAGTATGAGTGGACAATTGTGGGCGTATCTAGCCAATCCTATGTTTGGATAATGACAAGAGACCCTAACCCAAAACAAAAGTTAATAACTAAGCTAATTAAAAAAGTTGAAGAGTTAAATTATAATTCAGAAGATATTAAGCTAATCCCACAAAAATGGTAAGCCCGAAATAAGCGAAGCTTATGTTAGGGCGATATATTGAAATCTTGTAGTGGAGCTGCCAAGCGAAACGAAAAGACCTTCCCGAAATAAGCGAAGCTTATGTTAGGGCGATATATTGAAATCT
>Ga0114957_1001733_pt1 | contig 22697 bp, 17 predicted proteins | sample BantaG_FD_87175 | JGI IMG/M metagenome (GOLD analysis project Ga0114957, IMG submission 87175) | Marine algal microbial communities from Bantry Bay, Ireland - BantryBay_4 metaG | ecosystem: Host-associated > Algae > Red algae > Unclassified | place: Bantry Bay, Ireland | collected 2014-11-21 | reverse complement strand
TTTTTGCTTTGAAAGCCGCATAAATGTTGATATTTTCAGGGTTTTAAAGTGAAAAATATGGACAAAATATCCTGTCAAGAATCTGCATTTATTTAGTTCGCATTCCTAAGTACTCTGTAACAAAAGTTGTTTGATATTATAAGCGTTGCATTTTGGTTCTTTGACAAATCGATAAACGCACGAAAACAGTTATTTATCTAGATGTACGGCTGTTTTCCATGCCTTAATTTGACTCAACATAATCGCCAAACTGTTGCAAGTTATTTTTTAAGCGTTTCTAAAGTATTGGCGCAAACAAAAAAAATTTACTTATTGTTTTCTTTCTTCATATTCTCTTTTATTTTTTTCAATTTCTCTTCAGCAGCTTTAATTTTTATTTGCAGATCTTCATATTTCTTCAAATCTTCTTCTGCTTGGATTCGTTTTTCTTTAGCAGTTTTCAGTTTTGCCTCTTCTTCTTTTATCAAAGTCATTTGTTCATTTATTTGTCCTTTGGCATCTTCTTTAACTTTTGAGATTTCGAGTTTTGATTGTTGTTTAGCTTCGTAGATTTCGTCAGAACTTTGTTTTTGAGAAGCAGCAACTTCCTCTAAGGATTTCAATCTAGCTGCCTCCGCATCTTTAATATATTGTTCCTTTTTAGTTTTACTTTCATTTCTCGTTTTGGCTTCTTCTTCTACCATTTGGATTTTCAAAGCAGCCATTTCTTCTTTTGCTTTTTGTTCAGCTTCGACAACTTGTTCAGCCATTTCTTCCAATTTGACCGCAGTTTCTTTTTTAGATTTAGCGATTGCTTCTACTGCTTGCATTTTTATTTTCGCCACCTCATTAGCAGCTTCTTCTTGAGTGGAAGAAATTTTTGCTGCGGATTCTTTTCGAGCATCCAAAACTGCAATAGCAGCTTCTTCTTTTGCCTTTGCAGCATTCTCTTTATAAGCCTTTACCTCATTAGTTAACTGCTCTTTGGTCAAGGACAACTCTTTGGCTGCACGTTGTTTTGCTTCGGCAACTTGGTTCGCTACTTTTTGCTTTTCATTAGCTGCATTTTCTTTCGCTTTTTTTACTGCTTCTGCTTCATCCTGTTTGATTTTTGCCACCGCTTCAGCAGCATTTCTTTTGGATTCCGCTACATTATTAGCAGACTCTTGTTGAGCCAATGCTTCTCGCTCTTTTGATTTGGCGATCTCATTGGCAGCCGTTTCTTGCGCTTTTCTCACTTCACTTGCCGCTCGCTCTTTGGCAGCAGCGACCTCTTCAGCAGACATTGTTTTTGTTTCCTTTTCTTTTTCCTTAGCAGCCTTAATTTTTTGCGCAACTTCCGCTTGGATTTCTTTCATTTTATCTTGAGAGATCTTTTGAGAAGCAGCTATTTCTTGCGCATAAGTTTGCTTAGCTTCTTCTGCTTTTTGGCTAGCGGTCGAGACATTAGTAGCTGCTTCTTTTTGAGCTTTAGTAATTTCTTCCTCCGCTCTTTGCTTGGCTGAAGCAACCGCTTCGGCAGCTTCCTTCTGTGCTTTTTCTTCCGCAAGTTTTGACGTTTCAATTTGCTTTCTCACCTCTTCTTGAATTTTATTAATTTCTACTTGAGCCTTCTCTCTAGCAGCAACTACCTCTGTAGCAATTTTAGTTTTTTCCGCTGCAGCTTTATCTTGGGCAACCTTTACATTGGCAGCTTCCTCTTTATTTATTTCTTGAATAGTTTGAGCAGCTTTAGTTTTGGCATCTATGACTCCTTGAGCTGTTGACATTTTTTCATCTTCCGCTTTTGCTTTTGCCGCAGCAATTTCTTCCGCACTTTGCTGTTGCGTATTTTCTACTTCGGATTTCGCTTTTGCTTTTTCCTCGGCTACTTGCATCTTAGTATTACTAATTTCTTCTGAAGCATTCTTTTTGGTTTCAGCGACTTCTGTGGCAGAAGCCTCTTTTTGTTTCGCCACATTTTCTTTCATGTCAGCGACTTCAGAAGCATTATTTTCCAAAATCAAAGCTTTCTCTTCTTCTCCTTTTCTTCTAGCCTCTGCAACATCAAAAGCAATTTTTTGTCTTTCCAAAACGCCGTTTTCTCTAACCTGTGCTACTTCTTCGGCAGTCTCTTCTTTCACTTGAAGAATTTGCTCCGAAGCAGTTTTTTTAGTTTCGACTACATCTTGAGTTGTTTTATTTTTTTCCTTTTTAGCATTTTCTCTTGCTTCGAGAATGAATTGTTTAGTTTCTTCTCTAATATTAGTCAATTCATTTTGTGCATTTTCTTTTGCCACAGAAACTTCGTCGGCATATTCCAGTTTTGCCAAGTCAAGTTTATCCTTAATTGCTTTAATTTCCTCGGCGGATTTTCTTCGAGCATCAGCTACTTCTTGCGCACTATCTACTTTCGCTTTTCTAATTTCCTCTCCAGCTTTTTGTTTTGCGTCAGTAACATTCAAGTTAATTTTTTCGATTTCTCCAGAGGCTTTCTCTCTGGCATCACCAACGGAAGCAGCGACTTCTTGTTGAGATTTTTCAATTTCGATTTGTGAATTTTTTCTTGCTTCTAACACTTCGTCAGCATACTCAGATTTTTTTTGCGCAGCTTGCTCTCTTGCGGCAGCAACTTCCTTTTGCAATATTGCTTTAATTTTTTCGCCTTTCTCTTTTTCCTCTTGAATCTCATCTCGTAACTTTTGTTTTATCTCTGCTAGTTCTTTTTTCAACGCCTTTGTTTCATCATCATTCAACAAACTAGGATCAGTAATTCTTTGTACATTTCCAGCTGATGTGGTACTACTAACATTGCTACCTGAATTTCTACTTCCATTTGTTCGAGCTGTATTTCCATTTGTTGGCGAAAAATCGTTTCCAGTCAAGGCAGTATCATTTACTTGACTTTTATCAACGGTACTATTAAAGCAGCTAGCCAAAGCTTTAAATTCTTTTTGTCGATTACTGCTTACCGTAAATTTAATCATCCGATTACTTATATTATTTTTAATATAAATAGTATTCATGGTAGCAGAAGCAAACCAATTAATAGCAGCTAAATCTAAGTCTAAGGTATTGGTCTGAGTTGGTGCGCCACGCTTATTAGTAATTTGTCCAGTTTCAATAAAACGATAACTTTTTCTGGCCTTACTATTATCCATAAAAATGACTTCATCTCCTTCGTTCAAATCGACTCCATTTTTGGAAGTAAAAACAGCAGAAATTCCTTTTTCGTCATTGACTAATTCAATGCTGTAGGTATAGTTTCCACGAACGACTAAAGTTTGTTCCGAAGTTCGAAGCAAGTGTGTTCCTCCAATTTTTTTATTTTCAGAAATTATACCTCCACAATTTTGAGCAGATAATACCCCTAAGGAAAATGTTGAAAAAACGATTAAAAGAAAAATTTTGGAAAGGCTCATATGTTGATTTTTTTTTCACAAGATAACGAAGTACATCGAAAAACTTAAAATGTATCTCTAAAATAAAAAAGTACTCATTTTGATTTTCAATTATAATACGGTGTTTATTATTTTTTTTGGGAAAAAGAGTGTAGTTGTATTTTATTTTCTCAAAAAAAAATACCGTAACTATCTGACTATCAACGTTTTATACGTTTTTAACTTTGTAAGGAAAATTGATTACTTATAAGATGGAAATAATTATAGGAAGGTTGCCTTTGATTGAGTAATGGTAATTACTTAGAATTTAATATAATCTATCTTTTTGCTGCCAAAAGATAAAGTACAGCCATTCTAATCGCTACGCCATTTTCTACTTGTTGCAAAATAATAGATTGGTCGGAGTCTGCTACGTCACTTGTTATTTCTACACCTCGATTAATTGGGCCAGGATGCATGATAATTACGTCGCTATTTAAGCTATCCAACATTTCTTTATTGACACCATAATATTGAGTGTATTCTCGGATGGATGGAAAATATTTAATGTCTTGACGCTCTAATTGAATTCTCAAAATATTGGCGACATCACACCATTCTAATGCTTTTCGAATATCATATTCAACGCCTACATTTAATTCATTGATGTATTTTGGAATGAGCGTTGGTGGACCGCATACTTTGACTTTTGCTCCTAATTTTTGCAAACAAAAAATATTGCTCAAGGCAACTCTTGAATGTAAAATATCTCCTACAATGACAATTTTTTTGCCACGTAAATCACCTAATTTTTCTCTCATCGAGAATGCATCCAACAAAGCTTGAGTTGGATGCTCATGAGTTCCGTCGCCAGCATTGATGATATTTGCGTCAATATGTTTCGCCAAAAAAGCAGGTGCTCCAGGAGCAGGATGACGTATCACCACCATGTCCACTTTCATAGATAATATATTGTTGACGGTATCTAAAAGTGATTCCCCTTTTTTGACAGAAGAAGAAGATGCGGAAAAATTAACAGTATCTGCGGAGAGTCTTTTTTCGGCCAACTCAAATGAGATTCGAGTCCTAGTAGAATTTTCAAAAAATAAATTAGCCACCGTGACATCCCGAAGCGAAGGGACTTTTTTGATCGGTCGATTGATGACTTCTTTAAAATTTTCAGCCGTTTCAAAAATCAATTGAATATCTTGAGGAGTTAGATATTTAATTCCCAAAACATGTTTGGTACTGAGTTCATTCTGAGTCATAAATTCTTTTTTTAGATCGCTTCGCTGTCAGGGGTGAGGAATATCGAACATTGAACAAGGAATTTCCAATTTCGAAGTTTGACGATATTGTTTGTATTTTTACAATGCGAAATTTCGTCAAACTTCTTGATTCTTAATTCCTTGTTCGATATTCGATATTTCCTTGCCCCTGACTCCTGATCGTTGCCACAGGCAACATCCTGCTCCCTGACAGCGAAGCGGCCTATTCTATTTATATTTATCTTCTTTCTTTGCGTATAAAATAATTTTATCATTTCCCGTTTCTTCTTTCCATTGCACTTCCACATATGCTTCATCTACGGCATCGACCACTACTCCAATATAGTCAGATTGGATGGGCAAATGGCGATTAAATCTTCGATCCACTAAAGCAACTAATTCCACTTGCTGTGGTCGCCCATAATGATTTAAGGCAGTCATCGCAGCTTGAATCGTTCGTCCGCTGTACAAAACGTCATCAATTAAAATCACTTTTTTATCTTCCACTAAAAAGTTCATTTCGATAGGATCGGCAGAAAGTGGTTTGATCCGAGTTCGAAAATCATCTCGATAAAAAGTGATGTCTAATTTTCCGTATTCGATATTTTTGAGTTTAAGAATGGAAGTCAGGCGATCATAAATTCGATCGGCTAAAAAAACGCCACGAGGTTGGACACCGATGATACAGGTATTTTCAAAACGATCATACGCTTCAATCAATTGATGGCAAAGTCGCTCAATCGTCAACTCAAATCGTTTATCTTCTAATATGGTTTTACCTTTTTTCATCTTGAGACAAATATAGGAGAATTAATTAATTTTGAAGGAAGAATTTTGAATTTTGAAGGGAAAGAAAATTAGCACTATCGATTCTTGGTCAAGTTTAAAAATTTATCAAAAATACGTTCCAATATTCTTCGATCTTTTGTGATGATATTTCCGGTGCCACCCATTTCTTGTTGGAAAGGAATTGGTGTCCCGTAGGTGGTAATTAAACTGTCAGGCATTTTTAATTCTACCAAATAGTTTCCATCCTGTGGCAATATGGATTTACTTTTTATTGTTGCTTTGACCACGCCAAATTCTTGATACGGATAACCATCGAGTCGAATATTGATTTCAAAACCTTCAGCTACTTTTCCATTATTGGCAGCAGGTAACCATGCTTTTCCAATCATCTCTCCTATTCCACCTTGTGGAACGATAGTCATTATTTCCTCTCCATTTTTTAAAAACTGATTTTTATTAATGGTTTTTGGAAAAGAAACTTGACCATGCAATGGAGAAATAATTAAATACTTTTGTTTCCAGTTTTCAATCTCACTTAGTAGAATATCAACCTGCTCTTTTAGGGAAATAGACTTTTCATTTTTGCCATCACTTCTATTTTCTTTTAAATCAATGATCGTCAATTCTAAGTTTTTGACTTTCATTTTATTGTCCAAATAATCGGTTTGCATTCTTTCGAGTTCTCTTTCATTTCGCAATACTTCAGTTTTGGCATCTTCTACATCTTTTACGCTGACTGCATTTTCGTCAAATAATACTTGCATACGGTTTAGATTAGATTTGGCTAAATCAATCGCACTTCCCATAGTAACTTCTTGCTTCTTTAGTGAAATATTTTTCTCTCCTAAATATCTAATTTGAGATTCTAATGCTTTGACTTTTTTGGCTAATTGATTTTTGTTTTCGAAAAAATTAAAGTCGTTTAAATTTTGAGTAAAATTAGAATAAGTTGATTGAAGTTCACCGAGTTCTAAATTTTCAGGATAAGCGACTTTTGATAAATCGGCTGTTTTTTTATTTTTTACTTCGCTTAAAAAATCTTCTAAAATATCAATGTCATTAAAATTGGCTGAATTTTGAATGATCGCTAACAAATCATTTTCAGCAACTGTTTGTTTATCTTCGACTAAAAGGTTTTCGATTTTCCCAGCACTTTGCACAAACAAATGAACTGGTGGAATTTCAGTAGTCAAAATTACTCGGGCAGGAATGATGTCTGGAAATTTCACTAAATAACTCATCCAAATCAACATCAATACGGTCATAAAAATAAAAGTAATTCCCCACCTCAAAATCCATCCAGGAGGTTTCCCCAAGATGGTTTGAACTTGATCTTGCTCGGTGAGTAGAATGTCCGATGGATCGGTGATGAAATTTTCTTTAGGCATTTTTATGAGAATGTTTTAAAATGTTATTGTTGTTTTTTTGCTCCTGATTTGAAATGATTTTTTGTTGATTCTTAGTGAGTTTTTGCCACAGACTTTTTATGACTTTTATGACTTCTCCCACTATTCAGTTTTATAATGATTACATGTTGGGAAAATCATAATAGTCATAACAAAGTCTGTGGAAAAAAAATAGCACTCCAAATTCCGTGGCAAAAAATCAGCCCCCCAACTCCAATTGATTTTTCACTAGATTAAAATACGAACCTTTCTTCACAATCAAATCTTCATGCGTTCCTTGCTCGATAATTCTTCCTTTTTCGAGGACGACAATTTGGTCTGCATTCCTAACGGTACTCAAACGGTGTGCCACCACGACAACTGTTCTTCCTGCAAAAAACTGTTCTAAATTTTCGGTAATTACTCTTTCATTTTGAGTATCCAACGCATTGGTTGCTTCATCAAAAAATAGGTATTCTGGATTTTTATAAACCGCTCTTGCAATTAATAATCGTTGCTTTTGTCCTTGTGAAATTCCGTTGCCACGAGAGCCAATCATCGTGTTGTATCCTAACGGCATATTCTCTATAAACTCCTGAATATGAGCCAATTGCACCGCATTTAATAATTTATCTTTATTGACAATATCTTCACTTTCCGCAATATTATTGGCAATCGTATCTGAAAAAATATAACCGTCTTGCATGACTGCTCCGCACTTTTGTCGCCACATTTTTTTTCGAAAATTCTTTAATAAAAAACCGCCCACTCTGATGTTTCCTTGAGTCGCTTCGTAGAAACCTAACATTAGTTTTACAAGGGTCGTTTTTCCACTTCCACTCGTTCCAACAATGGCAGTAACCTTTCCTTTGGGAATGGTTAAGTTGATGTCTCGCAAAACTAAATCTGATAATTTATTATATTGAAAACTTATATTTTCGAAAACGATATCGGAAGTTTCAGGAAGTATTTCGATTTGTTTTCCATTATTTTTTTCCTCGTCTTCTTTCCCATGAATTTCTCCTAATCGTTCCAAACTCAAGGAAGCATCTTGGCTACTTCTGATAAAATTAATCATCTGAATGAGTGGTGCATTTAATTGTCCGACAATATATTGAACCGCCAACATCATCCCCAAAGTCATGCTACCATCAATCACCGCTTTGGCTGCGACGAAGGAAATAAAAATATCTTTTAACTGATTGATTACGCCAGTTCCAGTATCTTGATATTGTGTGATGGTCAAAGATTTTATGTTGGCTCGAAAGAGTCTAGCTTGAATTTCAGTCCATTCCCAACGACGTTTTCTTTCGCTATTTTGCAATTTGATTTCTTGCATTCCTTGAATCAATTCTATGATTTTAGATTGATTTTCTGATTGCTCTTCAAACTTCATGTGATCGACTTCCTTCCTTTTTTTCATAAAAATCAATACCCACAAAATGTATAAAAAACTACCTGCAAGGAAGATTAAAAAGATCGTCCGATTATAAAATAACAATATAATTCCAAAAACAATTAAATTGAAAAAAGAGAAAATAGCAGACAAAGTACTTCCTGTCATAAACAATTCGATTCGTTTATGATCTTGAATTCTTTGCAATAAATCACCCGTCATCTTGGTATCAAAAAAGGCAATCGGTAGGCGCATTAATTTGAAAAGAAAATCAGAAAGTAAGGCAATGTTTACTCTAGTTCCGATGTGTAGCAAAATCCAATTTTGAATAATCCCAACACTCGCTTGACTTAAAAACAACATCAATTGTGCACCCAAAATTAAGTAGATAAAATTGATGTTTTGATTTTCAATTCCGACATCGACAATCGACTGAGTTAAGAATGGAAAGATTAATTGTAACATACTTCCGAAGAGTAATCCGAAAAGCAACTGGATGATTAATTTTCGATAAGGTCGAAGATATTTGAAGAGAAAAGTAAGTCCAGTTCGATTTAGGGTTTCGCCTTCTTGGATATAAAATTCTGGCGTTGGTTCGAGTAATAATGCGATGCCTGTTTCTTTTCCACCTAGCCAATGTTTTTTAAATTCGGAAATTTTATATTTGATTTTTCCTTTCCCTGGATCAGCTACCCAAACATATTTTTTGTTGATTTTATAAACGACAACGAAGTGATTTTGATTCCAATGAACAACCGCAGGAAGTGGTGCATCGACTAGTCCACCTCCTTCTTCTTCTTCAGATTGGAAAGGCAACATGGCTGCGAAATTATTCATTCCAATGTGTTCTGCTCCTTCGCAAATTCCTTCCAGAGAAACTCCTTCTCGATCCAAATAACAATGCTCCCGCAAATATTGTAAGCTATAGGATTTCCCATAAAACTCCGCAATCATGCGAAGGCAAGTTGGGCCACAATCCATTTTGTCAAGCTGTCTGAAGTGGGGAAATGCCATTTTTTCGGTTTGTTTCAGGTAGAGACAAGGCATGCCTTGTATCTATTATTCAAATATATTTTTTGAATATCGAATATCGAATATCGAACAAGGATTTGAGAAGTTTGACGATACTTCTCAAGACCACGATTATAATAACATCGTCAAACTTCTCAAATCCTTGTTCCTTGTTCGATATTCGTTATTCAAAAAACCCTCTAATCATTCAATCTCGGAGCAAATTTATTTTTAATTTTCAACTCATGTCGTCGAGCATAAGTATCATATAATGCTGCTTGTTCTACTTTGGTCATCGTCGGATTTTCTTCGTAAAAGCCCTTTGCCAATCGCTGTCGTTTGGCTTCGTATATTGATACCGCACAAGCCACCGAAATATTTAAACTCTGCACCATGCCGACTTGTGGAATTAAAAAATTCCCATCGCAAAGTTCCAACGTTTCTTTCGTCACTCCTGCATGTTCGTTTCCAAAGAGTAAGGCCACCGAAGTAGTCAAATCTAAATCATATAATGATTTGCTGTCTTCCGCCATGTGTGTACAGAGTACAAATTCATATTTTTTTCGAAGGTGTTCAAAGCATGGTTTTGGCTTGGTGTAAAAATTTACATCCACCCATTTTCGAGCACCGGAAGATGACTTGGCCGCCAAGTGAATTCTTTCTTCTGTCAAATGCGATTCTGTATTTAAAATAAAAATTTCCTGAATCCCAACTGAATCACAGGTTCGCATCACCGCTCCAATATTATGTAAATCGTGAACATTTTCCAAAACCACCGTAAGGTTCGCTTGTCGTTTGCTCGCTACTCTTTTAAATTTTTCTGTCCGCTCGGGAGTCATCATTTTTATTCGTTATTTATTGGTTGAATTGTTTATCTGTTGAATTGTTTATCAGGGAATTAGGAAAACGGGAGATTCTACCTAGCCTGATAAACAATTCAACAGATAAACAAATAAACAAAATTTAATCTACAAATCTTTTTAAATCTTCTGATGAAAAATCCCACTCTGGAGTATGAATATTTTGATTTGAAATCAATTCATACCAAGGACTCATTTTGTTGTTCGTTGGATTCTTGAGGATGTGTATATTTTGTGCAGGCATGTAACTCTGCGCCAACAAATATAACTTTTTTCCATTTGTATTCTCAGCCATATCGACTATTATTATCGCATGCCCTGGGTGACCACCCTGAATAAATACATCTCCAATTTGCATATCTTTTAATGGAATGGATTTCATTTCTTTTTCCAAAGAAGCAGTTCCAGCGTAGGAGAAAATTTGGATCAAATATTTTTTAAAATTAGAATAGGAATTATTCTTTTTTCCAGCATTTGTGAAAGTTACTTTGTTGCCTTTGACTTGCGGTTTTCTTCCGTTTCGCCAATCGTCAAAAGAAACTTTTGTTCCGTTGGTATAGTTGAAATGAATTTTATCGTATTCTTTTTTTCCAAATAAAAATTCAGATCGTAAGCGCATCACCGCATCTGCACATTGTTGTAAATCTCTTTTCCCTACATCAATATCGACGACTCTCTCATGGACTTGTTGATTCCATTTTAAGGCACCATCATATGTTTTTACTTTTTGACCTGCAGGGAAAAGTGGTAAAAATTGTAACCATTGTTGAAAGGAATTACTTTTAGTTTTTATTCTTTGGAAACCTGTTGGTGTTGGAATTTGATTAATGATGGAGGTTGCAGAATTGAAATTGGGTTGCCATTGGTACTTTAAATTGGGTGGCGTTTTTTGTTGGACAAAAGTTTTTTTGGGTGTTCCTTTTTTTGGAGGTGGAGATGTTTTAGTTGAATCTGTTTCTGTTTGACAACTTAATAACAATACTCCTACGGAAAATATTAAAATGGCTTTGAGGTTGAATGTCATCTTTAATTATTTTGTATTAGGTTGATAATCAATGCTTTAAATTAAAAAAAGTCTACAACTTCAAATAAGTTATAGACTTTTTTTATTGTAAAAAACCTAACTAAATCAATTCACTTTTTGAAAATGATAATCTTCAAATTTCAGAATATTCACATATTTGTTTTCGATATAATTTATTTTGTCCAATCGTTCATTAGCAGCATCTTCTGGAGTAACTAATCTTTCAAACTCAAATTTTGTCGAAAGCATTTGCTCCCCTTCTGTATCAATCACATCTTTGAATTTCAATCCATGCTTCAACAATTGTCTCCCAGTATATAAAGTTAAATCATATCCTTGAAAAGCATCTTCTTTTGGAAGTGAACCATAACGTTCATAGAATTTTTTAGTAAAATCTTTGATCTTAACATCTTCTTTATTTATAAAATTGGCACTACTTACATGTAATTTCAAATTTTCAAAATAATCAAAAGAGATTCGTTCAAACTCCATCCAACGAGGCATTCCATACATCACCACATCATTTTTTCCCTTAGCAATTTCTACTTGTCTCATCAAGTTACTGATAAAAGGTTCATTCGAATAAGAAGGAACGATAAATACTGTTGTTCGACCATCTTGAATGTATGGGGATAATTGAAGTTCCCCAAATTCCTGAGCAACTATAGGATCAATTCGATATTCCTTCAATGGTGCTGCATTCGTTCCCGAAATCAATTGATGGGTCTCTTGAAAATATTTCAACCGATCAACTTCTGCTCCTTTATCTCTCACTACCAAAACAATTTGGTCTGCGGTATATTGATCCAAAGCATGTTTCATAATTGCTTCACAATGACTTTGCAAACTTGGATTAGCTTGAAGATAAAAAGGATTTTCTGTAGTAATTTTGGTACTGGTATTGACTGGCGAAACTAAAGTTTTTTTATTGGTTTTAGCAAATTCCGCTACTTTCTCTAAAGGTTTTGAACTGTAGGGCCCGATGATCATATGTGCATTTAGCAAGTCAGATCGATTCAAAATTGAACTAGTTTCCGTTTCAGATCTTTTAGTATCCATTACTGAAACATTCAAATTAGCTCCCTCATTGGAGAGTATATCCAAAGCCAATTTTGCCCCTTCATAAAAATGCAAAGAAGCCATGGAACTAGCATGAATTCCTCCTTCCAGCGTATTCACTTTATCAGAATTGAAGGGAATCATGATCGCTATATTGTAGGTTGCTAATATTCCCGTTCCATTATAGTTTCCATTGGGATCAGAAATTTCTGGTTCTTTTTTTAAATATTGAGAAGTATCAGACCCGATTGGATCGTTGGCTGTCGATCCAGCATCTGTCCATTTTACCGTATCCATTTTTCCAGTAACTTCGGTTGAAAATTCGTAACGACCCGTGCTTGGATTGTACACTTTTGTTCCTTGTGGTGTGACTATTTCAGGTGGAGGTGTTTTCGTCCTTCCGCCGCCGCATGAAGTTAATAATGCTGAGGTTAATCCAATTAAAAAGAAACTTAAAAAAGGTAAGAGGCTATTTTTGGAAAAATATTTTTTCAAAAAACAATTTAAATTTTTTAAGTTAAATGAATGAGAAGCGGATTTATTCATAAATAAAATATTTGATTCTTGAAAAAAGTTAATTTATCATTTGAATTCTTGAATAACAAAAATCGAACAAGGATTAGATATTCGTTATTCCATTTTATTCCCACTCAATCGTTGCGGGCGGTTTAGTACTTATATCATATACGACACGATTGATCCCTTTTACATTATTGATAATTTCACTCGACACAATTGCCAAAAACTTATGTGGCAAAGGACTCCACTCAGCGGTCATTCCATCTACAGAGTTGACGGAACGCAGCGCAATCGTTTTTTCATAAGTCCTTTCATCTCCCATCACGCCTACTGATTGAACTGGCAACAACATCGTTCCTGCTTGCCAAACCTTATCATAAAGGTCGTGTTTTTTTAAATTTTTTATAAAAATATCATCCGCCTCTTGCAGCATTTTCACTTTATCTTCTGTGATGTCTCCCAAAATTCTAATTCCCAAACCTGGCCCTGGAAAAGGATGTCTATTTAAAATATGCCCTGGAATATTTAACTCTGCTCCTACTTTCCTAACTTCATCTTTGAACAACATTCGAAGGGGTTCCACTATTTTCAAATTTAATTTGTCTGGCAAACCACCTACATTATGATGAGATTTGATCGTTACACTTGGCCCATGAACCGAAACAGATTCTATCACATCTGGATAAATTGTCCCTTGTCCTAACCAAATAATATCTTCTAATTTATTCGCTTCTTCCTCAAAAACTTCGATAAAAACTCGACCAATTATTTTCCGTTTCCCCTCTGGGCTTGTCTCTCCTGCTAGTTCATTCCAAAATCTTTTACTCGCATCTACTCCAACGATATTCAAGCCCATTCCTGTATATGAATCTAGTACTTCTTGGTATTCATTTTTTCTCAACAAACCATTATCAACGAAAAAACAAATCAAATTTTCTCCAATCGCTTGATGCAATAACATTGCTCCTACGGTCGAATCAACTCCTCCCGAAATTCCCATCAATACTTTTTCATTGCCTATTTTTTTTTTCAAAGCATCAACTGTTTCATTAACAAAAGATGCCGGAGTCCAGTTACCTTCGCAACCTGCAATGTCAATTAAAAAGTTGGATATAATATCTTTTCCCTCTAAACTATGCGTCACTTCTGGGTGAAATTGAATCGCATAAACTGGTGCATCAAATGCGCCTGCTTTACTTTTAAATGCTGCCACAGGAATACTTTCTGTCCCAGCCAATAATTCAAATTGTTCTGGAATTTGAGTTATGGTATCTCCATGAGACATCCAAATTTGGCTATCTTTTGAAATTCCTTTTAAAAATGGATCATCAATAAGTGCTGCATTTAAAGAGGCTTTTCCATATTCTCTTTTTTCTGATCGTTCGACTTTTCCTCCAAAATAGTTCGCTAAATATTGTGCGCCATAACAAACACCCAACAAAGGTTTTTTTCCAATAATCTTATCCAACTCCACCTGCAGCGCATTCTCTTCCAAAACAGAAAAGGGACTTCCCGAAAGAATAATCGCCTTTATGCTGTCATCTATTTCTGGAATTTTATTGAACGGTACAATTTCACTATACACATTTAATTCACGCGTTCGCCGAGCAATTAGCTGTGTATATTGCGAACCAAAATCGAGGATTAATATTTTTTCAGTCATGGGCGCAAAGATAGTTTTTAGAAATTGGAAATTGGAAAAAAAACAAATCTAATCAAGTGTATTTTGCTTGGTTTTTTGTATTTTATTTGACCTTAATTTTCTCGCTAGTGATTGTATTTATGAGCAAGTAACAGATGGTAATATGGGTTTGGCTTTTTTTAACTAGATAAATAACTGTTTTCATAACGCAGAGTTGGCTCAAAAGAAGAAGTCAAAGTGTTATAAGTTATTCTTTAAGTGTTCCTTACCCAACCTAAATAAATTTAGATCATTTCCTATCTTGCCGATATGATTAAAAAAAATACAGACATGAAAATATTTAAAAATTTCATCTTTCTTTTCCTGTGCCTCTTTTCAACTTCGCTAGTTGCTCAAAATTTGGATTGGGAAAAACTCAGAGAAATACAATTAGAAAACAAAGAAGATGTTGACCAATTTGAAAAACATATTCCTTCAATAATTGAATGGCTCAATAACCATTCTTTAACACATTCCGACAGACCAAATATCAATGCTATATTTATTTTTTGGTTGGAAAAAACTTCAACACTTACAGTTACATTAGAATCTTATGTATTAGATTATACTAAAAAAAATCCTGATTTTTTTCTGTTATTTATGACTGGTTGGACAATATATGTTTTGGAAAATCCTACTCAAAAAGAAAACGCTTTAAAATGTAATTTAGCTGGCGTTAATTCCATTCTTGATTTTTATAAAAAAGGAAAAGACTTTGGCGTAAAAAAAGATCGAAAAGTATCCAAGCTTTTGAAAAAAAGAAATGCTGGAAAACTGGAAGAATTTATTGCTAAGAAAAGTAATTAATTGGTTATTGAGTTATTAGCTTATTGAGTTAATAACCTAATAACTTAGTAACTCAATAACCAAACTATACATGTTATTCAACTCCATAGAATTTGGAATTTTCCTACCAATAGTTTTCGCTATTTATTGGTTGATCTTGCCTGCTGACCACAGGCAGGCAGATTCAAATGAAAAAATAACTCACCAAAATGCGCTGCTAATTTTGGTGAGTTACTTTTTTTATGGTTGGTGGGATTGGCGTTTTTTGTTTTTGATTGCTTTTAGTTCGAGTGTGGATTTTTTAATTGGTATTCAATTGGCTAAAATTGAAGATCAAAATCGAAGGAAATTTTTTCTATGGTTGAGTATTTTGGTCAACTTAGGATTCCTTGGTTTTTTTAAATATTTTAATTTTTTCGCTCAAAGTTTTTCAGATGCATTTACGCTCCTTGGTCAAAACATTGAACCTGCTCGCCTGCAAATAATTCTTCCTGTTGGCATTAGTTTTTATACTTTCCAAACCTTGAGTTACACTATAGATGTGTACAAAAAGAAACTTGAACCGACTCAGGATATTTTTGCATTTTTTGCTTTCGTCAGTTTTTTTCCTCAACTCGTGGCAGGGCCAATTGAGCGAGCGTCCAATTTATTGCCTCAATTTTTAGCCAAAAGAATTTTCAATTATCAACAAGCAGTCGATGGACTTCGGCAAATACTTTGGGGATTATTTAAAAAAATGGTCATCGCAGATAATTGTGCAGAATATACCAATTACGTTTTTAATAATTCTAGTGAACATGCTGGGAGTACTTTATTTTTAGCGGCAGCAGCTTTTGCTTTTCAAATATATGGAGACTTCTCTGGCTACTCAGATATTGCTATCGGAACGTCTCGACTTTTTGGATTTAATTTAAAAAGGAACTTTGCCTTTCCTTACTTTTCCAGAGACATGGCGGAATTTTGGCGACGCTGGCATATATCCTTATCGACGTGGTTTCGAGATTATTTATACATTCCCTTGGGCGGAAGTCGAGGTGGCACTTCGATGAAAATTCGTAATACTTTTATCATCTTTTTAGTGAGTGGATTTTGGCATGGAGCGAATTGGACATTTATTGCTTGGGGCGCATTGAATGCGATTTATTTTTTACCACTTTTCCTTTTTGGAAAAAATAGAACTCATCTAGAGATCGTGGCAAAAGGAAAAAAGTTTCCTTCCTTTTATGAGTTTTACCAAATGCTTTTTACTTTTATTTTAGCAGTTTTAGCTTGGGTATTTTTTCGAGCAGAAAATATAAATCATGCATTGGAATGTTTTGTAGAAATATTTTCGAGTTCACTTTTCGTCTCGCCTTGGTATGATTCAAATACTAAAAACATGTTGGGTTTAATTATATTTTTTATTGCAATCGAATGGATTGGGAGAGAAGGAGAATATGCGATTGAGCAATTATTTTTGAGTTGGAAAAAATCGTTACGTTGGTCATTTTATGCCTTGTTGATTTTTATGATCGGCCTATTTATGTCAACAGAAGAAAGTCCATTTATTTATTTTCAATTTTGAAATATGAGAAAAGAAATCATTCGTTTTGTAAAAAATATTTTTGTTTTTTCGATTTTTGCCTTAGCGTTTTATATTGTTGCGATTTGTTTGGCAGGTGATTTTGTTACATCAAAATTTACTAAAAATTTAATCTACAATCCAGGTGGAGCAGGATATTCTTTGAATAGATTTGAAGAAGTAAAAAGTGTCAAAAATGTCGATATATTATTTCTTGGATCATCACATACTTATCGAGGATTTGATAATCGAATATTTTCTAACCTGCCTGATCGGCAGGCAGGCAATGGTTTTACAAATTTTAATTTAGGTTCTTCTGCACAAACGCCCATGCAAACGAAAGTTTTGCTAGATCGATATTTGTCTCGACTCAATCCTAAAATTGTTATTTACGAAGTCTATCCAATTACCTTTACTTTGGATGGAATTGAATCTGCCATGGATTTGATTACAAATGATCAAAATGATTTCGCTTCGCTAAAAATGTCACTCCATTATAATCATATTAAAACTTATAACTTGTTGATTTACAGTAGTTACCGTCAATTTTTTCATCAAAAAAACAAAACTGTTGGGGAAATAAAAATTGTAAATGATCGATACATTTCAGGAGGTTTTGTAGAAAAGATAAAAAGCGACTTCAAGCCAAATCCATCTAAAAACCAGAAACTTATTTTTAATAAGGACCAATTAATAGTATTCCAAAAGAACATAGAATCGTTAATAAAAAATGGAACAAAAGTTTATTTAGTTCAAGCACCGATCACTTCAGATCATTACAATAGTTTTTCTAATCGATCAGAATTTGACAGTTTGATGAACAGTTATGGAGAATATCATGACTTTAATAAAATGGTTAATCTCACCGATTCTCTGCACTTTTTTGATGCCCATCATTTGAATCAAAAAGGAGTGGAAATTTTTAATAAAAAATTACTAGAAGTTATTCCTTTCAAAAGAAAATAAGATTTTTCTTTTTCGTAAATTTGAATAATACAACTTAAAAAAAGTCAATGACAAGCATAAAATTCACTTCCGCTTTAAAACGATTTTACCCTGATCTTGATGATTTTGAAATGGAAGGAAAAAATGTAAGTGAATTGTTAGAAAAAATAGATAAAAAGTATTCTGGCATCAAAAACTACCTCGTTGATGATCGAGGTGCTTTGCGAAAACATGTCAATATTTTTGTAGATGGTGAACTGATTTTGGATAGAGAAAAAATGACTGATACTTTAAAAAACGAAAGTGAAGTCTTCATCATGCAAGCGTTGAGCGGTGGTTAAGAGCTTGCGTAAAACAAACATATACAACTTGAAAAATTCAACTTCAAATACTCCATCTAATCAAGATGATGTTTTTTCTTCTTGGGAAAACTGCCAACTCTTTGCGGGACTTACCGAAAAACAATTACGAAACCTTAGTCATCATTTGATTAGCAAATCTTACTCCACGGGGGATTTCATCATTAAAGAAGGAAGTTTTGGTGATGCTATTTTTTTCATAGAAAAAGGATCAGTCGATATTTTTAAAGACAATGTAAAATTGGCAGATAACCATGCAGGTGATTATTTTGGAGCGATGGCATTGATGGAAAATACTTTTCGTTCTGCAGATGTAATCGCCGCTACCCCACTCCAAGTAAAAGTTTTAACCATCAATCAACTCAAAGCGATTGAATCAGATAATGTCTTTATCCGAGTCTTGACCAATCACCTAGTTAAGCAACAAAAAATGATTCGAGAAAAAAATAGCGCCTTAATTTTAGCCGCCAAAAATAAATTGGAGAGAGCTGAATTACATATTCAAAAAACGAGACAATATCCTAAGTTGATTATCTTCTTACTTTTTATAATTTTGGTCTTGTTGTTTTTTTTAGTTTTTGGATAAATGTAAATGTATTGTTTTATTTTTTCTCTTTTTTAGGAAACCGATACCCAAGCATCAATCTACCATAAGGTAAAACTCCAATATCAGCAGTTGCTCTTCCTACACCTCCTCCGATTTCAAATAAAATATTTCTTTTCCCTAGCCATTTATATCCTGCCTCAAAACCAAAGGCAGCAAATACTTCACCTTCTCCGCCTAATCCACCGCTAAAAATTCCAATATAAATTTTATCAGAACCAAAATCAGGATTGAAATAATATTTCCCGTGTATCAACACTCCTCCACCAAAATCTCCATCCACCGCAATAAAAATTAACTCTGTTTCAAAACCAAAATCATTACCAATAGGAAACTCTAATGAGGTTTGAAAAAAACCGAAGAGTGCGGCAGGTGGATTTATTTTGAATTCTACTTGAGCATTTGATTGAAAGCTATAACTAAATACAAAGAATAGAATAAAAATAGATCGAGTGATTTTTTGAAATACTTTTTGAAACGTCATCGTAAGTCTTATTTTTAGAATAAAAAATTATACTTTTTGTCAAGTCAATGATAGACAAATTAATATTTATTACAAATAAAAAAGCCATTGTTTATTTCTAAACAATGGCTTTTATTTATTTTTGATAGCAAAAAATCACCTCCAATCTGGCATCTCTGCATCTTCAAAAAGTAACTCTCGATCCATTCCATCTATTTTCATTCGGTAGATATCCTTTTGAGATATTCCATCATTATTTGTATTCGTAAAAATTATCCATGCTCCATCTGGAGAAAATCGAGCATCCAAATCATTCGTCCCAGGAATTTTATCAAAAGATAAATCTATAGGAACTGGATTATTAAATTCTCTCAATAAAATTCTTGCATCCTATTGCCGACCATCTGGCACTTCATAACCTGAAACGTCCTGGGTATATAAAATTTTATTTCCAGGCACAGAAAAAACTGCTCCTCCTGTGCTTCCTGGAATATCAGTCAACAAGGATTGTATAAAACTTCCGTCAGATTCGTACATATAAATAATTGAATTATACAGATTATCTCCAACCATCCTTGCCATGACCTTACCATCCACAATCGTCCAATCGCATTCAGCATAAACAAATCCATTGGGTGCTTCTGCAAAAACTAGCGTTCCAGTTCCATCACGATTTACTGTATATAATTTATTTCCATTCATATAAAGTAGTTTCTCTCCGTCAGGTGACCAAGCAAAATCCAAATCAAAAATATTACTTCCCATAACTGGAAGACTAGAAACTTGTTCTACTTCACTTCCATCTCGGTTCATCATATATAGGTGCGTTTCCAAACCGATGTTAGATAAAAACGCAATTTTATCTCTGGCAGGATTCATTCGAGGTCGCCAGTTATTAGCTGAATTGTTGGTCAATTGAATTGAGTTCCCAATTTCATCAGAAGAGAAAATATTATATTTTTCATTTTCAGCTTTAGTAAATAAAAATCGGTGATCTGGAAATGTTGCTGTTTCAAAACTCCACAAATCACCATTAACTGGAGTCGATTTTCCATCCTTTACAATTACTTGCCAAAAGTAAACACTTCCATAATTCAACTCAGATAATTCAAAATTAGGCGAGGTTAAATCTTCAGCAATAGTAGCCACCTCAGTTTGATCGAAATTGAATAATTTTAAATCATAAGTCAAAGGGTCACCATCAAAATCTTCTGCCATCCAACTTAGTGAAACTGAAGTTTCCAATTCCTTAACTCCATCCATCGGCATAGGTTGACTAGCGATGGTCGGAGGAGTGTTGGCCAATGAGTCGGGGATTAATTTAATGACCACATTTATTGAATTACCATTAAGAATCGCAATGTTTTCTACTTTAGTTACAAAACCGAGCTTTTCTACTCGCAGCGTATAATTCCCCGTTTTTATCTCTTCCATAGCAAAACGCCCCAACTCATCCGTAGCTAAAATATTAGTCGGAGGGTTGGTAGTTATCGTCGCATCTTCGATGGAAGAATTAGAACCTTCTACCAAAACTTGTCCGAAAACAGAACCAAATGTATCTGGAATAAAATCATTTTCTCGACAAGAAGATGCCAAGAGAATTATCAACCAAAAACTAAGTATTATTTTATTTTTCATTTTCAGTATATTTAAAAATCATCTTTGTTTTTCTTGAAATCAAACTTTCGTTGTCCTTTGATTTTTCCACCAAAGTAAAAGTTTAGACCAAGGTTACCTTTCCAATAAAAGTCATTATATTTTCCTTGCTGAACATCGTCAAAATCATCACTAAAAATATAATTATAATCAATGGAGGCTCGGATTCCAACATTATTATTTAGCATATATTCAATGCCACCTCCAATATTTACTTTTTGAAAGATTTTATTCCTGAGATCAAAACGACTCGTTACATTTTCAGTAATCAACCCTGCTCCTCCAAAAACGTAAGGAGTAAAAACATCAAACGGCAGCAACCGATACTCACCTCCAAGTTCCAGATAACTGACATCGGCATTGTAGTATTGCTCGGTAGCCATCTCACTTAAACCATAATCTAAGTAACCACTAAAAGATGGATTTGGCGTATATTTTAATTGCAAACCAATTCCAGTTCTTAATTTTGAACCGGGATAATCTCCCATATAATATAGACTGGCAGACGATCCTCCAACCATCCAGCTCTTTCTTCGGTTATTCATTTCTTTCCCAAAAATATCTGTCTTGGGAATCATTTCTCTTTCTTTTTTATAATCTAAGATGGCTTTGTCAACAATCATTCTTGGCTCTTTCAAATTCCAAAGTTTGTCTTCAATTCCTTCAATAATTAAACTTTCCACGGCTTTTTCTATCGCCTCAGTCACCGCCATTTCTGAAGGTTCATTATAAGTGTAGCCTGTTTCGGCTTCCAATAATCTAGCAAATTTAACAAAGCGAAAAATTCCTATATCTACTGCCTGAGAAAGAATAGTTTTTGAAGTATAAACTGTTTTTAAAATCTTTCCATTGCTGGTTGAGACTGCCCGTAAATATACTGTTACACGATCCTGTCGATATTGTGATCCGCCACCCGTTCCAAAATATCGAAGCCCAGCACCACCAGTAATCACATTGGAATCGTAAGAAATAATCCCACCTTCCAGAATCACACCCGCAAAAAGTAACGCAGGAAGTACCGCAGCATTCCCTCCATTTCCAGCAGAATATTGACTATGACTGGAGCGAATTATTTTACGTTCGTTTAAAAGATTACTGACATTTTCTCTTTCAATCGGAACAAACCAATTTGAATTTTCTAATGCTTTGATCAAAATAGTGGTCGCCCCTTGAGTCACCGCAGTTGACCAACTTGCTCCAGTATTCGAAGGTTTATATTGCCCTGTTTGATCTCGAAATTTATAAACCGCCACCACTATTTTATCTTTCGGTGGAGGTAAACTTTTTAATCGAATAGTGCTTTCAGTAGCTTCTCCTAAACGAGCACTTGTATTTTTTATCGGTTGATAAACTACTCGACCGCAACCACTCCACAGAAAGAAGAGTAGAAATGTCAAAATAATTTTCATGGAAAAATCAATTCGCTTCATAGTAGGTTGAATATTTTTTAATCGATAGTAAAATGGAGAAAGACTAACGATTAGATTTAACTGAGGAATGCGAACTAAATAAATGCTAATTCTTGAGAGGATATTTTGCTCTCATTTTTCCACTTTGAAAATGCTCATTATATCAACATAAGTTCATGTTCACAATTATTCATAAGTTATTTTGAGCTTATTTTTTTATCAGATAAAATAAAAAAACGTAAATATAGCCTGTGTTACATCGAGGATTTTTTATGAAATATGATAAAAAAAGAATCCAAAATAACTTATGAATAATTGTGAACATGAACTTAAATCGCACTTCCAAGGCAAAAACTGAAAACAAACTCTCTCTCTCAATAATCAGCATTTATTTAATTCGCATTTCTAATCATCAGTCTTTATTTTTTTAAATAATTTACTTAAAACTTTTATTGGGGAATTAAATTTCGGTACTTAGGGAATGGTCAAACAATAACTTAGATAATTTAGAGATGCTATTGTTTAATAATATGGAACAATAATCTGAGTAGTTTCCCCCGTGGTAGGATCGGTAATCGTTATAG